>NPID01003578.1_pt2 | contig 13802 bp, 15 predicted proteins | sample 8637491 | NCBI WGS metagenome assembly NPID01 (sample SAMN07420843, study PRJNA396082) | bioreactor metagenome | isolation source: sample BA6 brine-fed electro-methanogenic bioreactor BA | place: Japan: Kochi | collected 2016-06-14 | reverse complement strand
TTTTGTCCTCCCGCCTTAATTATTGCTCTATACAATGGCAGCATAAATCTTTCGATGGAAATATTTTTATCATCCCACCCACAAATTAATAAAATATTATCTTTCGCAAGTACATCGGCATTTTTTATCAGGTGATAAATTGGATTTTGTTCGTGATACTTCATTTCTGCATATTCATTGGGAGTATTATTATCTTCAAATCGAACGACTTCAGGTTTCTTTTTTAGATCTCCGAACCAATTGTCAATTATTTTGCGCATATCTGGATTGTTAGCATACTCAATTNNAATTAAAAATTCTCCATGGTCGGTACCGGCAATTGAAAAGACTCTGTTGATCTCGGGATGTTTAATTGCATATGATAACGCCATTCCTCCACCATAACAGTAACCACCAAGAAAAATATTAGTCGTGTCAATATGAAATTTATGAATAATCTCAGGTTGATGAAGATAATTCAAAACTGCTTGAATATCTTTCAACGTATTGTCCCAACTAAATTCACCATCACTTTTGTAAGTTCCGCTGTAATTGAAAGTAACTGCATTAAATCCGGTAGCTTCTAGTTTCTCTCCAATTCCTAACACGTCATTTTCATTACCGGTAAAACCTTGTAAAAGTAAAACGGTAGGATAATAACCGCTTCCCACAACAGTATAGAATTTTCCTTTTAATAGTAGTGAATCGCGCATGATTGTTATTTCTTCCGGGTCTGAGGCATGTAAGCATAGAATTGCGATCAAAAAACTAACTATAATACTTTTAATCATTGGCTTCATTTTTTACCTCACCTTAAATTTATATGCTTATTTAGTTGCCGTTTTACACTATAATGAAAAACCATATTTCCCGGAAGAAAAAGCAAGAGGTGAAATTTTTATAAAATATAAGTTGTTTTAATTTAGAGCCAATTCATGGTTATTTTCGAAAAGGGGAAATAACAATCAGATATGTCTTATAAAATTTTCAAAAATATCAATATATGGTATTTATTTTAAGATTACCATCACATCTAATAAAGTATATCAATATCCATTTTGATTTTTTTTAATAAATAAATTACTTTTTAATTACCAATTCTAGGTCAGAGGACCAAAATGCAGATCACTTTGTTTCGCCGTAAATATACATTTCAATTAACTTTAGGGTAATATCATGAAAAGATCATATCTATTATTTCCTATCCTTTTTTTAGCTTTCCTAATTTATTCATGTGATACAACAGAATCAGATTCTGATCCAAATGACTTGGGAGGTGATCCAAATGTCGGTATCGGACAAGTCGGTAATGTTGTAAGCACTGGTCAAGTTACAATTGGCAATAATTCCTACGATATCGGAGGTGAGTTTGAGGTAATAAGCAACAACAATGGTGTTGCTACTTTACAAGTTAAAGCCGACCTTAGACAAGTACCTGAACTGGAAGCTTTTAATAATTTTATTCCGGCAAGTATGAAAGATGCAAGCGGAAGAATTAATACTACAATTAATTTTAAAGTTACAAGTGAAGGAATGCAGGATAATATGAATGCAGACGGTAAACTTCACACTCTTGTAAAATATGATGCAAACGTTGGAGATCAGTATAAACTTACAACTTCCAACGGTAAAACTATTACAAGAACTGTAACAGAAAAAACTAATCAAGATGATTTTCCGTATGGTTTCTATAATATAAAAACTATTAAAGTTGAGCAAGATTCAAGAGTGCCTGGAATCAGGGGATTCGTTTACAGATTGAACCATAGATTCGGACTTGTTTTTGNNTTATTATGGAAGACGGTTCAACTGCTAAGCTTTATCTATATTCCCAAAACGAGAACTAAATTTGTATAAGTACTTTCAAAAAGTTAGTCTTTTACTTCCTTATTATTTTCAACCGGTAGGATTGATTCTAATTCTACCGGGTGCATTTTTTTTAATACTAAGATTTTATTACGAAATAAAACCAACCATATTGGATATAAAATTTTTCGCCTTTTATTCCACCTATCTCGGTTCAAAATATTTTACGGTCATTGAAAATCATTTCACTGAAGAATTAGGTGGGGCGCTTCTATTTCTTGGGTTGGCATTTGTTGCATTATCTAAAGAAAAAGATGAGAAACCAGTCTATAATGATATAAGATTAAAAGCATTCTTGGTCACATTTATTGCCATGTATTTTTATTTATTTTTAGCAATTCTTTTTGTGTACGGTTTGGCTTTTATCAAAATAATATTATTAGGATTAGTTATTCAATCGTTAATTTACATAGTAGTATTAAAATATTTTCTTTATTTGTTTAGGAAAAACACTTTATCATTAAGTAATGAAGAAAAATAAAATATACAAAACCCTGCTCGCTTTTGTCATTCTTCTACTAATCGGTTTATTCACCTTTATTATTTACTTCCAACTTACGCTTCATTTCGATGAAGAAGTATCTCAGAGATTAACAGAGGACGTAATAGTAATTAATGATATAGTTGTTAGTATGTATTTAATTAAATATGATTCCGGATACATTGCAATAGATACCGGTTATTTTGATTGTTTTATAAAAAGGGGATTGGAATACAACAACATTTCAACTGATGATATTAAGTATGTTTTACTTACACATTCAGATGCTGATCATGTTAATAATGTTCATTTATTCAATAAAGCAAAAATATATTTTCCGTTAAATGAGAAGAAAATGCTGGATAATAAAAAGAAGAGATTTGCGTTCTTGTCTTTTTATACAAATAAAATTGAAATGGAAAAATTCACTTTTACTGAGGATCATGATGAATTGATTCTCGGTAACAAAAAGGTACAATGTATTTCATTACCCGGGCATACCGAAGGCTCTATGGGTTATTTTATAGATAATAAATATTTGTTTACAGGTGATGCATTCAGACTTAAAAACGGCAAAATTTCTTTGCCCTTTAGAAAATATTTTGTAACTGATCAAGAAGCTATGTTAAAATCCATTGATAAAGTTTCTAAACTTGATTCAGTTAAATATATTTTTACTGCCCACTCCGGATTTACTGCGGATTTTAATTTTGCAGTTAAATAATCAGTAAAAAAACTAAATTATTAACGCGGTAAAGATGAGTATAATTCAACTTTTACAGAGAAGGGCAAGTTTTTATTTTATTTATAATACAGTTAAAATAAGTTATCTCGTATTCAATTATTCATCACATCTTCCCCTGAGTAATTACTAATCACTTTTAAAAACTTTTTTGAGGGTAGTATGAAAAAATCCATTGTTGCCGCCGTACTGTTTCTTATTGTTGGCATAAGTTCATTTGCACAAGAGCAAAATTTCACTTTAGTGAATGGTTGTGATTTTGTTATTTCCTATGTTTATATATCTCCGGCATCATCCGAAGATTGGGGTGAAGATGTTTTAACTGTTGATGTGCTTGGTTCCGGTGAAGAGTGTGATATTTACTTTGAAGGCTATGATGATTGCAGATGGGATATTAAAGCTGTTGCAGATGATGGGAGTAGTGCCATTTGGACTGGAATCGATTTATGCGAGTATTTTGTAATTACTCTTACCATGACTGACGACGGACCGTATGCATTAATGGAGTAAATTGTCATTTATTTCGTTTCGTGAAGGCTGTCACATTAATGACGGCCTTTTTGTTTTAGCGTAAAAAGACCTTGCATCCTTTGTCATTGTAAATTAAATTCTATTAACAATCATTTTATTGGAGGCAATTATGAAATGTAAGTTACTTTTTATTTTCTTCTTTGTGCTTATTTCCTCTTTATTCAGTCAAGTAAAAAATATTAATAGTCTTCAAGGTACTTGGACCGGCGAATGGATAAATGATCATTTTCAGAGTACCGGATCAGCACAAATAATGATCGTTGTAGATGAATCACAAAGTAAAGCAATTGCAACCTTTAATATTGGAGGATTTGCACTCGGTGTTCCTGTTGATGTATTTGTTGAAGAAGCTGCATATACGGCAGAAGGTGCAGAAATAACAATTATGCATGAGGTATGGGGAGATGTTACAGGTACCTTAAATTTTGCTACGGGTGAAATTAACGGTACAGCTGATAATAACCCGGTTAACCAAAATGTCGGGTTGATGACGGGAGCGGGTATCTTAACTTCAGATAGCTTAATGAGTACTTTTACAATGGTTTATAACGGCATTGGTACTATTACTGGTGGAATGGAACTCGTAAAAGAGAATGCAATTTCATTTCCAACCGATTTAACTGCTGTTGAAAATACTCCCGGAACCGTAGAACTTTCGTGGATTGTTACTTCATCAAATCATACGGGATTCAAAATTGATAGATGGTCAGCTTCCGATGGTTGGGTAGAGATTGCCGATTTAGGTATAAACGATGTCAGCTATTCAGATAATTCAGTTGACGAAAATACAGATTATAAATATAGAGTTGCGGCTTACAATGCCGAAACGGAATCTGAATTTAGTAATGAAGCCGAAATTACAACTATAACCGATGTAAGAGATGAAAAAGTTTTGTATGACTATGCGTTGGGACAAAATTATCCCAACCCGTTTAATCCCGCTACAAAAATTAAATTTTCTGTTCGCAGTTTTTCACCGGTTAAGGTAGAAGTATTCAATCAAACTGGAGAATTAGTGTCTACACTTTTTGACGGACATTTGAAAGGTGGAGAGTATGAAGTGAATTTTAATGCTCACGATTTTGCTTCGGGAATTTATTATTACAGAATGTCTGCAAATAATTTTATTTCAACACGAAAAATGATTCTGCTGAAATAAGTATTAAACAGGGTGATAAGAGAAAGCATTTGTTAGCCACGAATGGCGCGAATAAAATATTTTATTAATTTCTCTTTAGTCAACCCTGCTTTTTACTTTTCTCAATTTTCAATCCGGAATAAAAGAGAAGCACAAAACCTGCGATGATTAACAGTCCGTAAATACTGTAACTAAAAGTAACATCGCTAAAATCCTCTGTCTTAATAGATGTAAGCCAAATTGAAAAATAAATGAACAATATAACAACAAGATTTAGAGAAGCGGAAATTAAATAACCTGGTTTTAAATTTCTGATCAGAAGATATACACAAAGTAAAAGTGTTAATCCATAAGTAACAGAGAATGCCGAAATATCCTTCCATACCCATAAACTTGTTGCTAAATCAAAGTTATTGTAAACAGGGAAGATGGTGATAAATTCATCGTTCAAATAGGCGAGTGGTACAAATCCGCAAATAATTAAAATTAGAATACCGATAAGACCAATTAATTGATAAGATTTCATAAGTGCCTCCGCTGAAGTCACGGGAAATTGAAAATCCCGGTGTCTTTATAAATATTAACTACTTCTCCTAATGACAAATTTATCATAAAGGAAAACTAAAAGCGCAGTTGAAGCAGCAAGAGCAGCAAAAATAGCCCACATAATATCGGGTCTTTGCATATCTCTTGCAAAAGCGGCATACAATTGTCCTGATAAAATTCCACCAAACAAATTACCGAGCGCAACAGCCCAATAAAAGTACCCCATATAAAGAGCAACTTTATTAGGCGGAGCAATTCTTCCGGTATATTCTTTCTGTTTAGGACTTGCCATCATTTCACCGAATGAGAAAACTAAAATTCCCGCTACTACTATATATCCTGTATCACCAAAAACCAAGATTGAAAAGCTGACTACAGTAATTAAAACTCCGTAAAAAATTGTAGTAAATGGTTTTAATCTTGTAACTAAATAAGAAACTAATACTTGAAAGAAAATAATACCGCCGGCATTAATATTAATAAGATATTCTGGATTAACTTGCCCGGCATTAACCATTCCGTCACTTAGGGAATTAGCCCAAGAGGTAAGACCAACTCCATTTAAAACTGATGTGAATAAATTCATAACATCTGAGGTATCGGTGAAATCTCTAATATGAAGAGGAAGAGTATAAAAGATTTGATTGAATGAAGTCCAGAAACCACTCATTAGAAGTAAGAATAAACCAAATCTCCAGTCACCAATTTTCATCGGCTGTAAGTACCAAGATGAATTTTTGTCAACAGATTTTTTTATTAAGAAATCATAACCAACATTTACAAAAGACCAAATAGCAGTAAAAATAATAATATCATTCCAGGTTAATGTTCCATCGGAAGTGAATTTCGATCCCATAACTAAAACAAATAAAAGTCCGAAGATGAAAAGGAAAAATCTGCCGTTTCCTAAAACTTCAACCATGTCATTCATTACTTTTTTAAGAGAACGGGGATTAGCAGATTTACTTTCCGAAGTAGGTTCTTTATAAAATATAGTTACAAAAATAAAGTTAACTGCAATCCAAGCCGCTGAAGCAATAAAAACATATTCCCAAGAAATTGCACGTACAATACCTGCTATTACCGGACCAATAAATCCACCTATATTAACCATCATATAAAAAATTCCAAATCCGAGTGAAGAAGTTTTATCATTAGTTACTTTTGCAATAGTACCGATAATTACCGGTTTGAACATTGCTGCTCCAAGTGCTACAAGCATAAAAGCAAAAAAGAAAGTTGGGAAAGTTTTTAATTGTCCCATTAAATAATAAGCGGGAACTAAAACCACAAAAGCAGAGAAAAGCATTTTCTTAAAACCGTACCTATCTGCAAGAGCACCCGTTACAACCGGAAATAAATAAAGGAAAAAAGTTACAACACCTTGAAGCACACCTCTGTCTTCATCACTAAATCCTAATCCACCATCTTCAACAGCTCCGGTAATATAAAGAGAAGAAACAGCAAAGAATCCATACCATGCCATTCTTTCAAAAATTTCCATTGTGTTTGCAATCCAAAAGGTAAGGGGGAATTCTTTAAGTCGTATTTTCGAATCTGACATAAATCCTCATTAATTATAGTTCAAAAGAAGGTTAAATATAAACTTAGGCTATTCTTTTATCAAGCAAGATCGAATGATAAGTTGAATAATGAGTAACACTAAAGTATATTGCTGTATCAAATTTAAAAGGGAATAAAAATGGAAAACATAGTTCTTCAAACTAATTTTGAGGGATTAAAGTTATTCAAGCGCGGCAAAGTTAGGGATATTTACGATTTAGGTGAATACTATTTAATGATTTCCTCAGACAGGCTTTCTGCATTTGATGTAATAATGAATCAAGGAATTCCCCATAAAGGAGAAATCTTAACTCAAATCTCAAAGTTCTGGTTTGATTATACTACAGACATAATTGATAATCATGTTATTACTATGAATGTTGATGAATATCCTGAAGAATGTAATCCTTACAAGGATATTCTTAAAAACAGATCGATGCTGGTTAAAAAAGCTGAACTTATTCCTGTTGAATGTATTGTAAGAGGTTACTTAAGCGGTACCGGCTGGAATGATTATCAAAAATATCAATCGATTTGCGGGATTAAACTTCCTTCAGGATTGGTTGAATCGGAAAGACTTCCGGAACCTATTTTTACTCCTTCTACAAAGGCTGAAATTGGTGAACATGATTTAAATATAACAATTGATAAAGCTAAAGATTTGATCGGAAATAAAATCTATAATATTCTAGAAGAAACTGCATTAGCTATTTATAATAAAGCTTATAATTATGCGATAGAAAAAGGAATTATAATTGCAGATACCAAAATGGAATTTGGTATTTTGGGAAATAAAGTAATTCTTATTGATGAATTATTAACGCCGGATTCTTCCAGATTCTGGCCGAAAGAAAATTATCAAAAGGGAAGAGCACAGGACAGCTACGACAAGCAGTACGTTAGAGATTATTTATTGTCAATCAATTTTAATAAACAGCCTCCGGCTCCCGATCTGCCGGAAGATGTTATTGCAAACACCAGCAGTAAATACAAAGATGCTTTAAAACAATTAACCGGAATTGAGATTTAGATGAGTCCTGTTAAAATCAAAATTAATGATAAAGAGAAATTATACATTAAATGGGATGATGATTTTGAAGGAACAATCCCATTAATGAAATTGCGGAGAAATTGTCCTTGTGCCGTTTGCCAAGCTGAAAAAGATGAACAAAGTTCTACTTACATTCCCATTTTTACATTGGATCAATTAACGGTTACAAGTATGAATATTGTCGGACATTATGCCTTAGCAGTAGCATGGAAAGACGGTCATAATACGGGTATTTATGAATTCAAACAATTAAGAAATCTATCTGAAGAGTTAGTTAAATAAATGGTACTTCCCAATCAACTTACTGTATTAAGAATAATATTAACTCCAATATTTTTATATTTTTTCCTAGCAGACGATCCGGTCATGATCCAAATATCTAGTGTAATTTTTGTAATTGCTGCAATTACTGATTGGTATGATGGATGGCTTGCCCGCAAATTTAATTATATAACCGACTGGGGGAAATTTCTTGATCCTCTTGCGGATAAAATTCTTACTCTTACTGCTTTCTATGGTTTCGTAGTTATTGATGTTATTCCTTTTTGGATGGTGATTATTATAATTATTAGAGATATGGGAATAACTTTACTTAGAATATTTGCAGAAATTAAAAAGAAATCTTTTGCTACAAGCAGAGCAGCTCAATGGAAAACTTTCATTCAAATGTTTTTTCTTTATTACTTATTGATCATTTATACTTTAAGAACGATTGAACCGGTATATAATTGGAATCCTTGGTTATTTGATTTTTTGTTTAATAAAGAAATGATCTATTATATTATGCTGGTGATAACAATTTTTACTCTTTACACTGGAATTCAATATTTAGTTAAAAATAGAAAAATGATAAGGAAATTATTCTTAGGTGAAGCTTAATTTATTTGACAAAATATTAGGTACATTTTTCTATACCGGATATTTACCGAAAATGCCCGGTACATATACAAGTTTTCTCGCAATGCTGTTATTTATGATTCCGGGATTTGAAAATCCTTTTCTTTTAATGATTTTAATTTCTTTATTTATTACAGTAGGAGTTTTACTAGGTAGCAAATTCGAAAAAGTACATGGCAAAGATCCTTCAATATTTACATTAGATGAAGTTGTAGGAACTTGGATTTCATTACTATTTATAAAAAAAACAATTTATTTTGTACTGATTGCATTTATAATTTGGAGAATTCTTGATATTCTCAAACCTTATCCAGCTAGTTTAGTTGAAAAAATAGAAGGGGGATGGGGAATTATGTTAGATGATATTATTTCGGGAATTTATACTCTCATAATAATGACTGCAATAATCAATATTATTAATTGATACATGAAGGATGTATGAAAGCATATTTAATTACAATAGGAGATGAGATATTAATTGGACAAACAGTTAATACTAATGTCTCTTTTATAGGTGAAAAACTTACTGAAATTGATGTTCAAGTTATCAAGTCAACTGTTATAGCTGATGATCATAATATAATTATTGATGAATTCAAGGAAGCTTTCAGCAAAGCTGATGTAATTATTGTTACAGGCGGATTAGGTCCAACTCACGATGATGTAACCAAAAAATGTATCTCTGAATTTTTCAATTCCGAACTTGTGATGAATGAATCAATTCTAAATGATGTAAAAGAATTATTCATTAAACGAGGAAGAGAAATTACAAAAATAAATGAAGAGCAGGCACTCATTCCTAAAATTGCAAAAGCTATTAGAAATCCAAATGGCACCGCACCCGGAATTTATATTGAAAAAGAAGGAAAAGTTTTTGTAGCACTGCCGGGAGTTCCTTTTGAAATGCAGTATATGCTTGAAGAAAATGTAATACCCGCATTAAGTGAATTGAATTCTGTAAAAGTTGAGACTTCCAAAACATTAAATCTTCTCACAACCGGAATTCCGGAATCTTTTTTATATCAAAGACTTGGCGATATAGACGAACTACTTAACGGCTCTAGACTTGCATTTCTGCCAAACCAGTTTGGAGTTAAAATGAGAATAACTTCAAAAGGAAAAACTGAAGAGGAAGCTTCAAATAAACTTCTAGAAATTGAACAGAAAATTAGAAGTTTAGTCGGCAGATATGTGTACGGAAAAAATAACGATTCACTTGAAGAAGTAATTGCAAAATTACTTGTTGATAGAGGATTGAAGCTTTCTGTAGCTGAATCATGTACAGGGGGATTAATTTCAAATAGATTAACTAATATTCCCGGCAGTTCGGCATTTTTTGAAAGAGGTTTAATTACATACAGCAACGGTGCAAAAGTAGAACACTTAAATGTAAGTGAAGATGCTATTGCTGAATTTGGTGCTGTTAGTCTGCAAGTTGCACAACAAATGGCAGAAGGAATAAGGGCTGTAAGCGGAACTGATTTAGGTCTTGCTGTAACCGGAATAATGGGTCCGGGCGGAGGATCTGCAGATAAACCAATCGGTTTGGTTTATATTGGAGTTTGTGATAATTCTGTTGTAACAGCAAAAGAATTTAAATTTGGTGATAATAGATTACTGAACAAAGATAGAACTTCACAAGCAGCACTTGAAATGTTAAGAAGATTTTTACTTGGAATACCAAATGACTAAAAGACTCTTTATTGCATTAGAATTTCCTTCTGAAATTTTAGATGCAATTATTGAGAAAAGAAATAGAATTGTAAATACAAATATTTACAGATGGGAACCAAAGGAAAAACTTCATCTAACATTAAAGTTTTTAGGAGATGTTGAATCTGATAAAATAAATGAAATAGAATCTGTAATTGAACAGGTAATAAAAGACAATAAGCTTTCTAAAATTGAACTTACAAAATTCGGTTTCTTCTTCAGAAATAACTTACCCGCAATCCTTTGGATTGGAATTAAGGAGAATAATTCATTAAGCAGTTTTGTTAGTAACTTAGAAGATAAATTAAATAAAATTGGTTTTGAAAAAGAGAAGAGAAAATTTAACCCTCATTTAACTTTATTGAGAATAAAGAACAATTTTCCTCAAGAATTAATTGATCAATTCAAAAAAGGAGATTTAAATGAGCTTGTTTTTATTCCATTTCAAATTAAATTGTACGAAAGTTTTTTGAAAAAAAGTGGTTCGGTTTATGCCGAATTAAAAAGTTTTAATATATAAAAGGAGGAAAGATGGCTGCTGATAAAGAACAACGCCTTAAAATTTTAGAAGATACAATTCACAACATTGAAAAATCCTATGGTAAAGGCTCCATTATGAAATTAGGAGATGGGGTAATTGCTAAAGTAGATGCAATTTCAACCGGAAGTGTTTCTTTGGATTATGCAATTGGCATCGGTGGTGTACCGAGAGGAAGAATAATTGAAATCTTCGGTCCTGAATCAAGTGGTAAAACTACAGTTTGTCTTCACATTTTAGCTGAAGCACAAAAAGCCGGTGGAATTGTAGCCTTTATTGATGCGGAACATGCACTCGATACTCAGTACGCAAAAAGACTTGGTGTTGATGTGCAGAATCTTCTTTTGTCTCAACCTGATTATGGCGAGCAGGCTTTGGAAATTGTTGATACATTAGTAAGAAGTAACGCATTAGATGTTATTGTAATTGACTCAGTTGCAGCTTTAGTTCCTCGTTCTGAAATTGAAGGGGATATGGGTGATCCGCAAATGGGTGTTCAGGCAAGATTAATGTCACAAGCATTAAGAAAAATTACCGGCGCTGTAAGCAGATCAAAAACTTGTGTTATTTTTACCAACCAGTTGAGAAGCAAAATTGGTGTTATGTTTGGAAATCCGGAAACCACAACCGGAGGTAATGCTCTTAAGTTTTATTCATCAGTTCGTTTAGACATTAGAAGAGTCTCTGCAATAAAAGTTGGCGAAGACGTTCTTGGTGCCAGAACAAAAGTTAAGGTAGTTAAAAACAAAGTTGCCCCGCCGTTTAAGCAGGTTGAATTTGATATTATGTACAATGAAGGTATCAGCAAAATTGGTGATTTAATCGATCTTGGTGTTGATAAGAATATCATCAAAAAAGGTGGAGCTTGGTTTACTTTTGGTGAAGATAGATTCCAAGGCAGAGAACAATTCAGAAATAGTTTAAGTGAAAATCCTGAAATGTTGAAAGATCTAGAAATTCAGGTTAAAAAGGCTCTTGGTATGATTGAGGAAGAAGCTGCTAAAACTGAAGAAGTTCCAGCAGTGGAAACTGAAATAAAATCTAAAAAGAAATAAATGAATGAAGATAAGTTCTATAAGAGTTAAAAAAATCTACTGTGATATTTATTTTGATAATAATGAATTTATCAATATTCATAAAGATGTAATTATTAACCTAAATTTATTTGTAGATAAACCGATTGATTCTGTAGAACTTGAAAAGATTAAAAAAGAAGATGAATATTTAAGAATAAAAAACTCAGCTTTCAGAATCCTTACACGACGGGCAAATTCTGAAGCTGAGTTGGTTAAAAAACTGAAAAGAAAAGAGTATTCATTACCAGCTATAAATAGAGTTGTTTCTGAATTAAGAAATAAAGGGTATATAAACGATTTCGATTTTGCCGTCAGATATTCCGAAATGAGATTAAAAAAATATGGCTGGAATCGAATAAAAAATGAGTTGTTCAGAAAAGGAATATCAAAAGAAATACTCCCCAAAATAGAATCCGCAATAAATATTAAAACTGAAGAAGATTATCTTATTGAAATCGCTTCAAAAAAACTAAACTCTATTATTAAAAAAGAAAATGACCTATACAGAATAAAACAAAAGTTGTTCGGTTTTCTTGTAAGAAAAGGATTTGATTTTGAAGACTCAAAAAATGTAATAGATAGAATCACAAAAGAATATCATGATAAATTATAATATTCAAAAAGATTCTGGAAACTAAGTTTTATTGTTATTGGTTATTAAATCAAATTTGTAGTTAAATCTCACTTCTAAGTAGTATTAATAAAAGAAAATCAGTAATTTTATTAGCTAAAAATTGAAGGGATTTTTAGATGAGTAGTTTCAAAGGAATAGATTATTTTGATATAGAATCACTCTTAACTGAAGAAGAAAAAATGGTTCGAGATTCAGTAAGAGAATTTGTTGACGAGAAAGTCCTGCCGGTAATAGAACAGCATTATTTAGATGGCACATTTCCAATGGATTTAATTCCACAGTTGGGTGAACTAGGAGTTTTTGGTTTAACTTTACCTCAGGAATATGGATGTGCAGGTTTAAACAATGTTGCATATGGACTAGTTATGCAGGAACTTGAAAGAGGAGACAGTGGGGTTAGAAGTTTTGCTTCTGTTCAATCCGGATTAGTAATGTATCCTATTTTTGCTTTTGGTAGTGAAGAACAAAAACAAAATTGGCTTCCTAAACTGGCTTTAGGCGAAAAAATAGGCTGCTTTGGATTGACTGAACCAGACTTTGGCTCAAATCCGGGCGGAATGATTACAACTGCTAAAAAGGTTGACGGCGGTTATGTAATTAATGGTGCCAAAATGTGGATTACAAACGGTACTTTAGCCGATGTTGCAGTTGTTTGGGCAAAACTAGACGGAAAAGTTAAAGGATTTTTAGTTGAAAAGGGAATGCAAGGTTTTTCTGCTCCCGAAATGAAAGGAAAACATTCACTTAGAGCATCTGTAACATCTGAGCTTATTTTTCAAGATGTATTTGTTCCCGAATCAAATTTATTACCTGGAAGTGATGGATTGAAATCACCACTGATGTGTTTAAATCAAGCTAGATATGGAATTGCTTGGGGTGTAATTGGTGCTGCAATGGCTTGTTATGATTCTGCACTTAATTATGCAAAATCTAGAGTACAATTCAGCAGACCAATTGCAGGGTATCAATTAACTCAGCAAAAATTAGTTCAAATGGCAAACGAAATTACTAAAGCTCAGTTGATGAATCACAGACTTGCAATTTTAA
>NPID01001489.1_pt1 | contig 13813 bp, 12 predicted proteins | sample 8637491 | NCBI WGS metagenome assembly NPID01 (sample SAMN07420843, study PRJNA396082) | bioreactor metagenome | isolation source: sample BA6 brine-fed electro-methanogenic bioreactor BA | place: Japan: Kochi | collected 2016-06-14 | reverse complement strand
TAGTCGAACTAATCCCCGATTTATCGGGATGGCTACACGGCTACACGGCTACATGGCTACATGGCTACATGGTTACATGGCTATATTGTAATATTGTTATATTGTTATATTGTACCGGGGTAATCGGTAAACGGCTAAGGGTTAACGGTAAACGGTTAAGGGTTTTTATTGTTTTTCCGGTATCTGGCATCCGGTCTCCGGTATCTGGCATCCGGCATCTGGAATCCGGCATCCGGTATCCGGTCTCCGGCATCTGGTATCTGGTACCCGTTACGGTATCATCTCCCGGAATTCCTCCAGCGAGATCACCTCGATCTTCAGCTTTGCCGCCTTGTCGAGCTTGGCAGGTCCGGCCTTGTCGCCGGCGAGTAAGTAGTCGGTTTTTGCAGAGAGGGAGGATGTATTCTTACCACCGTATTCCGCGATCATCTGCTTCAGGGCATCACGGCTGATACCCTCAAATACCCCGCTGACCACAAATGATTTTCCGCCAAGGATATCCTTTCCCGGAATATGGTCTTCAATGATCTCCATCTGCAGCCCGGCAGCCTTGAGGCGCCGGATCAGTTCTCGGTGTTCCTCTCGGCTGAAATATTCCTGCACGGCCCCGGCAATGCGCTCGCCGATCTCGTGGATCCCGGTAAGCTCTTCCGTACCAGCCGCCATCAGGGCATCCATGGTTTTGAAATGCCGGGCCAGGATCCTGGCAACGGTCTCTCCCACATAGCGAATGCCCAAACCGAACAAAACCCGTTCAAAGGGGACTTCCAGCGAGGCTTCGATGCCTTTAATGATGTTTTCAGTGGTCTTCTCTTTAAAGCTGACCGTTCGCTCCTTGCGCTCCACAGTGGCCGGATAGGTCTTCTTCAGCCCGAGGATATCCTCAAATTTCAGGTCGTAGAGGTCGGCAATGCTGCTGATCTTCCCCTGCTCGTAAAGGATCTCCACCTTTCCTTCGCCCAGGCTGTCGATGTCCATGGCGCGGCGGCTGATGAAGTGCTCAATGCGTCCCTTGATCTGGGGCGGGCATGCGCTCTCATTCAGGCAGTAGTGGTGGGCTTCGCCTTCGATACGATGCAATTTGCTGCCGCATTCCGGACAATGGGTTATGAACTCTATGGGGGAGGAGCCGGGCAGCCGTTGGGGAAGATCCACGGCCGTGATCTTGGGAATGATGTCGCCACCTTTTTCCACGAATAGCATATCGCCCTCATGGAGGTCGAGTTCGGCCATGATATCGGCATTGTGCAGTGAGGCACGCTTCACGGTGGTTCCGGCCAGCAATACCGGTTCCAGGTTGGCTACCGGGGTGATGGCTCCTGTGCGGCCTACCTGGTAACTTACGGAAAGCAAGCGGCTTACAGCTTTCTCGGCCATGAATTTATAGGCAATGGCCCAGCGGGGGCTTTTGGAAGTGCTCCCCAGCTGTTCTTGCTGCCCGTAGTCGTTTACCTTGATCACCACCCCGTCGATGTCGAAGGACAGGCCGGGCCTTGCATGTCCCATATCATGGATAAAGCCATATACCTGCTCCAGGCTTTGGGTGCGGATAATGTAATCCGAGATCCGGAAACCCCAGTTTTTGGCCTCCATAAGGTTGTCGTAGTGGGTGTTATGTGGCAGATCTTCTCCGCTGATGCTGTAAAAGATACAATCCAGCGGTCGTTTGGCAACCGCAGCGGAATCCTGCATTTTCAGACTGCCGGAGGCTGCATTGCGTGGATTGGCAAAAAGGGCATCGCCGGCTTCTTCCCGGTCCCGGTTGATCTTTTCAAAACCCTCATGCGGAAGGTAAATCTCGCCCCGGATCTCGAAAAGTGACGGATAATTGCCCTGCAATTGCAGCGGGATGCTGCGGATGGTCTTCACATTGGTGCTTACATCATCGCCCTGGGTGCCATCGCCACGCGTAACGGCCCTGCTGAACAAGCCATTCTCGTACATGATGGAAATGGCTACCCCGTCGTATTTCAGCTCGCACACATATTCCGGATCTCCGGAAAGTTCTTTGCGGATGCGGGTGTCGAAGGCGGCAATCTCTTCTTCCGAATAAGTATTGCCGAGCGAAAGCATGGGGAAATTATGCCTGACCGTGGGAAAATCTTTGGTAACGGCACCCCCGACACGCCGGGTAGGGGAGTTTGGGTCGGAAAACTGCGGGAATTCTTTCTCGAGCCGGATCAGCTCCTCCAGCATCATGTCGAATTCATAATCGCTGATGCGGGGATCCGACAACACATAATAGCGGTGATTATGCTCCCTGAGCTCCCGGCTGAGTTCCGCGATCCGTTTCCTGGCCTCTTCTGCCTTCATTTTTCGATCTTTTTGGGGTGCAGATAGGTGTTTCTGTAAATATACGCATTCTGGTTTTCATTCACCGGGTTGAGCCAGTGCAGTATGCGGTCGATCATGCCGGGATGGATGGTGGTTTCGTATTCCATGGCCGGAAAGACCTCTTTCAGGGATTTCACCCTTTCTTCGATGTTTTTCTCGCCTTCGAAAATGAAAAAATCAGGGCTGCGCTCCGGATCCTCGATCTGCCAGGACTGGATGCCGGATACCGGAAAAGCGGCACTCACCGTGGTGTAGGTGGCCCATTGTCCCATATAATACATGGGCTGGAGGTTGATATTGTCCCTGTTGCTGTTCTCCACCAATATATTGTTGATCCCCTGGTAGCGGTGCAGGTAGCTCATGCTCTCCACCCTGGCCCGCTTGCTGTATGTGGTGCTGATCACCAGCAGCGCAATGATGTTGATCGTCCAGAAAAAGGCCATGCAGGCCTTCAGCAGTCCCGGGTGTTTTTTCCAGAAGCGGGATATATTCAAAAATGCTATCCATCCGGCCGTACCCATAACAACGATAAAGGGGATGATGGGCAGGATAAAGCGTTCCTGCTTGTTGGGGAAATAAGAATGAAATACCAGGAAGATGATCACCGGCAGGAAGATGAGCAGGTTTTTCCGCCAGTTCAGGAAGAAATCGCGGAACATGCCGAACACCAGGAAAAAACTCAGTGGCGGCACCAGTATGGCAAAGATCACCAGCAGGTACTGGTACCAGGGACCTGTGATATATTCGCCGTAATGATGGGCGTTATAATCGATGTAGGCGATCAGTTCTGCGTAAGGATAGCCCCAGATGGCCATATCGATGCTTCCCAGGCAGATGAAAGAGGTGATCAAAACCCCGAAACCGGTGGCAATGGCTGCTACCCAGCGCCGGTTGATCAGCAGGGCCAGCCCCATGCCACCGATATAGATCAATGACTGGAAACGCATGCAAAAGGCCAGTCCGAGGATAAGCCCGGCGAAAAGTCCCTGGAGGATGGCGTTTTTGTATTTTTCCTTCCTCATCAGTATCCAGGTACCCCACAACAGGAAAGGTACGCAGGTAAATTCGATCAGGTTACGTACGCTGATGAAGGGAAAAAACCAGAGCAGGGCCAGCAGCAGTCCCGCCATGCGGGCTGCTTTTATTCCGCCCATCCGCTCCGCGATGCGGTACCCCAGCACGACCACCATCATGGAAAGGGCTGCATGCAGCAATCGGATCACATACATCTTCCCCTGGGGATCGGTGAAGCCGATCATGTCCATGCCTTTAAGCAAGAGGTAATGGATGCCGGCATAAAAGAGGTTGTGCCCGCCGGGGCCTTCAGCCCCGCTGCGCGGAAGCCAGTTGTTGTAGTCGTGCCCGTCGACCCACGACTGTGCGGCTTCGATAATGAGGAAATGATCGTCGAACCATCCGAAACCCTTGGAAAAGATCACCGCGATCATCCTGGCCAGGATCGCCAGTACGATGATCAAGCGCAAGGAACGATCCTCCCATTCCTGGCGGAGGGGAGAAATGATATGGTTGAAAACGGACATGAATGATCAGGACAAGCAGGCTTTTGCCTGGAGGTTAAAACAGGGTGATGTATTCGTAATACACTTTTCCGGTCATGACCGGGTTAATGCACATTACCGGGATATGCTCGGCATTGAACATCATTTTTTCATCCCAGGCACCTGCATTGAAATCCGGAGAAAAGATATCTGCATCGGTCATGATCATGATCAGGTCGGCACTTTTTGCAGTGGCGAATTGCAGCAGTTGTGGTGCAAAGTTGCCAGTCTTTTCCGCTTCATTCATGCTGAAGGAGATATTATTCTTATTAAAAGCTTCTTCGATCTGCTTGCTGACCACATTCACCTTTCCGGCAAAGCCCGGGTCGGTATGTTTTTGCTTAAAGATGTGTATGGTGGAGCCGAAGGTCTTGGCCATGTGCATGGCCCATTGCACCTGTTGCCGCGCTTCCGTAAAGCTGTTGATCGGGAATACGATGTTCTTGTATCCCTCGCCGAACGCTTTCTTTTGTACCACCAGCGTGGGAACCGGTGATTTGGTCACTACCTTGAGGGCATAGCTGCCAAATACATACTGCAATCCTTTTTTACCATGGGTTCCGAGAACCATCAGTTTGGCGCCGGTGTCGGAAACGGCCTTGTGGATCTCATCAAAAATACTCCCCTCCCTGGTCAACGTCTCCACTTCGATGCGGCTGTTTTCCTTGATATTGTTGGCAATGTCGTTGAGCTTATCCGAAATGATCGATACATCGGCCTGTTCTTTCTTCAATTGTGTGCGGGTTTCCCTGTTGATCACATGAAGGATAATAAGCTTATAATCAAGGTACTCAGCTATTTCTGCACCATGATCAATGGCATTCTGGCAGGTTTCCGAAAAATCGGTAGGCACCAGGATGATGTCGTTTAATTGCTGTTCCATATAAAAATTGGTTAGAGGGGTTTATACGTTAACAAAAATATGAAAAAAGATGAATAATATAGGTTCAGGATCCAAGGATCGGCTTGCAGGGTGAATATTTTATTAATTTAGCAGTATGCTGCACAAACGCGGATTGGCATTCAAGCTCAGCATCTACCTTTTAACGGTGGTGTTCCTGATTTTATTGGCGATCCTGTACTATAATTACCGGGTTTCCCGGAAACTGGCGCTTGATGATGCCCGGAATGATGCAAAGAAACTGACAGAGCTCACCGTTGCACGGATCGAAAATGTGTTGCAGGATGTGGAAAGTGTGTCGATGACCCTGGCCAGGGTCATTGAAAATCGCGATACCGTATTGTTTATCGGCACCCGCCGGGTGATCGGTGAGATCCTTGAGCAAAACCCGATCATTTATGGTGCCAGTGTGGCATTTGCCCCATCAATAAGAGGGAATGATACCCTGTATTACGCTCCGTATCTTTATATGAACGGCGACAGTATTGATTTCAAAAATCTGGCTGAAGATGCGTACCGCTATACCGAGCAGGAATGGTACGTGAAGGCAAAGGATGCGGGTACAGGCGTTTGGTCGGAGCCCTATTTTGATGAAGGAGGCGGAGAAGTACTCATGGCGACCTATGCGGTTCCTTTTTACCGCTTGCGCGGGAATAAAAAGGTTTTTGCAGGTGTGGTTACGGCCGATCTGTCGATGAAAGGACTGCAGGACCTGATCCGGGGCATACAGTTCTATGAATCAGGGGAGGGCCTCTTGATCTCTTCGAAAGGAAATGTCGTTTCCTGGCCGGGAATTCCGGCCGATGGCAGGCAGGTGATCAATGTTTTCGATCTGCCGGAGGAAACGAAAGAAACTGATGCACTCCTGCAGCGCATGGTTTCCGGTGACCAGGGAATATTATCGTTGAGGGGCATAGCGCGGGAATCGAACGAACATCGCTGGGTGAGTTTTGCCCCTGTTCCGGCAGTTGGCTGGTCGCTGGGGATCATGTTCGATGAGGATGAACTATATACCGGTTTATACCGTCTTTCGCTTGAACTTGCCGCTATCGGATTGCTGGGATTTCTCCTGCTGGGATTCCTGATCTTTGTGATCTCGCGCCGTTTTGTAAAACCTGTCGAAAAACTGGCATCCGCCACGCGGAAGATCGGGCAGGGCGACCTGGATTTTCAAATCCCGTCGTTCCGGTCGCAGGATGAGATCGCGGAACTGGGTCAATCTTTCAAATCCATGCAGCGGGAGCTGAAAGTATATATCCGCAACCTCAGGGAAACCACGGCTCAGAAGGAGAAAATGGAGAGTGAACTGGCGATCGCTGCCGGGATACAACAACAGATGCTTCCGGGTAGTGAGGCCCTTGCCGGACAGGACAAAGTTCAATTGCAGGGTATCCTGAAACCTGCCCGCCAGATCGGTGGCGACCTTTACGATTATCAGCTTGAAGGGGATCAGTTGTATTTTGCCATTGGCGATGTGGCCGGGAAAGGAATACCCGCGGCCTTGTTCATGGCCAAAACCCTGACCCTTTTCCGCGCAAAGGTTTCCAAACTGCTCGAACCTGATGCCATTGCTTCGGAGATCAACAACGATCTGGGGCAGAATAATGACCAGTCCATGTTTGTGACCTGCTTCATCGGAAAACTGGATATCCGGAACGGGAAACTGATCTACACCAATGCCGGGCACAATCCTCCCCTGATCACGGGCGATTCCGGTAAACCAGACTATATGGGGGGTATCTCCGGGCTTCCGCTGGGGACCATGCCAGATATGGACTATAGCCAGGAAACACTGCAAATGAAGCACAGTCAGAAGATCATACTGTATACCGACGGGATCACGGAAGCGGAAAATATGACGCAGGATCTATACGGCAGCAAGAGGCTTGAAGATCTTGTGAAAGAGTATTCAACGCGCAGTGTGCATGAGCTATGCAATCTCATTGCTTCCTCTGTGGAAGACTATTCGGGCGATGCCGATCAGTCGGACGACATTACCATTCTCAGTTTAGAATACAAATAAAAAGCCCTGCTTTTGGGGCAGGGCTTGTATGCTGTCGAAAAGAACCGACCATTAATAGGGTACGATCTTTTTCCAGTTATAGTCGCGCGGGTTTACACACATTACGGGGATTTGCGAGGTGTTGAAGATCATTTCCTCATCGTAGCTGCCCAGGATGAAAGAGGTGAAGCCTTTTTCGGGGTTGGTCATGATCAGGATCATATCGCAGTTCTTCGCTGTGGCAAAGCTGATCACCTGGTTGGAGAAACCGGAAGATTTCGGAGCCACGTCGATGGTATATTTCACATCGTTCTTTGCAAAGTGCTGGGTGATCCCGGCGATGTTCTTGTCGATCGCTTCGCCCGGCATTTGGAATATTTTAATGGTAGCCTTGAATTGTTTGGCAATATGAACTGCCCACTCGGTCTTTTCCCAGATCCCTGAATCACTGGTGATGGGGAATACGATATCCTTGTAGGGTCCGTCGAACTGGCGTTTCTGCACAACGATCACAGGAACAGGTGCGCTGGTAACCACCTTGAGGGCGTAGCTTCCGGTAAGTTTCTGCATACCGACTTTCCCGTGGGTTCCAAGGTACATGAGGGAAGCATCAACTTCTGCAGCGACTTCGCTGATGGTGGTGAAGATATCACCTTCTTTGGCGACAGTATCCACTTCAATGCCGAATTCAGCGATCACTCCTGCAGCGATCTCGTCAAGTTGCTTATCAACATAATCAGCTCCCTGGCCTTCATTTTTCAGAAATGATTTCGTGTTCTTATCGATCACATGAAGCAGCACCAGTTTGTACTGGAGGTGTTTTGCAGCTCCGGCAGCCTGATGAATAGCATTGGCGCATACCTCTGAAAAATCGGTAGGTACCAGGATGATCTTTTTTAACATGCTTTCCATGGGAAAATAAATTTTATGGTTAAGGCTAATAATATGTTCTGACAAATATAGGAAATAATTTGCTCAGGAAATATGAATAATATATTAAATCTAAACCAGTGTTTTAATGTTTCATTGTTAATATTAAAGAGATTCAACACTGGAGCCATGAAGCCATGAAACAGTTCTCACTACTCACTACTCACTACTCAATACTAATTTCTATCTCATAAAACAAACCAATTCTTTCACCTGCTTCAAATTATCGGCTTTTTTCTCGTTGCGCAGTTTTTGGGCAGAAGGAGTGAAAAAGGCATGCTCTTCCAGGAACATGATCTGCAGTTCATACCATTCGCGGAGGGTGGTTTTCCTGATCCCGAGGATATTCCATTCGTACTGGAGCTGGTGTGCGATCATAAAGAAATCTTCCCGGCCCAGGTAGTCGAGGTCGGCATCGCACAGGATTTTCTCAAGGTGGTTGGTAGCGCTCTGTGGTAGTTTGGTGGTGATGATCATTCCGGCAATGGCGGCGATATCTTCCGGGCTGTAATCAAAACCCGGCAATACCTCCTTTATGATTTCCACACTGGCTTCTTCATGGCCCTGGTAGGTATTCAGCATGCCTGAATCATGGAAGAGTGCTGCGGTTTCCAGCAAGAGGCTGTCATGCTTTGAAATGCCTTCCAGACTGGCCAGTTGGCAGGCTGCATTCAGCACATCCAGTGTGTGATCAATATTATGATAACTAAGGTCGGGATTCAATTCCTCGGCGAGCTTGTTGGTGATATAATCTCTGGCTTTATTGTAGTCCATAGGGTTAGGATTGCTGCTTTTAGTTTTTCTGTCGGATGCTGTACATTAATTATACTGTTCAATACCGTCCCAGTCCTCAGGACAGCCGTGGGCAATGAAATTACGGCAACGCTCAATATAGACCTGCGACGTACGATCGGCCGGGTTGATCTCAAGCACTTCCTTGAAGGCATCCATGGCCGGTTGGAATGCTTTGCTCTTGTATGCTTTCAATGCATCGGCAAAAAGTTCTTTAGTCTCATTTTTCAGTTCCCGGATATCTTCAGGATCCCCGTCGATGATTTCGAAGATATACACTGCAGAACTCTTTCCCTTAACTTTTACTACATCCAGGAAGCGGTAATTATAGAGCGTAGGATCGGAGATCTTGATCAGGGTTTCTTCGGTAATGATGATTGAGGACCCATAGATCTTTGTGAGCCCCTCTAAACGGGAAGCCAGGTTTACGGCATCCGAGATCACCGTTCCTTCCATACGGCCTTCACCGCCCACGATCCCCAGCATCAGCGAACCACTGTGTATCCCGATCCCGCTGTCGATGGGTGCCTGTCCGAACTGCCCGATAATATGATTGAATTCGGTTAATTTGATCCTCATTTCGATGGCAGCATTGATGGCATCTTCGGTGGTTTCGGGGAAGAGGGCCATAATATTGTCGCCAATGAATTTATCGACAAAACCTTTATTGTTCCGGATCACCGGTTCCATATAGCCCAGGTAATTGTTCAGGAAATTGAAGTTTTCCTTGGGGGTCATCTGTTCGGAGATGCTGGTGAAATCACGGATATCGGTAAAGAGCACGGCCATTTCCTTCTGTACCTGGTCGCCCAGCTGTATATCGGCGATACTGTCTTTTCCAAGATATTCCAGGAACTGCCGGGGGACGAACTGTGCATTGGCCTTGTTCATCCGTGAGATATTGGCAATGTAATCTTTCAGCCTGTCGCTCATCACATTGTAGCCTTCGGTAAGCTCCCCGATCTCGTCATTGGTCCTGACGATGGTATAGGATTCCATTTCGCCACGGCCGGTGCGTTGCATGTTCACCAGCAGCTCCCTGACGGGATAAACAATGTCTTTGGTAGTCCAGCGGATAAACAGCAGCAGGTAGAAAAAGGAGATCATGATCCCGCTGAAGGTGCCAACCAGCATGAAATAGGTGTCGAAAAGATTCACGTAGATGATCCCTTTATCCAGTTCGAGGGAAGTGTCGCCGATATAGCTCCGGTATTTCCCGATCAGGATCTCCTGTTGCTCGGGAGTCGGCGGTTCATTGAGCAATTCGTGTATATTGGTGATACTGATCAGCATATAAAACAATACAATGAGCAGGGGCAGGAAAGTAGTCATGGCGCTGCTGATCCACAGTCGGTTACGGATACGCCCCACCTTGATGTTGAAGATCCTTTTCCTGAGCTCTTCTTCTGTAAAGAAAAACTCCAGGTNNTACCCGGTGCTTCTGCCAGAAATACACGAACAGCATATTCAGGATGGAAGAAACCACCATGATAAAAAAGAACTGCCGGTAAAAGCGCAGGGTGATCTCGTTAAATTCTGTGTGGAAGATCAACTGAAAGAGCATATAGCCCGAAACAATCCCGTAAGTCAAAAACAGTATCCCCACATTGATGATCGGGGTTTTCAGAATGAACTTTTTGCAAAACTTCTGAAGCCCGGGCTTAATGGTTTTATTTCGTCGCTTTTTTCGAAGGTAAAGCTTGAATGGCAGGTTAAAGGCAAGACCGAGAAAGAAGCTGAGGAACAGCATTTTCGTCCAGAGGCTGGATACCTTGCTAAAGTGCGAGGTCATTTTGTCGTTCGGGTTGGCTTTGATCACCAGGTCATCCGGGGCATCAGCTTCCAAAGCTGCTGTTTCACTGGTGTCCGATAATATGCTTCCGGGTCCTTGCAGACTGTCGTTCCTTTCCCCCTGCACTTCCGGCTGAGCACTATCTCCTGCCGGGAACACCATGGCAATGGTATCGTGGCTGATCCCGATGCTGTCGGGAAGGTTAAAACGATAATCCCCTGTTTTATACTTTTGAAGGTCGGGGGCATGTTTCAGCAGAAGTATCCCGGTGATCGGGAATACCAGGAACATGAACAACAGGGTTGAAACCGTGTAGATCCTGAATCCATAATATGCCGGGACCGGTCTGTATTTCTTTTTCGCCATGAGGGTAAGATCCTAAACTATGTAAAGGTAGGATTTGTTTATCAGAAAAGAAAATTTTGCTGTTCGGATTTAGCTTCCGATCATCTGCAAATATGACCTGAACCTGTGTTTCCGGGAATCAGAGAAAAGCCGGGCCTGGCCGCAGATTATTCCACGGGATGGATGATCTCCATACCCCTCAGGATGGCTTTTTCGTTATCGGGGATCATATGGTGATAACGTTCGGGCAGTGATTTTTTCAGCCCTTTGATCACATTTTCAAGTTCAACAATGGGATTTACCTTGAGGTAACCGCCCAATACGATCATATTAAAGATCTTTGCCAGCCCGAGTTTTGCTGCTTCATCTGCAGCATCGATGCGGAATATCCGGATATCGGTCCTTTCCGGATGCCGGCTAATGCCGTTTCCGTCGTAGATCAGCAAACCTCCCGGTTTAACTGAGGCTTCGAATTTATCCATAGACTGCTGGTTCAGGATAATGGCGGTATCGTATTCGGTAAGGATGGGTGAGCTGATGCGTTCATCGCTCAGGATCACGGTAACATTGGCTGTACCGCCACGCATTTCAGGTCCGTAGGAGGGCATCCAGCTTACTTCCTGGTCCTGCATGATCCCTGAATAGGCAAGGATCTTCCCCATCGACAACACTCCCTGTCCTCCGAATCCGGCAATGATGATCTCTTCTGTCATGGTTATCTTGTTTTACTTGTTAACGATTTCATGATCAATCTTAATATCTCCCAGGGGGAAGAATGGGAACATGTTTTCTTCCATCCATTTGTTGGCCTGCACAGGGGTCATTTTCCACCCGGAGTTGCAATTGGAAACCACTTCAATGAAGTTCAGTCCTTCTTTGTATTTCAACTGGTTTTCAAAGGCTTTTTTGATGGCACGTTTTGTTTTTCGTGCATTCCCGGGGGTATGTACCGACTGTCGTGTAACAAAGCGGGTTCCCGGAAGCTCAGCGATAAGTTCAGTGATCTTCAGGGGGTTACCCATAATGTTTGTATCCCTTCCGTAGGGAGAGGTGGATGATTTCATTCCCGGCAGGGTAGTGGGGGCCATCTGGCCTCCGGTCATCCCGTAGATGCCGTTATTCACAAAAATGATCACGATATTTTCTCCGCGGTTGCATGCGTGGATGGTTTCGGCGGTGCCGATGGCGGCAAGGTCGCCGTCGCCCTGGTAGGTAAATACCACCTTTTCGGGCCAGCAGCGTTTGATGCCGGTGGCCAGTGCAGGTGCCCTTCCGTGGGCGGCCTGTTGCATATCAATGTTCATGAAGTCGTAGGCCAGAACCGAACACCCCACGGGTGCGATGCCGATGGTTTTGTCTCCCAGCCCCAGTTCTTCCAGCACTTCCATGGTAATGCGGTGGGTGGTGCCATGCCCGCATCCGGGGCAGTAGCTGAGGATGTTATCGGTCATGAGAGGGGTCTTTTTATAGACCAGGTTCTCTTCATTGATGATCTCTGATAATATTTCGTCTTTCATGTTTTATCCTCCGATTATTTTTTCTTCAAGTGCCTGCAGGGCTTCAGCCGGTGAGTGGATGATCCCGCCCATGCGGCCGAAGTGTTCAACTTTGAGGTTACAACCAACCGCGAGGCGGATGTCTTCGATCATCTGCCCGGCATTGAGTTCAAGTGAAAGTATGCCTTTAACCTGGGTGGCCAGGCGTTGAATAGCTTCCGTGGGGAAGGGGTAGAGGGTGATCGGCCTGAGCAAACCGGCCTTAATGCCCTTTTCACGACCAAGCTTGATCGCTTTTTGCGCGATACGTGCGCTGGAACCGTATGCTACAAAGAGGTATTCTGCATCTTCGCACATAAATTCTTCAAAGCGGACTTCTTTTTCCCTGATCTCGGCGTATTTCTTTTGCAGGTGGATATTGTGCTGTTCCTGCCTGCCGGAATCCAGGTCGAGAGAAGTAATGATGTTCCTTTCGCGGGTAGCTGGTTTGCCGACCGTGGCCCAGGGACATTTTTCAATGATCTCTTCCTCGGTCCAGCGGGCAGTATGTTCCGGCATGATCACCTTTTCCATCATCTGCCCGATCAGTCCGTCGCTCAGGATCATGACCGGTGTGAGGTATTTGTAGGCCAGGTCGAAACCATCCTGTACAAAATCAGCCATTTCCTGAACGGATGCCGGTGCCAGTACGATCAGGTGATAATCGCCATGGCCACCGCCTTTGACTGCCTGGAAGTAGTCGGCCTGCGAAGGCTGGATGGTTCCCAGCCCGGGGCCGCCCCTGACCACGTTTAAGACCACACAGGGTAGTTCTGCCCCTGCCATATAGGATAATCCTTCCTGTTTCAGGCTGATGCCGGGGCTGGAGGAAGAGGTCATGACCTTCTTACCTGAACCTGCTGCTCCGTAAACCATGTTAATGGCAGCCACTTCACTTTCTGCCTGCAGCACCACCATACCGGTGGTTTCATAAGGTTTTTCCGCCATCAGGTATTCGATCACCTCCGACTGGGGAGTGATGGGATACCCGAAGTAAGCGTCCACTCCGGCACGAATCGCTGCTTCTGCGATCGCTTCGTTGCCTTTCATTAGCTTTAATTCGCCCATTCTCTTAGTATTTTGACTGATTTACTGATCCATTTTTTTACGGTACACCGTGATCACCCCGTCGGGGCACACTACGGCACAATTGGCACAACCCACACAATTTTCGGGATTGGCCATAAAGGCATAGCGGTAACCTTTAATATTCACTTCTTTGGCAATGCCGATCACATCGTGCGGACAGGCACCAACACAAACTTCGCAACCTTTGCATCGATCAACATCGACTACAATTGCTCCCTTGAATTTTGCCATCTTTTGTTTGTTATGTTAGAAAAATCTGCTTTAGAATAACGTGCTACGAAAGTACGATTTTTACGCCAACTGAAATATGGGAATAGCCTAAATTAGATCATCCCGTTGATAATTTATACTGGGTTTAAATTGGCCGCTGGTCTCTGGCTGCTGGCTACTGGCTGCTGGTTACTGGCTGCTGGCTGCTGGTGTCCGGTATCCGGCATCTGGTATCTGGTATCCGGAATCTGGTATCCGGCATCCGGCATCCGGTATCCGGTATCCGGTATCCGGCATCTGGTATCTGGTATCCGGCATCTGGTA
>NPID01003932.1_pt1 | contig 13818 bp, 14 predicted proteins | sample 8637491 | NCBI WGS metagenome assembly NPID01 (sample SAMN07420843, study PRJNA396082) | bioreactor metagenome | isolation source: sample BA6 brine-fed electro-methanogenic bioreactor BA | place: Japan: Kochi | collected 2016-06-14 | reverse complement strand
GCAGGCTTTGACGAGGGCGAGCCATCCCCACATCAAGCTTTTCAACACAAAAAAGAAATCACCTACAACACTGCGTCTTAATCGAACAACACCAGTTTTACCTACAATTTTACTTGTAGTTATAAGTTTAATATCTGCATGTAAACAGTAATTGAATACCTAAAAATAGGGAGGCGTTGAGCAGCAGGTCATCAGTCAGACCTGCTCATTCATGTGTTTTAGACATTCTGAAGAGAGCGCAAAATAGTATGGCTACGTATTTATTGAGTCTTGAATTTATTTGATACCGTTTCAAGCATGGTTGACAAGCTCATCAATTGATTTGATGCCTCGTGAACGCTTTCGCCTCCCTTTGCAATAGCTTGATTAGAGTGAAGTACTTTAGACAAATTCTGGCGCATCTCTGTGATGACAGCCTCATTACTTTGAGTAAGATGTGCTAGTTTTTGATTATCTGCACTTAAACTTAAAATGGTACTTCTGAGCATTTCCAACGATTCAACAGTTTGATGCACGGCATTTACCGTTCCCTTCGCTTTTACCTGATTTGAATCCATCGAGGTTACTGCGTCAGTGATTGACTGAACGATTGTTGCCAGGATCTCATTAATCTGATGTGTGGATTCATGGGTGCGAGTTGCCAATAACCTTACTTCATCAGCGACAACGGCAAATCCTCGACCTGACTCGCCGGCACGAGCAGCCTCTATTGCTGCGTTAAGCGCTAGCAGGTTAGTCTGCTCCGCTATTTCCGCAATGGTTTTTACAACGGCACCAACTTGGTCACCAGAAGCTTTCAGCGCCGTCAACATATCACTTGATACCTGTAGATCTTGACTCAACTCATCAATACCACGTGCAGCATTATTCACAATATCCGCGGCGGACTCAGCTTGTTCAGCGCCTTTTAATGCCACCCCAGATGCCGCTTTTGACTTTTCAGATGCATCTAAAATGCTTTGCTCAACTGTACTGACTTGTTCATCTAAGTCGTTAATGGAATTCGAAAAGTGTTCTATTTCGTTTTTTACCGTACTGGATAGCTGCTCTAACGAGCCTGCCGAGGCAATGAGCTCCTGTGCAGAATGCTTTCCGGTTTGCGCATTGGCGCGAAACGTCACAATTAATTTATTCAGTGCATTAGCAATGTCCAAGAGCTCATCTTTTGCAGATGTTTCTATCTGCTTCGTCAGATCCATCTCGGAGATAACCCTTGTTAGATCGTGGGAAAGCGACTTCGCTGGCAGAACAATACCACGACGAGCAGTCACAAATGCCACAATGATGATCACCAGAATGACAAAGCCAACCAATATGATTGAAGTATGCATACTCAAAATTTGCTGTTGAATATAGCGTGAATCTTTTTGAGCCGTCTCTTGCACACTGTCTTTAACTTCGTTCAGTGTCTCATCCAGTTTGTGTTTAACAGTTTGTAACGTTTCAAGATACAACCTCGCTTCATCCCAATCTATGCTGTCTCGGTTCATGGTCGCATATAGCTTGTCTATCACTTGAAAAAGATCAGTGAACGACCGATTGGAGCCGGTTCTTGAAAACACTTCATTTTCAAACTGACTTAATTGTTCTGTTAAGGTACGTTTAGACGTCGTATAAAACTGGCTAAACTGCTGCGCGTTAATCGTTGTGCCGTACAAAGCATAGGCCGCAAGCTGCAATTCACTGAGTTCTTTAGAAATCACCTCGATCGATTGCAGTTTAGGCAATAACTCCTTGGTAAACGCTTCATTGGTCTTCCCGACATAGCTACTTTGTTGATATAAATAGAGACCCGCCAGCAATACGGTTAGGAGTATTACAATATACCCAGCCATTACTTTTCTACTGATTGATTTACCAATCATTTACCTACCCCTTATTACTAACTGCTCTCGCGCCTGTTGTGACATTTTACTCTTAACACATTTAGTCGCGTATAACCCACCATTCTTACATCTTTTTTGCTTTGAATTGCAAGTATGCAGAACCAACACTGTTGGAAACCTATTTTCAAAAATTATTTTTAAAAGATGTGTAAGAAGTGATGATGCCGTACCGACTACTCCTATGAACGCAGAGTTCAGATGAACACTGCCATTTGACTACCATTAAATAATCCATTTTAAGGAATACATTATGAAAACTTCATTATTTACCAGCTTGGCATTAAGTTCATCCATCGCATTAGCTTCAGGCGCTACGTTGGCAAATGACAATCCATTTTCGGCTAATGCTCTGGACTCCGGTTATCAAATTGCTCAAGCGGATACAAAAGCGCAAGAAGGTAAGTGTGGCGAAGGTAAATGCGGAGCCGACAAGAAAAAGGCTAAAGAAGGTAAGTGCGGCGAAGGTAAGTGTGGCGCTGATAAGAAAAAAGCTAAAGAGGGCAAATGCGGCGAAGGCAAGTGCGGTGCTGACAAGAAAAAAGCTAAAGAAGGCAAGTGTGGTGAAGGCAAATGTGGCGCAGACAAGAAAAAGGCCAAAGAAGGTAAATGTGGCGAAGGCAAGTGCGGAAGCGAAGCCTAATTTCACCAAAGAATTATCTGGAGAGGTCGCTATGTTTCCTCTCCAGTCACTGCCTATCTAACACTTAGGAGTAAATTATGAGCGTACTTCAAGGTGCGGGCTTAGGGTTTCGTCGCGAAATGCTAAGTGATTTAAAAGAGAGTGAAGCGCCTGACGTTGATTTTTTCGAAGTCGCACCAGAAAACTGGTTAAACATTGGCGGGCAGTATGCCCGAGATTTGCGGATGTTTAGTGAAAAGTACCCGTTTGTCTGTCATGGCCTATCGCTCTCATTAGGGGGAACAGAGCCCCTTGATACTGACTTGCTAAGAAGTATCAAAGCATTTATCAACATACATAATGTTGCATTTTACACCGAGCATTTATCTTGGTGTACCGATGATGGTCATTTATATGATTTGCTTCCTATACCGTTTACCGAGCAAGCTATTCAGTGGGTGGTTAATCGGATACAACAGACACAGGATCTGTTAGGAATGCAAATTGGAATTGAAAATGCCTCCTACTACATCAATCCACCTGACGGTGAAATGACTGAAGAGGCATTTATCGGTGAAATTGTTAAACGCTCAGGCTGCTTTCTTCACCTGGATGTGAACAATATCTATGTTAATAGTCAAAATTTTGGCTTTGACCCTCACGTTTATATGGGCGCATTACCGCTTAAAGAGGTCGGCTATGTCCATGTTGCAGGTCACTACACAGAGCCAGATGGTTTGATTATTGATACACATGGTGCAGAGGTGATCGATCCTGTCTGGTCATTGCTAAAGCATTGTTATGCTTCAATCCCTAATGCTAGAACGCCAACTTGCCTAGAGCGAGATTTTAACTACCCTGGCATGAGTACGCTAATGGCAGAAGTGGATATTATTAAGCAGTTGCAACACCAAGCAACATCGCTAAGAAACGGGAATGGTTATGACCGCGCCAAACGAGCTTAGATCATTTCAGTTGGCACTCGGGAAGTACCTGCGTTCACCTGAAACTGAAACACTCCCCTCTGGTATCGAGCCCAGACGTGCAAGGGTTTATGAGGAGCTGTTATTTAAAAACGTCTGCGGATTTATTAACAACTGCTTTCCAGTAGTGAAAAGTATTGTCGATGACGAGTCATGGACTGCACTTGCTCGCGCTTTCTTTTCAACGTGGCGAGCAAAATCACCACTATTTAAAGACATACCTGAAGAGTTCTTGCAATTCCTTCAGCAAAGCCCTCTGCTGGAGAGTTTACCGCCTTGGCTTTTCGAACTCGCACATTACGAGTGGGTTGAGCTCTATCTTGATACGTCAAGCGCTAACTCGCCAGCTCCGCTGTCAGGAAAAGTGACACTTAATCAACCTATGCTGCCGCTGATTTATGAATGGCCCGTGCACAAGATCTGCAAAGATTTCCAACCGCAAGAAAAACAAGAAACCTGTTTGATTGTTTATCGGGATAAAAGCAATGAAGTACGTTTTATAGAAACCAATGCTGCCACCATTCTGTTACTTCAACTATTGGATCAAACCCCATTGTCAAAGCAAGAATTGTTCGAAACCTTGGCGCAAACATTTAATCGTTCATGTGATAGCCAGTTTGTCGGCTTTTGCGAAGAAATAGTGAAAGATTTAACTCAAAAATCGGTTCTTATTTAACTAATGAAAAAAATCAACTCAAAGGTAATTATATGAAGAAACTCATCGCAGCCTGTTTTATCGCGCTACTTAGCTTTAGTGCCAGCGCGCAAAAGCAACCATTTACTGAAACACTCTATAAGCAATATCAAGATTCTGATTCTGTTTTTCTTGTTGATGTCTACGCAACCTGGTGTCCTACTTGCAAAAAACAGTCTCAGATCATCGACCAATATTTTGCAGATAATCCCGACAGCAAAATACAAGTACTCGTAGTGGACTATGATGACCAAAAGGAATGGGTATCCCACTTCCGCGCCCCAAGACAATCAACATTGTTACTTTATAAGGGAAATGAGCAGTTATGGTTCTCAGTAGCAGAAACCAATAAAAACAAAATATTCACCCAACTTAAACAGGCAGATAAATAATCCATATGGAATTTACAGCAATCCCTTTAGCCTTTATTGCCGGTATACTAAGCTTAGTATCGCCCTGCGTACTGCCGATGATCCCAGCTGTAGCCGCATCAGCAATGCAGTCTTCCAAATGGGGGCTGGTCACGCTTGCATTAGGTATTAGTGTGGCTTTTGCCTTAGCGGGTACAGTCCTGACTTTTGTATTGCTTAATCTCGGCATTTCAACTGAGTGGCTTCGATATTTTTCAGTGATTTTATTGTTACTGATGGGAGCCACTTTATTGATCCCTAAGCTTTCTGATACGTTGGCTTACTTCCTATCCCGCATAAGTAGTCGAGCTGCAAACGTGCAAATTGAAGGTAGTTCTGCGCCCATGCAGTTTGTAATTGGTGCTTCACTTGGTTTGGTCTGGTTACCTTGTGTAGGCCCGACACTCGGCACCGCTATTGCCCTTGCCTCAACAGGTCAAAGTATGCCGATGGCTTTTGCTGTCATGCTATCGTTCGGTATTGGAACAGCCATTCCCCTTGTAGTATTAGGACATTACTCGGGTAAAAAACTGGCGACAGTTAAATCATCAGGAAAGCTAGGGAAAACTATTCTAGGTGCGACTTTGGTATTTCTTGCCCTAATTATTCTGACCGGTGTAGATAGAGTATTAGAAACCTGGGCACTTGAAATACTGCCTGATTGGGTAACGTCAATCTAACTATTTTATTATTTCCCAAAACTCTGCCCCAATTCGTTGGTTTTTTTTTGAATGGAAACGATGGTGTTTGATCACTAGGAGCAACACCTCTTGTTCAACTGTATTGGTGGACATGGCACCGTTCCAAAAGAACAATAAACACAACAATCACCCGGTTGAGGTTTAAGAATGGCATGGCACTGTTGACATTCATAAAACCATTGACATGAATCCGTGGGCATCATTTCTGCTTTCTTGAACCCACACTCTGGACAAGTCAGTTCGGATATACGTACTACATCNNAGATACAGATACTACATCAACCATAGCCTCACCTATATTTAATCGCCTAGTCTGAACAGACTAATGCCGCTGAATCGAGTTTGAGATACACAGAATCATCTAACTTAAAGTCCGATGAACCGCCTTGCTCTTGAGCTTTCTTGAAGTAGCATGCACTGATCCTTTTTTCATCAACAACAACTTGAGTAATACTCTTAGTATGCCGTCCCTCCCGCGTCATATTAACGCTATAGGATGGATTATCTTTTGATTCCGTTACATGAAAGTTAATTAGCAGTTGGGGACAGAGGTGCTTATTCTTGATAAGAAGGTTATCAAATGCCTGTTTACGCCACGCCGTCACGGATTCCAGTTCAATAGATGACGACGTAATAAAAAATGGCCTGGAGCAACTCTCAACAAACTGGCTCATTTCTGTTCCATTCCAAACAACTCTTACGATCATGTGATCTTGCACGAGTAATAATGTAAATGGCATAAAGTGATGTGGATGCATTTTATCCAACATTTTCAAACAGGACATTATGTCTGTATTTACCAATAAATATGGAATGATTTTTCCTCTAGAGACGAGCGCTTGAGGATTACTTTCTTGATAACGATTCAGAATCGCTAATACCAAGCCATAATTATTAACGCCAAACCAAGTACCCTCACTCACTACATCAACCGGATACCACGCATGTACGTCATGACCCAAATGGTGTAGGCGTGAGGAACCTTCTTCACGCTCAATTAACTCATCACGGTTCATGGTGATCACCGTTTGCCCATCGAGCGGTGTAATGGTTACTGTGCACATGCTTCAGGCTCACATGCTAACTGACGGTAATACGTGGCTGTACCAGGAGCCAATCCAATTTCTGATGGGCAACTTACACCGGCATTATCCATCATGTGTTTAATGATTGCCGCATGGTGAATGGTGTGGTTTATCAAATATAAAAGCTCACGCTCGATACTTGAGGTCATTTGTAGGTTTTCGGTAGCATCGCAATTGATTTCTGAAATAATCTCTATTTTGGAAGACGCGACATTCAACGTGTCCAACTGGTTAAAGATGTGTTTATTTTCAGACAGACTAACGAACAAGCTCACTTCTTCCATACTGTCTCTATTTCTTAAGTTATAATCCACTACGCCTGTATTTAAACCAATAAATAGGCTTCTAAAATGGTCGTGCACATGTCTAATATGAGCCCCAATACGCTGCTGAACAAAAAGCTGCTCTTGCTTTTCTTTCGACTGCGACGCCAACAGTGTTAAGATCGTCGTGATTTGTTTTAGCGCAATACTGGTTGAGTTAAGCAGCATCTTGTTTTCCCCATCTTTTTAAAAATACATCTCGTCCATCCTCTCCTAAATAGCGCTTAAGGTAACGCTCGGGTGCTTGCCGCAGATCAACGACAATGAGTCCATCTAGTGAGTTGTTAAATCCTTCGTTAATCGAGAAATCAATAAAACGGCCATTGAGAGAGAGGTAATGGCGAATAAGGACAGGGACGCGTAAATCCAGACCTGAAAAACCGAGTAACTTATTAACCGCGCCGACATTGGAAAGTTGCATAACCAACTTTTGGCTCCAATGACTTGGTTGAGTTTTGAAAGGTTTGTTGGGTACAACACCTGCCTTTTGACTATCATTGGCACTGTAACCAGCAAGCAGCGTGTCGTAAAAGAGCTCTCTGATGAGCGGAGCATAACTTTGGGAAATGCTGACACAACCAATAAACGTATGACAATCAGGATGCAGCAGCATATATGCACCCAGTCCCTGCCAAAGGGTATCAAGCGCTCTGGGATCACCTTGGTATTCTTCACAAACAAAAGAGCGTCCAACCTCAATAGCGCCTGAGAACTGCTTTATAAATCGATCGTCATAATAGAATAATGAGCGGCTGTATAAGGGTTTTGGAGAGGCGTTAGTGAACGGACTGCTTACCCGGCAAGCACGATAACCACCAATCAATCTGTTTTTATCAGCATCCCACGCCAAAATGTGTTGGTAGTGTTCATCGTAAATATCAAAATCAATTGACTTCCCAGTGCCTTCTCCTGCCTTTCTGAAGGTTTTTTCTCGCTGTGTAGCCAAGTGATCGGCTAACGGACCTAGTGCGTTAAAAGGCACACTATAAACAATGACATTTCGCTGTTTCAGCAAGACATAGTCTCTCAAGTAATCCATCGAAACCGGGGCATCGATATCAGGGATCTGCGCCTCAGTTCGAGTGGTAAGCCAGGTAGTTTTGTCCGCGCCCATGATGTCACAGCTTGCTTTGAGATACTCGGTTGCCGTTTGCATAGTATCTATGCCAATATCAGACAAACTAAAAGCTTTGCCAACATACACAGAAATAGGATGTTTACCACTTTTCATCATTGCCCTAGGTAGCAACAGTGTTCTCAGCCGTTTGTGGATGCGCTTGGCAAAGTAAAAGTGGCGTTCATTACGACCTTCTATGTGGATAGGTAAACATTGAGCGTTGTGCTTAAGCGCAAGCTTGGCTGCGGTGTGTTGCCACGGTGCATCATCCACTTGATTTGTCTTTGCATTGTACTCCCCAACGGTACCCGCAGGAAAAATGAGCAACGCACCATTATTTTTCAGTTGCTGGTTCATCATTTTCACTGGCGACTTGTTACATCGATTCGTATTTAAAATATCTACGCCAATAAACAACTCTTTAAATTCTTCAAAGCAAAGTAATAGCTTGTTTGTAATGACTTTTAGATCAGGTCTGAATGCCAATAAGTAGTGTGACAAAATAATCCCTTCCACCGCCCCAAGTGGATGATTGGCGACGATCACCAGCGGGCCGCTTCTAGGGATACTTTCCTCTTTATCATTTCCAATAAAACGAACATTGACATCTAACTTTTCAAGCACAAAAGCAAGAAACCTTTGTACCGAACGCTCATCCGTTGTTAGCCACTCTTGATACCAAGCAGACATTTTAGGCTCGTTAATAATAAACTTAATAAGCGGGCGAAGGAGTGCTGGCACGCCAGATAGATTAATCGGTGATTGTTTATTCATTTAGTCATTCTCCGGATATGCCGCACTTAACTGCTTCTCATGTCGCCAGGCCTTTATCAAAACACCTATTGAAGGTGGCTTCTCGCCTGATTTTCTAACCTGAGCACCAATTTCAAATAAGCTTTTGTATTGCCAAAGTAACGTTTTGAAAGCGTCTAATAGCTTTGCGTCCTTATCCCAAATGTGGATAGACTCAGAGCTCGCACCATTAATTTCAACGATCTCAAGATGTTCACCTCGTTTTAGTGACGCTAAATCTTTGTACTTCACATCCATGCGTCCATAATGAAACTCTGGCAGGCCTTGCATAACCAAATTGATTGCCTGATTTAATTCGGGCGTAATATGATGTCTGCCATCCTGAAATACCGCACCTCGACAATGGCTGGCAGAAAACAGTAAAGAGTGGCGTTGCCCTTCTGCGAGCACGTTATGCCAAACCGATTGATTTCGCGATTGATATAGCGATAACAATTTTGCAGCCCGATCATCCTGTTGCACCAGCTCACATACAGTGCTTTTACCATCGCCGATAACCTCTGGCCGGTTTTTAAAGGTCAACGAAACCACGAGGCCAGCAGAAGTGTTCGGATATTTAACAAAAAAAATGCCGACTTCATCTGGGTAGCGCGATAATTGCTGTAGGATAATGCCAGCTCCAGTTGGGTACTGCGCTAATGTTTTTGAAAACGAGGCTTGGTTCTTAATCAATTTGACACCAGCACCGCGACACCCCGTATCTGGTTTACACACGAATGGAAAGGTGATGTTCTTGCTATTTAGTAGCTGCAATGCCCTTTGTGTTTGTTCTGATAGCTCATCATTTGTCTTAGTAATCTTCACCCAGGGTAAGATTGTTTCCGCGCACTTTCCCGTGGCTTGAGACATCAACTCAGCTTTAGATCCACCTACCATTCCTGACAAAAAGATCCGAGGATTAGCAATCAAAGGCAATGTCGCACAACGATAACGAATGCTCCATACTAACCACATGAACCCTACGGGTAAGTACATAAACCACGTTGGCCAAAACTCAAAAAAAGAAGTTGTCCGAGTTGGCGAACCAGACTCGCTATGGCCCGCTGAATCTGCCCTCGTAACCATCTGTACACGTGTGCGCTGCTGGTCAGTTTTTTCCATGTTTACACCTCAAATATGGCCGTTATTGATTGGTCGTGTTGGCTGGAAGATTTCTTACAAAAATAATGTAAGAAATATTGGGTAGCCACGACTAATAAAAACCCAAGGCGTAATCTCGCAGTATTTGCATGCATCTTACGTCTGCAATTAATGAATCGTAATGAAGGATAAACAGATGAATCTTACTGTAGCTTTTACGTCTTTAAGGGACAGAATTAACACTATCGACTTTTTAGGCCCTCTTGCTCTGAGGATTTATTTGGCACCCATTTTTATTATTGCAGGGTGGAATAAATTAACCGGATTGGAAGATACCGCTTACTACTTTGGTGAATTCCTGGGAATGCCTGCCCCCATGCTGATGGCCGTACTTGCTGGATTAACTGAGTTTATTGGTGGCTTATCCTTGTTGTTTGGTGTTGCGCTTCGTTTTATGGCGATCCCGATGATGTTTACGATGATAGTTGCAGCAGGTACTGCACATTGGGATAACGGTTGGCATGCGTTACCAGAGACAACGCTTACCGTACCGTGGGAGTGGCGCACTGATCTAATAGAAGATGCACAACAACGCAAAGCTGCTGCCGTTTCGATTTTGCAAGAACATGGAAATTATGAATGGCTGACTGAAGCGGGCAACTTTACAGTACTCAAAAATGGGATTGAATTTGCTGCTACCTATTTTGTGATGTTGCTTATGTTGCTATTTAGCGGTGCAGGACGCTACGTCAGTGTTGATTACTGGATTGCTCGAAAATATGGAAAAACCGCCCAATGCTCATCTTAAGAGCAAAGTGGTAGTGTACTGATGAGTTTAAAAGAAGCAAACAGCACCATGATCTCGGTGATAAGTTTGGTCATCGCAATTTCAGCGCTTGGTTACAACACATGGCGCAATGAGTTGACGGAGTATAACCGTAATATCAGAGCGTCAGGTTTTGAGTTATTAAAAGAGACTGCGAATTTACAACTGTTTGTTGACCGTCAGTTTTATGAAGACAACAGTCAGGCAAGTCCAATTGAAGGCTGGACACGCATTAATTTTATTGTTGCTCTCAGTCAAGTGATGCCAGAGCAGGTGAAAGCAAATAGTATTCAACTTAAAGCTACATGGTCTGAGAATTGGCAGTCTCTTAACATAAGCGAGGATGCGAATAAAACAATTTCTACGGCAAACAAACAGCTTGAAACATCAATTATTGCTGCATTAGCAGCGTTAAATTAATTATTTACCACCAATATCAATACTCTAATAAACTCTACATCGGGAGAAATGACATGATTAAATTTACCGTCCATAATTTAGACAGCGCCCCAGAACAGGCAGTCGGCCTACTCAAAGACTCACAAGCAAGCTTTGGTATGATCCCAAATTTGCATGGCGTTATGGCTGAAGCGCCAAAGGTGCTTGACGCATATAAAAAATTACATGAGTTAGCTTTAGCAACCAGCTTCAACAATGAAGAGAAAACTGTCATTTGGCAGACGATTAATATTGAGCATCAATGTCACTATTGCGTCCCAGCGCATAGTGCTATTGCACGCGCCATGAAAGTGTCTGAACAAATTGATAAAGCGCTTAGAGAAAATGCTGATTTGCCTAACACGAAACTCAATGCGCTACGCAGCTTCACATTAGCCGTTATTAGAAATAGAGGTAAAGTTGAGAATGAGATACGTGATTTTATCCAAGCCGGATATGACAATCAGCATGCACTTGAAGTGATCCTATTCGTATCTCAAAAGGTGATGAGCAACTATATTAACCATTTTGCTAACACGCCTGTCGACGAGGCCTTTAAAGCATTTGAATAACAAAACATAATCAACCACTGAGGATTATAATCATGCTACACACACGTCACTTTAATATGGTCGTAATCCTCTTGATTGTTACTTCTTGTATCTTTGTTGGTATCAGAAGTTTTCAGAGCGTACAGACTGTTCAGAAGAGTAATACTACGCTTGCCCAATCACAACTGCCATTATTCGAGAAAACCCAACAATTACGTTCCGTATTAGCACTTCAAAATTTATCATTTCATAATTACTACCTAAACAATAATGATGATACATTTTACCAGACTTTTAATCAGCATCGCCGTGATGCAATATTGCTGATCAAACAGATCGCTCTCGATTTCGGCGAAAACAGTAACACAATCCTCCTCAACACTAATCTTGATAAAATTGATACGCTGGCAAATGAGATGCAGTCGGTGATGGCTTCGCCCACAGACTGGGACGGGGCGCGTGATGTATTATCAAAATTAGAGCCAATTACTTTATCGATTACTCAGGCTATCGGTACGTTAATCACTGATATAGAGAAGGATGTGCTTAGCCAAGTACAAAAAAGTCTTTCGCATATCGAACAAAGTCTGTTTTGGACAATGCTCTTAAACGGCGGGCTACTGTTTGTTTTAGGCTTACTGCTCTGGCTTGATACGAAACGAAATAAAGCCCAAAAAGAAATTGTGCACTTTGCCGGGTTTCCTGAAAGAAACCCAAGACCGGTGCTTGCATTATCGCAATCTGGAGAAATCAACTACGCTAACCCAGCGTCTTCAGAACTGGTCCATGGATTATTTAACTCGAATAATCTCAATGCGCTTCTTCCAGAGGACATAGCAACTAAACTAAGCAAATGCCGGACCGAAGGAGATTACCTGACAGGTGAATATTGTTTAAAGCAATACTACTATGACTACGTACTACATTACTTGCCAGATCTGAAAGAATTTCGCCTGTACCTCTCTGATATTACAGCTAGAAAACTAGCAGAAAAAGATCTCAACCGATTGGCCTATTTTGATGAACTTACTAATTTAAATAACAAAGCTTCGCTACAACGAGATTTCTTCAACTATTCAAAGAACTACAACGCACTATTTCTAATTGACTTTGTATCCATGCCGCAAGTGACGATGCGATTAGGACATAGCGCCACCCATGATGCGATAAAAGCCTGTGCAAAAAGGCTAAGTGATGTTTGTACGCCTTTTAGGACACGGCTTTATCACTTGGCTGAAGAGCGTTTTGCATTATGCTTACATGATAATCAATATATTGATGCAGAATTTGATGATTTGATGAATGCATTAGCAAAGTCATTCTCGCAAACCGTTTCAATCAACGGATTAGACTTCCATATTCACCTCGCAGTTGGAGCAACTAAATTCGACAACAGTGTAAGTTTTGATGACTTAATGCGACAAGCAAACATTGCTTTGCGTTCAGTATATCCCAAAGGCGGTATGGTTGTTTATACCGAACAACTGGAAACAAGAACGCAGCGCAGAATTGAAATAGAAAGTGCCCTTCGGAGCGCCATAGAAAAGGAACAACTCAGCCTCTATTTCCAGCCACAGCTAAACCTTAAAACTAATCGGGTAAGTGGTGTTGAGGCACTATTACGATGGGTCGATGATGAAGGGAGCTGGATATCACCTGTGGAGTTTATACCTGTTGCAGAGGAGTCTGATCTAATTATTGAAATTGGTCAGTGGGTGCTTCGTCAGGCAATCAGTACCTGCGCCAACCTATTTAAGCAACAACTTATAAGCAAACCGTTTTCAATGGCAATCAACATTGCGCCTGTTCAATTACTCACGCCAGGATTTTGTGAAACAGTTCTAGCGTTATTATCTGAATATAATGTCGATGCTGAGCTTATCGAGCTTGAAGTCACTGAAAGTGCCGCACTCTATGATATAGACTTGGCTATTTCCGTTATGAATAAATTAAAGAATTCAGGGCTAAAACTTGCCATGGATGACTTTGGCACCGGATATTCATCATTTAGCTATATCACTCAACTTCCACTTTCAAAACTAAAAATAGACCAGTCGTTTATTCGAAATATGCTCACCGAGCCTAAGTTATGCAATGTTACTGAAACCATGATAGCTATGGCGGACCTTTTGTCACTTACTGTAATAGCAGAGGGCGTCGAAAGTCATGAACATGTCAAGAGACTAAAGGATTGGGGATGTGATGAAGTCCAAGGTTACCATATTGCCAAACCTATGCCTCTGGACAGCTTGAACCAGTGGTTGATTTCAAACACACTGAACTAATATTGTT
>NPID01008964.1_pt1 | contig 13835 bp, 13 predicted proteins | sample 8637491 | NCBI WGS metagenome assembly NPID01 (sample SAMN07420843, study PRJNA396082) | bioreactor metagenome | isolation source: sample BA6 brine-fed electro-methanogenic bioreactor BA | place: Japan: Kochi | collected 2016-06-14 | reverse complement strand
GCCCTCGGACATTTTCGACCTTCGGTCGAAAAGTCCACCATAATTATTATTGGTTCAAGTCCAGTATCTCGGGTAAAAACCCGAGAACTCGGACATTTTTGCTTCGCAAAAAGTCCACCATGCTTATAGAGTTGTCCAGCTTAATAAAAAATGCGCGATAATGGTGTCTTTTGCTGCGCAAAAGCCCTCGGACATTTTCGACCTTTCGGTCGAAAAGTCCACCATAATTACAATTGGTTCAAGTCCAGATATACCACCTTATGGACTCTACCTATGTTTATTGAAGTTCGGGAATATATAAATAAAAAATGCGCGATAATGGACTTGAACCAATGGCCTCTTGCATGTCAAGCAAGTGCTCTAGCCAGCTGAGCTAATCGCGCATTCCGGGGCTAATTTATTGTTAAGGGGATGGTCGGTCAAGGGAAAACTTGTGATGGGCGAAAAAAACTAAGAGGTGAAGCTGAAAAAAATTTTAGTGGCATTATCCAAAGGGGCGAAGCTCTTTCCATATTGACAAAACACAAAGATTTGTCTTTATTTGTGCTAAATACCATCAGCGAAGGGCAGATGGGATAGTTCTTAATACCTAATAGATATAATTCTCAGGGTTAGACTATATCCAGCCGCTGTGATGGAAAGAACAAACTGGTTAATGACCGCCATCAAGGCGGAGCAACCTCAGTCTATGATCATTATAGGCGGATTTTTTCTGTCCTGTAGACTGTAAGGTCAGGAGGCTTATGCGCTCTATAGTCGCACTTGTTACACCGTTCAACCATAAGGGTATCGATGAGGATGCTCTAAGAAGGCTTGTTAACTATCACCTCGAATCGGGAACTGACGGTATCCTTGTTGCCGGATGCACCGGCGAGAGTTTCACACTGACACCAAGGGAGCGGAACAGACTTCTGAACATCACAAAAGAGCAGACAGAGGGGAGAGTTCCCGTAATTCTCGGCACTGGCTCATCCTCTCAGGCTCAGGCCATTGAGATGAGCAAGAATGCCAGTGACCTTGGAGTGGACTATGTTCTGGTGATCAGCCCATATGGCAATAAGCCATCTCAAACTGCGATATATGACTATTACACTGAAATTGCGAAGGTCTCACCGCCTCTAATTGTCTATAATGTCCCCGGAAGAACAGGAAGAGGAATTGATCCCGATACTATTGTAGAGCTGGCGGATGTGGATAACATTGTTGGCGTAAAGGAGGCATCAGGCGATCTTGATGCAGTATCCTATATACTCAAACACAGACCTGAATTCAAGGTCTGGTCAGGGGACGACAGCCTGACACTGCCAATGCTTGCCCTTGGCGCATATGGCGTTATATCTACAGTTGCAAACATCATGCCCGTCGAAATGAAAGGGATGATTGAAGCCTTTTTGAGCGGTGATATCAAAAGAGCGCAAAAGTTACATATGAACATGTTCCCGGTTATAAAAGCACTATTCCTTGAAGGTAATCCTGTTCCTCTCAAAGAGGCCATGAACCTCATGGGGCAGATAGTGGGAGATTGCAGAAAACCACTCGGCAGAATGGGAGAGCATACAAGGGAAATTCTCGTTAATGTCCTCTACGATGGAGGTTATCTAAAATAATGCAATCTAATGTGAGAAGGATTCTTATCTCAGGGGCTATGGGCAAGATGGGTCAGCAGGTGCTGATTGCAGCTATGGGCGAACCGACTCTTCGTGTGATCGCAGGTATAGACAGAAAGGAAGGTGGCAAAATCTGGGAAATCCCCCTCCTTTCATCCTGGGAAAAAGCACCCAATGATGCAGAGCTCGTCGTTGATTTTTCCTCGCCTGATGGTTTTGAAAATGCCCTCGGCTGGTGCATCTCTAAGGGTGTCCCCTTCCTTTCCGGCACAACAGGGCTGGACTCAAAACAAAAGGATGAGCTCATAGAGGCAGGCAAGACAATTCCGGTTATGTGGGCACCAAATATGAGCCTCGGAATCAATCTCACCCTGAAGCTTGCGGAGAAGCTCTCAAAGCTTCTGCCGGACTACGATATAGAGATAGTCGAAAGACATCACAAAAGAAAGAAGGACTCCCCTTCAGGGACGGCCTTATCCCTTGTAGAGTCGGTCAACAGGCACCGGCTTGTCTCCAATGAAAAAATAAAATTCGGCAGGGGATATGGCGAGAATAAGAGGGAATACGGCGAGATCGGTGTTCATGCGGTAAGAGGTGGAGGTGTTGTTGGAGAACACACTATCTACTTCACAGGCATGGACGATGAGATTATTTTAACACACAGAGCCTTTTCCAGACAGGTTTTCGCAAGGGGCGCCATCCGTGCCATCTTCTGGCTTCTGGGAAGGGAAAAAGGCTTCTATACACTGACAGACACCTTTACAACGGAGTAAAATATGAAAAAGATCCTACTTACACTTTTCCTGGCAAGTATCGCCATCTCACAACCGTGGCCACCGCCGAGCGGATTATCTGTAACCGAATATTCCCCTGGTGTATTGGAGCTGTCGTGGTCTCCTGCGCCACCCCTTCCTGAGATACCCGAAACACTCTATTTTGACGATGGAGACCCCACAGGTGTCACAATGGTTCCCAACAGAGCCTCTGTGACAATGAGATTCACCCCTGAAGAGCCATGTACTGTTATTGGTATGCTTTTCAAGGCTACTCCTCCAGGGGCAATAGGCAGGGTAAGGGGAAAGATTTTCAGTGATCTGCTTGGCAGACCTGTTGGCGTAACAGGAGCTGGCCTTGTAGAACCCCGTGACACAATAATCACCGCCACACTCTCCGGCTGGACAAGAATAGACCTGACAGAGCCGTATTATGTCACGACCACATTCCATCTCGGAATTCAGAGATGGGATTCAACATTCAATTTTGGTGCAATACACGACACTGAACCATCGGAAGACCCGTCCCGTGGTTGGCTGCAATCAGGGATGACAATAGAGGAAATCCCCGGCGATGTCTTCCTCAGAGCTCTGATTCGCACGCCGGACGGTGTTCTCAGGGTAGTTGACGGTAAAAGAACAGTTGCATATGATGATCCATTCAACACCATGACCGAGATTCTTTCCCCTTCTGAGACAATGACACCGACCTACCACATACACCGTCACGTCAATCCCGATTTTGCAGGTGCATACAGGGGCGAGACAGACGGAACCAGCTATCGAGATTCGACTGTTGAATACGACACACCTTACTATTACAGAGTAAGGGCATATTACGGTCCGGGAGACTATTCCGACTATGACGGCCCTGTTATAGGAATAACATACTCAGGTGGAACAGGCGAGATCTTCTATGATACCCTCAAAACAGAGGCTGGACTTGCACTCGGACATGTTTCATGGTCTGCTGGAAACAGATTTGCCGTTAAGCATACCCCAAAGGTTCCCTCCATGCTCTACAAGCTGCTTTTCCACTTCGAATCAGGGGGATCATTCAGGCCAGCACTCTATGAGGTCAAAAGAGATGCCCCTGCAGAGTCCCTTTTTGTATGGCCCTTTACCGTAACAGGGGATGTAGGCTGGGATGAGTTCAATACTACCTCTCGGGGCTTTATTATGGACAGAGACTTCATTGCAGCCGCTAATCTTCACGACACCAGGCTTTCTCTCTCATGGTCAACCCCTACAATCCCTGCAAGATCCTATGACTACGGCATTTCATCCGGATGGAATCCTGTTGCGGATACTGCATATTTTATCAGGGCTGTCATGAAATATGAGACCAATAAGTGGTATCTGAATCTCAGAAGGGGCTGGAACCTTATTTCAATGCCGATAATCCCCGTTCAGCAGACACCCGACTATCTATTCCCGACAAGGGTGGGATTTGTCAATGCAATCTCTCCCGAGTCAGGGGACTACATAAGTATAGAGGATGATGAACCTCTGGAGATAGGTTACGGCTACTGGGTCATGTCCGACAGAGACACCTCATACATACTTGAGGGAAGACCAGTCGGTAACTATGATGTCGAAGTAGGCGAAGGCTGGAATATAATCGGCTCTGTGGCATCATCTACAGGAGTGCCCTTTTCGAGCATTGAGACCTTCCCCGAGCCTTTGTTTGTTCTCGAACACCTTTACTGGTTTGACCCGGTTGATCGCAACTACGATGTAGTCAACAGAATTTGCCCAGGAAAAGGATACTGGATTAACGCAAGAGAACACGGATTTATTCGCGTTTCAGAATAATAAAAAAAGGAGGAGCAAAATGAAAAGACTGGTAATTGCAGCTTTTCTCACAGCACTTGCCGTCAGCGCATTTGGCGGCGTTGTCACAGGCTCTCTGATCTATCCGGAGGGAACTGAGGCAGACACATTTTTAATCATCGTTGCCTCGGATTTTTCGAGCCTCGATGGGGCCTTTATGGCACCGGCCTTTTATCCATTTGACTGGACAATGGACGATGCACTCATGGAGGGAGAATTCTCCGATACTGTGGAATACTTTGCCTTTGCCTCAAAGCCTTCAGGCGGAATCATCCCCACTTCCGGCGATCCCGGCGGAAGCTATCCTGAGAGCCCATTTTCAACAGTCGGCGGTAATGCCTCTGGAATAGACATCCCCATCGCACCATCCGCTGATGTTTCCGGAAATGTTGTCTATCGCCATGGCTACAGCCAGGTATACATTATGATCTATGATCTTTTGCAGGCATATATTACAGGCGACACAGTCCTTGAGATCGGACCCGAGCTTGTGAACGAAGATGGAACGTTCCTTATTGAGGATGTACCGACAGGCCCCAAGGGCATCAGGGCATTCGAGGATCTGAACATGAACGGTGAGATCGATGACGGTGAGCCGAATGCCTGGTATGACAACTACCTCATGGGCGTTGTAATTGTAGGCGGTGGAATGACCGAAGAGCCGGAGCTCGATCTGGATGCCTTTGGAATGAAGGACGCACCAAGGCCGGAGAAGTTTGCTATGAGCGTCTTCCCCAATCCTTTCAACAGCCGCGTTCGCCTTGCATGGACAATGGCAAGGACAGACTTTGTCGAAATAACAGCATGGGACATGTCCGGTCGCAAGGTAGCAACCCTACACAGCGGTTCGCTGGCAGACGGCTCACACTTCACAGAGTGGGATGCCGAGGGCGATAATGGCGAGCCTATAGCAACGGGCACATATACGATTCGCATGAGGGTCGGCGACGAGGTTCACTCACAGAATGTCATCATCGTCAAATAAAGGAAAGTGTATGTTTGACAAGATTATATACGCCTCAGACTTCTCCAGCCACTCACAGGCGGCTTTCGATACGCTGCTGAAGATGGTCAAGCAGGGCAAGCCCGAGGTCATCATGGTTCACATTGTATCCAACAAATCTCTGGATATGACGGCCAATATGGAGGGCTTCTCTTCCCAGCACCTTGAGGAGCTGCGCGAGACACTCCGCAAGCATTTCATGAAGGATGCAGAGACGCGGATGACCGCACTGACACGCATACTCAGGGATGCAGGCGTTGACGTGGAGGAGAGAATCTACGAAGGCGTACCCCATAACGAGATAGTGAAAATAGCATCTGAGGAGGAGGCCAATCTCATCGTGATCGGCTCCCACGGCAAAAGTGCACTGGAAGAATTCTTTATCGGCTCAACAACCGAGAAGATACTCCGAAAGGCACCCTGCCCTGTCCTCGTGGTCAGATAGCTTTTCATGATATATTGCAAAACCCGCCCTTTGGGCGGGTTTTTTATTAGATTCGCAAATCTCCCGATGAAGGGGAGTAAAATGAAATATATTATGCACCGTCTGAATTGAAGGCAAAGCAGGTTACAGTACGTGTAACGCCATCTTCCTTGCGAATGGTGTATATATGTTTTTTCAGATCTGCAATATTGTCGTCCTCAACATAGCAGATTATGTCGTGAAGACCTGTGACTACGCGGGCATGGTAGACAAAGGGTTTCTTCATAAGCTCTTTGTGAACGTCCAGCTCTGTCCCACTTTTTACATTGATAAGCAGATATGCGCCCTCTTTCATCTTTCCTCCCTTTTTCGGTTATTCTTTAAGCAATTATAATGCTTGGGGCTTGATGATGTCAATATAAAATTGGCTTGTTCCTATATTTTACGGTGTCTTTTGGGCTTGCAAAGCTGAGAAATATATAATATTTTCAACGTATGAAGGAAAAAAGAGAAAAACCCTTCCAATCTGATTCCGGCTTTGAGGAAATTGGCAAGATAGCCTCGATAAGAAGAAGGAACAATGCCGACAAGCTGGTAGAAAAGCTCTACGCCCTAAGCTCAAAAACCGCCAAGGAGATCATGAATGTAGCGGGCATTATTCTCTTTGGAATAGACAGGGCGAATAATCAGATATCCTCGCGATTTGCTGTCAACTCCATTCATTTTGACATGGACATAAATGAGGGAATCACAGGCTGGGTAGCCAGAAACGGCAAGCCTGCAGTGGTCAATAATCCGAGGGAAGACCACAGATACTATCCCTACTTCGATAGAAAACACGGCTTTGATACAAAGAATCTAATGGCCGTTCCCATACTCGACTCTGGCGAAAGACCTATAGGTGTGCTGGTTTTCACCAATAAAAAGGGCGACTTCGACGACGAGGATCTCGAGCTGGGAATATCCCTTGCAGGACAGCTTTCTGTCGCCTTTGAGAATGCCCTCCTTTATGACCATCTTATGAAGACCTTCAAGTCCCTTGTAGAGGTCATGGCCATGTCCATAGATGCAAGGCACCCGATATCTTCCGGTCATTCCAGGCGGGTTGCCCTTTATTCGGCACTTATTGCTCAGGAGATGGGACTATCACCGGACAAGGTTGAGTTGATACAGCTCGCAGCACTCCTCCATGACTATGGAAAGATCAGCATTCCCGACAGCATACTCAAAAAGGAAGGCCAGCTCTCAGACGAGGAGTTCGAGCTGATGAAAGAGCATGCCCAGTCAACCTACGACATATTGACCCATGTGAACTTTGCCGACGAGATGGTCGACATCCCAGCCATTGCTGCCATGCATCACGAAAGATGGGACGGCAAAGGCTATCCCTTCCAGAAAAAGGGACAGGAAATACCTATGGGGGCACGCATAATCGCAGTTGCAGATGTCTATGACGCCATGACAAGCTGGCGGGAATATCACAACCCCTACACCAATGAAATGGCCTCCCACGAGATACAGATGGGTAAAGATACAAAGTTCGCACCGGAGGTCGTTGATGCCTTCATCAAAGTATATGACAGGGGAGATTTCGACCCTATCCGATAGACATCACCTGCTGATGGCAATATTCCAAAAATCATTGCGCCATTTCGGTTCTCTGCACTGGTGGCCAGGGGAAGGTCCCTTTGAAATAGCCATCGGAGCAATACTTACCCAGAACACAGCCTGGACAAATGTCGAGAAGGCCATATCCAATTTGAAGGATAATGGACTGATGTCACCCGAAGGGATTCTAAGCTGTGAACAGGAGCGACTGGCAAAGGCGATAAGACCATCGGGCTACTTCAACATCAAGGCAAAGAAACTGAAAACATTCGCAGAATTTCTGCTGATAAATGGCGGCATGGAAGGCCTTTCCAGATACAGCACAGGCAAGCTCCGGGACAAGCTCCTGTCTGTCAACGGTATTGGACCCGAGACTGCAGACGACATTCTTCTCTACTGCTTCGAAAGACCAGTTTTCGTTGTAGACGCCTATACCCGGAGAATACTGCTTAGGCACGGCATTATTGAAGAGGATGCAAAATATGATCAGATTCAATCGTTGTTTCATCAGAACATTCCGCCGAGGGCCGGAATTTATAATGAATATCACGCACAGATAGTCTATATCGGCAAGACCTACTGCAAAAGGAGCAGACCAGGATGCAAAGACTGCCCGATATCGTCTCTTTTTCCAGTGAATCCTTGACAGCTTCGGCTTTTCCTTTAATTTTCCATAAACCGAAAGGAAGAAATGGCATATATCCATATACCACAGCCAAGGGCAGATGAGCCTTCGGATAATCTGAAGAAATCATATGACGCCCATCCACTGAAGACAAAATATGACGATGAAGAGCTGCTGCTCAAATACGAAACAGGCGAGGGCGGCGGAGCCTATGCCAGCATATCCAGAATTATCCCGGGAATTGCTGTTTTCATAGTTATCTTTCTCGGCAGGTTTTACAGGGAAATTGGAGTCAATATCAAGGATATGTTTGAGGGTGAGAGCCTGATATACTCAATCGCCATAGCTGTGGCTGCCTATGTGCTGCTGTTTATGTTTATACCGGCACTCATTCGCGGCGCAGGCATACTCCTGACAAAGCCCCGGCAGGAGGTGCGCTTCACGGACAAGGGCATAAGAACCCTCCCTTTGGGCAATTACAGACAATATAGTCGCCGCTCCAAGCACAAGGACAAGGCCAATATTGCCATAGACTACAGTGCAATAAGGGACTTCGAATCCGATCCGGATTCCGTCCGCATATATCCGAAGCTGACAATATCAAATATATTCCAGGACACAACCCTTACATCATTTTTCGGCGTGCCACTGCGCATTGGCGTACCAACAGGCAAGGAGTCCGAGGTTATGGCCATTCTCATGGGAAGGGTTCAAAAGTCCTGAAAGAGGAGGTAATGTGCTCAAGTCCTTCAAGGAGATAATGGAAAAGGCCACTTCTCGCAAGACGAGGAGACTGGCCGTTGCAGACGCAGCAGGTGGATCCGTTATTGAGGCCCTAAAAGAGGCCCAGGAAAAGGATATAATCGTCCCGGTACTCGTTGGAGACCCTGATAAGATCAAGCCCATTGCAGAGGAAAAGGGACTGACAGGATATGAGCTTATCCCGGCCCATACACCCGAGGAGATAGGGGCGAAGACAGTCGAGCTTGTCAGAGAGGGCAAGGCTGACATGATAATGAAGGGCAAACTCTCAACACCTGTTCTGATGAAGGCGATACTTGACAAGGAAAAGGGACTGAGAAAGGGCAAGCTCCTCTCGCACGTTGCTGTAACAGAGGTTAAGAACTATCCAAAGCTGATGCTCTTCACAGACGGTGGCATCAATATCAGGCCTGATATCAAAGAGAAAACCGATATCCTGATGAATGCCGCATGGCTGGCAAATGGTCTGGGCATAGAAAGACCCAAGGTCGCAGTACTTTGCGCCATTGAGGTAGTTAACGAGAAGATGCCCGAAACACTCGACGCTGCAATGCTGACCAAGATGTCCGAGAGGGGCCAGCTTGGCAATGTATATGTCGAAGGTCCCATTGCAACCGATGTCGTCCTTTCAGAGGCGGCAAAGAAGGCAAAGGGCATCGAAACAGAACTCACACTCGATGCGGATATATTCCTGCTCCCTGACATAGCAAGCGGCAATATAGCCGTCAAATCCCTGCTCTATCTCGCAGATGCAACCGTCGGCGGTCTTGTAGTGGGGGCAACATGCCCGATAGTTCTTCTCTCCCGCTCGGATACAGCAGAGATTAAGATGGCTTCGATCGCCCTTGCTGCGGCAATTGACTGAAACAGACTACGAGATTTAAGAAAGAAAGAACGAACATAATCGGCTAACGGGGCGATACTTCAATCGCCCTGGCTGCGGCACTTGACTAAACTACATCCTCCACTTTCTAGGATGGGGATCAAACATCATCAATTAACGGGGCGATACTTCAATCGCCCTTGCTGCGGCAATTGACTGAAACATACAAAGAGATTTAAGAAAGAAAGAACGAACATAATCGGCTAACGGGGCGATACTTCAATCGCCTTGGCTGCGGCTCTTGACTGAATAACATTCAGCACTGTCAGGGATGGGGATCAATCATAATCGGTTAACGGGGCAAAACACCCTTTCTACTAAAGTCACTGAGCTGTGAAAAAAGACCCTCACCGGAGGGTCTTTTCGTAAATCTTGTAGTGGGCCGCAGATATTTGCGCTACTTCTTCTTCTTTGCAGGCTTTGCTGGTGCCGGCTTTGGGGCTGCAGGTTTTTTTGCGCCTTTTGACTTTGCCATCTCGCCCTCCTTTTCAACAAGAAAGGGTTGTGCTTCCATGGAAGAGGTTCTCCCTGAAAACGCCCCCATCTCTCAGAAAAAGGGTTGAAAATTCTCAATCACCTCCGTAGGCAAATGAGCCTCCAGAAACCGACATCAAATAACGATTGTAGCAGGGAAAACAAAAGAAAATAATGGACTTTTGACGATTTTTTTTCGTCTTTTCAATTGGGCTATATGCCTATTTAATAAAGACTTAACAAAACTCTCCCGCGAACTTTGGCTGGCGCATTGAAGATTTTAACCAGTTATTGCTTCAAAAATGACCGGAATCTATATCCCGATGAGCAGAAGGGCATAGCCCACAACAAGTCCGACGAGAAGATTGAACAGCTTGATATATACCGTATTTTTGATTGAGATAGACAGCATTGGCAATAGCCCGTGACCGTCCTGGACAATGCTGCTTGCAATCAGAACGGAAAAGGGGACAGTCCCCTGTGCAAAGAGCATGACAAACAGAATATGCGGTCCTGAATCAGGGATAAGACCGATAAGCCCGGCAAGGAGCAGGACGATAGCCATATTATTTGAAATATGCTGCTCGAGATTGAGATATTCTGTCCCGAAATGTATTGCAGCAAGGGCGAGTGTCGTCCAAAGGAAAATCCTGGGCAGATGTCTCTTGACAATGTGATCCCAGATATGCTCTCTGATATAGTGATTGCTGGCGAAAAAGAGCATTATCTCAAAAATGATGAGAAGAATAAAGAGGGTTGTCCTTCCCCAGTTCCATGTATGTGGTCCGATAAGTCCGAATCCCACCAGCATGATGATGGCAAGAACGGCAAGAAAAAGGCTCAGCTTGGCAGGTTGAAAGAGCTTCCTCGCTGCCCTGAAAGGATTGGTGAGAATCGCTTCCGTGACATTACAGTGAAAGGTCTGGGCTGTACATAGCTCCCTGGTTTTGATACCTGTCTTTTTAACGAACCAGTCTGCAATCGGAGCAAAGACAATACCAAGAACAAAAAGAAGAGCGAAAAGCAGTATAGCCGTGAGCGGAAATTTCGAGAGCATGATGAATGCAGCATCTCCGGATGTGGCGATCATTGTGGCTACAATGCCACCGAAGCCGATGAAACCGTGGCAGTAAAGGGATACAGCCATGAATGAGCCGGTACAGCCGGGTATCATGCCGAGGAAGGAAGATATTGTATACTGCCTGAGAGCTCCGCTCTTTTTGTCTCCTACACCGGAGACCATTCGCCTGGCTCGACCTCCCGACCATACATTGATGAAGTCCGTTAGTACCATCATTACAAAGACAAAAAGTGAGATCATCACAGAGTGATTTACAATATGCAATAACTCATGATACATCTGCTCCCCCTTTTTTTACTGTCATAAGCCTCTTTATTATTGTATAATAACCTTGAGAAAGCAAACATTAAATTTTTCACAAAGGGCGGCTGGTATAATGGTCAATATTCATTCATGTTACTTTGGCTGAAATGATAATGACCATCGTAATGGACGAACCTAAAAGGAGAAAAGATGGAAGAGAATCTACAGAAGACAGGCGACCTTACAATAGTTGGTCTTGAGGCCGAGAGAATAAAGGGCTGGCTGCTGTTCATAGGCTGGGTCACGATGATCGGCGGAATTCTCCAGGCTCTGACCATAGTCGGTATACTCGTAGCGTGGATACCATTTTTGATGGGGCTTTGGCTGATACAGGCCGGCAATAAAGTCGGAGAATATTCAGCAACAGGAAATGTTATGGCACTGGGACAGATGATTGCCAAACTCAGAAGCTATTTTGTTCTCACCGGGGTTATGATGATCATAGGTCTTGTTTCTGCTGCACTGGCAATGGTTTTCTGGGGTACGGTAATCATTGCAGCGATAACAGGCGCAGCCAACAATGGTGTGAACTTCTGAGAGCTTTGATCCTGCAGCATTAAGGAAAACAAACAATACTGCCGAAATTATAAATGAAGCCCCTCTCGGAGTGAGGAGAGGGGCTCTCGGTGGGTAGATTGCCGCAGGATGCGGCACGAGCGGCTGCTCGTTGTTGGGTATCAAAAATCTTCCAGCTCGTGATCCTCGAGGGGGATAACCTTTTCAGGATTAATGATGGATTTCTCAAGGCTTCTTGAGCTGACAAAGGATGTAAAATCCTGACCTGCTGCTTTTTTCATGGGTTTTTTGTCAGCTATATCTATCTTGTTCCGCAGATTGAACTGTGAAACCATATCCGAAAGTGCCTCAGCCTGACTGTTCAGCTCTTCGGCAGCAGATGCCGATTCTTCAGAGTTGGCACTGTTTGTCTGAGTAACCCTGTTGAGCTGGGCTATGGCAGTATTGATCTGTTCTATGCCGCTTGACTGCTCTTTGGAGGCAGCCTCGATCTCAGCAACAAGTGCTGCGACCCCGGTTGCGCTACCCACTATTTTCCCAAGGATATCTACCATGTCAGTTGTGATTGTAACACCATTATTGGATTTTGTCTGGGAATCTTCAATAAGCTCAGCAGTGTTCTTTGCCGCCTCGGCACTGCGTTGTGCAAGATTTCTGACTTCCTCGGCAACTACAGCAAAACCTCTGCCTGCCTCACCTGCTCTTGCAGCCTCAACCGCAGCATTGAGGGCAAGAAGATTGGTCTGAAAGGCGATCTCATCTATTGTCTTGATAATCCGCGCTGTATCGTCTGAGGAGTTCTTGATCTGCAAGATTGCCCCTTTGAGATCCTGCATCTTTGCTGAACCCTCCCCAACGAGATCTTTTGCCTCCAGCATCAGAATAGATGCCTGGCCTGTATTATGCTCATTCTGCTTGGTCATAGAGGACATCTCTTCTACACTTGAGGATATCTCTTCAAGGGAACTTGCTTGCTCATTTGCCCCTTCAGCAAGGGACTGGCTGCCCGATGCAATCTGACCGGAAGCGGATGAAACCTGCTCAACACTCAGCGTAACCCTTCCCAGAGCTTCATCAAGATTATCAAGGGCCCGATTGATATTGCTGGAAAACTCCCTGAGCATGCCATGATATTCGCCTTCTATTCTCGATGAAAGATCCTTTTGGGCTGCCTTCTCCATAACTTTCATGGCCTCTTCAATTGGAGTCACTATGCCCTCAAGCATTTTGTTTATATTGGCGAGGAGAACCTTCTGCTCGCCTTCAAAGCCCTTGAGGGAAGCTCTGACAAGCAGATTTCCTTTGAGTGTTTCCTCTATCAGCCTGCTGAGCTCCTGTGCTGCTTCCTTGCTGCGCTGCGCTTCCCTCTCTGCATTATCCTTGGAGATCAGAACGTCCTGGCGGGCATCTTCTGTCTTCCTTAGATTTTCTTTTATACTGTCGCGCATCCTGATCATAGAATGGCTGAGAAGATCCCTGTTGCTCTTGGGATTGATCTTAACAGAAAGGTCATTTGCACCGATCCGCTCGGCAGCTGTGGATGTATCCTTCAGATATTCAACTATTTCCTTTACAGCGCGAGCAATATCACCGGTCCCGTCCTTTCTTTCCAGCAATTCATCCATCATTTCCCTGTCGACACCGCTCAGATCCGCATCACCCTTTGATAGAACCGAAGAAGCACCTGTGATAAAGCGTATGGGTTTAACAATATTGCCAGCGATGAAAATCGCCATGATAACTCCTGCTATGAGGGATAAAATCGTAATACCCAAGCTAATTTTAATGGATCTGCTGTTTGCGGCTACAAGTTCCGGTCCGAGATTGTCCTGCTCTGCCATGTAGTCGAGTTTCAGCTCCTCAACCCTGTCTGCTATCTCTGGTCCTATTACATCGAGGGAGTTGTGTACGATATCCCACATCTTAGAGCCTATCCATAAATA
>NPID01003115.1_pt1 | contig 13883 bp, 13 predicted proteins | sample 8637491 | NCBI WGS metagenome assembly NPID01 (sample SAMN07420843, study PRJNA396082) | bioreactor metagenome | isolation source: sample BA6 brine-fed electro-methanogenic bioreactor BA | place: Japan: Kochi | collected 2016-06-14 | reverse complement strand
GCTCTTCTACATGGTGCACGAAGTTCCCAACCGGGAAGAGCTCTTCAGTCAGGTGAGAACCACGATGAAGCCAACTGGCAAGGTCCTCGTGATAGAACCGCCGGTTCATGTAACGAAGAAGGACTTCGAGGAAACCAAGCAGGCGGCATGGAAAGCGGGTTTCAGGGTGGAAGAGGGGCCGAAGCTCTTCCTGGATAGAACTGCGGTGCTCATCCCCTCAGAATAGAAGAAGCGCGACAGTGAAGGCCGGTACTATGCTTCCAGTATAATGCCGGCTTGTTGATCATCTTCAGTTTAGTGAATATTTGAGCCGGATGAATGGGCGGTAATCACAGAAATCACAGAAAGGCTTGTTCTATGTGATTATCGTGATTCTGCAAGTGGCATATTTCTCCTAAGCAAGAGTCTGAAACAAGTAATATGGGAAGGTAGTGAAAGTCATAGTTATCGTCACCGCAGCATACATCCCTAAGAACGACTCAGTACTTCTCTGTCGCCGGGCCATGAACCAGAAGCTTGCCGGATTCTGGGAGTTTCCCGGGTGTCAGTAGCACTTATGGAGAGTGTGCAAGGTATTGCACTGAGCTAAAGGGAATGATGCTTTGCATAGATTCACTCTCAATATTGACACAGTTTCATTGACCCGGATGAGGATGCTGCATATGATTGTCTTCTGGACAGATTCTCTTTTAAAATGGATCAAGGTAGGATTTGAGAAAAGCATATAGCACAGAGTATGGAACTTTCTATCTCGGAAAAACTGAGAACATAACGAGATGGAAAAAGTTTGAGAACCTGTATGGTGCGATTGATCTCATATTAACGTCACCTCCTTTTCCATTACGCAGAAAGAAAAGGTACGGCAACCTTCAAGGAGCTGAGTATGTAGAGTGGCTAGCTTGCTACTCCCATCTGTTTAAAAAGCTCCTTTCACCAACTGGGTCTATTGTTATGGAAGTGGGTAATTCTTGGTTACCCGGTAGCCCATCTATGTCGACCCTTGCAATTGAGGCATTACTTGCCTTCAAGCAAGAGGGAAATCTTGAGTTATGCGAGCAGTTTATCTGGTATAACAAAGCACGTCTGCCAGGCCCGGCACAATGGGTAAACATTGAGCGTATTCGAGTGAAAGATTCGTTTACTTATATATGGTGGATGAGCAACACAGATCGACCCAAAGCTGATAATCGAAAGGTTCTTGTTCCTTATAGTGATACAATGAAAAGGCTTCTTAAAACTGGATCATATAATCCTGGACGCCGGCCATCGGATCATTGCATTGGTAAGACATCGTTCTCCTGCGATAATTCGGGCGCAATACCCTCAAACGTGTTGGTAACTTCAAATACAAAGTCAAACGGACCATACATAGAGTATTGTCGTAAGAAGAACATCAGACCCCACCCAGCAAGGATGCCAAGTGAGGTGGCTGAGTTCTTCATTAAGTTCTTAACAAGCCCAGGTGATTTAGTTCTTGATCCTTTCGCAGGAAGCAATACGACCGGTGCCGCTGCAGAAAGACTTAAGCGAAAGTGGATATCCTTCGAACCACAAGAAGACTATGTGAGGGGATCTAGAGGTTGGTTCATAGTATAGTGGAATCTACTCCTAATGTCCCTAAATGCTCTATCCTAGGGGTGTTTAGCAATGGATCTTAGTTCACTTGAACTCCGGTTAGATTATCATACAAGACTTCAGAATACGATCAGAGACTTCTACCAACCATGCTTGAGAAACTCACTCCAGTATGACCGTGCTGCAGGCTTTTTTAGGTCTTCGGTTCTTGAGCTTGTTTCAGAGAGTATCTCATGCTTCGTGGAAAACAACGGCAGAATTCGTCTTGTGTGTTCTCCGACCATTACCGAGAAGGATCATTCATCTCTTCTTCAGGGGTACTCTCTAAGGGAAGAAGTGCTGACAAGGTCTTTGTCTGCTGACATTCAGTGCATGCTAAATCAACAAGATTCATCCCTGCGGCTATCACTTCTTGCTACGCTTGTTGCAGTAGGAGCACTCGATATCCGGGTGGCAATTACGTCAAATGCGATGGGCATCTATCACGAAAAACTGGGTATCTTCAAGGACATCCGTGGGTCATCGATCAGTTTCAGAGGTTCACCTAACGAGACGTACTTGGGATGGTCTGACGTAGGAAATGTTGAATCTTTCGATGTTTTCTGTTCATGGCGAAGTGAAACAGAGGCTGAAAGGGTCGATCATCATAAAGCTTACTTTGAGCGATTATGGAAGAACGCGATCGAAGGAGTGCAAGTGATACCATTCCCTTTAGCTGCAAAAAAACACCTTCTATCCCATTCAGTTGACACATTAGAAGATATTCTTGTTGAAATCCAAAGATGCTCGAAGAAGTCGACTACTCGTGTACCGCTGCCACATCAGCTTCAAGCTATTGAAGCTTGGAAAAAGCAAGGTTCTAAAGGAATATTGGAACATGCAACAGGTAGCGGAAAGACATATACTGCGTTAATTGCTTTGAAAGAGCACTTAAAGGAAGGAAATCCTGCAATTGTGCTTGTTCCAAGTGTGCTCCTTCTTGAGCAATGGGCTACTGAAGTGGCTTTAGAGATACCAGATTGCACAACTCTTCTTGTGGGTGGCGGAAACACGAAGTGGAGGAAAGGTTGTCGCTTGTTATCTTTCACTGATTCCAACCCTATTCTTGGCAAGCGAATTGTAATTGCAACCATTGGAACTGCAGCCACTGATGAGTTTCGGTCTAAGTTGCGTGATGGTAATCACCTTATGGTTGTTGCAGATGAGGTTCACAGAACTGGAAGTCCTGCTTGTTCGAGGGTGCTCCAAATTGCATCAGGAAAACGCTTAGGGTTGAGTGCGACCCCAAAGCGATATGGGGATCCTGATGGTACGGCAAAAATCTTGAGCTATTTTGGAGCCATTGTCCAACCCCCGTTTTCACTTAGAGACGCAATTGAATGTGAAAGATTAGTTCCCTACTACTATTACCCTCATCCGGTTTCCCTTTCCGATTCAGAGATGGAGCAATGGAGATCGCTGTCCGAGAGGATTTCCAGACACATTGCAATACAGGGTATGGATTCTTCTGAGGAATTCGTGTTCGATGACATTACATCTCTCCTACTCTATAAGAGAGCACATATAGCGAAGAAAGCCGGTTCAAAGGTGAATCTTTGTACCGAAATCCTTATAGATGAGTTTTCTGAAGGTGACAGGTGGCTTGTTTACTGTGATGACAAAGAACAGCTTAATCTGGTAAGGGAATGCTTAAAAGGAGAGCTTAACACACATGTACTTGAGTTTCATCATGATATGGATGGAGACCGGGCTGGAACACTGAACTGGTTCCAGCGATTTGGGGGAGTCATAGTCTCCATTCGCTGTTTGGATGAAGGAGTTGACATTCCTGATGCCTCTCATGCAATTATTCTTGCCTCATCGCTAAATCCAAGGGAGTTTATTCAGAGGCGGGGAAGAGTGCTAAGAAGACCTAGAGACATTGTGAAACCATTTGCAACCATACATGACGCGATTGTAATACCCCCGCTTGAAGGTGAGGAATCAGGTATTTTTCGTAGTCTTGCTTATTCAGAGCTAGCTCGGTGTGCAGCTTTTGCTAAAGATGCGATAAACCCTAGTGCCTCATATGAGATAAGTGAGATATTACTGAATGCTGGATTGTGTCCTGAAAGCTTGCTCGATAAGGGACAAGAACAACAGGAGGAGGAGGAAGATGTCTGAAAGCATTCTTGCACTTGACGCTCTGAAAAAAGTTCATGAAAGCATGGATGATAGGATTCCGTTTACTTTGATTGAAGCATGCTACAGAATTGAGAAAAAGCACCAGTTCACCGAGAAAAGAGATATCCCTCTGTCAGAACTAAGGCAAGTTATTGGTGAGTATATAGACAAGAAACATGAGCAGCAGGGATCAGAATTATGACATTTGATAAGTTAATTATCGAGAATTTTGGTCCATATAAGGGTGAGCAATGTCTTGAGTTCCCTTCTGGTGATCAGAATGTTGCTGTCGTGTTTGGTGATAATATGCGTGGTAAAACATCCATACTCAATTCGCTTAGGTGGGTCCTATATGGAACTGCTATCGATAGAGCAAAAAACAAGATTGATCTTGCTAAGCTGCTTAATAACGAGGCTAAAGAAAGAGGCATAACTGAGATTGCTGTTACTCTGGAACTGACAAGCGCAGGAAATTCATACACTATTAAGCGTAACGCTACTCCTTTGCCTGGTATATCTGTTCCAAAGAAGGAGAGCGACTTTGAGATTGCTCTGTCTATTTTAAAAAACGGTTCCGTCTTACCCCAAGGAAGGCTCGTACACGAAATCAACCAAATCCTACCACTGGATGTCTCAAGGTTTTCGCTCTTTGATGGAGAATTGCTTCAAGAGTACGAAGCGTTGTTATCTGACAGCAAAGGTCAGGCGAAAGTGATCAGGGAGTCGATAGAACGTGTCCTGGGAGTCCCCTCTTTGATTTATGGCGCAAATGAGTTAAGAACTCTTGAGAAGGATGCAACCAGAGAACAGGCAAAGGCTAATTCCCATGTCGAGAGTGTTCGCGATCAAGCCAGGCATCTGGAGAGTCTGACAAAGGAGATTAGGAAACTAAAAGACGAGCTCGATAGACTGCACGGGAAAAAAAGAACTTACCAGAATCATATTGCGGAAGCGGAGGAGTACCTAAAAACCCGGGCAATTAGCATGAAACTGAATAGCAAGAAAGAAGGTCTAGAAAGAGATTTAAGAAAAATCAAAGATGAACGTGCGATGCTTAGACTCAAGATGAAAGAAGCTCTTGCTGCAGCTTGGATAGATGTACTGCAACCAATGATATCCAGCCATCTTGATTCTTTGCTTATTAGGCAGAACGATCTGAACTCTAAACAGCGAGAGCATGGTGCTTTGCAACAGCAGATTGTACACCTTAAAGAACTCTTGCAAGATCGTAAATGCCCTGTCTGTAAGCAGACAATAACGGTGGAAAACCCCGAATATCTGGCGACCAAATGTGCTAAGCTGGAAGCAAAGTATGACTCTCTCTCAGAATCATTCGAAGAGATTGAAGATGTCGGTTTTAGACTTAAAACCCTTAGAGGTTTTTCCAGTACCGGCAAACTGAAAGCAGCAGTGGATTACGAGTCCCAATTGGATGTACTGAATCTAAACGAGACTAGGATAGAAGGAGAATTGGATGAACTGCTGGGAGAACTAAAGGGTTTTGATCCAATTGAGGCTGCGAAACAAGAGGGGAAGAAGGACGAATACACGAAGTATGTTGGTCGTCTGGAGTCTGACATCGAGCGTATTGAGGGTGAACTGACCAAAAAGGAGGAACAAGAGAGGAAATTGTCAAAACTATTATCCAGTAATCCTCAAAGCCGAGCACTCAGGGTGAACATTATGGCCTCAACGGTCACTGCTCTAAGGGAGTGCTTTGCTGGTGCAATAAATGAACTCCGAGATGCTCTTAGGGAAAAAGTATCATATAATGCCACGAGCATCTTTCTGGATCTTACGACCGAGAGTAACTACAAAGCTCTTACGATTAACGAAAACTACGGTCTAGGAATACTAACTAAATCAGATATAAATGTAGATCTTCGAAGTGCAGGGGCTGAGCAGATAGTTGCACTATCATTAATCGCAGGCCTGAACTCAGTATCAAGTATGAAGCTGCCGATGGTTATGGATACGACTTTTGGCAGACTTGACCCCCGGCATCGATTGAATGTTCTTTCCAGAATCCCTACCATGGCTCCTCAGGTCATCCTTCTTGTACATTCAGGTGAAGTTAATCCTGAAACAGGATTGAACTCGATTTCCGGCAAGATTTCCTCACAGTACCAAATCCGTAGAATCAGTGAGTTTTACTCAGTATTGGATAGGCGAGCATGAGCAACAGCAAAACAACTAGGGAAGATAGTATATGTGATATGTCAGACCTCGTAACAATCGGTCTGTCTGAAGAGGGAATGAGACTTATCACTGTTCTTTCAGGAGAAGGAGGTTTGTTTGCCCAAGAAATAGATGCATATCGTTTTGCTATTGCCTTAGCACTGGCTCATAGCATTGATCCCGAGCAAGTATCAATTGAGAAACGGCAGACAAAATACAATGTGGGTTCTCTTGATCCTGATAGAAAGATATGGGAGGCGATTAGAACGCTTTCTGACACATCAGAGTTGCCTCCTTACAGAAAAGCAGAGAGATTAGCTGAATGGGGAATTCAAGACCTACACAGTAGGTTAAGATTAGGACAGTCAGTTAGGAGTCTAGTAGAAGAATTAGAGTCTCTTTGAGCAGTCTAATTAGCAAGTGCTACTGATGTTCTGGAAATACGGAATCGTTCGTCTGTTTCGGCAAGACCTACTAGCATATAGGTACTGAAAGCTTCCGGGAAATCAGTATCACTTTGGGCAAGGATCTGCCCGATGTCGCAGTGATTGAGTGGATGCGCTGCCTGTGATAGATGTTGCTCCAACAGGTTCAGTAATTCCGTTCGTTGATCCTTATCCAGTATAAAGTCTCTATCGATTAAGCCCCATACTCCAGGAGCAATACGACCTACTCTTTGGCTTCCGAGAGAGCAAATCTCTGAATTCATTCCTCTAAGTTTTTTTATACCATTGATTAGCTTATAGCGCGGGAGAGGGCGACCCGCGTCAAGTAGTACTTTTTCTGCTAGGTCACTTATATCATACCTACTCTCAGGGACATGACCTTCAGAAAGCTTGAATACCATCCTTCGAAGAGAAACAAAAGACTCTGAGCTAGATAGGAGTATGCTTAATGAATACTTATCTAGACATGGAATAAGGCATCGAACTTGCTCACTTGATTTCGTTAGCAATATGTTTAGGATTTCCACTGCATGCCACTGGCGGTTAATCTCTATCTTTCTTAAGAGACTTGCAGATTCATTAGCAATATGCTCCCTAATATGGGGGGGCAAAGGGAAGTGTTCCCATGTTCCATACGTACCTCTTCCATATAGCAAAAATCTCATAGAAACAAGGCTGTGATGAACTTTTTTCACAACAGTTTCATTAATTTCAGTGCAAATAAGCTCACAATACCGTTCGGCAACTTTTGTATAGTGTTGAGGATAGTCAAAAGAGCTAAGAGCTGCTTGAACCATCGAACTAATTGATGAACCAACTCCTACAAGTATTCTTTCTGCGGAATGAGGTTTACTGTGGAAATGAAGATATTGTGCAATTGCTTTACTAATATCATCAACGAGATATGCTTGACCTCTACCATGTAAGAATGCTCTCACTAGAAGAGATGTCTCCGATTCAGTATACCTCTCATCTGCAGCACAATCAAACTGGGACAGGATGGTTTTTAATATCCTTTGGAAACCTTCTTCAGAAACCCTAGAGATTGTCCAAACATCACTTAGCTGGAGAACATGAAAATCAGAGGTCAAGAATTTGCCTAGCAGATTTCGCATAAATTGTGGTTTTTGAGAGACGCCTTCAAACCAATCATCCTCAAGTTCGAGCATGTATAACCTCAGTGGTATTTGGCGTTTTCGTAGAAGACAATCCAGTTTGTTCTGCAGCCTGATATGCCAAGATGATCTGGTTTGAATTTTCTTTTTCGCTCGGTTAAAAATCTGACGTGCGCGTTCTCTTGAGATATTGTGCTCTCTTGCAATAGCAGCAAGAGTCATGGGTTCATCGTTATCAAAGCCCAGGAAGTTGGCAACAACCAGTCCATCTCTCTGTTTCTGAATAGAGATACTTTGCTTTATCTCAGATAGCAGAGATATTTTAACTGTATCAGGGGCAAGTTCATTTTGAGCTACTAATACCAAGAAAGAGACCTTTCAATGTACGAAAGATAGAACTCGATTTTTTGCAACACATTTCAAGGATTCCTAAATTCCTTTGTATAGCAAGTAGAATGATGCATCTTTGAGGAAATGGCAATACTTAATTGAAGTCCTTTTACACTGCAAAGCATAGTGTCAGCAATCGAGATCAAATTCTCCGTAACTTGTTTAACACTCTCCTGTTCATTATCATGTGTGCGGATGTCCCCGGCACGCCGCTGTCATCCCTTCGCAGCCGCCACGAAACTGTTTCTGGCCGAACAGTGTTTCGCTGTTCATGCGGAAGGCGATATGAGTACGTCACCAGATCAGGATCTTGCCAAAAGGTACCTGGACATAGCCCCGGCCATAATCCTGTCCCTTGATCATGATGGTCTGATAACGCTCCTGAACCAGTCCGGGGGGAAGATACTTGAGTGCGACCCTCAGGATGTGGTGGGCAGGGACTGGGTGGATACCTTCATTCCAGCGCACCTTAGAGATGAGATCCGTTCGGTCTTCACGCGGCTGATGAACGGCGAAGTTAAGTCTGCTCAGCACTACGAGAACACCATTCTTACCGGCGGCGGCAGGGAACGGCTCATAAGGNNACCCTGCTCCGTGATGACGATGGGAAGATCACAGGCATTCTCAGTTCAGGTGAGGACATCACGGAGCTGAAGAACGCAGAGGATGCAAAACGTGCCACTCTTGAGCGGTACCGCCGGCTGTACGAGTCGGTGAAGGCCGGGGTGATACTGCAGAGGGCCGACGGATTTATAGAGCACATCAACGACTACGCCGCCGAGCTTTTTGGAATGGCCAGTGACAGCGTGACAGGGCGAACATCCTCCGACCCCGTCTGGCAGATGGTGCTGGAGGATGGGACACCTGTGCCGGGGGATGAACACCCTTCTATGGTCACATTCCGCACCGGTATACCCATGAGGGATGAAGTAAGGGGTGTGTTCTCAGATGATCCTGAGAGTATGAGATGGCTGCTGATCAACACTGAACCCGTTCAGGATCCATCCGGAGAATCCGTGGCAGAAGTTCTTGTTACGTTCATTGACATTACTGACCGCAAGCGCGCCGAGACAGAGCTGAAGAGAAGCGATTACCTGCTCTCGAAGGCACAGCAGCTGGGGCGCATCGGTTCCTGGGAGTTATCCATAAGCAGTGGCAGGCTTGTCTGGACCGACGAGACATACAGGCTTTTCGGCATTCCTCCGGGTACCCCCATGAACCTTGATGATTTCATGAAGTGCGTTCATCCGGATGACAGGGAGTACGTTCTAAGTGAATGGGATGCCAGGATGAATGGCAACGACTACGACATCCAGCACAGGATTGTTGTCGACGGAGAGGTGAGATGGGTAAGGGAAAAGGCCCAGATCATCTTTGATGATCACTGCAAACCATTGAAGGGCATTGGTTTCGTTCAGGACATCACCGAGAGCAGGAAGGCAGAAAATGCCCTTCGCGAAAGCCGGGAGGAGCTTGACGAGATATTCAACATGTCGCTCTACCTGATTTGCATAGCAAGCCTTGAAGAAGCTGCTTTCCTCAAGGTGAACTCAGCCTTTTTCGAAGTGCTGGGCTACCACGAGTCAGAGCTGGTAAATCACAGCTTCTTCGAGTTCATACACCCGGATGATGTTGAACCAACGAAAAGAGTGATAGAGGACGATCTCCTCCGGGGCAGGAAAGTGCTGAATTTTACCAACCGCTACCGAAGGAAGGATGGTACCTGGTGCTATCTGGAATGGGCTGCGCATCCTCTTCCTGAGCGTGGCATTACATTCTCTATCGCCCATGATGTGACAGAACAGAGGGAGCTCTCGGAACGGCTGCGACAGACTGAGAAGATGGAGGCAATAGGCCAGCTTGCAGGAGGTGTGGCCCACGACTTCAACAACCACCTTTCCGGGATAATGAACTACGCAGATCTGCTTATGAGCAAAACGGATGACAGTGAAATCCTTGGCATGGTTGAAGGCATATTGAAGCTCTGTACCAGAAGCGGTGAGCTTACCGGCCAGCTGCTGGCATATGCCCGAAGGGGCCAGTTCGAGATATCTCCTGTTGACATGCACGAAGTGATCGATGAAGTGGCCTCGATGCTGAAGCACAGCATAGACAAAAGGATAAGGATCAGCAGGCATCTGAATGCAGACCCCTCCTCGGTGAGCGGTGACCACTCACGACTGGAAAGCGTACTGCTCAATCTCGCCCTCAATGCTAGAGATGCCATGCCGGATGGAGGCGAGCTGGTGTTCGCCACTGATCTGATAGAACTTGATGAAGAATACTGCACCAGCAGCCGGTTCACTGTTTCGCCCGGTGAGTACCTGCGTATCCGAGTCAGCGATTCCGGCGTTGGGATGGATGACTATACCAAAGCCAGGGTCTTCGATCCATTCTTTACAACCAAGCCCCAGGGCAGAGGTACTGGAATGGGCCTGGCCTCAGCCTTTGGCACGATAGTGTCCCATAAAGGAGCCGTTGAAGTGGAAAGCACACCTGGAAACGGAACCGTCTTTACGGTCTTTCTGCCTTCGTGCCGCGAGGAGTGTTTGAGCATATCAACTACTCCAAATACCGAGAAATCCTCTGAGGTGCTCCGCATACTCCTGGTGGACGACGAGGAGACAGTGAGGGAGACCACTGCGGTTCTGCTCCGAGGAAACGGCTACGAGGTGTATACCTGCAGTGACGGCAGGGAAGCGGTTGAGTACTACGACAAAGCATGGAGGCAAACGGAACTGGTGATCCTGGACATGAACATGCCTGTAATGAACGGACGTGATGCATTCATCAGGATGCGGGAGATAAATCCTGAGGTCAGGGTGATCCTGTCCACCGGCTTCAGCCTGGATGCTTCAGCCAGGGAGATCCTTGATGAAGGCGCAAGAGCCTATATTCAGAAGCCATTCCGCATCGGGGAGCTGGTGGAGCGTATCGAAAAGGTCCTCAGCGACTGAAAGGTTGTGCAGGTATGGAGTACATAGCTTTCATGCACCGCAATACTGAGTCCCCTGCCGCTGATGAAGAGTGGGCCGATTTCATCGAGCTGGCAAAGAACAGCGGGATCTTCCGGGGAGGAAGCGAGATCGGCGCCAGGTTCATTGTGGGGCCCAGCGCAGTGCCTGATGTCACAGTGAGCATAGATGGCTTCATGAGGTTCGAGTCGGATTCCAGGGATGTCCTTGAGACCCTTCTTGAGAAGCATCCCACGGTGGTTCACGGGGGAACCGTGGAGATCTGCGAGATGCCTCTTTCATAATGGAGGCTCTGAACCCTTTGGTCTACTACACAACCGATGCCCGTCGTGCTAAGCTTCCAGAGCTGTTTCGCATGAGCCCTCCAGGACCTTTCGGCAAGCTGAGCGTCATTCTGGTGAAGTTGCTGCAGCTGCCAAGCCCTGTTCACATGGGAATGGCCCTGTGCAATGCACACCAGTGTTCCTTCTCAGAGATACCGGAGTTGTTCCAGCGTTTTGATAAAGAGGTCGATGCCCTTGGCGAAATGGGCTTCCGCCCGGTTGTAGCGCTTCGGATGCCAATTACCAGCGCCGGCAGCTGCTGTTCCCTGGCTATGCTGGGGGAAGATCCCACCGTTTACGCCAATATCGTGTTCAGCAGCGCAGCGGTGGGGGGCAGGGAGTACGGGGAGTCCGGGGTGTCGTTCGTTTCCCGGGAAGAATCGGAGGTCTGGGCAACTTCGTCAATGGCACATATGCTGGACGGCCCGGCATGCGTCAGGGCTCTTTATTGCCCGGGATTTCCCGTGGAGCGACTTCACAAGACCCACTTCCAACGGCTTTCAGCGGTTCCTCCATCCGCTCTGAGGCATTTCAGCCCGGAAACCCTCTGGTCAGACCTTCTGGAGATGGAGGCCATGGTCACCGACTTCAACATTGCCCGGGGGGTGTTCAGGCCGTTGACCGCTTCTGAGGTGGCGAGCCTGTCCGGTAACTGAAGAAAACTCCGGATGGGTAAGCATTCGTGCTGAGCCTTCCTGATGGCTCTCAGCTCTCCGCAATGCAATAATCCCAGCCTGATCTCGTCACTGCTTCAGTGGTAATGTTCTTCCCCAATCGTAAGGGAGCCCATGAAAGCAGTTCATTACAGAAAATACGGTTCGCCTGAAGTAATCACGGTTGAGGAAGTGGATGTGCCGATACCCGGTGAAGGCGAGGTACTCATCCGTGTTCATGCATCTTCCTTGAACGCCTATGACTGGCACTTGCTCACAGCGGACATTTTCCTGGTACGGTTCATGGGAGGGGGGTTCTTCAGGCCCACCGATCCCAGGCTGGGCACCGATGTGGCGGGTGTCGTTGAAGCGGTGGGCAGCGGAGTAGACGAGTTCAAACCCGGCGACAGGGTCTTTGGCATGGTGAAGGGGGGCTTCGCCGAATACGCCTGCGCCCCGGCCCGAGCCTTGGTTCCCATGCCGGTGAACGCTTCCTTCGAGTCGGCGGCGGCGGTTCCTCTCGCCGGGATTACCGCCCTGCAGGGGCTTCGGGACGCCGGAGGAATAACCCCTGGGCAGAGGGTGCTTGTGAACGGCGCTTCCGGTGGCGTGGGAACCTTCGCCGTTCAGATAGCGAAGTCATTCGATACCGAGGTAACCGCCGTATGCAGTACCGGGAACCTTGAGCAGGCCAGGGAGATCGGCGCTGACCACGTTATGGACTACACCTGCGAGGATTTCACCTCGAACGGGATCGCCTATGACCTTGTATTCGCCGCCAACGGATTCCGCACCCTTTCCGCATACAGGCGTTCGCTATCTCCGAAGGGCGTTTTCGTGATGGCCGGTGGAACCCCGGCGCAGATCTTCCAGTCCATGCTTTTCGGCTCACTGATGTCAGAGAAGGGGGGCAGGCGGATGACAGGCTTCATGGCCAGGAACAGCAGGGATGACCTGATGGTGCTGAAGAACCTGTACGAGGAGGGTGCCATCCTGCCGGTGATCGACAGGCGGTATCCCCTTGAAGAGGCCGCTGGCGCAATGGAGTACCTGGGGCAGGGGCATGCAAGGGGGAAGGTCGTTATTGGTGTTGAGCGCTGACCCGGGTGATCTGCAGTTCTTTCATCTGATGCATGTGTTGTAGATTACCTTCTGTTGGTTCCAACCTTGGGGAGAGTGCTGTATGAGAGTGCTTTTCTGGCTTCTAGTGGTTCTCTGCTGCGCGGTGCAGGCCGAATCTGAGGAGATAACGGTTACCGCTTCATTTACTGGGCTTGAGGAACACCAGTGGTTCGAGAACGATGGTGGATCCACTTCCGACGGAGTGGCTCCGCTGGCCACGTTCATTGTGCTGGAACCGGAGGAGTATTCCGGGGAGGTCATCGCCATACTGTTCAAGTACGGGGTGCTGGATGAAGCCCCTGAGTCCCTGATGGGGGGGTGGGTTTACCGCTTCGCCGTGCCGGGGGACTTCTTCGGAAGCGGGGCCGAGATTATTGAGGATATGGACATAAGCGGTTTTACCTTTTTGAGCGGGGGAGATGAATGAGCATCGAGGAACTGGTCATCAGAGCGGAGAGGGCCCACGACCATTCGGCCATTACCCGAGTCAACTTCGAGGCGTTCACCCACCTTGGCATGGGAGAGGTAACTGAGCACCTGATGGTTGAGAGGCTCAGGGAAGCAGGGGCCCTTTCCGTTTCCCTGGTGGCCGAGCTTGCCGGCAGGGTGGTGGGGCATATTGCCTTTTCGCCTGTCATCCTTTCAAGCGGCGTTTCAGGGTGGTACTGCCTGGGTCCGGTTTCGGTGCTGCCAGAGCTGCATCGCAGGGGAATAGGAGGGCTTCTGATAAGGAAGGGGCTTGAAGAACTGAAAGCTTCAGGCGCTGCGGGGTGCTGTCTGGTTGGGCATCCTGAATATTATGGGAGGTTCGGTTTCATTCACCCCGAAGGCATGTTCTACGAAGGCGTTGATCCCCATGTATTCTTCGCGCTCTCTTTTTCCGGTGAGTATCCGCCGGGGAGTGTTGCGTTTCACAGCGCTTTCGGTTCATGGGAGTGATCCT
>NPID01000297.1_pt1 | contig 13889 bp, 14 predicted proteins | sample 8637491 | NCBI WGS metagenome assembly NPID01 (sample SAMN07420843, study PRJNA396082) | bioreactor metagenome | isolation source: sample BA6 brine-fed electro-methanogenic bioreactor BA | place: Japan: Kochi | collected 2016-06-14 | reverse complement strand
CCATGCAGATCAGCAATGAAGGCCTGCTCCCCGGGCTGGAAGAGGTCGGTCGGCGCTTCGGGAAGAAGCAGATTTTTCTCCCCCAGGTGATGCTCTCCGCCGAGACCATGCAGACCGCCTTCGGCCGCCTCAAGCAGGAGCTGAAGGAAGCCGGGGGCGCGACCCTGGGCAAGATCCTGATGGCCACGGTGGAAGGGGACATTCACGATATCGGCAAGAACATCGTCTGCACCTTGCTGGAAAACCACGGATTCGAGGTCATCGACCTGGGTAAGAACGTCCCGGCTGAGCGCATTCTGGAGCAGGCCCTGGCCCTTCGGGTCGATGCCGTCGGCCTTTCGGCCCTGATGACGACCACCCTCAACCAGATGGAAGTGACCGTCGGACGGTTGCGGGATGCCGGAGTCCAGGTTTTCACCATGGTGGGCGGGGCAGTGGTCACTCAGGAATACGCCGATTCCATCGGCGCCGACCTGTATGCCGCCGATGCGCTTGAGGCGGTGGCCAAGGTCAAGGCGCTGCTGAAGCATTAGATGTTCGGCGCCTCCCGGCCTTGGGGACTACAGAACAGCTTGCGCCATTTCGCGTACTGTGCTACCAATGAGTCAATTTTCCCTCCGTTTTTTAAGAGCTTGGCATGGTCGTCGGGTTTAATCACAATTTTCGTTACCAGGGAGAGGTGTTTCATGTCCAGACCGAAGACGGCGGACTGAAAAACCCCCAGATCATTACCCTGCTGTATCGGGGGGGGACCATCCTGGCCTCGCGCAAGACCTCCTACTCCGACATCTCCAAGGTGAACAATCTTTCGCAGGTGGTCGAAGAGCTGATGAAGGAGCAGCATCGGGAGATGCTGCGGGGGCTGAAGGACGGCGACTTTGACGACAGAATCGCCGCCGTCGCAGGGGCTTCCAACCCGGCGGCTGTCGAAACCGCGACTGCGGCAACGTCGCCCCTGGCCGATAAACGGCCGGACCCACCCGTTCCCCAGCCCTCTCCGGCTTCGGCGCCGCCGAGTTATTCCGAGACCAAGCCAGCGGCTTCTGCCGAGGGCAAGCCCCAGGCACCGACCACCCGGAAAGACGAGGCAGAGCCGGCCGCCGGGTACAGCCTGGACGACATCATTCTGTCCTACCTGATTGGAGAGGACAGGAAATCTTAACCGCCACAGCTGTCGCGGCTGCCCGCTCCGAAGGGCTTCTGCGACGGCGGCGCACATCAAGTCCCCGCAGGGGGGCGGAAATCCAAGGGAGCAGCTGCCAGATGTTGAATGAACAAACCGTACGCGACCTGGAAGGAACAGCCCGTCAGCTTCGGGTTGAAATCCTCAAAATGCTCAACACCGCCAGGTCCGGGCACACCGGGGGGAGCCTTTCGGCGATCGATGTTCTGACCGTTCTCTATTTTCACAAAATGCGGCACGACCCGAGCAACCCGCGTTGGGAAGATCGGGACCGCTTCGTTCTGTCCAAGGGGCACGCGGCTCCGGCCCTTTATGCCTGCCTCGCCCAGGCCGGCTATTTCTCCACCGCCGATCTGAAAACCCTGCGTCGCCTCGGCAGTCATCTGCAGGGACACCCCGATATGAACAAAACCCCCGGGGTCGAAGTCTGTACCGGTTCTCTCGGCCAGGGGTTGTCCCAGGCCGTCGGCCTGGCCCTGGCGGCTCGCCTGAGCGGTAAATCCTCTCGGGTTTATTCCCTGCTGGGGGACGGTGAAGTTCAGGAGGGCCAGATCTGGGAAGCGGCGATGGCCGCCGCCCACTTCGGCCTGGACAATCTGTGCGTGCTGCTCGACTGGAACGGGCTGCAGATCGACGGCGAGGTGGAAAAGGTCATGAACGTCGGTCCCCTCGGGCCCAAGTTCCTCGGCTTCAACTGGCATGTGCTAGAGGTCGACGGTCACGACATCCAGGCCATCGCCCGGGCCCTCGACGATTCCGAACAGACCAAAGGCCGGCCGACCATGATCATTGCCCGCACGGTCAAAGGCAAGGGGGTACCGTTTTTCGAGCACAAGGCCAGCTATCACGGGGTTCCGCCCAGCGACGACGAGCTCAGCCAGGCTCTGGAGCATCTCGGACACGCCTGAAAAGCGGTGTCGAACGACCCCGAGGGGCCTGCCCGGAGCCTGGACGATCACCAGCAGGTTGCCCCGACAATTCAATGACAAACATTTCAAAGCATTTATAAAGGACCCCTAAACGTGAGTGATATGATCGCAACGCGAGACGCCTACGGCAAGGCTCTGGTCGAGCTGGCCCGGGAAAACGACAAGGTGGTCGTACTGGATGCCGACCTCTCCGGATCGACCAAAACCGCCATGTTCGGCAAGGAATTTCCCCAACGATTCTTCAATGCCGGCATTGCCGAGGCCAATATGGTGGGGATGGCCGCCGGCCTGGCGGCCGGGGGGATGATCCCATTCGCCTCGACCTTCGCGGTGTTCGCCGCCGGTCGGGCCTTCGAGCAGATCCGCCAGTCGCTGGCCTATCCGAAAATGAACGTAAAGGTTGTCGCCACCCACGGCGGCATTACCGTGGGGGAGGACGGCGGTTCGCACCAGTCGGTGGAGGACCTGGCGATCATGCGGGCGCTGCCCAACATGACCGTGCTCTGCCCGGCCGACGGGCCGGAAACCGCTGCGGCCATCCGGGCCGTGGCCGCCTTCCAGGGGCCGGTTTATATGCGCCTTGGCCGCTCCAAGGTGCCGGTGGTCTTTACCGACGGCTGCGACTTTGCCATCGGCCGGGGAGCCACCCTGCGCCAGGGCACGGACCTGACCTTCATCACCACCGGCCTGATGACGGCCCAGGCCCTGGACGCCGCCAAGATATTGCAGGAAGAGGGCATTGGCGCTCGCGTCGTGCATCTGGGCTCCATCAAACCGCTGGATGTCGATCTGGTCATCAAGGCGGCCCGGGAAACCGGGGCGGTGGTTACCGCCGAAGAACATTCGGTGGTGGGCGGACTGGGCGGCGCCGTCTGCGAAGTCCTGGCCGAGGGGCACCCGGTTCCGGTGGAGCGGGTCGGGCTGCGGGATGTGTTCGGCCAGTCCGGTACCGCCGACGAGCTGCTGGTTCATTACGGTCTGACCCCCGCCCACCTGGTTGAGGCGGCGGAGCGGGTACTGAAGAAAAAATAAACCGGTCGCCATATGCCGCCCTGGGGAGGGTCGTTGATTTTTAAAAGTCTCATCAGCCGGGTCATCCTCCTGAATATCCTTTTGCTTACGGTCGGCATCGGGACGTTTACCCTGTTTCATATCCGCAGGGAGCAGAACCACCTGATCAGCGCCACCCGGCAGAGCGCCGAGCTGTTGTTGTCGACCGTGGAGAAGTCGATCTTCAATTCCATGCGGGTCGGCAACAGCGCCGACGTGCAGGCGGTGCTCGAAATGGTGGGGCGGAACCACAACCTGACCAATGTCCGCATCTTTCACCCGGACGGAACCATCCTGCGTTCCGCCAACCCGGCCGAGATCGGCGACCAGGTCAACCTTAACGATCTGCAACTGTACTCCCAAGACCAGCATGCCGCGATTTTCCGCGCCGCCGGCGAAGAGGTGCTGGGAGTCGTCAAGCCGATCGTTGCCGATGAGCGCTGTTATTTCTGTCACGGGAGCGGCAATAAGGTCGTCGGGGTGCTCAACCTGAACTATTCGCTGGCCGACACCAACCGGAAACTGAGTGACTCCTCTCGGTTTTTCCTGCTGTCGACGGCGGGGATCATCATCCTGCTGTCGGCGGGGGGCTCTTTTATTCTGCTGCGCTTCGTCAAGCGACCCATGCAGATTCTGGCGGACAAGATGGCCCAGGTCGAGGCCGGGGACCTGTCGGTTCGCACCTATCCCCGCTCTTCGGATGAGATGGGAAGCCTGATGGGCAGCTTCAACTCCATGGTCAACAACCTGGAGAAGGCCCAGCGCGAGCTGGAGCAGTACCACTATCAGCAGATGGAGCGGGCCGACCGGCTCGCCTCCATCGGCGAGATGGCCACCGGCATCGCCCATGAGATCAAGAACCCGCTGGCCGGCATCAGCGGCGCCGTTTCGGTGCTGGCCGACGATTTCGACGAAGGTGACGCCCGCAAGGAAATCGTCAGCCAGGTGGTCGAGCAGATCGCCCGCCTTAACAAGACCGCGACCGACCTGCTGTTTTTCGGCAAGCCCGGCAAGCCTGAATTCACCTACGTGGATATCAATTCCCTGGTGAAAAAGACCTTGTTTTTCGTCGCCCAGCATCCCGAGGCGCGGAACATTCACCGCGACAAGGAACTGACCCGCGACATGCCGCTGGTGTGGGCGGACGAGAAACAGATCCAGCAGGTGCTGTTCAATATCATCATCAATGCCATCCAGGCGATGGGCGAGGGGGGCACCCTGAGGATTCAGACCGATGCGGCTCTGCATGACGGTCGCAGTTTTGGCCGGGTCCAGATCACCGATACCGGCAAAGGGATTGCCCAGGACCAACTGGATAAAATTTTCGTTCCCTTCTATACCACAAAAAATCAGGGGACCGGTCTGGGCCTGTCGATCTGTCGGCAATTGCTGGAGCAACATGGCGGGGCTATCCTGGTTCAGAGCAGGCCCGGCGAAGGAACGACCTTTACCATCGAGCTGCCCGCGGTCGACGGGCAGTCCACGGAACCGAAAGAGGATGACAGTGCGCCATCATAAAATTCTGGTTGTGGATGACGAACATCTGATTCGCTGGTCTTTGGAGCAGAACCTTAAAAAGCAGGGCTACGAGGTTTTCACGGCAGGCTCCGGAGAAGACGCTCTCAAGGTTCTGCGGGAGGAGTCTCCCGACCTGATGCTGCTCGATATCCAGCTGCCGGGAATCAACGGCCTGGAGGTTCTGGAAAGGATCAAGGACCTGGAAATTGACGTCATCGTCATCATGATTACCGCCCTCGGCGTGCTGGAGACGGCGGTAAAGGCGATGCGGATGGGCGCCTACGACTACATCAACAAGCCCTTCAACCTCGACGAGCTCGCCATCGTCATCAAGAAGGCCCTCGAAACCGGAGAGCTTAAACGCGAGGTCGCCCATCTGCGTTCCGAACAGTCGAGCAAATACGGGATCGCCAACATCATCGGCGGCAGCCGGCATATGAAAAACGTGCTGACCATGGTGGAAAAGGTCGCCCGCAGCGATGCCAGCACCATCCTGATCCAGGGGGAGAGCGGCACCGGCAAGGAGTTGATCGCCAAGGCGATTCACTACGAAAGCTCCCGGGCCGACAAACCGTTCATGGCGATCAACTGCGCCGCCGTGCCCGAGACCCTCCTCGAGAGCGAGCTGATGGGGCATGAAAAAGGCGCCTTTACCGACGCCAAGGCGCAGAAGAAGGGCCTTTTCGAAATGGCCGACGGCGGCACCATCTTCCTTGACGAAATCGGCGATATGGAGATGGGGATGCAGGCGAAGCTGCTGCGGGTGCTCGAAGAGCGCAGCTTTCGCCGTGTCGGCGGCACCAAGGACGTCCAGGTCGATGTGCGCATCGTTTCGGCGACCAACAAGGACCTGCTCAAGGCGATGGATGAAGGCACCTTCCGTACCGACCTCTATTACCGCATCCAGGTGATCCCGATTTTCCTGCCGCCCTTGCGGGAGCGGCGCGAGGACATTATCGTCCTGGCTCAGCATTTTATCTCCCATTTCAATCGGGAATTCGGTAAGAACGTCAAAAGCATTTCCAAAATGGCGGAAAAGTTTCTCACCGAGTACAGCTGGCCGGGCAACATCCGGGAACTGAAGAACATCATCGAACGGGCGATCATTCTGGAAAACGAAGAAACGCTGCTGCTGGAACATCTGCCCCAGGAGATCGTGGCCAAAACCGGCGGCGCCGCAAGCGGTCCCATCAGCCTGAGCATCCCTCCCGAAGGGATCGATATCGAAGACGTCGAACGCGAACTGATCCGCCAGGCTCTGGAGGTCTCCGAAGGAAACCAGTCCAAGGCGGCCAAGAAGCTCAACCTCGGGATCGACGCCTTCCGCTACCGGATGAAGAAATTCGGTTTTCTCTGAGATCCCCACCGATCAGGATCGGATAAAAATTCCAAAAGGAGGGCTGCGGCCCTCCTTTTTCGTCGCCTGGGCGGAAACCAGATCCGGATCGGGGACATCGGGGAATTTTACGGTACTATAGAAACGGTGAACCGAAGTTTATCGGCAGGAGGCATCATGAAAGCTCAACTCGCGGACATCACTCTGGCCTACGAAGAGGCCGGCTCGGGAAATCCGGTCATCCTGATTCATGGTTTTCCCCTCAACCGCCGGATGTGGACCCCCCAGGTCGCCGCCCTGGCCGGGGCCGGATATCGGGTCATCACTCCCGATCTGCGGGGATTCGGGGAGAGCGACGCCCCTGCGCAGGGATATTCCATGGACCGGTTCGCCGATGACGTGGCGGCGCTGATGGACCGCCTCGAGGTCCGCTCGGCCGCCGTCGGCGGCATGTCGATGGGGGGATATGTCCTGTTCAACCTGTTGGCCCGTCATCCGCAGCGGGTATCTGCGGCGATGTTCATGGTAACCCGCTGCGGCGCCGACGATGCCGCGGGCCGGGCTCGGCGTACCGCCCTGGCCGAGGATGCCCGCAGCGGCCGGGCCAGGCTGGTGGCCGATGCCTTCGGGGAGGTCCTGTTTGCACCCCAGACCCCGGAGGAGAATCCCGCCCTGGTGGCCAGGGTGAAAACGTGGATGGAAGAGACCGACCCGCGGGGGCTGGCCGGGGGGCTTCTGGCCATGCGCGATCGGGCCGACTACACGGACCAACTCGGCTCGATCCGGACCGCTTCCCTGGTCGTCGGGGCCGAGTTGGACCGGACCATTGCTCCCGAACAGAGCCGCATCATTGCGGCCGGAATTCCCGGGGCACAGCGCTGCCTGATCGCCCGGGCCGGGCACATGGCCAATCTGGAGCGGCCCGAGGCGGTCAATGCCTGTCTGGTCGATTTCCTCAAGGGGCTCCGGTGGTAGGAGGCTCAGCGCAGAACCACCGCCATGCCGTCCCAGGCCACTTCCACCTCCACTCCGCGCTCCTCGGCGAAGGCCCTGATTTGCTCGCGGATCCCCTTTTCTTCCCCTTCGACGATCTGGCTGCCGCAGTGGGTCACGACCATTTTGGGAACCCCCTCCTTGCGGCACCAGGTCAGTTGGGTGCGCACCGGGGCGTGGCCGAAAAGCTGGCCGTCCTGCTTGCGGACCATCGACCGGTCCACCGTGGCGCCGTCGCCGATGTAGAGTTTCACACCACCCAAGGCCTCGGCCCGTTCGGGGATGTAAACCAGATCGGGAGCATAAAAGATCCTGACCCGGCCGGCGCTGATGCGGTATCCGACCGCCGGGGCGCGAATCGAGTGCTGGACGGAAAAGGCCTCAAAGGTGAGGCCGCGGATCTCGGTCGGCTTGCGAAGCTGCAGAACCCGCTTCTCCTGGATGGCAAACCCCTCCAGCCTCTCCCAGGTTTTTTCGGTGGCGTAGACCGGGCAGGGGGCGCCGTTTTTCAAACCGAAGGCGTGATCGGGATGAGCATGGGTGATGACGAGCGCCTCGGGCTTGAGCTCGAAGAGTCGATCGAGCCAGTCCTCGCCGCAGTCGATCATCACCCCCTTGCCGCGGTAGGCCACCTGAAGGGCGCTATGCATATGGTGACGACGGGAGCGGGGTTCGATGTAACCGCGGGTGCCGAGGAATGTCAGTTTCATGAAGCTGGCCTTTGCACTTTCTTGCCCAGGAGCGGTCCGAACCCCATGGCTTTTTTTCTGATCGCTAAACAGTAAACTTGCTGCAAAGCGAAGGCGTTGAAAAAAGGACGGATCGGCACGGTATGACAGTTTCGCCCTCGCTCGAAATCCCCTGGCAGTGGCAGGTGCTTGAGCCCGAGCGGATTTCCGGAACGGTGCTGGTGGTCGGCGCCTCGGATGCCGGCAAGAGCACCCTGGCGCGCTGGCTGGTCGAGCGGCTCTGCCGCAGCCACGCCCGGGTCGGCTGGCTGGACGGCGACCCGGGGCAGACCACTCTGGGACTGCCCACCACCCTGAACCTGGCGGTGGTGGACGAGGCCCCGATCCTTCTTCCGGAACCGGTTGCCAGCTTTTTCGTCGGCTCCACCTCGCCCAAAGGGCACATGCTTCAGGTTCTGACCGGCCTGCAGCTTCTCAAAGAGCGGGCCCTGGCGGCGGGAGCTACGGCGCTGGTCGTCGATACCACCGGCCTGGTGAGCCAGGAAGCCGGTGGCGGGGCGCTCAAACAGTGGAAGATCGAACTGCTGCGGCCACAGACCGTCATTGCTCTGCAGCGCGGCCGGGAACTGGAGCACCTGCTGGGGCCCTGGAGGCTGGAGCGGCGCTTCGCGGTCCAGGTTCTGCCGGTCGCCGAGGCGGTTCGGCAGCGCAGCCCAGAGCAGCGGGCGGCGCGGCGCCGGCTGCTTTTCCGCCACTATTTCGAGAAGGCGGGGGGGGCCGTTTTCCGCACAGGCTCGATGCCGATTTACGGCCTCGAGGCGGCCTCACCCGGAGCTTTGGCGGCCCTGCTGGACACCGACGGGTTTGCCCTCGCCCTGGGCGTGCTGCGCGGCTTTTCCGAACCGGGGCCGGAGGTCCTCACCAAGTTCGGCGAGCCGTCCCGGGTGGCTGCTCTGCGCTTCGGTTTCGTCAGGTTAGATCCGGCCACCGGAGATGAGCTCGATTAGGGCTTACAGAAACTTTCCGGCTTTTTCCTGCAGATCTTTGAGGAAAAAGGGTTTGGCAATGAAATCGTCCACCCACCCGACCAGGGCGGAAGGAATCTCCCCATGGTGCGCCTTGGCGGTCATTACCAGAATGGGACAGCCCCTGGTTGCTTCGGTTTGTTTCAGGATACGGGCGGCCTGACAGCCGTCCATCTCACCGGGCAGCATCAGATCCAGAATGATGAGGTCCGGTTTTTCCCGGCGTGCTATTTCTACCCCCTGGGCGCCATTATCCGACTGCAAAAAGACCTGCCCGTCCTTTTTGAGAGCGGTTTCCACCAGCAGGCAGATTTCCGGCTTGTCTTCGATTATCAGGATTTTTTTCACCTCGCTGCTCCTGATCGCAGTGCGCTCAGTTCGAAAGCTCGGCCGGCACCGCAAACCACACCGTGGTCCCCTGGCCAAACGAGCTTTCCACGCCTATTTTTCCGCCATGGGCCTCAACGATATACTTGACGATGCTCATGCCCAGTCCGATCCCGCTGACGGCGTTGTCCGAGGTGTCGGCGCGGTAAAATTTGTCGAAAATCCTCTCTACCTGGTCTGCGGTCATGCCGATCCCCTGATCCTGAACCGAGAACCGGTAAGCGCTGCCCATCGGCCGCCCGGCAATTTTTAACGGGGTTCCTGCGGGTGAATATTTGACGGCGTTGCTGAGCAGGTTTTCCAGAACCTGCCCCATGCGCTTGCGGTCTATCAGCAGGTAGGTGTCCTCCTCGACCAGATCCAGGTCAAATTGGTAGTTGTCCTGATTGACCCGGATAAACGGCTCGGCCTTTTGGATGAGTTCGGCCGCCGTGCACAGACATTTGTTAAGGGGCAGGGGATGACCCGCCTCGATGCGGGAGATATCCAGAAAACTGTCCACGATGTCGGCCAGGGCGTAGCCCTGCTCCTTGATAACCTCGATGCACCTGCGCTGTTCCTCCGGAGGCATGTCGGATTTGGTGAGCAGCACTTCGGAGAACCCGACAATGGAGGTCAGCGGGGACCGCAGCTCGTGAGCGGCGAGGGACACGAACTCGCTTTTCATCCGCTCGACTTCCCGCTCATGGGTGACGTCCTGCAAAATGGTGATCAGGCCAAGCTTATGCCCGGATTTGTCCGAGATAGGGGAGGATCTGGCCTGGATGTGGATGGGATGCTTGGGGTCCTGGCCGGTCAGTTCGAAATCGAAGCGTTCGCCGGGATTCCCAGCCAGGTTGGCAAGGAACTTCAAGTTAACCTCCGGGTCGCGGAACAGCTCTGCTATCGGTTGATGCAAAAGTTCGCGGCAGGCCGCACCCAGCAGGACTTCCGCTGCCGGGTTCATGAGCAGAATCCGGTGTTCATTGTCGGTCACGATCAACCCCTCGGCCACCGAACGGATGATCGTATCGATGTGGTTGCGGGCGTTTTCCGACTCGGTCAGGGCCTCCTGCAGATCCTGCTCCAGCCTCTTGCGCCGCGTGATGTCCCGCAGGGTGGCGAGCAGGGCGGGCGCTCCTTCCCATTCGGTTTCCACGACATGCATTTCGGCAATGGCCGACGGTTGATCTTTGCAGATGACCTCGATTTCGGTCGTCTTGCCGCCGGCAATGGGATACCCGAAAAATTCACCCACCAGCGCCCGGGGGGACCGACGGAACAGAAACGCACATGCCGGGTTGGCAAAGCGAATGATCCCTTCCAGGTCAACGATCAGGGTGGTGTCGGCCGACTTGTCGATGATGCTGCGAAAGCGCTCCTCGCTGGCCTGCAGCCTTAGCCGCAGTTTCTCCACCAGTTGTTCTTTGCTGGTCGTCTCCAATGCCATGGCCCCTCGTTGATCCCCTGTCATCATGGCCGCTTGCCCTCACTCATCTTTGAACAGCTCTCCGAGCCTCTCCAGTTCGCCGGTGGCCATCTGGGTGGGGTTGCCCCCCAGGATGCCGGTGATCCCCCGGAAGGGTTTGCCGATGTGCATGCCCTGACCGTCGATGGTGAATTCGCGGATCTCCTTGTCATGCATGGAGCCGCGCATCTTGAGCACCGTCAGGCCGCGGCGGATATCCCCATACATTTCCACGTAGCGCAGCAGGATGATGGAGTCGGTGATGGTCGATATGTGGGAATCGGTCACCGAGGTCCCCCCCAGCAGGGTCGGCGCGGTTGAGGTGAACAGTCCGGCGATCTCCTGGTGTTTGATGAAGGAGGTGACGCCGATGATGAACTCCCGGAAGCTTTTGAGCGTCGCCACCCGCTCCAGGGCCGAAAGGCTGTCGATGGCCACCCGGTTGGGCGTGAAGGACTCGATGACTTTTTTCATGGCGATGAGGTGCTCCTCGAGGCTGGCGACCTCGGGGTAGACGCAGACCACCTTGAGCTTACCCTCCTTCTCCATGCGCTCAAAGTCGACCCCCCAGCCGGTGGCATTGCGGAAGATCTGCTCGCGGCTCTCCTCGAAAGCCAGCAGCAGGCAGCGCTCGCCGTTGGCGGTTCCGCCCTTGAGAAATTCGGTCACCAGCAGGGTTTTTCCGGCCCCGGTGGCGCCGGAGGCGAGGATGATCGAATCGCGGTAAAATCCTCCACCGCACATCCGGTCCAGCACCGGGTTGCCCGAGGTGATCCGGATGTTGGAGGATCTCTGGCTCAGCTCGATGGCGGAAAGGGGCAGCACCACCATGCCCTCGCCCGGAACGATGGTGAAGGGCCACTCCCCTTTCTGATGGGGGGTGCCGCGGAATTTGAGGATTTCAATGGTCCGCCGCCGTTTTTCCCCCTCCAGGGCATTGCGCAGAATGATCACGTTGTCGGCGACAAATTCCTCCACCCCGAAGCGGGCGATCTCTCCGTACTCCTCGGTGCGTTCGGCGGTCAGCAGCGCGGTGACCTCCATCTGTTTCAATGCCATCGCGGTCCGGAACAATTCGCGACGCACCGTGGCCCGGTCGGTGAACTTGGTGAAAATGGCCCCCAGGGAATCCATGGCCACCCGCTTGGCCCCGACCTTCTGCACCGCGTGTTCGACCCGGGCCAGCAGGGCGCCGAAATCATAGCTGCCGGCTTCGATAACCTCTTCGGCGGGTTCCGGGGAGGCATCGACAAAGGCCCATTTGCTATCGGCTTCCCATCGCTCCAGATCCCAACCCAGGCTCTTCATGTTGCGGCGAATGTCCCCCGGGGGCTCCTCGAACGTGACAAAGACCCCGGGCTCTCCCGCCTGAACCAGACCGGCGGCGAGAAACTGGCAGGCCAGGACGGTCTTGGCGCTTCCGGCCGTTCCGGAAACCAAAGTGGTGCGGTCTTTCGGCAGCCCCCCCTCGGCAATCAGATCGAACCCGGGGATGTGGGTAGCCAGCTTTTCGATCCCAGGTATGTTTTTCATGGAATTCCGTCCTTTCACAGCGATCAAAGATTTTTCAGGTCGAGCCCGAGCAGAACTTTCTCGGTGTCCGACAGATCCCCGATGATGCGGCGCGTTGGGGGAGGCAGTTCCTTGATCAGGGTCGGCGTGGCGAGGATTTTTTCGTCCTCGGCCAATTGCGGGCGCTCCAGGACATCGATAATGACCAGGTCGTAGCGGTCGTTCAGGTTCCGGTCGCAAATTTCCTTGAGGTTTGCAATGGAGAGCTCTGACCTGGGCGTCTTGCCCGTGATGAAGAGCTTCAGCAGATACTTGTTCGGCATCCTCTCCCCCTATGTCATCCCCGAGGGGCCCTGGGGCTGCGGGGCCTCAACGGCGTGATGTCGGTAGCGGGAGGCCAGGTAACCCATCAGCTCGACCAGCAGCAGGTGACCTTCCTCGACGTACCCTTGCACCTTGGGCGGCTGGGCCTCCTCGCTTTTTCGTTTCAGGGCGACCCTGTGGATATCGACCACGTCCCGCGGGGTCCCCTTTAAAAAACCGATTTTTTCGGCCATGTTGCGCAGCATTTCCGAAAGAGGGTTCTCGGTTTTGTAGATCCTTCTCTCCAGGGCCATTTCCATGGCCGCGGCATACTCCCGAACCAGGTCGTTGAAGACGGTCGGCGCATATTGACGTAGCGGTGCCATGTCGATCAGTCTCGCGGTCACGGCCGCAGCGGGGCCCCGGCTCAGCCGTTCCAGGGTGCGGATCTCTTCCTCCTTCTGCTCGAGCTGTCTCTTGCGGAACTGCTCTTTGGCGGCTTCGGCCCGTTTCAGCCTGGTGATGTCCGTGATGATGGCCATGACCTGCAGCGCGCCGTCGCCGCCTGCATAACTGAGGGAGATCTCCACGGGGAATTCCGTGCCGTCCTTGCGTCTTGCGGCCAGGTTGAAACCTGCCCCCATCGGGCGGTTGCGGGGGGCGGAAAAGTACGCTGCCCTATATGCTGCGTGAGCCTGGCGAAACCGATCCGGCATCAGCATTTCTATGGCCTGTCCCATCATTTCTTCCTTGCGGTAGCCGAAAAGATCGCAGGTTTTTCGGTTGGTCCAGATGATTTGTCCCGTCTGGCCGACGATGACGATGCTTTCCGCAGCCGACCCCAGGAGGCGGCTGAAGTTTACATCGGCGAACCTGTTTTCTGCGTTGCTTTGTTCCGCTGGTTTCATAGGGCCCATACTGAGTTTGGCAACGACCGGATGAGTGCTTGAATTATAACAATTTCAGTCCGGTTTTCAGCCCGAAGGATAAATTCCCTGCGAAAAGGCGATCCCGGCGCCCATATCGAGACACGGTACTTCGGCGCTCTGAGGTACCCTTCCAAATGTGGTTTAATGATGTAACTGTCCGGAAAATTGACAAAAAACGGGTTCGGTGGGATAATGTAATTGTCCTTTGGTGGATAAGTTTGGTCTTTGAAAACTGAACAGCAGACGCTTTGAGTTGGTTTGCGGGCCATACCATCAAACCGAGAAAAACCGGAATACAACTGGAGAGTTTGATCCTGGCTCAGAACGAACGCTGGCGGCGTGCTTAACNNAGTAACACGTGGATAATCTGCCCGGCGATCCGGGATAACCTTCCGAAAGGAGGGCTAATACCGGATAAGCCCACGGGGACTTCGGTCCCAGCGGAAAAAGAGAGCCTCTGCTTGCAAGCTCTCGTCACCGGATGAGTCCGCGGCCCATTAGCTGGTTGGTGGGGTAATGGCCCACCAAGGCGACGCTGGGTAGCCGGGCTGAGCGGATGATCAGCCACACTGGAACTGAGACACGGTC
>NPID01008162.1_pt1 | contig 13902 bp, 10 predicted proteins | sample 8637491 | NCBI WGS metagenome assembly NPID01 (sample SAMN07420843, study PRJNA396082) | bioreactor metagenome | isolation source: sample BA6 brine-fed electro-methanogenic bioreactor BA | place: Japan: Kochi | collected 2016-06-14 | reverse complement strand
TACATAAACAACTCCACTTTTTTTTTTTTTTTTTGCAATTGCCGTCCATCCCCCGACCCTGGAGCGTCATGATCTCCAGGCCGAATCGGTCGTACAGGCGCTGCACCGCGAGGGCCTTTTCCTGCGTCTGAGGATAGGGCTCGGGCCAGTCCACCAATTCGACGCCGTCGAACCCGCAGACCCGCACGAAGTCCAGCACCTCCTCAAGGTCCATCCGATAGCCATACGAGCGTACCGACTCGAACCCGTTGAGCCCGACCGCCGTCTTCCATCGCTTCGGATCCGCCGTCTGGTTCGAACTGCCCGCTGCCGCGAAGCTGCCGACCGCGCTGCATGCCACTCCCGCCATCGCCCCACACAGTAGACTCCTGCGCGTTACGCTCTTCGTTGTCACGAGGTCACTCCCGAATTCGCTTGGATGATCTGTACAAGGCTCTACTGCCTGTGCCGATTATAGAAACGCACAGAACGCTGCGCCAACGCAAAACCCGAAGAGACGCGACACGGTAAACAAGCAGCCGCACGCCCGTTTCGCAGGTCATGTGTTCACCTGCGACTCTGGCTCTGAGTCAAAAGGGCGCGACGTCCGCCTGATGTGTGATGCTGGAGGAAAAGCGTTCCCCCGACCCCGCGCCGGGCGGGGCCGGGAGACGTGGATTTCCTACAGTTCGATGGTGATGACCGCCGCCGAGAGGGCGGGAAGACTCAGACGGATGGCCCCGTCGTCGATGCGGACGTCGCCCGGTTCGGCGCGGACGGTTTGTGGTCGGGCGAGGGTGTTGCGGGCCTGTAGCGACCCCGGCGCGACCATCTGCATCGTCGCTGCCACCGGCGCTGCGCCGTCGGTCAGCTTCAGCGAGACCGCCACCGGTGCATCGCCCGCGTTGACCGTCTTGACGTACAGCGTCTTGCCGTCTTGCGACTTGGTCGCGACGGTGTTGAGGGTCTCCGATTCCGGCCCGATCTCGATCCGATCCGGAGCGTAGTGATCCCACCAGAGTTGCATCACCACGTAGTTCGGCGCTGGGAACCAGGAGGCCTGATCGAAGTTGATGAAGGCGTTGTCCCAGGCGGTCGCGGAAACGTGTCGCAGAAACAGCGCGGGGCCGCCGATCTCGAAGACATCGCCGCAGCGCTCGAAGCCGTTGAGCAGCCCACCCGCATACAGACCCGTGCGCCAGTCGGTGCTCTGGGCGTTCCATTCGGAGCAGTAGATCTTCATCCGGGGATTGGCGCTGTTGGCGATGATCTCCGCCGTTTGTCGGATGAACCGTTCGTAGTTGTAGGGGCCCTGGACGTACCGGTCGGGGTTCTCGTAGTGGTGGATGCTCAGGTAATCGATCCGTTCGGCGCAACTCTCGATCATCCGCCGGTTCCAGGTCAGATCGAAACCACCACTGCCGCAGGCCGCCAGCTGGATCGATGGATCGGCCTGGCGCATCGCCGGCGCGAACTTCTTCACTGCCGCAATGTAGTTGTCGATTCCCATACCCCACGTTTCATTGTCGATTTCCCAGTATTTGACGTTGTAGGGCTCGGGATGCCCGTTGGCGGCGCGGATCTTGCCCCACTTCGACGTCGCCGGACCGTTGCAGTACTCGATCCAGTCGAGTGCATCCTGGAGAAAATCGTATGTACCGGCATCGTCGTTCCATTGCGGCGTGCCGATATTGACCACGATCAAGGGCTCGGCACCCACCTTTCGGCAGAGCGCGATGAATTCGTCGGTNNCCACAACTCACGCGGCGTCACGCCTCGCTTGCTCTGCGGACCGATCCCGTCCTTCCAGCGGTAGGGCGACGCAAAACAGCCGCCGGGCCAGCGAATGATCGGCGGCCTGATCTGGGCCACCGCCTCCAGCAGGTCGGGCCGGAACCCGCCCGCCGTCTCCCACGATTTCGGCATCATGCTCACCTGGTCGAGCCGGACCTTGCCGCCTTCGGGCACTACGACCCTCAGCGTCGCGTTGGCATCCGAGACCTTCGGGCGAAGCTCGAACGCCAGTTCCTTCCAGTCACTCCCCGGCGTGCCGATCTTCTGCTGCGCGATGGTCTTGCCGTTGCCGTCGGCAAGCTGCACCACCAGGCCCTCCGGTGCCTGCCCACTGGCCCAGAGCGATCCCGCGTATACCTCGCCCCTGCGGATGTTGAATTCGTCCTGCCCCAGCACCGTTTCGCCCGCCGAGGCGTCCACCCGCACGCAGTAGTGGCTGTTGAGCGGATCGTCGGGTTCGATGCTCGCCTTGCCGGCGCCCGCGACGCTCCAATGCTTGGCGCCGAACGTCTCTTTGCCCAGCGCAGGCAGGCCCTCGTACAACGTCTTACCGTCGAGGCTGGTGACTTTGAAGTTGCGGAACTTTGCCTGCGTCGACCATGTGCTGATGCCTACCTGCCCCGACAGGCTTGGAGATCGCTCGTCGGTATAGTCGAGCACCCGTTCGCCATCGAGCCAGACCTGATAGCGGTTGCCTTCGCATCGCACGCGAATCGGGTACCATTTGTCCGTCTCGATCCGCCCGTCAACGGATCGGCCCACCGTGCGCCGCCCGCCCCCCGAGGCCTTCTCCAACTGATGTCGGACGTTGCCCCAGCCCCCGATATTGTACCAGTAGTACGTCTGCGGACTGGCGACGCGGAACAGGATGAGAAAGCCTTCGGCCCCGCCGGTCTTCTGCGCCTCGAGCGTGTACTCGTAGTCGGTCCAGGACCGATCCCCGAAGACCAGTCGCAGGTCCGTGCCGCTTCCCGCCTGAATGAGCTGCCCGTCCTCGATGGACCACCGACCGGCCGAGTTCTCCTCGAAGCTGCGGTTCCAGACCAGCTCGCCCCACAGTCCGCCATTGGCCGAGTGATAGATGTGCTCGAAGAAGTGCCCATACACCTTCTCGTCGATTCGGTTCAGCATCCGCCCCGGATCGATCGTATACGATACCTCCTTCACCGGTTCCTGGCCCAGCCCCGCGCCCGCCGCCACTAGCACCACCAGTATCCCCAAACCCCAAACCGTCCGTCCCGTCCTTCTCATGCGTCCACCTTTCATTGACCGCCAACCAATCGGTGTTTCGTTACTGTTCCCATCGTGCCGACAGCCCCAAAATCCCGGAGGCCCTGACCTCCAGCCTCCACCCTACAGCCTTGTCGGTCACCTACCCTACCCCAATCCCCCTCCACAAACAACGCCCATCTGCGTTTCAATTCCACCACTTCCCGAACGCTGGGCGCGGGCTGTACGCATGGCAGGCTGTGTCTCGTTCCCGGAAGCAGTCTGTCCAAGTTGCGCCTGCGGGGGGGGGGTCGGCTCAGTTGGGCTGTCCGTTAGTGGTTTCGGCGTCCGGTTGGGGCTCGATCAGCAGCTGAGCCAGGGCACGCACGATGGCGTTCGGGTCGGTCAGGGCCTGGTCCAGGTCGGCCGGATCGTGGGCGAACAGGGCGTTGAGGCGGACCCGCCAGTGCTTGTCCTTCCGCAGGCGGTCAAGCTGCTCTTGCGACCAATCATACCCCAGGGTCGTCAGACGCCAGACGACGAACGCCCGCAACGCCGCGTGCTCCGAGTCCAGGTATTCCCGCAGAAAAGGGATCGACTCAGCGGCCAGATGAGGGTAGACAGCTTCCAGGTATTCGCAACTGGCATCCTCGCGCGATACCTCAAGGTCCTCCCGAGTCGGGATGAGGCGACCGGCCGGGACGTCAATCACCTCGCGAGAGGGGGGTGATTCAGCCACCTTCTGGATCATCCACTCCGCCAGCGCCCGATCGCCTGCTCTACGCAAGACGTCAACGAACTCCTGCTCGTCAAAAGGGTCGTCCAGTTGCGACGCCCTTACATATTCCTTGAGCACCGCTGCCGCCTGCGCTCGCGGCAGCCCTTTCATGGCCCGGTAGAGTAGTACTGGAGCGACGCCCCCGTAAGCGATTTGGTGCCGGCGCGAGCCGTCCGAGTCGCGATTCCGCTGTCGGTCTTCCGCCAGAGGTGCGATCAACGAATGGAAATACCCATAGGCCTCTTGGGGCTCGCTCACGAAAGCCAGCGCTTCGGCAAGATCGAGCAACGAATCCAACTGCCAAGTCTCGGTGTCCGGCGGCGGAGCGAATGGCTCCACGTCGAGCATATCGGCTTGCCGCAACAGTCGTTCCAGCGCCTCGGCTCGCTGAAGCTCTTTTCGCATCAATCGCGCGATTCCCGGATCGATCAACGTCTCGTGGATGGTGACGAGTTCCCGCAGTCGAGAGCGAAGACGGTCGCGGTCCTCCTCAGCCATCCGCTCTGCATTCAGCGTCAGAAGCTTCGCTTCAGCGATAAACCGCGCCTCCAACTCTCGCCTGGCCTCCTCATCCTGCTGCCTTGCTCGCACCAGCAAGCTCTGGAGCCCATTGGGCTCCCTCCGGGCCTCTGCATAAGGCCCTCCCAATTCAGCGAACTCCTTCTCGAAGGCCGCGACGAGCGGTGCCCGGACGCTTGCATCACCCCATTGGGCCCGCCACAGCAGAACGGGTGGGGCATTCGGGTCGTCCATCGCGCCCAGCACCGCCGGACGAATGTCCCGCCCGCCTCGCACCGCCAGACGAAGAAGGGCGTCATCATCGATCGTTTGATCCTCCGCCGGGCGCCCGCTCAGGAACGCCGCGACATCCTCCGGCGCCGCCAGGTGCATCTCTTCCGGCACCCCGACGATCGTCTCCGCCTCGCCCCGATTGCTTCCGACGGGATCGCTGTCCAGGATCATGCGTTCGTAGGTTTCCGCGGTCGCCTGTGGGATCGGTCCGTACAAGGTCAGAGGATCGGTCAGCAGGACCTCCAGTCGCTGCCACTTCGCCGCCGAAAGATCGATGCCCACCAGAACCACCGCCCAGAATACCAGCAGAACGCCCGACATCAGACGCAGCAATCTCGTGCGCGTCAGGACGCCTGGACCTTCCTTCGCGAAGAACCGTCTCGACCCGTCGATTGCGATGATTCGGTGTTCCGTCGTGTGCGTGGCGGTCAGTCCGACCAGCAACAGAGTGATCGCGCCCAGTACCGCCGGAACCACAGGCACGTTCCACAACATGCGAATGAGCCCCGACGCGACCAGCAGCACCAGACCGATCTGGACCACGCGGCTTCGCAGGATCCGATGACCGGGGACCGTTTTCAACCAGAGCAGACTGAAAATCAGCAGCGACCCAATCACAAACGCGGCGCTGCCGAGAAACGATCCAGGCAGTCGTGTGTTCAGAAAGACGACCAGGACGAACAGGGNNAGCGATCAGACCAGAGAGGAAGACCGCCGATGCCTTGACCCCGACGGCCACGGCGCCGGTTCGTCCGCGTATCCGGTTGACGATGAGCACGAACAGCCATACCAGGGGCAGTTGGGCCGCCAGCATCAGCGGAACGATAGCCACCAGACCCGTCTTTATCAGGCCCGTGCTACTGAAGAACAGTTCGTGGAACCAGCGCTCGAGCACCTCATTGAGTGCCATCGTCTGGCTGATACGCAGGCGGCTCTGCCAGGCCTCCTCGGCAGATAGATCGGCATTTCGCAGTCTCGCCACTTCCGTGAATTGCAGCAGGAACATGGCATGTTCGAGCTGGGCATAGGTTTGCCCGTTGTCCAACAACCGCTGGGCGGCCGCCGCAACCGCCGCACTGAAATCGTTGAACGTTTCCGCTCCGAGCGGGCTGTACGGACCTTGCGTATGGTGCATGTATGTAGCCAGATCGAAGTACATCCCTGTCTCGCTCGGTCGGGTCTTGACCCTGTCCGCCAGTCGCACGTCGGCCTTGTCGCATAGCCGGTCGACCCGCTCGCGATACCTGCTGAACGGCAGATAGAAGTCAGGCAGCCGGTTGCCGGATTCAAACGGCGCGATGGCCTCTCTGCCGCCCCCTGCATCCCCCGGCGGCTTCAGGAGAATCCAGCCTTTCAGATATCGGTAATGCGCATTCTGTGGACTCAACGCAATGAGTCTTTCCACGGGAACCAGCGCCGCCCACCGATCGACGCAGGGGGCCTCCAGGAGTTGTTCGGCGAACTGGGCCAGGAAGAACTCATTTTGCGGATAGCGCGCCACCAGCTTGGCGAGGTCCTGATCGTTTGCGTCTCGCAGGCAATAGGCCAGCATCGCGGCCGCTTCCGGATCGATTGCTGCGATCTCATCTGTCACGACCGCGGACGGGTCGTTCTTACCCGTTGTTCCGGCCTCACCCTTCACACTCCGCGCGTATCGCCAGATCCGCTTGGCGTTGGGAATCTCGTACACCGTGCCGACGACACAGATCACCGCCAATATCGCCAGCAAGTGCTTGCGAACCTGCATGAAGATCTCCTCAATGGGCCAGGGCGTTCTCCCCTGACGTTGGCTCCGACTCCAGGACAGACGCACGGCCGCAGAGAAAAATCATGCCGTGGCATCATTTCATCGAGTTCGCTGTCCCCATCCTACCGTACCGCATGGCAATGTGCCAGAAGGAGCCGGATGGTCTCGCACGTTTAGACTCGCTCCCACCTGTCGTACGGATCGGGTCGAAGGCTATTCCAGGAATGTGGCGATGGCGTTATCGATGAAATCGAGGAGGGTTTGTTTGACGGTTCCGGCCTGCCGTTCCTCGCGATCGTCTTCGAGTTGCTGGAGGTACTGTCGCGCCTGGCGGATGGCCTGGAACTCCCCGGCGTCGAGCCAGAATCCGCCGCACCGCTTGCACGATTCCACCGTCACGCGTGTCCCCGGGTAGACAAAGGAATAGAGTGGCTTCCCGCAGCGCGGACAGCACAGACCCGCCGACACCGCCTGAAGCGGCACCCGCACCGGTTCGCCCGCCTCGCCCATCGCCGCCTCCAGTTCGTCGGCGTCGAACCAGATCCCCGTGCAGATCGGGCACGCGTCCACCGTCAGCCGCCGTCCCTTGACGGGCCTCCGATGCAACTGCCTGGTCTTGCACTTGGGACAGATCATGCCGCCTCCCTCACCAACGCCCGGCAGCGCCGCCACCGCCGTAGAAGCCGCCGCCGTAGCTGTCCAGGCCGCCTGGCTCGGAATGGGCGTCCCCGATCCCTTCGATCAGCCGCCGACAAAGCCACACAAAGACCAGCACCAGCACGAGCATCAGCCCGACCACGATCCAGCCCCATCCGCGCTTGCCGTTGCGGAACAGGCTGATCGCCACGGGAATCATCGCCAGACCGATCCCGCCCAGCGCCCATGGCGCCCAGTCGGGCAGCAGGTATACCCCGCCGAATTCGCGCATCAACGCCCTGGTCGCGTGCAGGATGCTCTGGGCGTATTCGCCCTTGTACGCCCGCGGAAAAAGCTTGCTCGCCATAATTCGCATGGCGGCATGTTTCTCGGCGCGGCTGTAGCCGCCCCCGAGTTGAATCCACGCCGGGCCATCCCGGCTGGCCACCAGCAGCAGCACTCCTCGGTTGCGAGGCGGATCGCCGACCTCGTAGGCGTCGAACAGCGCCCGGGCAAAACGCACGACATCCCGCTGCGGCGCGCCGGGATAGTCTCGAACCGATGCGATCGTCACGACCACGATCTCCACCCCGCTCCGTTCCTCCGTACGCTGAAGCCACCGTTCCAGTTGCTGCTCCTGCGCTTCGGATAGAACGTCCGCCAGGTCCGTGACATACCCCGCGTCGGGCGCCGGAAACGGCGCGTACTTCCCGTCGCCTCGTTCGCGACCGGCGACGAAGCTCGCCATGACCAGTACAGCCAGCCCGAATGTCACTCTAGCGATGATATACGATCTCATTGGCGATCTCGTCGATGTCATGCTCCTCGCACGGAAAATGCTGAGCAAGCTGCTCTGCAACCTGACGTATCCCGCGAGCGAGACCCTTGCCGAACTCGTCCCGCCCGAACGCGTCCGCCATGGTCCGCCGCACCTCGCTCCAGAAGCCCTGCTCGACCTTCGCGTGAATGCCCTCATCTCCATAGACGAGAAACTCCCGATTGGCCAGGACCAGCAGGATCAGCACGCCATTGCGCTCCTCGGTGCGATCGAGCCCCAGTTTGCGGAAGATCCGTCGGGCCTTGCGCTTCAGGTCGCCCCAGCAGTGCCGCGCCAGCACCACCTTCAACTCCGCCGACGTACGACGCTCCGCCTCGCTGATGGCGGCATTGACCGCCGCTGTCTCGGCTGCCGTCAGAAACTTCGCCGGATGGGTCGATCGCGCCATAGCCTTTCCTCATACCTCCGCACGTCCCGTTCAGGACGGAGCCGGGACGACGGTCTTCTCCCATACCGAAAGACGCACGAGCCGGACGAATCATCGAAACGAAGGTGGATTCATCCCGTTCGCCTCACCCATTCTACCGCCTTTGCTCCCCGGAAACCAGCCCCGACGCGAGAGGAAACCCGATAGGGCCGGTCACGATTCCAGGGCAGCAGTCCTTTGGGATGATGGATGGCCAGGGGGGGCAGCTTCAATCCCGATGCAAGCGGGATTGGGGATGGTGGATACCAAGGCGACGTCAACTGAGCCGGGTTTTTGCCTTTTGCCTCCACGCTCAGCCCGGTAGAATCGGGCCACAAGCCGGCGGCAAGGTGCCGCCGTCACACCAATACGAAAAGACGAGTTGGGGATGACGATGACGGAACGATTCGAGAGCGTCGAGGCGGCGCTGGATTTTGCGATCGGCAACGAAGTCGAGGCGAACGCATTCTACCTGGAGCTCGCCGCGCGGATGGATGTGCCTGCGATGAAGCAGGTCTTCGAGGAATTCGCCGCCGAGGAACTGGGTCACAAGGCCAAACTCGAAGCGGTCAAACGAGGCTCCTGGTCCCTCGACGGGATGAACGAGCAGGTCCAGAGCCTGGGCCTGGCCGACTACCTCGTCGATGTGCCCCCGCAGTCCGACATGACCTACGCCGAAGCGCTGATCCTCGCCATGAAGAAGGAGAAGCTCGCCTACAAGCTCTATCTCGACTTGGCTACTGCTGCCGGTGCGGGCGAACTGGCGGACCTGTTCCGCGCCCTGGCTGCTGAAGAGGCCAGACACAAGCTCCGCTTCGAAATCGAATACGACGACGTCGTCCTCAAGGAAGACTAAGCGCCCGACCGAGTCACACGTAAGGATCGAAATCCGAACCTCAGAATCCGAAACAAACCCAAAGCACGAAGCATCAATGACGGAGATGGAGGGCCTGCGAAGAGAACCGTTTGGATAATTCGATCTTCGGTCATTCGGGTTTGTTTCGCATTTCGAGTTTTGTGTTTCGGATTTCCACCAACGTTACGGAGGCATGCTATGCACAGGCCGCTCACGTATCTGATCGTGCTGCTGTTCCTCACCGGCCTCGCCACCGGCGCGGTATATCCTGGAGAGCAGTGGCCGACGAAAACGCCGGGCGAGGCAGGCCTCGACGCGGAGAAACTCAAGGCCTTCAGCGATTACACCGCCGGCTTCGGTTGTGTCGTCCGACAGGGCTGCATGGTCTACACCTGGGGTGATGCCTCCCGCCGGATGGACGTCGCCTCCGCCGCCAAGCCGATCTACGCCCACTTCCTTCTCAAGGCGATCGAAGAGGGCGCCATCCCCAGCCTCGACCAGCCCGTCAGCGAGTGGGAGCCGCGATTGAAGAAGATCAACGCCGACCTCGACCACAAGGATGCGCGGATCACCTGGCGTCACATGGCGAATCAGATCTCCTGTTATGGGCTCATGGAAGAGCCCGGCGCCGCCTACGCCTACAACGACTGGCAGATGGCCCTGCTCTTCGACACGCTGTTCACCAAAGGCTATGGCGCTGCGCACGAGAACGTCGACGAGAAGGTGCTGCATCCGCAACTGACCGACCTCATCGGCTGCCAGGACGATCCGACCTTCATCGCCTTCGGCACCGGTGACCGTCCCGGGCGCCTGGCGATTTCACCCCGTGATTTTGCCCGTTTGGGATTGCTCTACCTGCGAGGGGGCAAATGGAACGACCGCCAGCTTCTGCGCCCCGACCTGGCGAAGATGGCGGTGAGCGATCCCGTGTCCAACGCGATCCCCAGGGCAGGCACCGAGGCCGCCGAGATGATCGAAGGCCAGCGCTCCATCGGCTCGCGCCGTATCCCCGACAACCAGACCGACCACATGGGCAGTTACAGTTGGCTCTGGTGGATCAACGGCATCGATCGCGAAGGCCGGCGCCACTGGCCCGATGTCCCCACCGATGCTTACGGCTGCTTCGGTCACGGCGGCAAACGCGCCATGGTCGTCCTTCCCAGCCTCGACCTGATCGTCAGTTGGAACGACACCCGCATCAATGCCCGCGACACGGAAAACGAAGCCCTGAAACGACTGACCGCCGCTGCCACCCAACCGTAAGGTGAGTTCTCAATCTACGCGCCGGTCTGCACGAGGGGCCATGACAATGGGAATCGACGTGCGCAAGCGGTCGCCTCCAGCACTGGTACTGTTCTTCCTGGCCCCGGCGGTTGGCGAACTTCTCAGCAGTTCAGCCCCGCCGGCGGAATTCTTCCAGCCCCTCGGCTTCGCGATGTTGTCGGTCCTCTACGGAGGCGGGGCGCTCCTCGCACGGGAACTCATAGTCCGCTGGGGGCAGGGCGTCCCGAGCTTGTTTCTGCTTGGCGCAGCGTACGGCATCGCGGAAGAAGGCCTGATGTGTAAGAGCTTCTTCGACCCAGATTGGATGGACGTCGGATTGCTGGGCGAATACGGTCGCTGGCTCGGTGTCAACTGGGTCTGGACCTTCGAGTTGACGATCTATCACGCGGCTTTCAGCATCCTGATCCCGGTGACGTTGGTGAGTCTGCTCTACGCTGACCGACGGCGCGATCCCTGGATCAGTCGACGCGGGTTTACCCTCCTCGCGATCCTGTGGTTCCTCAACGGCGGACTGATCTTCTTCGCGATCAGCGCCTATCGTCCATCGTGGAGCCATCTGCTTGTTTCGTCGGCAGTGATCGTCGCAATATGCATCCTGGCGCGGTGTTGGCCCGTGATCGCCCCAGTCAATCAAGCGAAGCGGGCGTGGCGTCCACGATGGCTGGCCCTCGTAACCTTCCTGGCGACGCTGACTTTCTTCGCCCTCTCCTGGGCTGTACCGCACAGCGGCGTTCATCCGGCAATCGTGGTCCTGTCGATCGCACTGCTGACGGCAGGCGCGACGTGGTTCGCATCGGGCATGTCGAGACGCTACGGGTTCTCAGATCGACACCGACTTGCGCTGGCTTCCGGGGCGCTGGGGTTCTTCGCACTGGTCATGGCTCCGATTCGGGAGTGGGCGCCCGACCAGCCGGATAACCCCCGTGGCATGGCCCTCGTGGCGTCTGCAACGCTGATTTTCCTCCTCTGGGTGTCGCGCCGCGTGCGAGCCGACGCACCAGACGATCCCGATTGACCGCCTCATGGCTGATTGAGAGCGCGGACTTGCGAATCGAAAAGCAGGCGGCCGGGCGGGATCCTCCAAACGCGGCACAGGGGCTTGCCCGTACGTTCCCAGTCCTCGCGATTCCATTGCGGGTCCGTCTCGTAGCGAACCTGTCCGGAATCCGCATGGCGGTACGCATAGAGATCGGCCCCCATGGCGTTCTCGCTCGCACCCTCGCCCGCCGGCATCGCCAGAAACAGTGGCGCGGCGTCGTCGCTCGGACGCTCGGCGGTCAAACGCTCGTCCGATCCGTCTTCTGCGTAGATGCCGATCAGGTCCTTTTTCGCACGATCCGGCTCGACCGCATAGAAGGCAATTGATTCCATACGACGGGTACCTGCCACTCCAAGCTGATGACTATTGCCCTGCACGCGATACACGGGTACGGGCAACGTCAGTCGCGGCTCATCCAAATTCAGACGGTACATGATCTGATTGTAGTCGTAGCGGGGCGTCGCGCTCTCCTCCGAACCCGAGAACGTCGCCGAGTAAGTCCCCTCGAAGTAGATCGTTCGCCCACCCTCCTGATCGAACAGCGGATGGTGCTTTGGATTATAGAACGAGTACTTATCGTGTGTCACGATCTTACGCGCGTACGCCCACGGCCCGACAGGTGTATCCGCCTCCGCGTACCACACCTCCCCCAGCACGGAAGGGGTGCCGAAGTGCTGGACGAAAATCCCGATCCATCGCTGGCGATGGGCGTTGTAGTACACTGTCCCATTGTGCGGCGACACCGCTTCACCCGACTCTGCGTCGTAGACGCGCACTCCCTTGGCCTCCGCTTCCAGCGCCTCGATGACAGCAGGTTTGGTCATGCCCATCGTCGTAAGTAATTCGCCGAATGATATCCAGCGAGCATCAGAGCCGTCCGCCTTGTCAGACGACAGTGCGGTCAGCACTTCGTAGCGATTGGCGTCGATCACATCATCCCAGCTAGCGCGGACCCGTAGTCGCGAGCCCATCGGCGAAGGCGACGTGAAGTAGTAGTAGGGCGTTCCCTGCACCTCGACCTTGAAGGCATGTCCCGTGTTGCGGTAGGGCAGGAACTCCAATCCGGGGCGCACCAGTGGCTCGAAGGTGTCGATCTCGTCGTTGTAGACCATCAGCCCCCGTTCGAGCACCTTGTCGAGTCCGCTCAAGCGGGCGAACTTGGCGACCATGCGTTCCTGTCCCGGCGGATCCTCGACAGTGATCAGCCCATCGAGCCATACGAGCCCCGATTCCTCCAGCGGCGCCATCTTCCGGCTGAACCCGTTCTCATCCACGAAATACTCCAGGTTCACCCCGACCGCCGGATCGAGTCCACTGCGTTCGGGAAGGTCCGACATGGCGCCGCTCATCGCGAAATTGCCCAGCGGATAGGAAGCCCGCCCGGTATCGCCCCACATCCAGAAGATCCGCCCGCGATAGAGGCACGTGAACACCGAATCCTGCCCCATCACCTGCCCATTGAGCACGGGATTCTCCAGCGGCGCCGAGCGACCCACCAGCACGCTGTCGCGGTAAATCCCCTGACCGGTGACGCGGTAGAGCCGTTCGGCGATGTTGATCCGATCGATCCGGATCGTCGCTGTCTCCCCCGGTGCGGTATTCAACCGCACGCCTCGATATCCGAACCCGTCCTTGGGATACTCATAGCCATGACTCCGGACGTGAAAGTAGACCTCGCGATCCATCAGCCCCGGCTCGAGAAACGCGACGATTCCCTGGCTGTCCGTGTAGTATCGAAGGTGGTTCGTGGTCTTGAACTCCACCAACGGCACTCCGCGTCCGGTCTGCCGGTCCACAACCTGGATCGTGAAATACGCTTCATCCGCCGCCAGCCCGCTGCCGGCAAGAACGGCGATCGCAGCGGCAATGATCGCGTGCTTCCATACGTTGGTCATCATGCAGACTCCTCAGTTAGCGGTACGTCGTGCGTCCCCGCACAACCAGACGAACGATACGTTCGCCCTGTATCCAGTCGAACGAGGGGGTGAAGGAAGTTCCACAGACGGCGTAAAAAGACCGGCAGACCCGGCGTTTACTCCCGCCTACCGCCTCCGGCCTCCAGCCTTCAAAACTGGATTCTCATACCAGATCACCCCCAGCCCCCGATCCTCGTGCCTCTCCTCGCAGGTCAGCACGTCCGGATCGCCGTCGGCGTCGAGATCCAACAGCTCGATGCGGTCGTACTTGATCCCGTCCGGCCCGCTGATTTCGTGGTCCTGCCACGGCCCCTCGAAAGGCGATTCGTCGTACGAGAGCCAGCGTACCCCCGATTTGGGCGGCGCCGCGCCCTCGCACGAGATCACCAGATCGAGTCTTCCATCGAGATCGACATCACCCGCCGCAATCCCCTTCGCCGTCCCCATATTCTCTGGGAAGGGAACCGCCGATTCCGCCCAGCGTCTCCCGGTGCTGTCCAGGCGGCGCAGACACAGGACCTCCGCTCTCTTGGTCGCCACCAGCACGTCTTCCAGGCCATCGCCATCCAGATCGGCCAGCGCTGCGAACATCACCTCGCGATCTCGCCCTCCGACCCAGTGGCTGGTC
>NPID01004693.1_pt3 | contig 13942 bp, 12 predicted proteins | sample 8637491 | NCBI WGS metagenome assembly NPID01 (sample SAMN07420843, study PRJNA396082) | bioreactor metagenome | isolation source: sample BA6 brine-fed electro-methanogenic bioreactor BA | place: Japan: Kochi | collected 2016-06-14 | reverse complement strand
GAACTGGTTCCAACAAACGCAGCAACTTCTTTAACTCTTTTATCTTTAATCAGTTTCTCCTCAATTTCTTTCATAACAAGGTCGGTTTGCCGTAAGGAACTGCCAACCGGAAGATATACTTCTACAGCAAATTGATTCCGTTCAAAAGGGGGGAACATTTGCATAGGTGTAATCAAGGAAATTATAAGTCCAAGTAGAAATGATGATGCACCAATAAAAACAACAGTTTTTTTCTTGGTAAAAGAGCCTTCTAAAATTTTATTATAAAAAGATTGAATCCAATTTAAGAACTCGGCCTTTTTACCTTTGCTGTGTTCGCCTTTTATTCCGTGCTTTATAAACATATAACTCATCAAAGGAACTAATATTGCAGAAACAATAAGCGAAACCGACAATGCAATTGTAACTGTATATGGTAATGATTTTACGAAATCCCCGGCTACGCCTGTCATAACCATATTCAATGGCACAAAGGAAAAAATAAGTATTAATGTTGCCGAAAAAACAGAACCAAAAAGCTCTGTTACGCTTTGCGAGGCAGCATCGTGCGGCGTTATTCCGTTATCAAGCTTTTCGACGTAATTATCTACAATTACTATTGCATTATCCACCACCATCCCAAGAACAACAATTAATCCGGCAAGAGAAACAGTCTGCAAATCCATTCCCGTTACCCACATAATGCCAAGTGTAATAAAAATTGAAATCGGAATAGACGATGCAGCAACTAATGCAACTCTTCTTGGTAAGAGAAGAATCGTTACAAGAATAACGGCTGTAATGGCTATAAAAAATTCTTTAAGAAAATTATAAATTGACTTTGAAACAAAATCGGGCATATCCGAAATTATTCCCACATTAACATCAGATGGAACTTGCTTTTTAAATTTTTCAATTTCTTTTTTTACTTCATCGCCATACTGAACAATATTATTTCCCGGAAGCATTTCAAGTGAAACTATCAAACATTTCTTGCCGTTAAGTCGTATGTATGAATCCGGTTCAGCATATTCTCTTACAACTTTTGCTACATCTTTAACACGGATAACATTGCCTGTAGGATCGGAATAAACAATTTGGTTAGCTATATCACTTTCTGTTTTATAACTCGATGGAATATGTATTGGTCTTATTAATTTGCCATCATCAATTTCACCTGCATAATTAACCACTCCTTGTGGTTTAAGAGCAGTAAAAACCGTCAACGGCTTGATTCCATAATTGGTTAATTTAGCATCATCTATATAAACATTTATTTCTTCTTTCTGTAACCCGTAGTGTTTAACTCTGGAAGTTGCGGGTATCTTTCGAACGCCATCTTCAAACTGTTCTATATATTTTTCAAGCTCTTTGTATGTTTTGGTTTCAGATTCAACCGCCATTAGCACTGCAGAGGTATTTCCGAAATCATCATCCGCCGTAAGCGACATTACTCCGGAAGGAAGTTGTTCCTTCAGTTCGTTCAATCCGTGCCGAAGTTTTGCCCAAAATAGTTTAGGCTCCTTTTCTTTTTTTTGAACCTCGACATAAATGACCATAACATTTTCTTTAGAAATTGAATGGGTTTTCTTTTTATCAACAGCTTCATATTGGAATAAATAATTTTCTACTTTCTTAGTTAATTGTTCTTCTACTTGTTGAGATGATGCGCCTGGAAATATTCCAATAATCAATCCCTGCCGAATCTTAAATTCCGGAAATTCATCACGAGGCATTTGTGTCAATGCTACTATTCCGAACAATACGAGAAGAGTGGTGGCTGCAATTATTAGTTGTTTATGACAGATTAATGTTTCAATTAATGTTCTTTTCTTTTTCATAACTTTTTTATTCCTGTAGTTTAGCGGTTAACAATATGTACTGATGAATTGTCAACAAGTTTTTGCTGACCGGCGACTACAATTTGTTCTCCATCATTTAAGCCTTCGGTAATTTCAATACCATTTGATAATAGTTTTCCAGTCTTCACATATTTTCTAACTGCTTTATTGTTATTAACCACATACACAAAGTTTCTGCCTTGCTCATCAACAAGAACTGCTCTGTTGGGGACAAACAATCCTTCGGCTTTGTTGGATTTATTTTTATAAAGAGCAACATTGCAAATCATACCGGGTTTTATTTGATGGGTTTTATTTTCTATCCCAATTTTGACTTTATAAGTATGCGCAATAGGATCAGCCATCACACCAATTTCTTCAACTGCTCCTATAAACTCGGAGTTATTCAGTGCAGCAATTTTAATTTTAGCTTTGTCTCCTTTTTTTATAGATGAGATTTCGCTTTCGGAAACCGGCACTTTGGCAAAAACTTTTTCGATTTTTACAATAGTTATAGAAGTTAAATTTGGTACGGCACTCATTCCCGGTTCAATTGAGCGTTTACCAACAATGCCGTCAACGGGGGAATAAAGTTTGCAATCATCGACATTCTTTTTAGCAATTAAAGATGCTGATTTAGCTTGCTGTAAACCTGTTTCAACTTCCACCAATTTTATTTCCGGTAGATTACCGTTTTTGTACATCGGCAATAATCTGTTATATGCATCTTCTGCTTGTTTCAGCGTAGCCAAGGACATATCGTATGCATTTTTATATGTTTCATCGTTCAACACAGCAAGGAGCTGTCCCTTCTTCACAAAATCACCTTCGGAAACAAGTACTTTCGCAACGCTTCCAACAACCGAAAAACTTAACGGAATAGATTCCGATTCTTCGATTGTTCCACTGTAAGACAGCACTTCACTTCCGTCAATCTGTTTTACTTGTGCGGTTTCAACTTCAATTATACCATTGTTGAAATTTTCCGATTTATCGGAGCAGCCGTGGAAAAAATAACCAGCGCTCACAAAAAGTAGTGGAATTAAGATTTTCTTCATTTTCATTTTATATTCCTATAGATTATTAGACATTTTACGTATTTGGGTCGAAAGCTGTATAAAAAAATTTATATTCCTTCAGCTATCATTCTTGTAACTATATCTATTTTTTCGTTATCATCATTATCTAAAAAAAGGTAGAGCTCCAGTCCGCGGATAACACCCACAATAACATTTGCTGCTTTAGTCAAATCCTTTTCATTCAAAAAATTAAATTCTTTTGAATCAAGTCCTTCTTTTAATATCCCTTTAATAATCAACTCTTCCTCATCATCTAAATATTTACGTAGTTTATTTATAAATTCCTTATCACCTTTTATATCCCCTTTAACCAATGAGTAAAGGCTAACCGTATTTTTTATTTCATTAAGAGTTGTAGCAATATATTTTTTTAACTTTTCCTTAGATGAACTTAACTGACTAATAAAGTCTTTACCTTTGTTGATAATAAGATTGAGTTCGTTTTTAACTAAAAGCTCAAAAATTTCATCTTTGCTTTTGAAATAATAATAAAGAGTGCTTTTTCCTTTGCCGGCTTCGTGCGCAATATCTTCCATCGTTGTTTTATTAAGTCCCCATTTCTGGAAAACACGCTTTGCTGCTTCGAGGATTGCGTTTTTTACTTCTTCATCTTTACTTAAAATATTTGTTTTCATTAGACGTTTTTCGTTTTACGGTCGAAAAATAAGTATAGAAATTTAGTTTTACAACTAAATATTTTACGAGCAATAAAAAATTGATATTTTGTTTGGGCCCTGATAAAAAATTAAGATTGGCAATCACTGCAAATTAAAACAAAGCAAGTGCTCCTTACCTGAGCAAATTAGTGCTGCATTAGATTTTGGTTTATTCAAAAATATAACGATATAAATTTTGCGGGTAACTGCAATGCGGTTTAACGGATTCTAATAATTTAGGATATTTTTTTAGATGAGTGGGAAAAGAATCATATTTAAAAAAGAAGCCTGCCAAAATATAACAGGCAGGCATAATAAATTAGTCAATCAAATATTATTAGAACTTTTTTTATACCATCTTCTCAACATTCCACACAAAGGCGTGAATGCCTTGTTCTTCTGCTTCTTTGTTTATCTCTTTAACTTTTTCAAGAAGCGGATCAACGAGATCATCTTTTATAACAGTTATTACAACCGCATTTTGACTCGGCCAAATGTGCGTACCGAGATGCGGTTCACCTTTCTCACTCCCTTGTCCGTGTACATTTAAAAACTTTGTATAGCCGCGAATATCAAGTGATTCCAAAGCTTCCATTACTTCTTCCGTAATACCATGATTATATACTATCATTACTGATTTCATAAATTACTCCTTAATCAATTTCTTTCTTTTTCTTTTTGAATCTTGTTTCGAAGACTGAGTAAAGCACAGGTACTAAAACAAGAGTTATAAGAGTTGAGAAAAGCAATCCGCCAATGGTAGATATACCAAGCGGCTTCCAAACTTCGGAACCATCGCCCGAACTTATTGCAAGCGGAATCAAACCAAGCAATGTTGTAAATGTTGTCATCAATACGGGACGAAGTCTGTTTCTTCCCGAATAAATAATTGCTTCACGAAGCTCAAATCCTCTTGCACGGGTAATGTTTGTAAAATCGACAAGCACAATTGCGTTCTTAACAACAATACCTACAAGAATTATACTTCCTAAAAATGCAATTACACTAAAAGTAGTATTTGTAAGGAACAAACCAATAAAAACACCACTGAAAGCGAATGGTATAGAAAACATAATTATAAATGGATCAATTAACGATTCAAACTGAGCAGCCATAACCATATAAACCAGAACAACACTCAATGACAAGAGTAATATTAAATCGGTAAATGCATCTGATTGCTGTTCAACTTGTCCGGCAAACTCAATTTTTGTATTAGGCGGCAGTTCTATCTTCGAAGTAAAATTTTTTATATCGGCAGCAACTTCTCCGAGAGATCTTCCGCTAACATCTGACAACACTCCGATTACTCTTTCTTGTTCTTTTCTTTTAATAGTTGGTGGTGAATATGCTTGAACAATTTGTGCAACATCTTTAATGCTGACTGTTGTACCTAGTAAAGTTTTAACAGGTAAATTTTCTATTTCAGTGATGTTAGATTTTTTATCCGGTGGTAAAGTGATAAATATATCGTACTCATCACCAAGTTCGCGGTATTTGCTTGCAACAATTCCGAAATAATTATTTCTTAAAGTATTTCCTAAAATAGCAGTGTTCAAACCTGTTAGAGCAAGTTTTTCTCTATCTACAACAATTTGTAGTTCGGGACGAGGATCGCCAATATCAATTCTAACGTCACGTGTTCCTTCAAGTTGAGTCATATATTCTTTTAATTCATTTGCAACCTTATATGATTCCTGTAAATCTGGTCCGATTATATCAACTTGAATTGGGGCGCCCGTTGCACCGGTAAGAAAAGCTCCAGCGCCAGCAGTGTTAATACTGAGACTTTTTATACCGACAAATGAATTCAACCTTTTACGAAGTTCATCCGCCATTTCAAAAACAGTACGATTTCGGTCTTTGAGCTTAGAAGTTCGAATTTGAAATCCTGCAATGTTTGTTCCTTCATTCTGTCCGAATAGAATAGAAGAAAAGCCGGCATCGTTTACACCGGATCTAACAGATACGAACTGGACTTCCGGAAAATCTTTCTTAATTATATCTTCAACTTCTTTAACATATTTAAGAGTTTCTTCTAATCTTTTGCCAGGCTCAATTTCAAGTGAAATCTGAAATTGTGAAGAATCGGACTTTGGAATAAATTCTGTCCCTAGCATAGTAACAAGAGATAGTGAAGAAACGAAAATTATCAGAGCAATAAACACTACAGATTTTTTATGACCAAGCGACCACTCCAAAGTTTTTTGATAAAGAATATCAATCGATTCAAAAAACTTCTCCAGCGATGAATTAATTTTTTTAAGAAGCGGATTAGTTATAGGCTTCGCTTCTTTTCTTGATTTGAGAAGTTTAGAAGACATCATTGGAATTAGAGTAAGTGCGGCAAGCAATGAAACAAGTATCATTACTGTAACAAGAAATCCAAGCTGATTAAAAAGTATTCCGGCTATTCCGGAAATAAATACAAGCGGAAAGAACACAGCAACAATTGTAAAAGTAGCTGCTGCAACTGCTAATCCCACTTCCGAAGAACCGAAAACTGCAGCTTCTCTTGGACGAGCACCTTGTTCAACGTGCCTTGAAATATTTTCAAGCACTACAATCGCATCGTCAACAACAAGACCTACTGCAATAGAAAGCGAAGAAAGTGAAATGATGTTTATTGTATTTCCTGTAAAGTAAAGATAGATAAAAGCTCCAATAAGAGATACGGGAAGAACCAGAACGATAATTAATGTTGCTCGCCATTGTCTTAAGAAAATCAAAATTACAAATACAACAAATATTGCACCGAGCAAAACTGATTCTGTAAGATTTGAAACAGATTGAATGATGAACTCAGAGGAATCTTGAATGATATCCACTTTTACATCCGAGGGGAGATTCTTTTTCAATTGTTCGAGTTTTGCTTTTACATCTTTAACAACCTGTACAGTGTTAGCACCGGATTGTTTTTGAACAATTATCTGCAATCCCTTTCCCCCGTTCAATCTTACGTTTATGGTTCTATCTTTAAGACTATCAAGCACTTCTGCAACATCACGAAGATAAACCAATTTTCCGTTCTGTTGTGAGACAACCAGATTTTTCATTTCATTAGCATTTGAGAATTCAGCAGGAACACGAATTTTGTATTCCATATCTCCCATTTTGATTGAACCGGATGGAATATTTACATTTTCTGCCTGAATTACTTGTTCTATTTGTGCTGCAGAAATATTGTATGCATCAAGTTTTCTTTCATCGAGATGAACAAGTATTTGTCTTACCGGTCCACCAAATGCCTGAACAGAACCAACACCCGGCACTCTTTTCAGCGGATCAAGTATTTCATTTTCAACTAATTTATTTAATCCGATATAACTTTCTTCTGCCTGAACAGCTATGAACATAATCGGGAAAATATTTGTGCTGAATTTGAATATGATTGGATTTTCTGCATCATCGGGGAGACGTCTTTTTGTAAATTCAAGAGCTGATCTAATATCGTTTGATGCTTCATCAAGGTTAGTTCCATATTCAAATTCAAGCTGAACAACAGAAATATCATCAATAGAAACGGAGCTTATTTTTTTAAGATTGTTTATCGAACTGAGCCCGCTTTCAATTTCCTTTGAGATATTCAATTCAACGTCCTGAGCACTAGCGCCGGGATATTGAGTTAAAACACTTATTACCGGGGGTTCTATTTCGGGGAATAAATCAATTGGCAATCGTTGGAAAGAGACAAATCCAATTATTACAATTGCTGCAAAAAGCATTATTGTTGTTATTGGTCTGCGTACGGATATTTCAGGTAAATTCATATTTGTCTCCTTATTCTACTTTTGCTTTGATTTCTACTTCATTACCATCTTTCAACAAACCTTGCCCACGAGTAACAATGTAATCACCTTCATTCAATCCGCTTGTAATTTCAACCCGTGAATCAAACTCTTTTCCTAAAATCAATTCAACTCTTTTTGCAACATTATCTTTAACTATAAATCCGTAGTAAGCTGCTGAGCCAAGCTGTTTAAGTGCTGCAGAACGGTTTATAATTATTCCTTCAGATTTACCAATAAAAATTCTCGCACGAACAAACATTCCAGGCTTAAGTTTTTCATCGGGATTTGGAATACGAACTTCAACTTCAAATGTTCTGGTAGACTGATTAACAGCCGGATTTATTCTGCTGATTTTGCCTTCATAAATTTCATTAGGATAAACGTCTGATGTAAATTGAACTGTTTGATTAAGCTTAACATCTTTCAGATTAATTTCGCTGACATTAAGAATCAATTTCAAAGGATTAATCTGCATAATGGAAACAATTGATGGTGCACCGGCACCGCCGGGAGCTAAAAGGAAAACTTCACCATCATTTAATCTTTTTTCTGTAACTACTCCGCTGAAAGGTGCACGGAACTGAGTATTTGTGAGTAAAAGCTGATATGTTTTTTCAGCAGTTTCATAAGCTGCTTTAACCTGATCAAATTGCGATTGAGAAATTGAACCGGTTTCATATAGAGGTTTCAGTCTGTTGTAATTATCTTTTGTAACCTGATATTGAATTTTTGCTTGTGCGAGCTGAGTGTCATCCATCTCAAAAAGCAAATCGCCTTCTTTTACTCTGGAACCGGCATCAACATAAATTTTTTGAATTCGTGCAGTTGTCTGAGCTCCGAGATTTGCTTCGCGCCAGGCTAATAAATTTCCAACCAATTCTATTTCTCTATCAATTGAAGATTTCTTTACAGCAGTAACTTCAACCGGAATTGCTTCTTTAATTTGATTTTCATTATTTGGTTTATTTTTACTGCATCCAACTAAAAAGAGGGTAATAATAATCAGTAAAAGATATTTGAACAATTTCATTTTAGTTTCTCCTAAAAAAATTCCTTATTTATTTCTTCCAAGAACAGTTTCAAGATCTGCTTCGGCAACTTTGAAATCATAAATTGCCTGCAACCGATTTAATTTTGCCTGACGAAGAGCAAGTTCCGCGTCATTTACTTCTAATTGTGTTCCAAGATTATTTTCTAACCTTCGCTTGGCAATTTCATAACCTTCCTGAGCTGTTCTTACTGTTTTATTTTGTCCTTCAATTCTTTTGACCGCTTGCTCTACACGGTACAAAACACTTAGTGCCTGGGTTTTGATTGCTTCAGTAAAATTTCTTTTTTGTTCAACAGCCTGATTTAATCCAATCTCTGCTTGACTCACTCTTGACTGAGTTTTAAATCCGTTAAAAATTGGAATTTGCAATTGTAACCCAACCACAAAGGTTTTTACCCAATTGTAGTCTGAAAACTTGAAATCGTTTGCCTGAGCTTGATACTGATAATTACCAAAGCCTGCGAGCGAAGGGAAATAAGCTGCTTCTTCGAGGGAAACATTTCTATCGTTTAGTTTAACTTGTCTCTCAAGAATAGCAAGTGTAGGATTATTGCGAATTAGTTCTTCAATTATTTCAGCTTCGGTTGGAATTTTATAAGATTCGTCAAATTCTATTTCCCCTACAACTTCAATGCTCTGATCTGCATCAAGTCCTATAGCAACTTTCAAAGCTTCGAGCGAAAGTTTGTAATTATTTTCCATCTGAAGTACAACAGGTTTTAAATTTTCAACCTGAACTTCAGCACGAAGCACATCATAATCCGACAAAGTTCCAGCTGAATTTAATCGTTTAATATTTTCAAAATTATCTTCAGCGTTTTTCAAACTTTGCTGCATCACATCTTTAGTCTCTCTGGCAAGGATTACTGAAAGAAAAGATTTTTTAACATCGCCTACAATTTTATTTTTAGCGCTGATATAGTTCTGTTCAGCAATATCAAGTGCATCTGATTCAAGCCCAATTCCTTCATAAAGTGATAAAGCAAATAAAGGTACAGATAATTGAGCTGCTGCTTGATAAGAATTATCTGAGCCAATTTCCAAAGTACTACCAAATGGTGAGCCAGGGGGAAGAAAAATTACAGGTTTATCTATGTATCTTTGATATTGCCCGCTTATATCAAGCTTTGGAAATAATCCGCTTCTCGCTTCGCGAAGCTTTTGTTCAGATTTTTCAACTTCCATTTTAGCAATTTTCAGCTCCGAGTTTTTCTCAAGAGCAAGATTGATGGCGTCTTCCATTGTGAGCACTGTAGTTTTGTTTTGCGCTAACAATGCAAAAGAAAATGACAGAAGAAGAAAAAATATTTTTTTCAATGTTGTCCCTCCGAAAATGATATTAAGTTTTTAATCCATCAAAAATCAGTTTAACGGCAAAAATCATCTCGTCAACTGCTTTATTAAAATCAATTTTTTTATTTATTGAAAAAACTGCGTAATAAAACTCATGATGCCTTAATGATTCTGATAATGTAGTGATAAGTTCTGCAATTTTTTTTGTATCGCATTTTTTGATTTCATTTTTTCTTATTCCCTCCTCAAGAATCTTACTAAGCATATCAATTTCTTTCTTATGAATTATCTGAATTTGCTCGAACATCTTGCTTTTCACTTCAAAAATTACACTAGTTGATATTTCGTGAAGTTTGATGGTTTCAGCCACATATTCAAACTTTGCTTTTTCATAATTGATAATCTTATCTATAGTTGAAGTATCACTGTTTAGTATATCATTTAACATAGAACAAAAATTCTCTTGTTCATAATTCATAACATCTTCCATTAAAGCTTCTTTGTTATTGTAATAGTAGTAAAGTGAAGATTTCTTCATTCCTAAAGCATTGGCAATATCATCGAGAGTTGTTTTGGCAAAACCATTTTTAGCCAGTAATTCCCTCGCAGTTTTTAAGATAAGTTCTTTCTTTGTATCAATTGTGTTCATAGTTATCAAACTTTTTAATTGAATGTTCGAAACATACTAATAACTCACGAACTTGCAAAAATTTTTTTTTGGAATTTTTATAGAGTTATGTCCGGTTTCAATTGTTAAATTATTCTTGTAAAAAGTCCACCAAAAAAAACATATGGAAAGACTTTGTTTCACTCGCATGCATTTTATGCAAATGATCTTTACGATTTTTTAATACTTTCGGCAAGCTTTTAATTGTTTAAAAAAGTATTTAAGTAAAATGATGCAGATTAATCGGCTTATATTTTATTGACTGATTCAGTACCTACTTTTAGTTCATTACAATTTTTTTTCTTTGAATCTTTTTATCTGAGAAGGGGGGGGATCAGAATCTCTTTCCTCAATATTCCTGTAGCCATAACTAGTAGGTATTTAATTTGCATCTATACTCAACAACAATTACCCTTGTTAGACGTACTGCAATTCCTGGGGTGGCATAGAATTATTCACCCGGTAAAGTTCAATTTCATCTTTTTTGCCTTTAAGATTGAACTTACCCACAGGCTCAAAATTTATATTACCGTTGTTGGCTGAAAGTTTATTTACCAAACTGCCTGAAACGAGAATTCGTTCATCAAGTTCTTTACACTTGGAGCATATTCTTGCCGTTGTGTTAACGGTATCACCGTGAAATGCAATATCTCTTCTCAGCACACCTCCTATTTCGGAAACGGCAACATCGCCGTAATGGAAAGCGGCTTTGAATGCAGGCTTAATACCGTATTGTTCAACAAAGTAAGATTCCAGTTCATCAATTCTATTTTTGAATAAATAAAAGAACCTAATACAATTATTATTTTTTATACCGTCTTTAATCGACCAAACAATTACAATTTCGTCTCCGACATACTGGTAAATAATCCCGTCGGTCGCCAATACGTACTCATCAATCTCCTTGTAAATATCCTTAATGAACTTGCTGTATTTAAAATAGCCTAGTTTTTCGGCATAACTTGTAGAGGATACCAGGTCCATAAACATAAATATTTTCGTATCTTTTATAGGTAAACCGGGTTTACCGAAAAAATACTTTTTTGTAATTCCCTGCAAAGTTCTCGATTTTATTTGCAATATCAGGAAACGTACCGTAAGGAAAACAAATAAATAAAAGAACGCATTGTGAATTCCTAGAGGAATCATTTCCAGTATATTTGTATTCACAACTTCTTTCCAAGGCAGGTTTTGTTTAAAAATTAGATCGATATAAATAAATGAAACCAACATGAAGAAAAAGATTATTATATAATAAACAATGCTTATAAGCAGTAAGTAGGATGTCCTAATGTAACTTTGAATTTTCTTTATAACTACTATTTCGAAGAAAGCGACCGAGAGAGAAATAAACATTGCGGCAACAAAACTACGCAACAATGGAAAATCTTCTACATTATTAAGGCGAATAAGCAATAACGTTATGATCGAAAAATAAAATATTGTATTAAAGATTTCTTTTATCTGATATTTAGCTACATTGCTTATCGTCATTTTTAACCAAGAATATAATCTTCGACGTATTGAATATTAAGAAAGCGCTAAAATAAGTGACGAAAACTATATTTTCAATTATCGTTTATATGGTTTCCGAAATGCTTATTTCACGCTTTAAAAAAGATTATTATTTTTTGTTTTTTGAAAAGCAGTTTCCATAATTTTACTACTTTTGCGGCCGGCAACAAATGACGGTTCAATAAAACCGGATTGCCATAAAGTTTCGCAAAGGTTAAATATTTCTGATTTTGCCTTAGAATCAATCTGTTTAAAATATTCCTTACTGATCTTGGTGACAGTTGAAACCTTGACCCCGTAATAGTTGATTTTCTCTTTAAAGAAATTTTGACTGGTCGCCCAGGTTTTTTCGTCAATGTTTTGCTTTAGCTCAGTTCTAATCTTGTCGATGATGTTTTCCATTTTGAATTCACACTTTTTTTTATGAAACGGTTTTTTTAGGCATACTGCTAACGGTCTCGGCTATGCGTAGTGCGGGCTTTCAAAGCACTTCACTGTCCGCCTACCGAAAAGTTTATTTAATGTAATTACTTTCATATCAGCACTTTCGCCCGCATTACGTATAGCCAATGTTGGCGGCTGGTGTTCTTGTCTTTGTCTGCTAATTTGGTCAAAATTTTTGATAGGTATTCGTTTGATAAATAGCAGTGGTCGGCTTGCTTCAAAATCTCTGTCTCTGTCTGAATGAAATCATCTGCATTGAGTTCGTGTTGGCAATTGTTAGTCATTGAAGTTAGTGTTTGAGGGGTTACTTCAAAGTGAAATTGTAAGCCTAATACATTGTCTTGGTATAGAAATGCTTGATTAGCGCAAATATCTGTTTTCAATAAATGTGTCGCGCCACTGGGTAGGTCAAATGTGTCGCCGTGCCAATTGAAAGCCATAAAGCCATTAGGCAAATGGCTCAGCAAATGGTTTGTTTTTGCTTCATTGGTTTTTGCCAGTGGAAACCATCCAATTTCCTTTTTTTGATTTGGATACACTTTTGCTCCTAATGCTGATGCGATCAGTTGTGAACCCAAACAAATGCCAATTATTGTTTTATCAGCTTCAATGGATTTGTTTATGAATTCTTTTTCAGGTTTTAACCAGGGATATTGTTTTTCATCAGAAACACCCATTGGGCCACCCATGATGATAAGCCAATCAAAATCATTCAAGTTAGGAAAACTAAACTTTTCTTCAAAAAATTTTGTACTACTTAAAATATGTCCATTTTGATTTGCCCAGGTTTCTATGTAACCCAATCCTTCAAAAGATACGTGCTGAAAATAATGTATGCGAAGTTGTTTCATGTGTTAGTAATTTGTTCGTCATTGGCCACATGGAATGCCCCAGATATTCATACCACTGTGTGGAAAGTTTTTTCTCAACATTGAAGGGAGAATGTGCAGACGGCGTATTTGAAAGCAGAAAGGAGGCGNNTCTGATTATGGTTGAGCCTTCTTCAATGGCGGTTTCAAGGTCGCTACTCATTCCCATTGAAAGTTCATTTACAGGAATATCTTTGTCTAAAATTTCAGTTTGTAATGCTTTGAGCAAACGAAAGCATTTGCGAACTTTTTCTGCTTTTGCTGAAAAAAGTCCAATAGTCATTAGTCCTTTTATGTTCAGGCGGTTTAAATTTTTGACTTGCAAGGCAAAGTCAACTGCCTTTTCAGGTGCTATGCCAAACTTACTTTCTTCATAAGAAGTATTCACCTGCAAAAAAACGTCAATCGTTCTATTTTCAAATTCCAAACGCCTTTGCAGTTTTTCGGCTAATTTCATTATATCAATTGACTGAATGCACTGCACATACTTGATAACTTCTTTTATTTTATTGGTTTGAAGGTGTCCTATGAAATGCGTTTGGTGCGGAACTGATTTGAGTGCATCAAATTTCGCTTTCAATTCTTGCACCTTGTTTTCACCGATGAGTGTTTCGCCTGCTTGCAAAGCAATTAATATTTTTTCTGCCGATACAGTTTTCGTAGCCAATAATAGTTTTACATCATTGGGATTTCTTCCGCAATGACTGCAAGCATTGGCTATGCGTTGATGGATATGTTTTATATTTTGTATAATCTC
>NPID01001914.1_pt2 | contig 13982 bp, 13 predicted proteins | sample 8637491 | NCBI WGS metagenome assembly NPID01 (sample SAMN07420843, study PRJNA396082) | bioreactor metagenome | isolation source: sample BA6 brine-fed electro-methanogenic bioreactor BA | place: Japan: Kochi | collected 2016-06-14 | reverse complement strand
CCCACTGCCCACTGCCCACTGAATCATGAGAATTCTCGGCATCGACCCAGGCACCCGGGTTACCGGCTACGGTTTGATTGAAAAGCATGGCAACCGCCTGGTCCATATCGACAACGGGGCCATCTATACCCGTAGCGGCGACGAACTGGCGGTACGCCTGAAAAGCATTCACGACGGACTCTGCCAGGTGATTGCCGACTACGCACCTAAGGCATTGGCCGTGGAGAAGATTTTCGTCGCCAAGAACGCCTTGTCGGCCCTCAAACTCGGCCATGCCCGGGGAGCGGCCCTGCTGGTCGGAATCAACCACGACCTGCCGGTTTTCGAATATTCGGCCCTGCAGGTAAAAAGCGCCGTGGTCGGCTACGGCAAGGCGGCCAAAGTCCAGGTTCAGCAAATGGTCAAGGTCCTGATGAACCTGCCCGAAATCGCCCAGGAAGATGCCTCGGATGCTCTGGCCGTAGCCATCTGCCACGCCAACAGCATCGGCGTCAGCAACCGCCTTCAGGCGGTTCTGGGCCGCCAGCGGTAATCATCGAAGAGGCGCGAAAGCATCCATGATCGCACTGCTCACCGGCAACATTGCCTATAAATCCATCGACCACTTGATCGTCGACGTCGGCGGGGTCGGCTACCGCCTGCTGATTCCCCTTTCAACCTTTTATCTGTTACCCGAAGAAGGCCAGGTCCGGCTCCACGTCTACACCCACGTCAAGGAAGACGCGATTCACCTGTTCGGCTTTCTGACCCCCCAGGAAAAAGAGATGTTCGGCCTGCTCATTTCGGTTTCGGGCGTCGGCCCCAGGTTGGCCGTGAACATCCTGTCCAACATTCCGTCCGAAGAACTGATGTCGGCTCTTGGCGAGAGCGATATCAAGCGCTTATCGGCGGTGCCGGGAATCGGCAAGAAAACCGCCGAACGGCTTATCCTCGAGCTCAAGGAAAAGGTCGGCAAACTGGCAACCTTCAAGCCCGGCCTGATGCCGGCGCCGACCGTGCAACCTGCGGCCAGCGCCCTGGATGATACCCTTTCGGCCCTGGTCAATCTGGGCTACAAAGAAAACCAGGCGAAAAAAGTTCTTGAATCCATGGAAATTGCCACCGACACTCCCCTTGAGGACATTCTCAAGGAAGCCCTGAAGGTCCTGGCGAAGTAACCAGCGATGGCCTCCTGGCTGCGAGCATGAATTTATGACCGAGCGGATGATCACAGCCGACCTGAGTGGAGACGACGAACGGTTCGAATCGAGCCTGCGCCCGCGAACCCTCAAGGAATATATCGGCCAGCCCAAGGCCAAGGAGAACCTGCAGGTCTTTATCGACGCCGCCCGCAATCGGGGCGAAGCCCTTGACCATGTTCTCTTCTATGGCCCACCAGGGCTGGGGAAGACCACCCTGGCCAACATCGTGGCCAACGAGATGGGAGTCAACATCAAGAGCACCTCGGGGCCGGTGATCGAAAAAACCGGCGATCTGGCGGCTATCCTGACCAACCTCGAAGCCGGGGATGTTCTTTTCATCGACGAAATTCATCGCCTCTCGCCGGTGGTCGAAGAAATCCTCTACCCGGCGATGGAGGACTACCAGCTTGACATCATCATCGGCCAGGGTCCTTCGGCCCGCACCATCAAGCTGGATATCCCCCGGTTTACTCTGGTCGGGGCAACCACCCGGGCCGGCCTGCTGTCCTCGCCGCTGCGCGACCGCTTCGGAGTCATTGCCCGGCTCGAATTCTACTCCCCGGCCGATCTGGCAACGATTGTCAAGCGCAGTGCGGATATCCTTGAAGTTCCGGCTCGGAACGAAGGCGCGCTGGAGATCGCCCGCCGCAGCCGGGGTACGCCCCGGATTGCCAACCGCCTGCTGCGCCGGGTCCGGGATTTTGCCCAGGTCAAAGGCGATGGCGTCATCACCCGCCAAGCCGCCGACCTGGCCCTGGAGAAACTGGAGGTGGACCAATGCGGGTTTGACCACATGGACCGTCTGATTCTTTTGACCATCATCGATAAATTTGCCGGGGGTCCGGTAGGGCTGGAGACCCTGGCGGCGGCGGTGGGCGAGGAAAAGGACACCATCGAGGATGTCATCGAACCCTATCTGCTTCAGCAAGGATATCTCAATCGAACCCCGAGAGGGCGAGTCGCCACGCCACAGGCATATCACCATTTTCAACGCACGCCAGGGGGCAGCGGAGCAAACGGCGAACTGTTCTCATGATCTCCGGACTCTTCCCCACTAATTTCCGGCAAAGCGAAAAGGACCTCAGGACACCGCTTACGCCAAATGACCAGGCATCGCAGCCAAACCACGGAAACCCGCTCAAATAGCGGGTTCAAGACAAAAAAACCGTTGGCGAGCCCTCTTTTCTATGTTAACGTTTTTACCCAAGGGGGAATGACGCACTAGCCCTGCTGAGGTTGCCCCCTGGGCCGTCGTTGTGGCGGCCCTTTATCTTTTTTGATCAGCACACCAGAGGCGTTCCTCCGCCACGCTTCCGGCACCCGCCCGATATCCTGCCCGGCTACATCATGGATCAAGACACCCAGAGACTCTTCGCCGAACAGTTGGCCCACTGGGCGGAAAGCGCCATCAGCCAGGGACGCTTACCTTTCCGGAAAGTGGAAATCTACCCGTCCCTCCTTACCGAAGAGGGCGAGATGGCTCCCCCGCTGGTGTTCTGGATCAACCGCGACAGCTTTATGGCCGGTGGAGTTCTGCTTCTGCCTCCGAAGCACGCTGAAGAAGCCGTTGAAATGGGCCGTTGCTGCGCCCGGGCATTGGGCCTGCAACATTTTGTGACCTGGTCCGTCAATGAAATCGTCTTCTGGGAAGATCGGAGAGAAGCGCCGGTCCGCTGCAAAACCCTGCCAGTGCCTGATTCTGGCAACGCCACGGCAGTTGCCCTTAGGGACTGCCTGATCCAAGTCCTGGACGAATTGAAGTTTTTCTCCGTCATCGGGGCGGTCAATGCGGAGAACCTGTCCGCCCATTACCTGGCCAACCTGTGCCGGGGAACCTTGCAGGCAAGCCACCCATATCTCGCCGAAGCCTACCGGGTGGCTCTGGGAGAAAACCGTCTTCAGAATCCCGAGGCAAGCCCTGAAGACCTTGCCTTCCAAAAGGGTGCCATAAGCCTCCTGCGGCTTTTAAGCCTGCTGTTCTTCGACCGTCTGCCGACGGCCGTTCAACCCGAAGGGCTCGAACGCGCCATGCATTTCGCGCTCGATACTCTGCCGCAAGGATTGAAAGAAGCCCTGTCCGGACGCGGGGATGATCTGCCGCTGCCGGAGGAAAGCGCGGTTCGCTTTCACCACCTGTTTCGCCGCCTCACCCAGTTGCGCCTGAAGGAAAGCCGGCAGCGGGTTGCCGAGGCGCTTGGCCTGCTGTTGCCCCAGGAAAGTTCAAGGCTTGGCGGTTTTCCTCTGCCCGAGCCAGCCTCCCCGCCCCATCCCCCCTTGTTGCTGGTTAATCCCGACAGCATTGAACAGGCCCCGCTGGAGACCATGGTCGTCGGCCCGCCTCCCCTGCTTGGCCTGTTGACCCTGTTAAGGTGTCTCCGGGACGAGCCTGCGCCCCTGGCATTGGCACCCAACCCCTGGCACCTGTCGGTTCCGGTTCTGCCACGATCCATCCGGGGGACTTTGCACGACAACCGAACGCCTTCACCGCCACAAAGGCAGGCACTTACCGCTCAATTGCGAGGATCCTGGCCGACCAGGCGCTTTCCTCTGCGCTCCCAGACCCCTCGCTGGGTCTATGAATTTCTTCATCTTCTGGGGGTGGCAGCCACGGATGCCATCATTGATCTCTGCCTACCCGAGCAGTGGCTGATTGCAGACTTCGGCCAACCACTCGCAGAACTGCTGCAGGAGGAATTTACTCTGCAGCGTTTGAGCCGCACCGGCCCGGGTGCCGTTCATGTGCGTCTATTCAAGGGCGTGAACCCTGAGGCAGTGTGCACTTTTGCAGGTGACGCTGAGCCTCGCCACACACCCCTGGAAAGGCTTCGTGAAGGAGGCCGAAGCCTGTTGGTGCTGGCCTTGGATCTGCCGGATAACCTCTTTGACCTACTGCAGGACGGTAGACTGCTCATCCGTGCGGGAACGGCTCGCCCGGAACCGGCTGAGCGCGAGCTGTTTCTTTTCAGCCGGTCCACCTTGGGCCGTTTTTTATGGAGTATAGTCAGTGGAGGCCAGGCGCTTCCGCAACGCAAGTTCCTCACCAGAGAGGCGGGGCGTCTGGGCCTGCCCTTGCCGGCCGATGAGGTTTTTTCAGCGCTGCAGAGGGTTCCCTGGGAGGATGAGCAAACTCAGCCGTCCACGGAAGCGATTGACGAGGTGATAGCGCTCTGTTTGGGCCCCGAGCTCGCTCTGCCCGGTACCAAAGCGGGCAGAAATCAGCGGCGCAGTGCTAAACGAGCGGACCCTGAGGCGAATGCGGAGGTGGAAGAGACGATCTGCGCAGCCGTCTTCCGGGACGGGGTACCGCGCTTCCCCGAGCAGTATCTTTACGATTATTTCCGCCCGAAATTAGTAGAATTCGCCTTTAGTGGACCTCTTTCGCCTGGCGAAGAGTTTTTTGATCGTTTCACCCTGCGCGCCGAGGATGGGTCGGAAGTGGACGTCGAGGGAGCAGAAACGGCCCGAGCCCTGATTCTCTGTTCCTGCACAGGCCGATCTGCTGCGGCGCTGCCGGCCGAACGCCAAGTGACCGCAGCCATTCTCGAGCGCTATTTGGCTGATTTGCGCGAACTGAGACATTCGCTGGTGCGTCAGACCCATAAAGCGATTTCCAATCCCAAGGCAGCAGCTGCCATGATCGAAAAAATCTGGCGGACCCGCCCCCTCCCCCCCTGGAGCCTGGTAGAGAGATGACCCGCGCGCAAGGAAATCCTTTTTTTTCAGCCGGGAACTGCTACAATAAGTAATCCGATTCAAAGCTCATCTGTTCTATTAACACCAAGCCAGGTACGGCCCGATGAACGTTCTTCTCCATTTGTGTTGCGCCAATTGTGCAATTTACCCGGTCAAGATCCTGCGGGAACAGAATTGCAAAATAACCGGTTATTTTTTCAACCACAATATTCATCCGTTCCAGGAATTTCAACGTCGGCTCGCAGCGGTTCGCGAATACGCGCAACGGGTCGAGCTGGACGTCATCTACCAGGAAGATTATCTCCTGGAAGAATTCCTGGCCGAGGTCGCTTCGGCTCCCTTGCACCGCTGCGACTACTGCTATCGATCCCGGCTCGAGGAAACTGCCAGACTAGCTGCCGAACAGGGGTTCGAGGGTTTCTCAACCAGCCTGCTTTACTCCCGTTATCAGCAACATGATGTCATCCACCGGTATGGGGAGGAGTTTTCCCGTAAGTACGGCATTCGCTTTGTTTACGAAGACTTCCGCCAGGGTTGGCGTGAAGGAATCGAAACATCAAAAGCCATGGGACTTTACCGGCAGCAATATTGCGGCTGCATCTATTCGGAGAAAGAACGTTATTGCCCTCAAAACAGGAACTAAGCAATGGCCCCCGAAAAACTTCTCATTTCTGCTGGCCTGGCTCTCTTTGGGATCGGCCTGATACTTACCTACGGCGGCAAGATCCCGTTTCTCGGGAAGCTTCCGGGCGACATTCGTATCCAGCGCGATAATTTTTCTTTCTATTTCCCGTTGACCACCTGCATCATCCTCTCCTTGGTGGTATCCTTGATCCTCTGGCTGTTTCGCCGTTGAGGGTCGGAGGCCTCCTAGGAGGGCAGGCGCACCATGATTTTCCAAAAACGCCCCCCAACAATCGGCTTGGCCCTGGGAAGTGGCGCGGCACGCGGCATGGCCCATATCGGGGTTCTTAAGGTACTGGAGCAGGAAGGCATCAAGGTCGATTTCATTTCCGGGACATCTTTCGGAGCTTTTATCGGTGCCTTGTATGCCGCCGGCGTTCCAATCCGCCAGATGGAGGAGGTTGCCGGTAATGTCGATTGGCAACAGATGGCAAAACTTCTCGATCCGACCATCCCCACCTCAGGCCTGATCGACGGGAAAAAGCTCACCCGATTCATGGCCGAACTGCTTCCGGTGAAAACCTTTGAGGATCTCGTCATCCCCCTTGGAGTGGTGGCAACCGACATAGAAACCGGAGAGGCAGTTACCATTCGCCGGGGAAACCTCTTGGAAGCCCTTCGTGCTGCGGTTTCCTTCCCCGGTATTTTTACCCCGGTAACCTTCGGCGACAGATTTCTCGTCGACGGTGGTCTGCTGAATCCGGTGCCGGTCGATGTCGCCCATGATCTGGGTGCCGAGATGGTCATCGGAGTATGTACCATCCCCGAAGTGAAAAAGCGCCCGGCCGAGGTGTATATTCCCGCCGCGACCCGGAAAGAGACGCCGCAAGGCCATATTCTCGACTTTTTCAACTCCAAGGGAGTGGAAAAGATTCTCAAGGAAATCTGGCGGCCAAATCAGCGTAGCTATGGAGCCGCGGACCGTGAAGGCGGCGCTGGCCGAGAGCGCAGACCTCCTGGAATCTTCAGGGTTTTCACCCAGAGCGTGGCCATCATGGAAAACCAGATAAACACCCTGCAACTTGAGCGAAACGAAAGCGATCTGCTGATCCGGCCCGATTTAAACGGCATCACCCTCCTCGAATTTCATCGCGCCAAAGAGGCGATTCGGGCTGGCGAGGAGGCGACCCGCTCCCTGCTGGGAAAAATCCGCCAGATGGCCGGCATCTGATCCCCATGGCGGCTTGCCCAAAGCTTAAGCCTCGGGGCGGACGGGGCCACAAACATCCTCTGCACAACCAGAGTCAATTGCATATCGAGGATGCTGTGTTAGTATTCAAGTACTTAAAATGACTTCGTGTTAAGGGAGGATGCCATGTTCGAACTGATCGAAAAAACCCTGCTGGCCGGAATGGGTGCCGTTTCTTTGAGCCAGAAGAAGGCCGAAGAATTGATTCAGGAACTGAAGCAACGCTTCAACGTGACCGAAGAAGAAGGCAAGGCTCTCTTCGAGAAGCTCCAGAATGCCGCGAAGGAAAATCAGAAAAAGCTTGAGGAAGCGGCCCTGAAGGAGGTTGAAAGGGCCTGCGAGCGGTTGGGTGTGGTCACCAACGAGGAGTTTGAAAAACTGCACAAAAAGGTTCTGGCCCTGGAGAAAAAGCTCAAGGAGCAGGGGGACTGATCCCCTAAACGTTTTACCGCATGCTGACTTTTTCGCGGATCAACCGCAACATCCGCTCCATTCGGCGCTACCGGAACATCCTTGGCATCCTGATCAAGTACGGTTTTGGCCATATCGTCGAACAGCTCAACATCAACTATTACCTCGAGCTGGGCAAGAAGATCGTCACTCTGGGGACCGCCCCCAAGGAGATCGAACGGCTGACCCAACCGGAGCGGTTGCGCCTCGCCATGGTCGAGCTGGGGCCGACGTTTATCAAACTCGGCCAGATCCTGTCTACCCGCCCTGATATTATTCCCAAGGCCTACGCCGACGAATTCGGCAAACTGCAGGATAAGGTTCCCGCCATCTCGTTGGAAGATATCCAGGAACAGATCCGGTGCGAACTCGGCTATCCGACCGAGGACGTCTTTGCCGAATTTGTGCCGACGCCCATTGCCGCGGCATCCATCGCCCAGGTTCACCGGGGTCGGCTGAATTCTGGCGAACAGGTCGTCGTCAAGGTGCGCCGCCCGGGGATCGAAAAGATCATCGAAACCGACCTGGACATCATGATGGGACTGGCGTATCTCATCGAAAACCATATCCCGACGGGAGATCTTTATGACCCCATCGGCATCGTCAAGGAGTTTCGTCGCACCATCCACCGGGAAATGGACTTTACCCGCGAAGGACACACTATCGACCGGTTTGCGGCCAACTTCGATGAGGACCCTACGGTCCACGTTCCCAAGGTCTATTGGGACTGCACCGGAGAAACCGTTCTTACCATGGAACTGGTGGAAGGCATCAAAGTTTCCGAATTTGATCGCCTGACCGAAGCCGGCTACGATCGCAAGGCCATCGCACGCAACGGAGCGGATGCGATTCTCAAACAGGTTCTGGTTCACGGTCTTTTTCACGGCGACCCCCATCCCGGCAACATCTTTATTTTAGAAAACAACCGGGTCTGCTTCCTCGATTACGGGATGGTCGGCAGACTGGATGATGACCTGAAGGGACAATTGATCGATCTGCTGGCGAACGTTCTGCAGCGCGACATCGATGGGGTGATCAGCCAACTCCTTTATTCCGGAGAAATCACCGATGAGGTCAACTTAAAGCACCTGAAACGCGACTTGACCGAACTGATTGACGAGTATTATGAAATCCCCCTTCAGGAGATCAAAGCGGGTAAACTTCTGGTGGATTTCGTAGAAATCCTTACCCATTACCGCATCAAGTTTCCTTCGGATCTGATGCTGCTCGGCAAGGCCCTGGTCACCATCGAGGGAATTGGCCGGCAACTGGATCCGGAATTCAACATGATCGACCATCTTCGACCGTTCATGACCAGGATGGTTCGCGAACGCATGTCCCCGACCAGCATTTCCCGGGAAATTCTCCGGGTTGGACAGGCCTACTCGGCTTTGGCCAAGAACCTGCCTCGGGACCTCAAGGAATTTATCAACCGGGTCAACCGCAACAAGTTTAAAATCGATTTGGAGCACCGGGGTCTCGAAAAGCTGATCAACGACCTCGACAAATCCAGCAATCGGCTCTCCTTCAGCCTGCTCATCGGCTCGCTGATCGTTGGCTCGTCCCTCATCATGCAGACCAACAAGGGGCCACACATGTTCGGCTTCCCAATTCTTGGCGTTCTTGGATATACCATCGCCGGGGTTCTGGGTTTGTGGCTTGCCATCGCCATTCTGCGTTCGGGCCGCCTGTAATATGCCTGAAACGGCGGGACTCTTCAGGCAAGAAAAAGCCCCCTGTCTTTCTCTCCGAGTGGTTGTGTTGCATTAAACACACAGCGGATCTCGCATCCTTGCAACATTGCCACACCTGGGGACCGACACGTCAGAATTACTTCAGCAATTTCGGCATCTTGAATGGCAAGACACTTCTGGCAGGATCTTTGCATTCCAATGAGATCGACTGCTCACCTTTATAGCGCATTTCAGGAAGGATCGTCCTTTAAATGATTTATCAATGCACCATAGCCCACCCAGCGTTGATCTCCGGAATCGGCCTTCACTCCGGGCGGAGAATCAATATGACTCTGCGTCCCGCAGAAGCCGGTACGGGGATTGTTTTTCATCGATCCGAAGGGGATCGAACCGTTTCAATTGAGGCCGTTTCTTCCAACGTGATCGACACCCAGCTGGCCACAGTGATCGGTAAGGGTGGACTGAGCGTTTCCACGATTGAGCATCTGATGGCCGCCCTGACCTCTTTCGGTATTGACAACCTGCATATCGACATTGATGGGCCCGAGGTTCCGGTGATGGACGGCAGCGCCACGCCCTTCGTCCAGATGATTCAAGGCGCCGGCATCCGAAGCCTTCCCCGCAGCAGGAGGTTTTTGGCGGTCCGCAAACCAATGACCGTCATTGACGGAGAAAAAAGGGTCACGCTGATCCCTTCGCGCTTCTTTCGCATCACTTTCGATATCGCCTTCGACCACCCCTGCATCGGCCTTCAGCACCGCTCCATCAAGTTCTCCCAGGAACTTTTCCGTAAAGATATCGCTCCTGCCCGCACCTTCGGCTTTCTTAAAGAGGTGGAATACCTGAAAAGCAAGGGGCTCGCCCAGGGTGGTTCCCTGGACAATGCAGTAGTCGTAGGAGACGACCAGGTTCTCAACCCGGAGGGGCTTCGGTTCCACGATGAATTCGTTCGTCACAAGATTCTCGATTCAATTGGCGACTTCAGTCTGGTCGGCTTCCCGATTCTTGGGCACATCAAAGCATATAAGGCTGGCCATGATATCAATCATCAAATGGTCGAAACCATTCTCGCCTCGCCGGAATGCTGGAAAATTGTGGAATTTTCCGAAAACGATCTGCAGGAAGCGCTTCGGAGCGGCGTTCCCGCATTCAGCTCAGAGCTGGCGCTTTCTGAGGCTTGAACCAATAATAAAGCTCTTTGTTTTCTTCCAAAGGCAGCCTTCGGCTGCCTTTTTTATTGAGCTAACCTTGCAAATTTTGATTTTTTGTCGTAAAGTCGAACAGTTATAAAATTCTTCGAGGAAAATCATGCCAATTCCCCCTGTCCATACCGACAAGGGCAAATCCGAAACCAGAAAACGCCGCCGCGAATGGCTACTGATTCTAGTAATCATCGCGGTTGTTGTTCTTTTGTCCCGCTTTGAAACCCAGCTTTTCGATCTGACCTCCCGCCTGCCCCTCTCCAACAGCATCTTGGTATTGGCGCTGATCAATATCAATATCCTCCTGATCATCCTTTTTCTGTTTCTGGTATTTCGCAACCTTTTCAAACTGATCCTTGAACGGCGAAGGGAAGTGCCCGGGGCGAAGCTGCGCACCAAATTGGTGGTCGCCTTTATTGCGCTCTCGCTGGTTCCAACCATGCTCCTGTTTTTCGTTTCTGCGGGATTTATCACAAACTCCATTGAAAACTGGTTCAACGACCAGATCGAAGCTTCGTTGCAGGAGTCGCTGGAGGTCGCCCAAACCTATTACAAGAACTCGGCGACCAACGCCCTCTATTACGCTGAACAGCTATCGCGAATCGTCAAGGAAGAGAAGTTACTCAACGAAGACAATCTGCCCAAACTCCGCGAACTGATAAAACAGAAGCAACAGGAATACAATCTGGGAATAGTCGAGGTTTTTTCAGCCACGTACGAAGAGTTGGTCCGCGCCTCCAACCCTCAGGTTCCTGCAGCCGAGTTCACGGACCCCGGCTCGGACAACATTCGTGAGGGGTTGCAGGGCAACCGCTTTACCCGCATTACCCCGGTGGGCAAGGCCGATCTCATCCGCGGCATCGTTCCGGTATATTCGAACTGGAATCCTGAAGACGTGGTCGGAGTCGTGGTTGTCAATTACTATGTGCCCTACTCGCTGGTCAATAAAATGAAGGAGATCTCCGCCTCCTTCGACCAGTATAAAAACACCAAGTTGCTTAAAGGAAAAATTCAGACGGGCTACGTCATCGTGTTGCTCCTGATTGCCCTGATCATCATTTTTCTTGCCACCTGGTTTGGTTTTCACCTGGCGCGAGGCATTACCGTGCCGATCCAGGAACTGGCCCTCGCTACAGGCCGGGTGGCCGAAGGTGATCTCGACGTCAGCATCGAAACGCAACCCGATGATGAAATAGGCACTCTGGTGGATGCTTTTAATAAAATGACGTCCGACCTTCGAAGAGGACAACAGGAAATCCGCCAAGCCAACAGCGAACTACAGGCGTCCAACTTTGAACTCGAGCAGCGCCGTCGTTATATGGAAATCGTCCTGCGTAATGTCACCGCAGGGGTCATTTCAGTAGACAAGCAGGGGAATTTAACAACCATCAACAAATCAGCAGAGCGCCTGCTGAAAATTAAAACCGCAAAGGTTCTGGGAAAAAATTTCCGCGAGGCTGTCGGCACCGGCAACCTTCCCATCATAAAAGAATTTCTCAAGGACCTGGTGGAGTCGGGAAAGGATAGCATTCGCAAGCAAATTACCGTACCGATTCAGGAAAATCGCATCACCCTGCTGGTAAACGTTACCACCTTGCGGGATGAAAGCGGCGAATTCATGGGTACCGTTGTAGTCTTCGATGATTTAACGACCCTGCTGAAAGCCCAAAGAATGGCTGCTTGGCGAGAGGTCGCCCGCCGAATCGCTCACGAGATCAAGAACCCATTGACCCCTATTCAACTTTCGGCGCAACGCTTACGGCGCCGCTATCTTGATCGATTTGATAAGGATGATTCCGTTTTCGACGAATGCACCGGGATGATCATTCAGCAAGTGGATGAGCTGAAAAACCTCGTTAACGAGTTTTCCAATTTCGCCCGAATGCCGGCCAGCAACCCGGCGCCCAACAACCTAAATCAGATTTTGACCGAGGCGCTGGTGCTTTATCAAGAGGGCCACAAGGAAATCAATTTTTCCTTCCATCCGGATCTACAGGTTCCGATTTTCAACCTGGACCGGGATCAAATCAAGCGAGTAGCAATCAACCTGCTCGACAATGCCGTTGACGCCAGCAACGCAATGGGCTCGGTTACCATTGAAACCAGCTATAATGCATCCTTGCAAATGGTTACTTTCATGATAAGTGATACGGGCAGTGGGATATCTCCCGAAGACAAGCCACGGCTTTTCGAGCCCTACTTCTCGACCAAGAAACAGGGCACCGGCCTAGGGTTAGCGATTGTTTCCAGTATTATTTCTGACCATAATGGGTACATTCGGGTCAAGGATAACCGTCCGCAAGGAACCCGTTTCATTGTTGAGCTGCCTGTTAACGGCAACGAAGCTCAAGCTTAATCAAAACTCGGCTCCCTCAATGGGTAAACGACCGGGTTCAAACCTTTGCCAGGGTTGACAGATGAAAAGCGTTTTGATTGTAGATGACGAAACGAGCATTAGGGAAAGCTTGAAGGGTATCCTTCAGGATGAAGGATTTCGAACCTTTTTTGCCAAAGATGGTGAAGAGGGCTTGGTCTTGACCCGGGAGGAAAGCCCCGATCTGGTTCTTCTCGATATCTGGATGCCAGGCATTGACGGCATTGAAACCCTTAGGCGGATCAGGGAGGCCCATCCCGAGCAACTTGTGGTGATGATGAGCGGCCACGGCACCATTGAAACCGCTGTTAAGGCGACCAAGCTCGGAGCCTTTGACTTTATCGAAAAACCCCTTTCCCTGGAAAAGGTCCTGCTCTGCATCCAAAATGCAATGAAGATCGGCGACTTGGTGGAGGAGAACCGCTCTTTGAAGGCCAAGATTGCCAAGGAACATGAAATGATTGGCAACAGCCCTCCAATATCCCGCCTCAAGGAACAAATCCGGATAGCAGCCCCGACTTCGGGGTGGGTTCTGATTACCGGTGAGAACGGCACAGGAAAGGAACTGGTAGCGCGTGCAATTCACACTCAGTCCAATCGACGGGACAAGCCCTTCGTTGAGGTCAACTGTGCTGCTATCCCTGAAGAATTGATCGAATCTGAACTATTCGGCCACGAAAAGGGAGCCTTTACAGGCGCCACCGCGGCCCGGAAAGGCAAATTCGACCTAGCCCACGAGGGCACCCTTTTCCTCGATGAAATCGGAGATATGAGCCTAAAAACCCAGGCCAAGGTGTTACGTATCCTTCAGGAGCGTAAATTCGAACGGGTCGGGGGCAACAGAACCATCGAAGTCGATGTCAGGGTCATCGCTGCCACGAATAAAGATCTTGAAGAGGAAATTCGTAGAGGCCAATTCCGGGAAGACTTGTTTTACCGCCTAAATGTATTGCCTTTTCACGTGCCACCCCTTAGGGAACGCCGACCCGACATTTCGCTTTTAGCAAGGCATTTTCTCGACTACTTCTGCAGCAAGGAGAGTCGGGAGACAAAAACCATAACCCCGGAAGCTCTAGAAGGTCTAACTCGGCATAGCTGGCCAGGCAATGTCCGTGAACTGAAGAACATCGTAGAACGTCTGGTGATTATGACACCTGGAACAGTCATTACGGAAAAGGATCTTCCCACCGGCATCTTGAGTAAGCGTGACGGCAGCGCTCAATCCAGCCAGGAAAACGCCTCCGGCACGTTCAAGGAGGCACGAGAAGACTTCGAGCGGGATTTTATTGTGAAAAAACTGGAAGAGAATGACTGGAACATCTCTCGAACGGCTGAAGCGATCGAGATCGAGCGCTCCAATCTGCACCGCAAAATCAAATCATTCGGAATTGAATTGAAAAAATAATTTGCTTTAAAAAGCTTGGGCGGGAGAGTCCAAGACCAGGGTTAATTTTTCCAAATCGAGTAGGGTGAGGTGAGCATCTCATCGCTCACCTCATCCCTCTCACAGAACCG
>NPID01000628.1_pt1 | contig 13991 bp, 15 predicted proteins | sample 8637491 | NCBI WGS metagenome assembly NPID01 (sample SAMN07420843, study PRJNA396082) | bioreactor metagenome | isolation source: sample BA6 brine-fed electro-methanogenic bioreactor BA | place: Japan: Kochi | collected 2016-06-14 | reverse complement strand
GGACGATCTTTGCGAATGGATGTCCACGATCCGTCAACAGGATTTCCTCTCCCGATTTGACCTTCCTGAAATATCCACTCGGAGATTTTTTCAATTCGCTCACCGATGCACTTTCCATTGTGTTCACCTCCTTGTGCTAGTGACCATTGTGGTCTTATCGAAAAGACCTGTCAATAGCCCTTCATTGAATTTTTGTTTGCTTTATGCTAACATTGCTTACAAAACATCGGGGGTCAGGCCTGACAAATGGGTAAAAGTCGGCATCGAGAGGTTCGGACATCGTATTCATGTCTTTTGTCCGATGAGCGACCACCATTATCTTTGTGGTTCAGGAGCGTATTCCGGAGAAAATGGGCCAGTGCTCCTGATTTAAACTGGGCCACTGATTCCGGAGCAAAGTGGGCCACCTGTCAGCGCGAAGCGACGCTGGAGTCTTTTTGTAGACCGACTGCTCCCTTGGTCAATTCGGCAACAGCCTCGATCGTTACCAAAGTGTTGTTGAGGATGGTCTGAAAGAGGTGTATCGCATAGGAGTTCTGAGAGGCGCCAGGTTTATCGAAGAGGCTTTGTCCCAGGCCGAAGAGCCGGCCCGAAGGCGGGAGTTGCGGGTTAGCGGAGATTCACGCCGGAAGGAGCGGGGAGAGATGCATCAGAGCAAGCTTTGATTCCCCAGTTGTCAAGCCTGACCCCTCGTTCCCGATTGCGCGATTTGCTTTTTCTGAAAGCTGATTGGATTCGGACAGATACCAGATTAACGCATGGGTGTCGAGATAAAGCGCCATTATGCTTTCTCATCGCGGGGAAAATGTTCCCAGCTTTCTTGGCGCAATTTTTTGATTTCGCTTGCGGTGATGTGAATGGAAAAGCCCCTCCATAAACCTTTGAGTTCCTCTGATTTGTGGCTGGAGGATCGTTTTTTCAGGAACTCAATGAAGTCAACAACTTCTGTTTTTTTCTCCGGGGGCAGGGACCGGAAGGACTCGAGGACTTTTTTTTCTTCGATTGATTCCTGTGCCATAATCAAAGCTCCGTCGCTGATTTTTCTTGAAATTTACCATTTGTACAGAGGCGCGTCAAAAGCAAAACTGGAGCGCCTGATCAACGTCAAGAACGGATCCTGCCCGGGTGGAGCAGGCGCTCAGAGGTCAGGGCGATCACTATGCCTATTGCGCGTCACAAAATCCTCAAATGATTTTCCTGAAAACTTCTCCAGAATCCCGAATCGCTGTGCCGTAATTTTTGGAACTCCTCCGGCGTGTAGACAAGGATGTCAATAGGAATACCGAGATCCAGAAGATCGAAAAACCGGCGTGGCCGTTCAATAAATGATTGCTGGCTTTCTGTCACAATCAGCAGATCAAGGTCGGACCACGCAGTCAGCTTGTCTTGGGCATACGAACCGAAGATGTAAGCCTCTTTAACTTTATGGTGGCTGAGCTTTTCGCGGAGAAAATCTTCAATTTCCTCCCTGGGGTAATCGAGGACGCTTTTGGCGGGGCGACTCTGGTCAAGAATTTTCGTCGTCATTCTGCAGTCGCTTTCGGATGTCACTGAAAATTTCCTGAGCTGATTTCAGGGCTCTCTGAGCCTGTTCTTCGGTCAGGATTTCAAAAGGCGCACCGGAGGGGAAAGCATCGGGGTATCGGGCGGAGATATAATAGAGATCGAGTTCACGGCAATTTTTTTCCAGGTCTCCATTTTCGCCGAGACTTTTGACGATTTGGAAAAGGGAATGCGTCCGAACAGTATCGAAGCCTTTATGGAAGCAATAGGCTTTGAGTGCTTTTTCGCTGGCCTGCTGGGCGATAAAGCACGTTTGAGCATAGAACTTTCCGTTTAAGCTATGCTCAGCCCATAAAAGATCGTTTTCGGCTTGGCGAAGCCAATCAATGTGCCTGTTCATCTTCTTGAAATCCCTTGGTTTCAGTTAGATTCTAAATCTACTTGAACTCCCGGCCGTTGTCAAAGAGACTGGACAAAAACGATAACCCGGTGAATTTGGGACAACCTTGGTACGGAAACGGATGATGCCACCATCTGGAAGCGGGGTGCATGACGGAGACAGGGCGCACATCGGTGCGCCCCTACGGGGACCGTCAGCAATGCATTGATAACGTACCCCGGTGTTTGGCAACAGGCTGTCGTAGGACGACGGGATTCATCCTCCACACAGCCATTTCCACACAGGGCGCACATGAATAGTGCCTGTCGCAGCGGAAATGGTTTCTTCGTGATCGGAGGTGAGCAGAAAACTCTGCTTCAGATTGAGACTGGTCATGGCCTCTTCGAGGGCGCGGATTTCTCTGTGGCGGGTTTCGGGTTTTTCCAGAGTGACGCTGACGTTGTAGAGGTTGCCCAAGGCGAAAAAATCCACCTCGTACTGTTGTTTGATATAGTAGATGTCGCGGGTTTGCCGACGCAGGTGCAGAAAAACCAGGTTTTCTAAAAGTTTTCCCAGATCCTGGTTGGTAAAGGCGTCGTAGAGGCGTTTGTAGCCGTTGTCGATGATATAGACCTTTTTGGGGTTGCGCTGTTCCTCTTGAATGGAATCTCGGAAAATCGGAATGCTGAAGGCCGCATAGGCGTCGTTGAGGTAGGAGAAATAGTCGGCCAGGGTGTCCCTGGAAAGTTTGAAGCCCTGCGAGCGAAAGTCGTTGTAGAGCTTGTTGAAGCTGACAAGGGTTGCAGGATTGGCAAATAGATATTTGATCAGATGTTTCAGCAGGGCACGATTGGTGACACCGAAGCGATCGATGATGTCGCGGTAGACGATCAGGTCGAGGTAATCGCGCAGGATTCGTCTTTCGAGGTCATCGCTCTGCTCGAAACACTCCGCGAAGCCGCCATGGCGTAAATAGTGTTCGAAATGGTGCTTGATCCAACTGCATGAATCCGAGGAATGCAGGTTGATTCGGATGTCGTGGTAGCGCAGGTATTCGGTAAAGGAGAACGGAAAAATTTCGTACGCGATGGTTCGTCCGCGCAAGCTTGTCGCGAGTTCACTGCTGAGCAGTTTAGCCGATGAGCCGGTGATGAAAATCTGGCTCTTTTCTGTGTCGTGCATGCGGCGGATAAATTTTTCCCAGCCCTGGATGTTTTGTATTTCATCAAAAAACCAATAGGTCTTCTCCTGCCGTTGATCTGGGTAAAGTTCGTAATAGGCTTCGAGAATAAAGACCAGATCGTCAATGCCCAGGCTGTCAAGTCGGTCATCCTCAAAGTTGAGGTAAACAATCCGGCGGGAGTCAATGGTGTTTCTGAGCTGTGTGATGGCATGCTGAAGCACAGAGGTTTTCCCGGCACGGCGTACGCCGATGAGGGAGATGATTTTATGACTGTCCAGGGGGAATTCGAGATCGCGAGGCACACGTTCGGGAAGGGTGCGTTCCTGAAAGTCGACAATGAGGCGTTTGAGGGTTTTTTTCAATTCGTCCTCCTTGAGGGCGGCATATATGTTTCATTTTTGCCTTTTTGAAAAGGCAAAAACAAGAGAAATCGAAATGAAGCGAGGATTTTAAATACGGGACGCAGATCAGATCGGAGAACGGCGGGATCCAAGCAGATAGAGAGAACATCGGATTCCCCTGTTGTCAAGCCTGACCCCTCGTTCGTGACCTGTCTTTTTGTCAGCCCCGGATAAATTTACAGAAACGATGATGCACTAACCAATAAAAATCACAAATAATGACTCATATATAAGTCATAGATACATAATATGCTTTTTTTATGAGTCACTCTTCTTGACAGGCCCATCCTCTTTCAGCATAGTCTTACAAAACAGGTGCATAACTGAACGACTACCACCAGAAACCCGGGTTGAGAAAAACGATGACTCAGGTACGTGCTTTTTCGAAATACACCATGGAAGCTGTCAAGCTGCTCGGAAAACAGATCCAGCTTAGTCGCAAGCAACGTCGCTGGTCGGAAGCTGAGCTTGCTGAGCGAGCCGGGATTGCGAGGGCAACCCTGCAGCGGATTGAAAAAGGAGACATGGCCTGCAAGATCGGGCTGGTCTTTGAAGTCGCGACACTTGTCGGAATCAAACTTTTTGATGCGGACAGCGAAACACTAAGAGGGCGAATCCATGAAACCGACGAGCGGATCGCTCTGCTTCCCAAGCATATTCACCCCAGAAGAAAACCGGTCGATGATGAGTTCTAAACCAGAAAAGCACATAGAAGCTTACGTCTGGATCTGGTTGCCGGGCGAGGTCGACCCGGTCGTCGCCGGAAAACTGACGGCAGAAGGGGATACGCTGGTTTTCAACTACGGCAAAAGTTATCTCGAACGAGGCAACGCCATCTCCATCTATGACCGTGAACTTCCTTTACGATCAGGGGTGCTTCCCCTGCCAAAAGGCCTGACCATCCCCGGCTGCATCCGTGATAGCGCCCCGGATGCCTGGGGGCGACGCGTTTTACTGAACAGACTGCTTGGACGCAAAGGGGGCAATGCCGATGTCTCTCAACTCGATGAACTGACCTACCTTCTCGAATCCGGCTCCGACCGTATCGGCGCACTCGATTTCCAGCTCTCACCAGTCGAATATGTGCCACGCTCCCCGGTCAACGCCCCTCTTGAGGAGTTGCTTCGATCTGCTGAACGTGTTGAGAAAGGCGTCCCCCTGAATCCAGACATTGACGAAGCTTTGCACCATGGCAGCTCGATCGGAGGGGCCCGCCCCAAGGCGCTTATCGAACATCAGTACAAAAAATACATTGCAAAATTTTCTTCGACCACAGACCTGTACAGTGTCGTCAAAGCTGAATTTATCGCCATGCGTCTCGCAAAACTGAGCGGGCTCAATGTTGCTGAGGTGGTTCTGACCTCAGCTCTGGGCAAGGACATCTTACTGATTGAGCGCTTTGACCGTATCTGGTGTGATAAGGGCTGGCAACGCCGGGTCATGCTTTCAGCGCTGACATTACTTAGTCTGGACGAAATGATGGCCCGCTACGCCAGTTACCAGGATCTTGCAGAGATTATCCGGCATAAATTCAGCGAACCTCAGCCCACACTGAAGGAGCTATTTTCCCGCATCGTCTTCAACATCCTCGTCGGAAACACCGACGACCATGCCCGGAATCATGCGGCATTCTGGGATGGTGAAATTCTCTCCATCACTCCCGCTTATGATGTCTGTCCGCAAGGACGCAGCGGAAACGAGGCGACTCAGGCCATGTTGATCAGGGGCGACAATCGAATGAGCCGCATCTCCTCATGTTTCGAAGCCGCGCATCAGTTTTTTTTGTCCCCAAGTGAAGCAAGAGCCATTGTCAGCCATCAACTCACAATGATTGGTGATTGCTGGGATGAGGTCTGCAGTCAGGCAGAACTGAGCGAGACCGATCGCAGATTGTTATGGGGAAGGCAGTTTCTCAACCCCTTCGCGTTCAGTGATCTGACTGGCGACAATGCTGCTCTCAGGTCGCTTGCGGACGAAATTTTCAAGAAAAACACACTCTGAGGCATAATCTTTAAAAAAAAGAACATCGAGGGTCAGGCCTGACAAATGGGTAAAAGTCCTTAAAATCACACATACTCAGAAAACCTTGAATTCATTTCTTGTGGTTCAGGTGCGTATTCCGGAGAAACTGACTAAGGGTAGCCCACCGAGGCGTCAATACGCTGATACTTGAATACGTGCATTTGGCGGAGCAACCTGAAGATTTGAGAGAACCGGCTTCATGCACTTTCTGGCGACAGGAAAGGGCAATATGCCATCTCAATTCATGCTCAATGGCGCATCTGCTTTCGTTTCGAAGACGGTAACGCGTACGACGTTGAAATCTGCGAAATCACAATTTCCTTTTTGCCTTCCCTTGAAGCAATTCCAATTTTACCTTGCAGGACCGTCGAACCTAATTTAGACTGAATTCAGTATTTATCTTTGGGAGGTCTGACCATGAAACTCAGCGAATCGGTGAAACCTATTACTTATTTTAAGGCCCATGCATCTGAGGTCCTTGAGAAGCTTAACCAGGACGGAAACTCCATGGTCATCACCCAGAACGGTGAGGCAAAAGCAGTGGTCATGGGAATTCGGGAATACGAGCGCCTGAAGGATGGTGTTTCGCTGATGCAGTTGGTGGCACAAGGCGAACGCAGTATCCGGGAAGGCCAGGGAAGAAGCCTGGGAGAGGGGTTCGAGGAGCTTTGGGAGAAAATTGATCGTGAGGAAGATGAGGGATGAAAAAGTATAGGGTTGTGTTGGCTCCCGACTTTTTGACTGATCTTTTCGAAGTTTATCAATATGTGGTCTTCAAAGATGGCAAGGAGAGGGCCAGGTCTTTAGTTAAAATTTTGGAAAAGGCTGCACGGCGCCTGGAGAAGTTTCCGGATCGGGGACATGTCTTGCCAGAATTGGCTCCCATGGGAATCAAAGATGTGCAGGAAATCACGAACGGCCCTTATCGAATTATTTATAGGGTACTCGATGACGCCGTCCATGTGGTGGCCTGTATTGATGGCCGGCGGGATGTGGAGCAGGTTTTAATTCAGCGGTCTTTGCGAGAATCCTAGATTGCGTATTCCGGTGAAAGTGGGCCGCTGAGAGAGGAGATCGAAAATGAAACTCAGTGATGAGGAGCTGCTGAAGCGCGATGCGCATCGCAATATCGGCGAAGAACTTCTGGGGCTGCCAAATCATTGATTGCCATTGCCATCAAACGCCCTGATGTCTTGAAGGAAATCCTGGCTGGTCAGAAAAATCATCTATCCGCTGCATGAAAAGGTCTTTGGGCGCAAAACCTTTGCCTACCTCGACGAATTGGAAGAGCAGCAGTGGTGGAGCCGCGCCCAGTTGGAGGAGCTGCGCTTTCTCAAGCTGCGAGAGTTGCTGCTGCATGCACAGGCCAATACCCCATTCTATGCTGAGCGCTTCAAGGGGGCCGGTTTCGATCCGAAGCGTATGCAGGATGTGGATGATCTTAAAAAAATACCTGTTCTTTCCAAGGCTGAAATCAAGCGTAATCTTGACAAAATGACTTGGTCGGCTTGCCCTGGCGGACTTCATCGGTACAATACAGGGGGGTCTTCCGGAGAGCCGTTGATTTTTTATTTTGACCGACGACGGCAGGCGATGGACAAGGCTGCGCGTATGATGACCCATCGTTGGTGGGGATGCGATGTGGGCGATCCGGAGCTTTACCTGTGGGGATCGCCGCTGGAAGTCAAGAAGCAGGACCGCTTGAAAGATCTCCGAGACAAGTTGACCAATGAAATGTTGATCAGCGCTTTTGAGATTTCGCCTCAGAAAGTTCCGGAAATTTATTCCTCCTTTGAGAAATTCCGTCCTGAAAGCGTCTTCGGCTATCCAAGCACGATCGCTTTGTTTGCTGACATGGCTGCGCAACGGGGGCTTGATCTCAAGCGTATGGGTGATGTGGTGCAGGTCCAGGTGGAGCATGTCGAGGACATCCCGCCTGAGGCCTCGGGGAAATTCCGGTATGTTGTTTCAAAGGTTGCCCGCCCGTAGGGAACCTCGGTAAATACACCGATTGTAGGGGCGACCCGCTGGGTCGCCCTGTTGAAATACGGCACCCCGGTGAATGGAAAAAACCGGTGCAGGGACAGGCGGTGCCAGACCTTGGAACGGGATGAATGACGGGGGCAGGGCGCACATCGGTGCGCCCCTACATGGCAAAAAATTCCCCGGGTGTCAGGGCAGGGATGGTCGAGCCTGGGAAATCCTTGCTGTTGCGGGTGATGATAAAATCACAGGCTTTCTTTTCTGCTGATGCGCAAATGACAGCATCCTCAAAGTCGGAGAATTGTAAATTCCTGGCGCGGAGAAAAATTGCTTTGTCGGCCGGTATGACAGAAAAGTTCTGCAGCAGCCAGTCGATCAATTCATCTGCTTGGTGTTTGCCTGCGTATTTTTCAACGAGGTAGTGAAGGGTGGCCAGTGCATGTGCAGCGATGCAGCCGCAGTTTTTTTTTAACGCGAAATCAAGGATTTTGGCGGAAGCGTCATAGTGTGGCTGCCTTTTCTGGACAACATCGAGAAAAATATTGAGATCAAGCAGGAGCTTCATTGATGCTTATCCTCCATGGCCTCATGATATTCTTTGCGGGTATCGATTTCTGCGGGGATAATTCCGCTGAAGCGCAGAATATCCGGATGTATACCCCCTTCGGCTCCTCTGCGTAATTGTTTGAGGTAGCGATCGATGAGTTCAGTCAGCGTGATTCCGTGTTTTGATGCGTAATTTTTAGCAAATTCAATGTCTTCTTCCGGTAAACGTATGGTGAGTTTGCGTGTTGTCATCGGTGAACTCCTTTTATTGCAATGATACGGCTATTTTACGGTAAATGTACGGCTTGGTCAATTCTGTTGGATTCATGCTGTAGGGGCGACCCGCTGGGTCGCCCTGGTGAAACACGGCACCCCGGTAAAGGGAAACAAACCCCCGAACCCAACCACCTCAAAAAATGTTATCTAGAAGTGGAGGGCAGGAGTCTCATACATGAAATCAATCCGCATTAATTATCCCGCCGTACTGGCCGGGATCCTTTTTATTGCCGCTTTCTGGTTTGTCTTCGGCAGGGCGATTTCAGGCATGGTGTATGACTGGGAAGTGGATCCGAATTATTCCCATGGTTTTCTGATCCCGTTCATCTCCGGTTATCTTGTATGGCAGAAACGCGAGGCGCTTGCCCGCATCGAGGTTGATCGCTCCTGGTTCGGCCTGCTGGTGATTGCGGCCGGCCTGGGTTTGTTTTTGGTAGGTTCTGTGGCCGGTGAATCGTTCACCATGCGCTTTTCCATGCTGGTGGTGCTGGGCGGGACGCTGCTGTTTGCTTTTGGCTGGGGGATATTTCGTGAACTTGCTTTCCCTTACGCCTTTTTGATCTTCATGATTCCGCTGCCCTATATTCTCTATGATGCCATTGCCTTTCCCTTGAAGCTGATGATCACCGAATATTCCGTTGCGGTGCTGAAACTGTTCGGAGTGCCCGTGATGCGCGAGGGCAACATCATTCATCTGACCAGTACGACCCTTGAGGTGGCCGATGCCTGCAGCGGCATCCGTTCCATGATCTCGCTTCTGGCGCTCTCTACGGCGATGGCCTATTTTTTCCTGGCGCGCAGGTGGAAGCAGATTGTCCTGGTTGCCCTGGCGATTCCCATCGCCATGCTGGCCAATGCCATTCGCGTGATCGGGACCGGTCTTTTGGCGAGCCGCTACGGGGCTGGAGTTGCTCAAGGCTTTTTTCATGAATTTGCGGGCCTGGTGATTTTTGCCGTGGCGATGGTGATGCTGATGATCTCATCGGCAATTCTGAGCAAGATCGGAGGGGAAAAATGATTGCGCGATTGGTGATAGTCGCTCTGGCGCTCGGTATTTTTGGCTGGTACGTCCAGGGTCACTCATTCCATGAGAGGATGCCCCTGCAGGCGCCCTTGTATGAATTTCCCCGGCAAATGAATGGATGGCAGGGCAAAGATCATTTCTTCAGCGAAGGCATCCTTGACCAGCTGCAGGTGTCGGACTACATCATGCGGCTTTACCGTCATGATGACCGAGGCGTCTCTCTTTATCTCGGCTATTATGAGACTCAGGGCGAGGGGGCTCAGATTCATTCTCCAAGACACTGTCTACCGGGCGGGGGATGGTATGGCGAGTCTGATGAGGTGCGGCAGATCACTGTCGGAGACCGCGAGATCGACGTGGTGCAGGCGGTCTACCGCAAGGATGATTCCCAGGAGGTTTTTGTTTACTGGTATCAGATGAAAAATGCCACAATTACAAATGATTATATGTTGAAAGTTCAGATGGTTTTGAACTCTCTGAAGTATGGACGAAACGATGCGGCTTTCGTCCGTTTGTCTGCGCCTGTGACCAGTTCTGTGGAAGAGGCGGTGACGCGTATTGAGGATTTCATGGAAGACTTTGTGCCGCATCTTGATCGGTTTCTGCCGGAGTAACGGTGTGCCACTAAGACGCGAAGACGCTAAGAAAAGCTGAAAAGACTCAAAATCCATCAACACCAAGACACCAAGGAACCACCAAGGCACCAAAGGAAGGCTAGTGACAAGGTAACCAATGAAAAGAATCAAGGTCTTTTTGACAGGATTAACAGGATTGGCTGGATGACTGCATATTTTCAGTAAAGAAATAATCCTGTAAATCCTGTTAATCCTGTCGTTTTTTAAGCCTTTCTTGGTGTCTTGGTGTATCCTTCGTGACTTCGTGTTGAAATGGTTTTAAGATTTTGCTTATGACCCATCTTTCCTTCATCATCATTTCTGTCTCCCTGGCGGCGCTGTATGGCGCTTTTTTACTGTTTCGCAAGGGGGCGGCACTCTGGGTGGTCGGTCTGCTGCTGGCGTTTGTTGCCGCCGGCTGTCTTGAGGCGTTTGACTACCTGTCTCTCCTGCGCCCTGAGAAACTCTACCTCTATAAAAAATGGGCCCTGATTGCGGAATCGTTTCTGCCGTTGGGGTGGCTTTTCTATTCTCAGCGCTTTTCCCGTACCAACGGGATGTCGCGCATCCAGTGGCTTTTTCTTTTGATTGCCGTCATGCTGCCGGTTGCGGCGGTGACAATCCCATTGGAGCAGTTTTTCTACAGCCCCGATTTCGGCGAGGAAAAGCTGCTGTTTCTCGGCAATCCCGGGTATTTTTTCTACATCACCCTGATGGCTGTTCTGATCGTCTCTCTGGTGAATCTTGAGATTACGTTGATGAGCGCGCAGCGCGCCGACCGTTGGAAGATCAAGTATGAGGTCATCGGCGCTGGGGTCATTATCGGTTTTTTCATCGTTTATTATAGCCAGAGTCTGCTGTACCGCTCGATCGACATGGGGCTTGCACCGACGCGCGCCGCGATGCCGGCGGTGGGCATTGTGCTGATGGCCTTTTCCCGCCTGCGTCGCGGTGATGCCGGCGGGGTGAGGCTGTCGCCGGATATGGCGTATCGCTCGGTGGTGATTTTTGTCGTCGGGCTCTATTTCATCGGCATTGCACTGGTGGGCGAGGGGCTGAAGTATTTTGGCGAATCCGCTCAGCGCTCGGTGCTGACGGTGGTGGCCTTTGCCGGGTTTGCCCTCCTGATGGCCATCTTTCTGTCCGATCGGGTCAAACGGCGCATCAAGGTGACCCTGCACAAGCACTTTTACCGCTCCAAATACGATTACCGCCAGCAGTGGCTGGAGTTCACCAGCCGTATCGGCGCGGCACGCGACGGGGATGACCTGTCTCATAAAATCCTTTCTTTTTTCTGCGAGGTTTTCGGATTTCAGGGGGCCGGACTTTACCTCGAGGATCGGGAGCGGGGGCGCTACGTTCAAACGGCGCGCTATGAACGGTGTTCGCTGGCTGCGGAAATCGATTCGAAACATCCTTTGATGGAAAAGATGCGCGCACGGGAGTGGATTGTCGATCTGGAGGAGGATGACCCCGCCGGCATTCTGTCTGAGGCGAGTACTTCGCGCTGTTTCTACCTGGTGCCGTTGCGGACGGAGACGCAGCTGGAGGGGATGATCTCACTTGAAGGTGCGCTCAACCCATCGGAGAAGCTCACCTACGAAGACTACGATCTGATGAAGGCCCTGGGGCGGCAAGCACTGGCTGCGCTCATGAACGTGCGGCTGTCGCAGGAGCTGTCCGCCGCGCGCGAGATGGAGCTGATGGGGCGCGTGTCGGCCTTTGTCCTGCACGATCTCAAGAATCTCGTTTCCAACCTGGGGTTGGTGGTCGACAACGCGCGGGATTACATTGATGACCCCGAGTTCCAGCAGGACATGATGGAAACGCTTCAGGGCACGGTCGATAAGATGAAGGGGCTTATTCAGCGTCTGCGCAACCTGCAGGAGAAGCGCGACTTGCAGCGTGACTCAGTCGAACTTCGAGAACTTGTGGATGAAGCCCTGGGACAGGTATCTCATCCGGCTGTAGAGATTTCGGGTGCCGAGGTCGAGACGGAAGTGGATGCGGAAGAGATCCGCAAGGTTGTGCTCAACCTGGTTCTCAACGCCCTGGATGCCACCGGCAACAAGGGTCCGGTCCAGGTCGAGGTGGGACGAACCGCTTCTCCCTTCATCCGGGTCTCCGATGAAGGGGAGGGGATGTCGGAGGCGTTCATGCGCAGCCGCCTGTTCCGCCCTTTCGAGACGACCAAGAAGAAAGGCTTTGGTATCGGTCTCTATCAATGCCGCCAGATCGTTGAGGCGCATGGTGGGCGGATTGAGGTCGAGAGCGAGGAAGGCAGGGGGAGCACTTTTACCGTCTGGTTGCCCTGATCGGGCCAAGTCATTTACAGTTGCAGGCAATTGTGGAAGAATGCCCTGCAATTCGAACAACTGAAATAGAATAAACCTGTTACCAATCTTTATTGAGGAAAGAGCTTTGAAAAATCTACTCGTAACCGGCGGCTGCGGCTTTATCGGCGCCAACTTTATCCGTCTTGCCCTGCAGCAGAACTCGAACATTCGTATCATCAATCTCGATTGCCTGACCTATGCGGGCAACCCCAAAAATCTTGAAGGGATTGCGGAAGGGGAAAGTTACCGCTTTGTCAGGGGCGATATCTGCGACGCGGGTCTCGTGAATGATCTTTTTCAGGAAGAGCGGATCGACACGGTGGTTCATTTTGCCGCGGAAAGCCACGTGGATCGCAGCATCGAAGGGCCGGCGCAATTTATTCAGACCAACATCGTCGGCACCTTCAACCTGCTGGAAGCGGCCAGAAAGGCATGGGCGCAGGGTGCGTCTGATCACCGTTTTCTCCATGTCAGCACCGATGAGGTTTATGGATCCCTGGGCGAAACGGGTTACTTCACTGAAGTGACCCCCTATGATCCGCGCTCCCCGTATTCGGCCAGCAAGGCCTCTTCCGATCATCTGGCCAGCGCCTATTTTCATACCTACGGCCTGCCGGTGCTGATCACCAACTGTTCCAACAACTACGGCCCTTACCAGTTTCCGGAAAAGCTCATCCCCCTGATGATCAATAATGCTCTGAACGGCAAGAATCTTCCGGTTTACGGCGACGGCAGGAATGTGCGCGACTGGCTCTATGTCGAGGATCACTGCGAGGCCATTCTACGGGTTCTTGAGAAGGGGGTTTTGGGCGAGACGTACAACATCGGCGGCAACAACGAGCGGCAGAATATCCAGATCGTGGAAGCGGTCTGTGACCTGGTGGACGAGTTGGCCGACCCCCTTGCAGACGGTCGCAGCCGGCGCGAGTTGATCTCCTTTGTTAAAGACCGGCCCGGCCACGACCGCCGCTACGCCATTGACGCCTCGAAAATCCGTGACGAGCTGGGATGGGAGCCCAAAGTCGTTTTTGAGGAAGGCATCCGTCGCACCATCGGCTGGTATCTGGATAATCCGGCATGGGTTGAGAGTGTTCTTAACGGTAGCTATCGCGAATATTACGAGAAGATGTACGGGGGACGGTAAGCGATGATTCATGACGCATCCTCACCGCTTAAAACCGCCCTGATCGGAGCAAACGGCATGCTGGCGCAGATGGTGCGCCTGGAAGCCCCGAGGCAGTGGGATATTGTGCCGTTGGACCTTCCCGATTTCGATCTGACGGACAGGGAGCAGGTGCTGGAAACTCTGACTGAGCTGCAACCCGATGTGATCATCAACTGCGCAGCCTACACCAACGTGGACGGGTGCGAGAGCGAGCAGGATATTGCCTTCGCAGTCAACGGCGAAGGGCCTAAACATCTGGCTGAAGCTGCCTTGGCCTGTGATGCCACCCTGGTGCATATCTCGACCGATTACGTATTTTCAGGCGATAAGGACGAACCTTATACTGAAGAGGACGCTCCCTCCCCCAAATCGGTCTATGGCCAGTCGAAGCTCGCCGGCGAAAAAGCAATTGTGGAGAGCGGCCTGGATCGATTTTTCATTGTGCGCACCAGTTGGCTGTATGGCCCCGGTGGCAAGAACTTTGTCGCGACTGTTCTGCACCTGGCGGTCGAGCGCGAGGAGTTGCGCATCGTGGCTGATCAGACCGGCCGCCCCACAA
>NPID01003766.1_pt1 | contig 14001 bp, 14 predicted proteins | sample 8637491 | NCBI WGS metagenome assembly NPID01 (sample SAMN07420843, study PRJNA396082) | bioreactor metagenome | isolation source: sample BA6 brine-fed electro-methanogenic bioreactor BA | place: Japan: Kochi | collected 2016-06-14 | reverse complement strand
TTTTTTATGTTTTCTTTTTAAAAATAAAAACCCATTATTCATATTTTAAGGTTTTTTGCAAACTCCCGGGCATCACTCAAGTCCTGAGAATCAGGCCGGCCTTTATTCATTCCTCCAAATAATTTGAGGAAGCTATTGGTGTTAAAACCTTTACACTGGAATTCATCCACAATAATATAACCTTTGGATTCTAATTTTTCTCTAAGTTTAGAGTGATCTTTGGTGGCTTTTGATTTACCAGTTATTCCTGCTGTGGAAAAGAGAAATGCTTTTTTATTATTTGCTTCTGGTAGTTTACTGGCTAGTTTCAGTAGAGATTCGTCATGCTGGGCACTGTATATTCCAGAACCAAAACCCACCAGATCATAGTTACTAAGTTCTTCAGGTTCAATTTCTGGGGGCCATTTAATTTCAGCATTAAGTACCGGAGCCATAGCCTCTGCAATTTTTTCTGTGTTGTGGTGGTGATATGAATACATTACTATTAATGATTTATTTTCTTCCATTTTTTAGACCTTCTTTTTAAATTTATCTTTTATAACCTACATTCCCCTTTTTTATGGCCTTTATCCACATATTGATGAGCGGGACCATTCTCAAAATACCTTTTTGTTACATTTATTATGCATTTATGATCCCCTAATAAGCTGGAACTATTTCTGTAACAGGAAAAATTTTCCGAAGTTAATAGCTCCCTCCTCCAGAAGACTTAAGCCCGCCTCCTTAAAAAGAGAGTGCCATTTTTTACTTGATGTGAGTGTTAAAGACAACAGACTTAAAACTGCAAATGTTTGTAGGTTGAATGTAGGTACAATAATCAATATTTTTCCACCAGGCTTTAGGACTCGATGTAGTTCCTTTAAACCCTTAAGTTTTGCTTTACCCAGATTGTTAACTAACAGGACGCTGATAGCTGAGTCAAAAGTATTGTTTTCAAAGTCAAGATTTGTCACATCATCCTGTACGATACGTACCTTATCAGTTATCCCTGCAATTTCCAAATTTTTTTCAAGCAATTTCCGGCTACTAATACTCTCAGATGAGCTAAACAAATCCATGGCTACAATCTGAGAATTTTTAGACACTTTGCTAAGTTCCACGGTAGCTCTTCCTGAACCACATCCCGCATCAAGGATAAGATCTTCATCTGATGATAACAAGTCAACCAAGGGGAGAGTCATATTATCTGTTTTTGAAAAATTCCAGGCTACATATGTTCCCATGAAGAAATTTGCTGAGAGTAAAATAAGGGGCAATGATAAAATCTGTAAATATGACGATTTAAAATAAAAAAATATCCCCATACTGGTTATGAAAAATAACAATCCTAGAATCAAGGGAAATATTTCAAATAGAATAGATCCTCCAAAATCAAATTTTTCTTCATTCATTTTATCCTCCTTAATATTTTAACTAATCATGCTTCATCTTTATAATTACATTCCCCTTTTTATGGCCTTTATCCACATACTGGTGGGCCTTGACAATCTCATCCAGCAAATAAGTCCTATCAATAACACTTTTGATATTCCCTGCCTCAATTAGCTCTTTGAGGAAGATTAAATCTTCAATTCTTTCCATATCAGATAACTTTAAAATCGAAAGAAACCGACCATCCGGGGTAAGTGCCTTCTTAGTTTTGGAGGGAATGTGGCCTACTGCATCAAAAATAAGATCATAGGTCTTACTGCTCTGGGTGAAATCTTCCCGGGTATAATCTATTACTTTATCTGCACCCAATTCCTTTACCCACTCTAAATTAGAGGTGCTGCATACAGCGGTAACCTCCGCTTTGAAGTATTTAGCCAGTTGTACTGCAAAGGAACCTACACTACCAGAAGCTCCGTAAATCAAAACTTTTTGTCCTTTTTTAATTTTTCCCTTCCGGAGAAAGCGTAATGCGGTGGTGCCACCTACCGGAACTGCTGAGGCTTCTTCAAAGCTCATATTATGTGGTTTTAGACTCAGCATCCCTTCTTCAGCTAAACATTTATACTGAGCATAACCTCCCAAATCCGCAGAAAAAGTTGAGGCAAAAATCTGGTCACCTTCCTGAAACAGGGTTACATCTTTACCTATGGACACGACTTCACCAGCAAGTTCCATCCCTAAAATCTGTCTTTTTGGTTTTCTAAAGCCTAAATAAATTCGAGCAAAAAGCCATTGCCAGTGCGGGACATTGAAACTTCGCATTCTCACATCCCCTGCAGTCACCGTGGTGGCATGTACTTTTATTAGTATTTCATGGTTCTTTGGAGTGGGTTTTACTATTTCTTTTATCTGCAGGACTTGTGGTGGCCCGTATTTGGTATAAACTGCTGCTTTCATAGTTTTAGACTCCCCCCATGATAATTAAAAAAAAAAATCTAGAAATATTTATTCTAGATTTAATTTAACAGAACCTATCTTAGGGGCCAGGTAGTTGTATGCTTTGGCAGCTATCACCGTGGCAATGAAATACCAGATGAAATTAATTATAAATTCCCCATAATTTTGATTTAGAATACCGGAAATTAGTCCTAATAAGGCATATAATAGGGCCACCGCCAGTGCAGTGGGCATAACCGGTATGTTGGTTAGTTCATACAAGGATCCAGTTAATTGTGAGAAATTTAATTTGATTTTTGCCACCCGGGTGACCAGGTAATTGTAGAGTAATGCCAATAATGCATTCCAGATAAATCCGAATACAAATGCCATTATGGGCAGTCCTATTACCAGGAGTAAGGTCACCAGTATACCCACAGATCCCACCAGTGAACCATTTATGGCCGTTCCCGTAGAATTACTTAGCTCTGCTGTTATTTCTGCAGGTATAGGTAGGGAACTTATTAGTGAGAAAAAGGGGCTTAAAAATGCGGCCATTAACAGTCCAATGATAAAGGCCCATATGGCCCCTATGGCAGATGTTATCAGGGAAAAGGCAATTACCGGTATTTTTTCTAGATCTTCACCTTCTAATTCTAACTTTATTCCACCCAGCCGGGGTACTAGCAGGTTGTAGAGTGTGGCTGAGATAAAACTTACCGCTACAGTTCCTATAAAGGAAAGCACAGGAAGGATTACTATTAAGGGTATTCCCACTCCGGTTATCCAGTTAAAATTGGTTAGTTGAGGCATCATTTGAGTGGTTATCCCGGAAGCCTGCACGGCTATAAGGATTACCAGCATAATTAATGCACTCACTAATCCCAGGATGGCGTATATGGTAGCAGACATCCGGGTAAAAGGAGTCAATTTAATTTTTTTTATTTCTTTAGTATCAATCATATTATTTTAACCTCCCCTAAATTATGGAAAATTAAGGGTTTATTTTAGTCCATAACTTTCATTTTTCAAATACCAGTTATCAACTACTTAAATCTTGTTTAAACCCTTAAAAGTAATTATTCCAAATTTTACTCTAATTATTAGCCGATTTACCTCCAAATTCACTCCAAAAGTATTAGGGATCAGGAGGTAATTTTTTAAAAAAATAAAATCTAATTCCAGGTAAAAGCCTCAGGATATGTATTAAAGTTTTAATATGCCTGCAAAAAGGTTTTAAAAAGGATAAAAAGAGTTTTAAAATGAAAAAAAGGATAAAAGAAACTTTAAAAAAGAATAAAAAAATTAGGATTACTCCCGGGTTATCATTAAAAGTAGTGCTAAGGCCGTAAATTCCAGGCCTAAGAATATTAAAAGCAGTACCGCATTTACTATGGTTTCCGGGATATTGAATAAGAAATAAACTGAAAATAAAACATTTTGAATCAAAAAAAGTAAGGAGAATAAAACCAGGGTGGTGGTGAATTTAGACTTTACTTTCTGGTATCTCTCCAGGTAAACATAGAGCATACCGGTTAAAAGACAGATATTGGCCACACTGGTTATTAAAGCAGAATATTTAACCAGTATTATCAAATTAGCAGTCAGTCCCCATAGATTTATTTCCATTAACATCATCTTTACCTTCTATTATTTATCCTCATTGTCCTTAAATTCCTTCCATATATCCAGGAAGGTATCATAAACATTTTCCATCTCATCAGATAAGAAATATAATGCACCATATGTTTCTCCAGTAGATTTAACCAGATTATTTTCTTTTAGTACATCTATATGGTGTCTTATAGTTTTATAGTCAAGTGAGAGTTTCTTGGCAAGTTTATTAGCATTATAGGGCCTATTATGAAGTTCAAGTATTATTTTAGCCCTATTTTCTCCCCCTTTACTGCCAGTTATTAACCACCACAGGAACACTTTATTCATGGAAACTCAACTTTACTATGATTTTAAAAAATAATTATAAACTAATTCTTATTTTTCCAGTTACTCTATTTATAAATATATATCCAAATCTCACATCTTAGTTTAAGAATATCTCAACCCTAAAATATCCTGGGTAAAAAAATATTTTTTTTATAAAGTGTACCTCTAGACCAGGTTATAAAAAATTTTATTTAAGCCATTCCAGCATGGTGTCTAGTGCTAATTTAGTGTTTCCAACTTGACAGTGATTTTGGGCCTGATTTTCTGTAGTAAAAACTCTATCACTAAGAGATCTGGCATTAACCAATACATCTACCTGCTTTTTATGCATTTTAAAACCTATGAAATGATCTTCTCTTCCAGATAACAATAATACATCCTGGTTAATATTTTCCGGGTGCATATTTTCTTCATTCATCCTAAAAGCAATCTCCATGGCATCTAAGGGCATCTTTTTATCGGTGATGTACATTAGATTGCTGGTGGTCCATGCTTGCCTATCCCCTTTTTTAAGGTTTTTTAGAGCCATTTTATTGGAAAAATCCGGGAAGTATTTAGTAAAGAAAATCAGCATTTTTTGGGCTAAAATATTGGCGGTTTTCATATAATCCAGGGCATGTCCCTGGGCAATAACTCTCTTGATTCTAGGTTCAAAGGCAGCTCCTCTAAGAGCAAGCCATCCCCCCATGGATATTCCGATCAAAGTTACCTCATCTAAGTTGAAATAATCTAAAATTACGGATGTAGGTTTTTCCCATTCAATATCCAGAGGTATTCCATATTTTTTACGAACCAATCCCTGTCCCGGGCCTTCAAAACATATTACTTCATATCCCTGACGGGAAAAATACCACATCCAGGAATAAAATTCCTCCATATAGGAATCAAAACCACCGTGCAGAACTATGGTACCTTTACTCATTACCCCCGGTGATGTTTTTATCACCGGTAAAAATCCATCCCGGTAAGGTACTTTAAATCTCTCCACTTCCTTTTGGAATATATTATAGAAAAGGTCCCTGAACTTATCATAGAGCACTTCTTTATCTGGATCCGGGGGGAATGTGTAAAATTCAGCGGCCCGGTAATAGAAAGCGGCATTAATCAGTCGGTCTTCTTGAAGGGCTTTTTGGGCCAGTTTTATCATTGTATTTTTCCAATCCTGGAAATTATTTATTTTTAAACCGGCATATTCCATATCTTCTTTTCTAGCATAGCCCCAGGAATACCAGCGATTTAGTTGATAATTGAATAATTGGTCCGGGTGGAACTTATGGTATCCTACCGGGAAATTGAATGGTGTTTTTTCCATTTAATTCGTCTCCCTTTTGGTAATTAATCATTTTTTTAAAAATACATTTAGTATAGATCCCGGGGGTGTGCCTAATATTCGTTCAATAAAATCAAAAATGGCCATGAATTTTCTTTTAAATTCATCTGAATTATGATTGGCACTATCTATTCCCTGTAAAACCATGGCTGTAATTCCATTAAATGCTCGGGCAGCCTCTTCTGGGTAGGGGGTATTGAAAATACCTTCTCTAACACCCTGTTTAAATATATGGGCTAATGGTTCTACGGTTTCAACTGGAATCCTCTCTTCAAATTTACGATGCAGGCGGAGGTTCTTTTCATCATGGATATACTGCATGATACTCCGGGTATCCTTCCGGAAGGATAAAGAAAACTGAAATATTCTTACCAGTTTTTCCAGGGCATTTAGATTATCTTTTCTTGAGATTTCTTCCATGCTTTCAATGATAATATTAATATATTTATCAGTTATTTCATCTAAAATTCCTTCTTTGGAGGGGAAATAATAATAGAAAGTACCCTGACTAACATCTGCTTTTTTAACAATATCTTTAACCCGGGTTTCCTGGTATCCTTTCTCCAGAAATAATTGTTCGGCTATATCTAAGAGTTCTCTACGTCTTAGTTCAGGATCCTTACTAATACGAATAGAATCATACCTCCCTTTTAATATAGTTATGAATGGATTCAATTGCACTTACAGCATTTTTTAAACCATTTTCTGGGCGTATCTTATGAGCCAATTTCTTAGCATTCTTTCTAATTTCTGAATTTTCCTGAATTTCGGTGATTTTTTTAGCTAATTTTGTGGGGGTTAGTTTTTTTCTAGGTATAGGGTGGGTTGCTACCCCTAGAGAATGAATCCTCTCCGCCCAGGCAAACTGATCCACCATATAGGGCACGGGAATAGAAGGTAATCCTGCTTTTAGTACTTCAGCCGTGGTTCCCAGACCGCAGTGATGAATAACACACCATACATGGTCCAGTAGCCAATTATAAGGGATTTCTTTAACCAAATATATATGTTCCGGTATTTTATCACTATAAGTTTCTGTATTTAAAATAATGGCCCGTGTTCCTGCTTTTTCTACTGCTTCAAAAAGAATCTTCAAAAGAGAACTGTGGTCTTTTTCACTCCAGGTGGCTGATCCGAAACTAATGAATAAAGGTTTGGGGCCGTTTTGTATAAACTCTTGAAGGTCGTAGGGTGGAGAATATTTTAAAGGATATTCCGAGTACCAGTACCCGGAAATTACATTCTTTTTTGTCCAGTTATGGTTTGGTTTAACTACCTGGGGACTCATAGGTAAAAGTATCAACTGGGGATTTTTTGATTTATTAGAAGAAGGAGCATCGATTTTTTTGCGGAATTGTTCATATTTTCTTCCCATCAAAAAATACAGGGCTATTTTTTCCACAATTAATTCCATATTCAAGCTCATGTTTTTTGAAAATTTCTTTTCTGCCAGGTTAGGATCGATAACTACGCTTATAAAAGGTTTATTGGCCTTATCTGCTTCTGCTAAGCCGAAACTTCCATAGCCTATTATTAAATCATAAAGGGGACATAGTTCCTGCAGGGTGGTAGTATGTTCCCTGACTCCCTGGAAAAAAAAGTCTGTTCCTATTTTTGCAGCTTGATAGTTATTTTTTGCTCTTATTATCTTTTGCATTTCATTTATTCCAGCATCAGCTTCACCTCCCAGAGAATAATAATTAATGCCATGAGATTTTGCTAGAGTTATGAATTTCTGATTTAAAGCAACCCTTACTTCATGTCCCTTATCATTTAGTGCTTTTGCCAGTGCAATGAAAAGTTGTACATCCCCTCGTACTCCCATTACGGTAATGAGTATTTTCATTATCCAACCTCTTTTTGACTGATGTCAGTCAGTTTGTAATAAATGATATATAAAAATTGTGCCGACTCCCGGGTTTTTTATTAAAAGGAGCTTTTTACCAGGTGAGAATATCTAAAAAAAAATAATCATTTTTTTAGGGTTTTTTAGAAAAGGATATTTTTTTAATCCTTAAATAAGGAGGTGAAAATACCCAGACCACTTAAAAGCGCTATGGCCCCCAGGGATATGCGAATACTTTCAATTAACTCCGGATAATTAGAGGGCGTGATTTGGGCTTGTCCCATGATAGCAGAAATCACCAGGCTTACTATACCCAATCCAAATATCTGTCCCAGGGATCGGCTGTTACTTAAGGTGGCACTGGCAACTCCCAGATAATTATTGTCCACGGCAGAGAGAACCACCTTGGTATTGGAGGCATAGAATAAACCTATACCTCCACCAAAAATAATAAGTGAAATTATTCCCAGGTAGTGGGCATTCTGGAAATTAATAAGAGTCATTAGTGCTACACCAAGGGTGGTTATCACCATCCCGGCGGTGGATACATTTTCTGGTGCGATTTTATCGGCTAATTTTCCAGCAAAAGGAGACACCAGGAGCATCATTACAGCTTGAATAGAAACAACCAAACCTGCTATTAGAGGATGATAACCTTTTAAGTACTGTAAATAGAGACTCAGAATGAATCCTACCGATACAAAGGCTCCATAATTTAAAAATCCGGTGATGTTTCCAAAGGTGAAACTTTTACTTTTAAATAAGTCTAAATTAAGGAGAGGATAAGTAACTCTTTTCTGGATTAGATAAAACAGGGAAAGGGCAATTATTCCTCCAATTATAATAAACAGGCTGGAAGGGTAAGATATATGGGTAAATCCATAAATTATACTTATTAATGATATTCCCAGGAGTACTGATCCTAAAATATCTAATTTTTCTCCAGGGGCAACTATCCAATCATATTTAAAGCGTTTGATAGCATAGATGGCTGCTATTAATCCTATCAGAGTATCCACGTAGAATAAGGCCCTCCATCCCAAAATTTCTATAGTAGCCCCTCCCAGTATGGGCCCCAATATTAACCCCACAAAAACACCCATGGAGGTTAATCCAAATGCTTTTCCTCTTTCATTTTCTGGAAATACTGAGGATATCAAAGCATTTAAATTAGCAAATATCATGGCATTCCCTGTAGCTTGAAAAATCCGGATAATAAAAAACATTTCTCCAGAAGTGGAAAAAGCAGATAAAAGTGAGCTTATAGTAAAAATGATTAATCCATATTGAAAGATACGTTTTTGTCCATAGATATCCCCCATCCTCCCCAGGGGGATGTAGAGTATGGCATTAACCAGTAAATAAACCAGGGATATCTCAGATAAAAATAAAGCCGATAAATGAAATTCATTACCCCGCTCGAGGTAAGGCCAGATTAATGGATGATCTAACAAAGGGGGTGAGGAAGGATACTAATATTCCCAACACCAGCATGTCCTTTTTAAGCTTAGTGTCCATGGTTAAATCACCGGAATGGTAAAAAAATCTAATATTTTATTAGGGGGCGTGTTTATACCTTAAGATAGAATATTTATCCTTTTTTGCTTTTGTTATGATTAGGTTAAATAAGTATATGATTAGAATTTTACAGGAGATCTGTTTTTATCCTGGTATTTTTTTCTAAAATGTATTAGTAATCATTTTTTTTTATTCTAAAAAAAACCTACAAGAGTTCAACTTCCAGACTGGTTTTAGCTAGCCTTTTATCCAGAGTCAAAAGGGGCACACTAATTTTTTGGGAAGCAGCCAAAAATAAGGCATCATAAATAGTTACATTTTCATTTAAGGCAATGGAAAAAGCTTCTTCTATTAGTTCCTCTGTTCTTATAACCTGGCAGGCAGTTTTTATAAATTCCACACTATTTTTTAATGCTTCATAAATTATCTCCGGATCATCCTGGAAGAGTTTAATCCTTTTCCAGGCCACATTGGATACTTCAGCCATAGCTAGATCCAGGGTAATAAGTTCACTACTACTTACTATTTGTTCAGCTTTAGAGGAGGACTTTTCCTGGAAGAATACCGCAGCTATAATGCTGGAGTCCAGAACGTATTTATCTGGCACTCCGATCCTCTCGTATGAGTTTTGCTGATTCAATAGTCTTCATTTCATTTCTCAGCTTTTTTGCTTCTTTTAGAAGTTTATGTTTACATTTTTTCTGGATTAAGTCCATGGCCAATTTTCTAATTTCTTCCTGCCAGTTAATATCATCCATTTCTTCCATCATGTCCCTATAATCTTTAGGTATTCGGATACTGTAAACAGATTTTGTAGACATAACATATTATATACAAAATTAAATATAAAAGTTTTTCGCTTAATGAGGGCGTATATTGATAGATAACCCTAATATCTAATCAAATGGTTTAGTAACAAAGCTAAAACATGTCAATGTAAATATAAAGGGTTACTCTAATTTTAGAGTAAAGGGATAAAAAGGGTTACTCTATTATATGAGTAAAACTATTAATATGGTTACAAATTTTTAGATAAAACCCCAGTTAAGTTACTAATTTTTAGTAGTAAAAGCCATAAGAAGAAATTTATCATTTCTCCTAATCCAATTCTCCCTATCCCCCACTTTTTTTTACCAGGCATTCTCTAGAATAGATTACCATTCGCCTGATTAACAGAAATTTTCTTATACATAATAACATCATATATTACACCTGGAGTTTTTAAGAACCAGAAGTAAGTAGACTGGCTCTTTGGATTTATGAGGATTATTATTTTACGTTTTTTAATAAGAAAGGGGTGATGAATATTCCGGCCCAGGATGAAGATGTGCTCTTATACCTGGATGTTAAGGCCCAGGAGAAATTTTTACCCGCAGTGCTTAAAGTGGTAAAGGATATCAGTCTTCTTTGTGGATTTGATAAGAAGACTGCCCGGGGGATAGTGTTAGCCACCGAGGAAGCCTGCAGTAATGTGATTGAACATGCCTATGGTCCTGATGAAGAGGGCCGCTACCAGGTGGAGATTAAAAGAAAACCAGGCAAAATGGTGGTTAAGGTAAAAGACCAGGGCATACCCTTTAATCTGGGACTTTTAAAAGAGGATGAACTGCAGCAAATAGGCTTCCGCCTTATGAAAGCCTATAGTGATGATGTTAAAAGTAAATACCGGGGTAAAAATGGTAAAGAAGTTAAACTCATCAAATACGTCCCGGTAGAAGCTGTGGATAAAGCCGGGCTAAATGATACTCCTGAGGAAGTACCACCACTAACGCAAGAGGTAGCCCTGAGGATAATGAAACCCTCTGATGCAGTAAATCTGGCCCGGTGCATCTACCGGGTTTATGGTTACACCTATCCCCATGAAGCAGTCTATTATCCAGAACTATTTGCAAATCTGGTTGAATCGGGAATGGTTACTTCATGCGTGGCCGTAAACCCATCTGGAGAGGTGGTGGGTCATCTGGGAGTGTTTATTGATGAAGTTGGAGATCTGGTGGGTGAGTCTGCCCTGGCAGTGGTGGATCCCCGTTACCGGGGCCGGGGTCTTTTTCCCCGGATGAAGAAGATGATGATGAGTGAAATAAAACGCCGGGGATTTAAAGGATTATACAGTCGGGCTGTCACCGTCCATGAGGCCTCCCAAAGAGCCAATGTAAAGATGGGTGCAGCTGAAACCGGATTCATATTAGCCCATTCACCCCCCACCGCCATATTCAAAAAGATGACCACCAAAAAGGACCACTTAAGACGGACGGTGGCCCTCTTCTATATCGGGGTGGCCCCGGATAAGATCCAGGAAGTGTACCTGCCCCCGCAACATGAGAAGATTTTAAAAAAAATTTATAAACATGCCGGTTTAAACCGGGTTTATAAAAAACAGCTTATTGGCCAGGTTTATCCGGATTCTCTAATTAATGTCCATGTATTATCCGAAACCTCCAGTGCCTTTTTAAGGGTGGAGCGGTACGGGGAATCATTTTTAAAAGAACTGGCCTTAAAGGTGCAGGATCTATGCCAGCATAAAATAGATCTAATTGTCCTGGATTTACCCTTACAGGATCCAGTAACCAGCTGGATGTGTGCTGAAATTGAGAAGATGGGCTTTTTCTTCTCCGGCCTTATGCCAGAATATTTAAAAGGAGATTCCCTGCGATTACAGTACCTTAATAACGTACCCTTCCATCCGGATACGGTGGATGTGTATTCTGATTTTGGTAAAGAGTTATTCCGATACGTGGTGGGGGAGTGGCAGGCCCATCAGAAATTCATTTAGCCCTTCAAATTTATGAAAAAATTATCCTGGGAGGTTATTAATATCACCCCTTTAAAAAATGAAATAGAATCATTAACCCAGTCTTTTGCCTCTAAACAAATCGAAATCTTCCGCTGGCTACACCAGCACCCGGAACTAGCCTATGAAGAAACAGAAACCGGAAAATATCTTAAGGATTACCTGGAGAGTCTGCCCAGTATGGAAGTAACTTATGGTGTGGCTAAAACCGGATTAAAAGCAGTGCTTAATGGTGAAAATTCCGGAGTCAGTGTGGCTCTCCGGGCGGATATGGACGCCCTGCCGGTAAAAGAAGAAACCGGATTACCCTATGCATCAAAAGTTAAAGCAGATTATAATGGTTATGAAACTGATGTATCCCATGTATGTGGCCATGATGCCAATATGGCCATTGCCCTGGGCAGCGCCACGGTCCTCAGCCAGTTAAGGGATAAAATAAAGGGTAAGGTGGTTTTCCTTTTCCAGCCTGCTGAAGAAGGAGCACCTACCGGGGTTGATGGTGGGGCCCTGCAGATGATAAAAGAGGGCGTGCTGGATGATCCTCCGGTTAAGGCCGTTATAGGTTTACATGCTAATAACACCTGCTATCCTGGTCAGGTGATGGTCCGGGAAGGGGCCACCCATGCCAGTCAGGACAGTATATTTATCCGGATTATTGGAGAACAGGCCCATGGTTCACAGCCCTGGAGTGGTAAAGACCCTATTGTGGCAGGTGCATCATTAATTAATTCACTGCAGACCTTGATTAGCCGGGAAGTGGACCTGCAAAAGGGAGCAGCAGTTATAACCGTGGGTTACTTCTGGGGCGGGGTTAAGGTGAATATCATACCAGAAGGGGCGGATATGGGGCTAACTGTCAGATCACTGGATATGGACAACCGGGACATAATGATAAAAAGGATTAAGGAATTGGCCCAGCAAAAGGCAGATATGCACGGCTGCCAGGCCGAGGTGGTTTATGGCCAGCACTACCCCTTGAATATTAATAATGAAATCCTGTACCAGGAGTTGCTACCTACCCTGGAAAGGGTGGCCCGGGCGGAAAATGTGCTCTACTATCTATCCTCCACCAAGTCCGAGGATTTTTCCCATTTTTCCCAGAAATTACCCTCCCTGTACATGTATTATGGTGTAGCACCACAAGATAAACCATTATCCCAATCCAAACCCAACCATCACCCTGAGTTTCAGGTGGATGAGTCTGCTTTAGAGTTTGCCACCCGGTTGGAGTGTAATATGCTTTTGGATTTACTGGAGAATCCTGAAAAAATCCCCTAGATAAAAAAAAATTGTAATTATTTAAGCTGACCCCATAATTCAGCCTTAATTACTAGAATAGCTTACTGATTTCAGGTTATTTGTTAAAAGGATATATAATATCTTTTAGGGGATTATAATAAAGTAAATGGAGATTTTAGATAAAAGAAAAGGTGCTTATGGGAATTAAAATTATTTTATCCTCTTTTCTTATTTTGCTGGTTCTATTGGATATTAGAATTCCATAATTAGATTTATATTTACGAGTGGCTTTAGTTATTTGGCTTTTGTCCTTTTTTCCCACACCTACTTCCACCGGTATCAGGCCTTCATGTGTACTTTGTAGTAAAAAATCAACACCATTTTTTCCAGGATCATAAAATATTCCAGAAGGAATATAAGAGGTTTCTTTTAGCCGGAAGAAATAGGATGCCACCATATTTTCAGCTAAAACTCCTAAGAGTTTCCTGTCCCAGGGATCATATTTACCTAATTTGAATCTCATTGCGGCATTAATGCTGGGAGATAAGAAATAATATTTCCATGGTTTTCTTACCATTTTTCCAGCAGTACCATAGGGCTTTACACTGAAAACCAGGTGAGTTTTTTCCAGTATGCTCAGTATTTCTCTAATTAATTTTGGTGATTTTTCTAATAAATTTCCCAGTTTTGCATCAGAGGTTCCCCCTGGATCCTGTAGAGCTAAAAAAGTGATGATTCGAGATATAGTATTCCTTGTTTTTATATTAAAAGAATGTAGAGAAAATACATCTTTTTCTATCACCCGGTTTATCATAGTGAATATTCGTTCATAGAACTCTTCTTTTTCCATATTCAATCCGAAAGGGAAATCCCTACCCCATAAAAAATTTTCCCATTCTTTTTCAAGAGGCCGGCCTAATTTTATCAGGTTTTTTTTCATTTCAATTTCTTGTTGGGAGGCATATGCTAGTGAACTTTCATCCCCTTTAAAAATCAAATCTCTTAAACTTTCAGATAAATCAGGTG
>NPID01000085.1_pt1 | contig 14036 bp, 7 predicted proteins | sample 8637491 | NCBI WGS metagenome assembly NPID01 (sample SAMN07420843, study PRJNA396082) | bioreactor metagenome | isolation source: sample BA6 brine-fed electro-methanogenic bioreactor BA | place: Japan: Kochi | collected 2016-06-14 | reverse complement strand
AAATGGGGTGCGCCGCGCAGCACCAGCTCCTTGCGCACCGGCAGCTCGGCCGCCGACAGCAGGCTGACTTGCTTGGTCTGGTTGTCACGGATACTGGTGGGCCGCGCCAGCGTATAGAGGTGGTATTCGAACAGGCTCTCTTCCTGAGGTGCCGCATCCTGCATGGCCATCGCCATGCGCGGCTGCGCCTCTGCCGCCCTCATCCTGTCCCGGGCCTGCTGCACGTCGCCCGCCACCAGTTGCACCTGTGCATTCCGGAAGGCAATGCCGCTCCTGTTGGTGAGCGTCACCCAGCCGGAGAGGTCGAGCCGGTCGTCGCTTTCGTTGAGCCTGGCCACATAATCTGCACGCCAGGACAGCCCGCCGGACAGGTAGCTCAGCTCAAGTTCGCGCTGCCCGGTGCGCGGATTGTCCAGCAGAAGCACCAGCGTCGGACGATCGCGCAGGGTCTCGGGCACATCAGGATAGACCAGCCGCCCCGGCACCCCCGTTTCGATACGATCACCCACTTTCAGGACCGGAACGCCATCGTTATAGGCCAGGACAGTGGCGGGTTGCGTCTGTTCTGCGCCGCTGGTGGGGTGGGTTCGCACCAGCAGCACGTCCCTGCCGACATACTTTTCCAGCAGTTTATCCGGGGTCAGCAGGTCGAAATCAAAATTCTGCTCGATGACGCGCAGGGGTGAATTCCCGTCACGAGTCCGCAGCAGAGCTGTCTCCGGACGGATGCGGGCGCTGACTTCGCGCACGGCGAGACGAATCTCACCTTCCGGCAGCTGCACCTCGCGCCGGTCGCGGACCAGGGCCAGGTCTTCGTTATAGATGGTGACGGCCACCGCGGTCTGATCCTCGAGGGTGGTCGCCGTCTCGGCGGCGACCGGGCCCGGGCCGAGGCACAGACCCATTGCTGCGATCATTCCGCAAAAAATAAAGAGAAAGGTTTTATGCATAGCATCCTCCGAAGAACGGAAAAACCCCCCAGGCCTTGAGGACCAGGGGAGGACTCGCCCGGGAACGGACGATTTCAGGAGTTCTTCTGGAAACGGTTGCGGTCCGGCGGCGCCATGAATTCCGGTCCGACCGGATCGGTCACCGTTTCGGTGATGATGCGGTCGATCTCCTTCAGGTCGTCGGCTTTGAGCCGCCACCCCATGGCTTGCTCCACACTCTGCACCTGCTCCGGGCGCCTTGCCCCCCACAGGGCGATATCGGCACCGTGGTCAAGAATCCACCGCACCGCCAGATGAAGGACATCGGTGTCGAAACGCTCACGGGCAAGGCGATCGAGTTTTTCCACCGCCTGCAGATACTGCGGGTATCGCTCAGGCTTGAATTTCGGATCGTGGCGACGCAGGTCGTCCCCTTCGAAGCGGCTGTCCGCGTGCATTTTCCCGCTGAGCAGGCCGCGGCACAGCGCCCCGTAGGCGAGCATGGTGATGCCGCGCTGCTGACAGTAAGGGAGCACATCCTCCTCGATGCCGCGTTCGAACAGATTGTAGGGGGGCTGACAGGTATGCAGGGTCGACTTTGAGCGGAAGGTCTCCATCTGTTCCGGTGAATAATTGCTGACGCCGATGGCGCGCACCTTGCCTGAGCGCAGCAGTCGATCCATCGCTTCGGCCGTTTCTTCGATCGGCGCAACGGGATCAGGCCAGTGAACCTGGTAGATATCGATATAGTCGGTGCGCAGGCGCTTCAGAGAGGCCTCGACTTCCTCCTGAATGCGGTCGGCGCTTGCGTTGCGAAAGACCTTCCCATCTTCAGTCCATTGGAGACCGGCCTTGGTAGCGATCAAGACCTGGCCACGCCCGCCGCGGCGGGACAGCGCTTCGCCGACCACTTTTTCCGAACGGCCGAAGCCATACACCGGCGCGGTATCGATCAGGGTGATCCCATGATCAAGGGCCGCATTGATGGTGCGGATCGACTCTTCATCGTCGGCGCCACCCCACAGCCAGCCGCCGATCGCCCAGGTGCCGAGGGCGATGCGCGACGCGACCAGATCAGTTCCTTTTATGCGTGTGGTTTCCATATCCATTCCTCCTTGCGGGAAATATACACAACTGTGCAGCATGTGGGTCGTGAAAAAGAAGGTGTCCGCGCAAAGTCTAGCAAGGATTACCGCAAGAACAAGCCGGAAGCACACAACGGTCAGGAAGTTTGGATCCAGCGCTGGAGTTTGGCAGAGAGTTCCGCCATGCGGATCGGCTTGGCGAGGTAGTCGCTCATGCCGACACGCAGACAGCGTTCGCGGTCGCCGTGCATGGCATGGGCCGTAAGGGCAATGATGGGGATATCCATATGATCGTCGCCACCCTGGCCGGCGCGAATACGACGGGTGGCTTCCATGCCGTCCATCTCCGGCATCTGCACATCCATCAGAACCAGATCGAACCGGTCTTTGCAGAGGATTTCCAGCGCCTGGCGGCCGTTTTCAACCTCTTCGGCCTCGAAGCCGAGCCGACGCAGAAACGTCATGGCCAGCTTGCGGTTGACGGGATTATCCTCCGCCAGCAGGATTTTCCCTTTTTCGACGGGGACATCCTGCTCAGGGCGCTTTTGGTTCGCATCGGGCTTCGTTTCAAGCTGTCCGGAGCGCTGCAACAGAACCTGCTCCAGCATCTCCATGAGCTTTGCCGTTCGAATCGGCTTGTGCAGCACGCCGAAGAACGGCGGATCCTCATCATTATGCGCTGCCGACGGGCGACTGAGGCGGCTCAGGACGATGACGGCAGGAGGGTCCTCCTGCCCGGCGCGTCGCAGGGCATGCGCAAGGGGAGCAGTCATAGGGGGCGCAAGGTCGTGGTCCAGGAAAACCACCCGCAGCGGCGCGCCTTCGCGGCGTGCCTGTTCGGCGACCGCCAGCACCTGCTCGGGATTGTGCGCAACCCGGACCGAGGCATTGTGGTTTTCAAGCCGACGGATCAGAAAATCCCGCTGCATGGCCTTGGCGCAGGCAACCAGCATCGGGATGTCTGCACAGTCCAGAGTCGGCGGATCTGAATGACTTTCTTCCAGGAGCGCCGGTTTCAATGGAATGTTGCAGCGGAAAGTCGTTCCTTTTCCGGGAGCGCTGTCAAAATCGATTGTTCCTCCCATCAGATCCAGCAAGCGCCGGGTGATGGCCAGTCCCAACCCGGTTCCGCCGAATTGCCGCGTACTGGAGGGGTCACCCTGCTCGAAAGGCAGAAAGAGTTTCTCGCGCTGCTCAGCGGAGATGCCGACCCCCGTGTCGCGGACTTCGCAACAGATGGTGACCGCCTCATCGCTGCCCCCAGCAAGAGACACCAGAATCACCACCTCGCCACGGGGGGTGAATTTGACTGCGTTGCTGCCCAGGTTGAGCAATACCTGCCGCAGACGGCCGGGATCTCCCCGTAACCACAGCGGCACGTCAGGCGCAATATAGTTGGTCATCTCCACGGGTTTGTCTCCGATCTGCAAGGCAAGCAGATCAACGGATTCCTCCACCAGTTCCAGCAGGTTGAAATCTTCTTCCGCAAGGACGAGACGATCGGCTTCGATCTTGGAAAAATCAAGGATGTCATTGATGATGGACAGCAGAGACTCGCCGCAGGCGCGCATGGTGCGCACGTACTGTTCCTGCTCTTTGTCGAGCGCCGTTCCCAACATCAACTCCGCCATGCCGACGATCCCGTTCATAGGCGTGCGGATTTCATGACTCATGTTGGCAAGAAAGCGGCTTTTGGCCTCGTTGGCGTTGCGGGCCCGCTCTGCCATGCGGTTGCTGTGGGCGATGGCCCTCTTGAGGCGCTCGTTGGCTTTTTCCAGCGACTCCTTGGCGCGCAGCAGCTCCGCCTCGGTTCGCTTGCGCTCGCTGATATCCTCAAAGACTGTGACCATGCCGCGCACGGCGCCCCCTTCAATCAACGGACGACTGGCCGCGCGCACCACGAATGGCTCGTGGTTGCTGCGCAAAAAGGTGAGTTCTCCATGAAAAGGCCCACGCGAGCGGCACATAGGGCAGTCGCTCCGGTCCCCATTGGAGCTGGCGGGATGGAAGCTGTCGTGGGGGGACTCCCCCAGAAGCTTGTCCCGGTCGCGACCGATAAGGGAGGCGCCGGCCGGGTTGATGTAAGTCAGCTGACCGGCGGAATCGGTCACGTAAAGCCCTTCCCCCATGCTCTCTGCGATCGCCTGAAACTGACGGCGCTCCTGAGCCAGACGGGAGCGGCTCAGCATCAGGCGATACAGAGCCCAGCCAGCCAGCATCACAAAGAAGGTGGTCAGGGCCAGGTTGGTGAAATAATTAACATCCTGCTCCGCCAGCGCCCGACCCTCCGCGTAAGACGCCAGATAGCCTGCCAGATCTCCCTGAACATCGGTAATCGGGGTAAAAACAGCGACATAAGCTTTCGCCCCCAGCGTGAGCTTGAAGGCGCCCCCCTCACCCGCCTCCAGAGCTTGGCGAATATCCGGCCTCTCCGCGATGCGGGCCTCCAGGCGGCGGCTGGTAAAAGACAGGGGCGGCGGAGCATCGGGCAGTTCGCGGCGAGGGTCTTCCTCCACCCAGGCTCTGGAATCTCCTGCCCAGGGGCCGTAAAGTCCAAGGCTTTCATCAAACAGGTGCCCCAGGGCATCTCTTCGCAGAATCAGGTTGAACTCGGAATCGGGCTTAAGCTCTGCTATAGCCTGGCGCAAAGTATCAAACGGCAGTCCAAGCTCGACACTTCCAAGCAGGCTGCCATCATCATCTTCCAGGGGATAAACCGAACGGAACCCCGATATGACCTTCCCGACTTCAAACCCTTCAAAAGTCTGCCTGCGCAACTGGGCCATTCGTATAGCGGGACGCACGGTGATCAGCGAGTCACCGCTGAGGTGAGGCGCATGAAAACGCAGCAGGCTGACCGCGCGCGGGAGATGAAACTGGAGCTGCCGCATGCCTCTGGCGCGAAGCTTCAGGTAAACGGGAAAAAACTTGCGGTAGAGCAGTGCGCGGGCCTGCACCCTTTGCGCTTCGTCCTGCGCCATAACCAGCAGATCAAGGATTTCCGGGCGGCGGACATACTCGTCCACATAGACGCCCAGCCCGTCCTCAAAAGAACGGACCGTTGCCCGCCAGGCGAGATCCTGCATCTCCAGACGCTGATTGAGATAGGCGTTTTTCTGTTCTGCATGCCTTTGCCGAAACATCCCCGCCACCGCCAACCAGGCCAACAGCAGGAAAAGAGCAAACGCAATGCGGTGCCTGATACGCATCATGCCAGGCCGCCTTTTCCAACGAACCTTTTCAAGTCTCCCCCACCCTCATTCCTCCCCATCCCGGGAGGAATCCGTCAGATAATCGACCGCGCTGCGGCCGGACTCCTGCAACATCCGCCGCATGCTGCGATAATCGTCCTCATTGGCACGCACAAACCCCCGCCGTGCCACCCCCCATTCGGTACGCTGATCCCGGGAAACGGCAAGAAGCGCCTCGGTGACGGCGTCAATAATCTCGGCGTCGACGGTTTTCCGGTTGACCACCAGGGCAAAGGCCGGCATGGGCGGAGTTTCATCCAGAACGCGCAGTCCCAGCGAGGCATACCGCCGAGCAATGTGGGTTTTGACTCCGCCGACAGGATACTCGCCGCGAACAACAGCCTGGGCCACTGCTGCGTGATTGCCGAGTATCTCGAAAGAGGCCGATTGGGGGTCGATGCCGTGCTTTTTCAGCAGGTAGCTCGTAGAGAGAGGGCCGCAGGTGCTTAAATGCTGGGTAGATGCCAGAGGGATATGTGCCGCACCCTTCATTTCGGCGATCGACTCGGGACCGTCGAAAGCCGTGACCAGGGCGCAGGTGTAATGGGCGCTGCCATCCGTCTCGACGAAAAACAGAATCGCCTGCGCCTGTGGGTACTGCTCGCGCAAGGCCACATAAGGGAGGGGGCCGATTTCCGCCAGGTCGATGCGCCCTTGCTGAAAAGCACGGACCACATCGGCGTTGGCCATTTCGTAATGCAGCTCGATGTCAACGTCCAGTTGATCTTCAAGAAAATCGAGCATGGGCCGGCTTTCAGCCACCACCTTATCGGCATCAACCAGGGGCAGGGGTGTATAGACCAGTGTCTGCCCGGCAAACAGGAGAGAAGGACTCAGAAGAACGGCCAGAAACAAAAGTGTTCTCAGCCGCCTGAAATTTTCAGAAATGCGTCTTCTGGCGGGGGGGCTCATGATGTCTCCTCCAGACCGGTGGGAAACCCAAAAGAAACATTCAATCACACATCGAAATAAGTTTAAAGACTTTTTACACTTGTTTGTGTGGCAAAAACAGCGCCGTCAGGCCGGTTCCAGCCCGGCGAATTTAAGGAGGAGTTTTTTCGGCCCGACCCGGTTGAAATAAACGGTGACTTTCTGGTTGTCGCCCTGCCCTTCCAGCCGGCGAACGGTGCCGACCCCGAATTTGACATGGCGCACCCGCATGCCGATGCGCGGCCCCTGGTCAGGCTCCGGAACCAGCCGCACGTCCTCTTCAAATTCTTCAAACGACTCCTTTTCATCTTCGGCTGAGGACTGCTCCGCGCCAGGCATGCCGGCAAACACCGCCGCCAGGTTGTGAGCGGCGGCCTTTGGGGCGCTGTCGGCCTTTGGCGAGTTGGAACTTTTAACCCCGACCTGGTCATCAAGCAGGGAAAGAGGGATCTCCGCCAGAAACGGGCTGGGTGGATTGAACTGAAAATCGCCGTAGACACGCCGCCGCCGGGCATGGGTAAGGTAGAGTTTTTCCATGGCGCGGGTCATCCCCACATAGCAGAGCCGCCGCTCCTCCTCAAGCTCCTCGCCGCCGCGCCCGGCACGGCTGTGGGGGAAAAGCCCCTCTTCCATACCGGTCATGAAGACCACCGGGAATTCGAGCCCCTTGGCAGCGTGCAGCGTCATGAGGGTGACCCGGTCGAGGCGCCCGTCATAACTGTCGAGATCGGTCACCAATGCCACCTGCTCGAGGAAATCCTGCAAGGTGCTCTCACGGCCCCGGTGTTCCTCCATACCGGCCAGAAGCTGTTCGAGGTTGTGCATGCGCTCACGCGCCTCTTCGGTCTTTTCTTCACGCAGTTTCGGCCCGTAGCCGGTCGCCTCAATCAGCTCGGCGGTCAACTCCGGGTAGGGGGCTGTCTCCAGCTTACCGGCGAATTCGTCCATCAGAGCGACGAACGCCGTCACTTTTTTATTCGCCGCAGCGCCCAGAATGCCACGTTCCAGGGCCAGGCGGCAGGCGGGGAGAAAACCGCCCGCATCAACTTCGAGTTCGGCGATGCGCGCCACGGTGGTCGCCCCGATGCCGCGCGCCGGCACATTGACGATACGTTTGGCCGAAACCGTATCGGCCGGATTCACCAGCACCCGCAGATAGGCAAGGATGTCCTTGACTTCCATGCGGGAGAAAAATTTGATGCCGCCGATCATGACGTAGGGCAGGCGCTCCTGTACCAGCGCTTCCTCCAGCGGACGCGACTGGGCATTGGTGCGGTAGAAAACGGCCATTTCGCCCAGGGGACGCCCGGCGCGATGCAGGCGGGCGATCTCGCGCGCAACGAAACGCGCCTCTTCCAGGTCATCGGGCAGCGACTCAAGGGTAATTTTCTCCCCTTCCGGATTGTCGGTCCATAGGCTCTTGCCGGTACGCCCGATATTGCGCGCCACCACTTCCCCGGCAGCATCAAGGATGGTTCGGGTGGAACGATAATTCTGCTCGAGCCGAATCACGGTGGTATCGGGGTAGTCCCGCTCGAAACCGAGGATATTGCCCACCTCGGCGCCACGCCAACGGTAGATGGACTGATCGTCATCCCCCACCACGCACAGGTTGCGGCTGCCGTCGGCCAGCAGACGGGTCAGCTCGTACTGCACTGCGTTGGTATCCTGAAACTCATCCACCAGCACGTAGCGAAATCGCTCCTGCCAGCGCCGCAGGATATCCTCTTCGTTGCGCAGAAGATGCACGGTGAGCATGATCAGGTCGCCGAAGTCGAGCGCATTGGCGAGCCGCAGCCGCTTCTGATAGAGGTCGTAGATCCTCACCAGCTGCTCGCCGCGGAAATCGTCCCGGTCACATTCCTCGGGCAGCAGGCCGCGATTTTTGAGCCCATCAATCGCTGCAGCGGCCGCCCGCGGCTTGAAGGACTTCTCGGAGACACCCAGTTCTTTGAGCACATCCCGCAGCAGGCGCTCCTGGTCCTGGTCGTCGTAGATGGTAAAATCGGAGGTATAGCCGAGAGCCGATATTTCGCGCCGCAGAATGCGCACACAGAGGGAATGAAACGTCGACACCCAGGGCAGCTCGCCGCCGCCCAGCAGCTGTTCGATGCGCTCGCGCATCTCGCCGGCCGCCTTGTTGGTAAAGGTCACCGCCAGAATCTGCCAGGGCGCAACGCCGTGTTCACGGATCAGCCAGGCGACGCGATGGGTCAGGGTACGAGTCTTACCGGAACCGGCACCGGCCAGCAGCAGAAGCGCTCCGTCGCCGTGCTGCACGGCCTGGCGCTGCATGGGGTTGAGCTGTGTCAGAAGGTCGGTCATAAGATTACTTGCCGTCTCAGGGGAAAAACAGATTATTTACCGCGGAGAGCGCGGAGAAAAACCATTTATGAATTATGAATCAAATGAATCTTTGCTCGAGCCTTTGACTTTGACTTTGCGTCTCTGCCAAAGTCTCCGCGCCTCTGCGTTGAGATTTTTCTTAGAGTTCTTAGAGCCTTAGTGGCTCCCCTACTACAAAACATCCTCCGACAACGTCCGCGACATAAGCGCCCGGTTGTAGGCCGAAACCATATCGCGGCGCGAGATGATCCCCACCAGCTTGCGCTTGTCATCGCGATCCACCACCGGCAGCTGCTCGATGTTGCGGTAGCCGATCCTGCGCATGGCGGCATCGAGGTTTTCGTCCTCGGTCACGGTGATCACATCGAGGGTTGCAAGCTCCTTGATCACCACTAGGTCCATCAGCTCTTTCTCGAACACCGCGCCGAGAAAATCCTGCACTGAAATGATCCCCGTCAGCCTGCCCGCCTGATCTACCAGCGGGAAATTGGTATGACGGGTGGTAGCGATGAAATCAGCGAACTGGCCCAGAGTCATGTGTTCAGGGACGGATTCGGGGTCGCGCACCATGACCTCGCCGACCCGCAGCGATTTCATGATGTTGCGCTCTTTTCCTGCCTCCAGGTCGATGCCGGCCTTGGACAGCTCCACCGTATCGAGGCTGTCTTTTTTGAAATGACGGCTGATGGCGGTGCCGATCACGCAGGACAGCATGATGGGGATGATAACCTCGTAGCTTGCGGTCATCTCGAACAGCAGAAAAATGGCGGTCATCGGCGCATGGGTCGCTGCCGACAGAAAAGCCCCCATCCCCACCAGCGCATAGGCGCCGGGCGAAATACCAAAGGTGGGAAAGACCATCTGCAGCATCTTGCCGAACGCGCCGCCAGTCACCGCACCGATATAGAGCGCCGGGGCAAACAGGCCGCCCGGCAGGCCGGAGCCGAGAGTGACGGAAGTCGCCAGCGCCTTCATCAGTACCAGCGCCGCCAGGACATACCAGATCCCCTCGCCGTGCAGCACGCGCTCCATGAAATGGTAGCCGTTGCCGAACACCTGGGGAAAACCGATCCCCATGATCCCTACCAGCAGGCCACCGAATATCGGCTTGACCAGTCGGTGCATGCGCAGGCGGTCAAAGGCCTCCTTGATGCGATAATGGATATCGATAAAACCCGAAGCCAGCACGCCCACCAGCATGCCCAGAACCAGGTAAAAAACCAGTTCCCAATGATTGCTCAGGGCATATGGGGGCACCGCAAAAGCGGGAATGTTACCGAGCAGCGCACGCGACACCACGGTACTCATGCCGCTGGCGACCACGATGGAGGTGAAACTGGAAAGTTCGAAGGAAGAGAGCAGCACGATTTCGGTGGCGAAGAAAACACCGGCGATAGGGGCGTTGAACGTCGCCGCCACGCCGCCGGAAACCCCGCAGGCCACCAGCACCTTGAGGCGATCGCCGCTGACGCGAAACGCCTGGCCGAACTGGCTGCCTACCGCGCCGCCGATCTGGGCGATGGGCCCCTCCTGCCCGGCAGAACCGCCGGTACCGATGGTGATCGCTGAAGCCGCGCCCCGAGTAAAAATGGTGCGCATGGGGATCTTGGCGCCGCGCAGATTGACGATTTCCAGAAAGCGTGGAAAACCGTATTTGAGGTCCCTCGGAAAGAAAACGCCGAAAAAAATCATCAGCAAACCGCCGATGACGGGGAAGATAAAAACCAGCAGCCGTCCCCAGGTCCAGTGGTCGAAGGACACGCCGAACAGATCAAGCCCCTGCTTGATGATCGCCCACTCGAAAAATTCGATGGTGACGCGAAAAACATAGTTGCATAGCCCCGACAGCAACCCGATCACCACCGCCATGGCAATCATGAAGGTGTTTTCGCTGATGCGGAAACGGGTCTGGAAGGCTGTGCTCAGGCCGCGCAGGCGGTTAAAGACGATTCTTTTGTAAAAAGGCTGTGATTTCACGTTGGCAGCCAGTTTGCCCCGTAAAAAACGGGACACTGTAGGGGAAGAGGAAAAACGCACCGAGCCGCACTGTGCGGCAAAAGAACGACTCTTTATGCTATTTTTTTTAAAGCCAGGAATCAACCCGCAATCGGGGAGACGGGAGAAAAAATTCTGTAGGGAAAGGAAGATACCCCCGGGAGAGGAAAAATCAGCTGCCTTGCCCCTGCGCGAAACAGGCCGGGCGGATGATGCTGGAGCCGGGCGAAGTTTTCTTGCGGGTCAGAAAAGCCTGTGCTTCCTCTGCCGGGACAGCCTGCGAGAAAAGAAAGCCCTGCCCCTGATGACAGCCCTTTTCTCGCAGCAGACGTGATTGCTCCTCTGTCTCCACACCCTCGGCAATGATCTCCATGTTCATGTTGCGCCCGAGCGCAATGATGGAACCGGCAATGGCGGCATCATTCTGATCGCGGTCGATATCGCGCACAAAGGACTGGTCGATTTTGAGCTTGGAGATGGGGAAGCGTTTGAGGTAGCCGAGCGAAGAATAGCCGGTGCCGAAATCATCAATCGCCAGATGCACTCCGCGGATTTTCAGATCGGTCAGAGTCATGATGGTGTCTTCGAAGTTGCGCATGGCGATGGTTTCGGTGATTTCGAGTTCCAGCCAATGGGGATCAAGTTCACTTTCTTCCAGCACCGCATCGACATGGTCAATGAAATCGGGCTGCCGGAATTCGCGCGCGGAGATATTGACTGCGAAGCGCACAGGGGCATAACCCTGTATCTGCCAGTCCCGCGCCTGCCTGCAAACCGTCTGCATGACCCAGTGCCCCAACGGCACGATCAGGCCGGTTTCCTCGGCCAGCGGAATGAATTCGCCGGGAGACACCATGCCGTGCTCCGGATGATTCCAGCGCAGCAGCGCCTCGAAACCGACCAGCTTACCGCTGCGCAGATCGAACTGCGGCTGATAGAAGACCTGCAGCTGATTTTCCTCCATTGCCTTGCGCAGGTTGCCCTCCATGATAAGAAGATCGCGCGTTCTCAGGTTCATCTCCGGGCGATAGAACTGATAGTTGTTGCGCCCTTCCTCTTTGGCCCGGTACATGGCCGCATCAGCAAACTTGAGCAGACTTTCCGCGTCCTGGGCATCGTGGGGGTAGAGGCTGATGCCGATACTGGTGCTCAGAAAAAGGTCCTGGGGGCCGGCGCGAAAGCCTCGCCCCATGGCGCGCAGGATATTGCGGGCCACCACCGCCACGGTCTTCATATCCTCGACCTGCGGCAGAACCACCACAAATTCGTCGCCCCCCACACGCGCCACCAGGTCGCTGCCGCGCAGACTTTCCAGCAGGCGTGCCGATACTTCGCGCAGCACCTGGTCTCCCGTTTCATGGCCGAGAGAATCATTGATGTTCTTGAAGCGGTCGAGGTCAAGAAAAAGCAGGGCCAGCGGCATTTTATCTTTTTTCGCCCCATCCATCATCTCACGCAGCCGCTGGTTGAATCTCAAACGATTGGGAAGATTGGTCAGCGGGTCATGATGGGCCAGGTAATCGAGACGATCCTGGTTCTCCCGCAAGGTGGCTTCCACCGCCAGACGGTCACTGATGTCACGCGCTGCCTGAATAATGCCGCGCAGAGAACCATCGGGATTCCACAGCGGAGAAGCGCTGACCTCGAATGTGCGGGTGCGGCCGTCTCCCAACAAATGACGATGGACCACCCGCGCCGTCTTGCCGGTGCGGCGCACCTCGCGCAGCGGGCAGATTTCCCCATCTTCGCTGCAGGGCCGCTCGCTGCCATGCACTACGCGATAGCAACGGGGATCGGCGGGTACATCCTTGCCGGGCGGCAGATACATGCGTGACGCCTGGTTCATTATCAGGATGCGGTGTTCGGTGTCGACCACCATGGTAGGGTCGGCCACACCGTCGATCACCGTCTGCAGAAAAGCCCTCTCCTGGTGCAGCGCATCTTCGGCTTCCCGGCGACGCGCCGCCTCACGCCGGGCTCCGATCATCTCGCGGAGGCGAAAAACCTGGCAGGCGGCCAGCACCATAGCGCTTGCGCCCAGTGTCCACTGGGCCGCAACAGAGGCTTGCTGAAGAGATAAAAAGGTCATGAAAATCCAATCACATTCGCTCAGACTACCGCCAAAGCACGGTCGGACAGTCTTTTAACCACCGGCAAACAGCTATTTCGCGCGGCCATCTCACCGGCATCATTAAAAAAAGAAGGCGAAAGCAAGCAATCTTTAACAAACCACAACACTTAAAAACCAGTCATAACAGGATTCTAAGCATCTCTGGCGTCTATATCATCGTCTGGAATTTTTCCTCTGATGCACACCCGCTTCACAACAGACATCTACAAGGTGCAAAAAACATGTCGAAACAGCAGGAAAGGGTACAGGCAATTGACAAAGATCGGCTGGTCCCTCTATCCTGCGGTCTGATTCCGTGCTTCAAACACCCCCCTTTCTTCTTCCGAAAGATGCCTCATGTGCGGCGCTAATTTTCCCCGGCACCTCCCTGCAAGCAAAGCCGAAATGGATTCCCGCGGTTGGCACGAACTCGACATTCTGCTGATCAGCGGCGACGCCTATGTCGACCACCCCGCATTCGGGGTGCCGCTGCTGGGGCGGCTGCTGGAGGCTGAGGGATACCGGGTCGGCATCATCGCCCAACCGCTGTGGAAAGACCCCGAATCGTTCCGCGTTATGGGGCGCCCCCGCCTGTTCGCCGCCATATCGGCCGGTGCGATGGATTCCATGGTCAACCACTACACCGCCGCCAGGAAAGTGCGCAACAACGACGCCTACACCCCCGGCGGGCGCAGCGGAGCGCGCCCCGATCGCGCACTGATCGCCTACACCGCCGCCCTCAAGGGAGCGTTCAAGGGACTGCCGGTGGTGATCGGCGGCATTGAGGCGAGCCTGCGCCGCCTGGCCCACTACGATTACTGGCAGGATAGAGTCCGCCGCTCCGTGCTGGTGGACAGCAAAGCCGACCTGCTGGTGTTCGGCATGGGAGAAAGACCACTGCTGGAGATTGCCCGCCGCGCGGCCGAAGGCGAACCGTTGAAAGAGATGCTGGACATCCGCGGCACTGCCGCCATGGTCAAGGATGAACCCGACGACGCCGTGCGGCTGCCGCCTTTTGAGCAGGTCCGCGACGACCGGCAGGCGTACGGTGAGGCCTTCCGTTCAGCCGCCGGAGAGAACAACCCGTGGAGCGGACGCCCCCTGACACAGGCCTACGGCAATCGCTGGCTGCGCATCAACCCGCCGGCACTCCCCCTGACGGAGGAAGAGATGGACAGGCTCTATGCCCTGCCATTTACGCGTCTGCCGCATCCGAGCTACACGGAAACCATTCCCGCCTTCGAACAGATCAGATTTTCCATCACCTCGCATCGCGGCTGCGCAGGAGGCTGTGCCTTCTGCGCCATCACCCATCATCAGGGCAAGGCCATCCAGTCACGCTCGCTGGATTCGGTGCGCAGCGAGGCCGAACAACTGACCACTCATCCTG
>NPID01001524.1_pt1 | contig 14046 bp, 12 predicted proteins | sample 8637491 | NCBI WGS metagenome assembly NPID01 (sample SAMN07420843, study PRJNA396082) | bioreactor metagenome | isolation source: sample BA6 brine-fed electro-methanogenic bioreactor BA | place: Japan: Kochi | collected 2016-06-14 | reverse complement strand
TTTACGATAACTCAACACTCAACACTCAAAACTCAACACTCAAAACTATTGTCATCCCGAGCGCAGTCGAGGGGCAAAACTCAAAACTACTTATGTACTTTCCGGATAAAGTCTTCCACTTCCGGCACGCCGCCCTGGTATACCAGGTAGCCGTTATAGGGTTCGCGGGGGGTGATCTCATCGTTGATGGGAGTGAGCATCATGGTTTTCACTTCTTCGGGGTCGTCGGTCTGGCCGAGGATCCAGCTTAGCTTGACCCAGGCCACCTCGGGCAGCATATTCCCTGCCGGGATGATGCCCTTGGCCATCATATCCCTTCCGGTATCGTAAACGAACATGTGCACATAGCCCCAGATGGTTTGCAGGGTCATGAACATGTGCACGCCTTTGGCGTGGGCGCGTTCGATGGCCGGGTAGAGTTCCTTGTTCACGTGGCCCAGCCCGGTGCCCACAATGATAATGCCTTTATAACCGGCATCGACCAGGGCATCGAGGGTGTCGGGCTTCATGCCCGGATAGTAATACAGCATGGTCACCTTATCACTGAAATAGGGCTTGATGGTCACATTCCGGTCGGGGCGCCGGTGGTTGTATTCCTTATGGATGGGAATGATCTCCTTGCGGCTGATGCGGGCCACCGGGGTATCTCCGATGGTTCGGAAGGTGGAGCGGTAGGAGGAGTGCATCTTCCGCACTCGGGTACCTTTGTGCAGCAGGCCATATTCGTCGGAAGTGGGGCCGAACATGCACACCATCACCTCCGCAATGTCGGAATGCCCGGCGGCTTTCATGGCATGCATGAGGTTGAGGGCCGCATCGGAGGAGGGGCGGTCGGAGGAGCGTTGTGAGCCCACCAGCACAATGGGCACCGGCGAATTCTGTACCATGAAGGTCAGGGCCGCACCGGTATGGTGCAGGGTGTCGGTGCCGTGGCCGATCACGATACCGTCGATGCCGTTCTCGATCTCCTTGCCGATGGCAATGGCCAGTTTCTTGTACTGCTCGGGGCCCATGTTCTCACTGAACACGGCAAAGACTTTTTCGGTATCCAGGTTGCAGATGTCGGCAAGCTCCGGCACTGCGCCATACAACTCGCCCGGCGAGAAGGCCGGTATTACGGCCCCGGTGCGGTAATCAAGTCGGGAAGCAATGGTCCCGCCCGTTCCGAAGAGTTTTACGCTTGGCAATCCTTCCGTAACAGGGAATTGCTTTTCCGGGATCTTATAATTGGCCTTTTTGTACCCGGTTTCCTTCATCGTTGTGATCGTCTTAATATCGATCCCCACATTGTATCCTGTCGGGATCTTCAGCACGATATGCTGGTCGTCGTCGTTCTCGGCCCTCGGCAGCACGGTACCGTTAAAGGTGCCTCGTGTGGTTTCCACCACGGCCTGCCCCCAAACCCGGGTATTGTATTTCTTCAGGGTTTCAAGTGCATCTCCCTTATATCCTTGAAAAAAATCGTCGCTCATGATCCTGTTCTTTAGTAATGCTTAGTTTTTTCCGTTCACGCTTTCGTATAGGGCCTTCATGGGCATATTGCCACGCGCCATCTTCCTCAGCTCTCCCATGATCCAGTCGGTCTCGTCTTCTTTTCTCTCCGAGCGCCGGGTTTCACTGAATTTCTCGCGGAGGAAGGGGATCCTGGCCAGGATCTCGTTTTCCGGTACTCGTTTGAAGTTGATCACCGTGAGCACGGATTCGAAATCCATTTTCGGGTGCTCGTAGATCACCGGCAGCATATCGTCGGCCAGCTCGGTGTCGAGGCCTTCATCCTGCAGGTATTTGAAAAGGGAATAGATCAGCTCTTCACGGTAATCTTCTGCGCGGGTGTAATGGCCTTCCACGAATTTCAGGCGGTGGCCGAAATATGTTCCCACCCTGACGGGATCCTGCTTCAGTTCCTGAATGATCCGTTCGATCAGAAGGTAATGGTTCCTGCTAAAGATATACGTATAGGTATCTTCCGGAATGCCCCACTTCTTCAACTGGTTGTAGCGGTCGATCACATCCGTTGGCAGCTGCTTGCTCAGGTTCTCAATATGTTCTTCGGCCAGGGGCTTCGGCGGGGTATCGGTATCGGGATACATGCGGTCGGCACCGGGCAGCACGCGCTCGAAAACGGTGGTGCCGTCCCCGAATGATTTCCGGGTTTCATTGGGCACTCCCTCAAAAGCCATCTCACAGCGTTCTTCGATAGTTTCCAGGGCAGTTTTCACATCCTCTTCAGGGCCCCAGAACACCAGCTGTGCATCCTGTTCATCTGCTTTCAGCAGTTTCCTGATCTTGCTCCAGTTGGTGTTGGAGATCACCGGGTCGAAGGCTTCGGAATGGGTCATATTGGGCTTTTCGAGGCAGGCGATCACCTTGAGGCGGTCGCTGATCTCGTCGGCGAACATTTTGCCCGGCTGAGTGAAATGCGACAGCAGGCCCGCAAATCCCGGCAGGTTCACGGCCACGATATGATGATGCTGTTTCTTGGCCTCTTTCAGGGGAGCATAGCTGAATTTGTAGGTGTGGAAGTTCAGCTTCCTGTGCGCCATCTTCCATTTGGAAATATCTTTGATATTCTTTTTCAGCAGTTCCCGCACATGCAGCAGTGCCCACTGCCTGAAGGCTTCAATATGGGTGAGCTCGGGGATCCACTTCGTATGGGCCACACCTTTTATCTCCACGCGGGTACCGCCCTTGCAGCTTACATTCACATCCTGCCTTCCGGCCCCGATGCCGGTACGCACCTTGCCGGTACTCCTGTTCAGGAAACGGATATAATCGCAGGTTTCCATCACTTCGTCGGGGTTTACGCAATCGGGATAGGTCACCGTTTCGATCAGGGGCATGCCCAGGCGGTCGGTCTGGTAGGTACGTACATGACCGATATCGGAAATTTCGCGACAGCTGTCTTCCTCCAGGCTGAGCTGGATCAGACGAATGGTCTTGTTCTTCAGGGGCAGTTCCCCTTCCACCCCGATAATGGCAGTACGCTGGAAACCTGTCGGGATGCTGCCATCCAGATACTGCTTACGGGTTACATGAACCTCGCCAACAATATTCAGCCGGGAGAGCAGCGATATCTCAATGGAAATATCCAGGGCTTCCTGGTCGATGGGAAAAGGCGGGGTATCGTCAACATCGTAGGTGCAGGCGGTATTGTTGTTGATGCGGTAAATGATCTCCTTGCGGGTCTTGAACTCCATCAGGGCCGTACCGTCGTATTCACCCAGTTCGCTCAGGGTGGGACGCATGTGGCGGATCAGTTCCGCATCGTAATCTTCGTGTTTGTTGTAGAGCCCGGCAGGACAATGACAGAAAAGCTTTTCTTTGGTTTTCAGCTGCTGGTGGACTTCCAGCCCGGACATGAACCCGATACGGTCGTAATCCGCCTGTGTGGCTTCTTTACGCGGCACATATCCGATCGCTTCCCTGCTCTGTCGGTAATTGTCTTCAGGATCGAACGTTTTCATCATCAAATGTATGCTTAGTGGAATAGAAGGGCAAATGTAACAAGATAATCCGTATAAATTATGGATTATGGGTTATGATTTACGGATTCCTGAGATTCCGGTCTGCGGTTTCCAGATGCCGGCATCCAGATCAGAGGATCCCCGGAAAAATGGCCTTTCGTTCTTTGGGGTAATCCGGAAAATGTTCCCTGTACCATTTGTGATGGTCGAGGGCACGGGGCACCAGGTTGGCGAAAGTCCACACGGCAAACGACAGGGCCGGCATGTTCCACACCATAATGGCGTAGCCGGTCCATTCGAGGATCTCGGAAAAATGGTTCGGACAGCTAATGTAACGGAACAATCCGCCATAAGGGATCTTGTATCCGTTGCTGCTGGTTTTGCGCAGCCAGATCAGCATATTGTCGGAACGGATGTTCAGCCCCATGCCCACGCAGAACACCAGCAGTCCGGTTATAAACTGCGGTGTGACCAGCCATTCGAGGGTATATCCCGAGGAAAAATATCCCCAGAAATATCCCAGAAAATACCCGTTCACGCTATTGAAGAAAATGGCCATGAGCACGATCACCAGCGGCATCTTTTTGCCTTTGGTACGCAGGCGGAACGGAAAGATCAGCACCCGGTTGATGTAATGGATCAGAAAGGGCAGGAAAAGGATCCAGATCACGCGCCTGCTGCTTCCTTCTCCGCTCAGGAAAATGATCAGCGGCAGCAATAAGGCCGGAAGCTCCATGATGAGCCATCCCAGGCGGTTGCCGATCATCGGTCCCCAGTTCGATTTCGAGTGCCGGCCGTAAGGCGCCGTAACAAAAAGCAGCAGGATCATGGTCAGCACCGCCACCACGATCCATCCCCAGATCAGTTGATTAAATAGTATTTCGTTCATAAAATCCTTTTTTTATTCTTCAATCAGCACCCGGAACCCGGCACTCACTTCCGTTTTTTCCTGTAATACTTTGCGGTCATCTCTATCGCTTGTTCCTCGCTGTATTTGGGCACAAAGTCAAAATGCTTTTTTGCCCGTTCCGAATCAAAGGTAAAATCGGTGCAGGTATAATTCACGGCAAAGCGGCTCAGCCCGGGATTAAATCGTTTAAAGGGCCTGGACAGCAAGACAATGAATTCCGATACCGCCCCCATGGAATAGGCCAGCCACCAGGGCAGCCAGAGGTTTTTGGGGCGAATAGTGTATCCCGCTTTCCGCACGATCTGGTCGAAAAAGCGGAAGAAATTGGAGCCTTCCGCATCGGTGATCAGATAGGCCTGGCCGAGCAGTTCTTTCTTCCCATCCATCATAGCTTTGAGGGCCAGCACATGGGCATGGGCCATATTGCCCACGAACACATGCTGCGCTTTGGCACTACCGTTGCCCAGACGCACATAAAAGCCCGTTTTGGCCATTCCGATCAGGGCATTCATATGGTAGGGATCAGCCGGTCCGTAGATATCCGACGGACGAAGAATGGTGGTTTTCAGCCCTTCGGTATGGGCCAGTTTAACCACCTGCTCGCCCAGCACCTTGCTCTGGCAATACATATTGTGAAAATGCTTCGGATAAGGCTGGCTATCGTTAATGTTACGCAGGGGCTTCCCGGTGTAGACCGCATCCAGCGAGCTGGTATGCACCAGGTATTCAATACCTTCCTCCTTGCATGACCGGATCACATTTTCGGTACCTCCCACGTTCACATCATAAACGTACTGTTTCGGATGCGTTCCCCAATCGATCACCGCTGCCGTGTGTATCACCGCATCCACGCCCCGGCAGGCCTCTTTCAGGGCTTCCGCATCGCGGGTATCTCCCTGGATAAAAGTCACGTTTTCCTGCCCGGGATAAGGCTTGAGATCGAACACCCGGATCTCTGCAGTATCAATAAGGCGGTCGTCAGCAACCAACTCTTTTACGATATGGCTTCCCAGGAAACCGGATCCGCCCGTAATCAATATCTTTGGGTTCTTCATTCAGCGATAAGGATTATATTTGCGAAAGAAGCAAAGGTAAAACTTATCTTAATTTTTGAGTGTTGAGTGTTGAGTTTTGAGTAAACTTTTATTTATGCAAAAGACCATCAGTATTTTACGCGGGGCGGATGGAGAATCTTATGATGCATTTCATGCACGCATCCGCAAAAGCATTGAAGAACTGAAAAGCAGCAACATTGAAAAACTTCATTATACCATCACCCTGGAGCTGCCCCCAAAACGATCGGTGATCCCCTTCAGGAAAGACAAGATCGCCCTGGTTTCTGCCGCGGGGGCGGATGCTGCATTCCTTAAAACCCTTGAGGAAGAACAAGGTTATTCCGGCAGCTTTCATGTTACGGAAGCCCTGCCCATTGCCTATGAAAAGAACTGGAACGACGGAGAGGTGACCCCGGGGGTTTGCCTGCTGACCCTGTTCAGGCAGAAGAAAGGCCTCGACAGGGAAAAGTTTCTGCACCGCTGGTTCAACGGACATACCCCGCTCACCCTGAAGATCCACCCCATTTACCATTATAACCGGAATGAAGTGACCGGAACAGAGGGCAATCCTCCGGTGTTGTTCGATGGTATCGTGGAAGAGCACTGCCGCACAGCAGCCGATTTGTTGAGGCCCATGAAATTTTTCGCCAAGTCGGGCTTCGCCCCGATCAACATGGTCAAAACCTGGTTCGACGTAAAATCGTTCATCGACTATAAAAGCATAGAAACCTACCTGGTCAGGGAATATCAGGTAATCAGTTAATTCATTCGTTTAATAAACCCCGTACCTCGCACCCCATACCCCGCACCCAGCCTATGAACAGTGTATTATTCTTTTTTATCCGCATCCACAAGTTTTTCCGCAAGCTGATGCTGAAATTACGCGGCAAAACGGAAGATGACATCCACGAGGAACGTATTGTAAATGGAAAGGCATGGGAAGATTTCTGCGAGCGCCTGAAACTGGCAGGTTCGGCCCTCATGTATTCCGGCGCCCCGCGCGATGCTTTCCAGCAGGCCGAGGGCATCCGCTACCTCAGCCGCCTGACCCGTGCCGGGCTGGAGGCTTTCGTAGAATATAACGACCCCGAATTCCCGGTCTTCCGGCGCATGGTGCACGAAACGGTAAAGATGGGCGCCGATAATCCCGACAACCATTATTACAATGCACAGATCAGCGGGGAGCATGAGTACATCATCCGCGGGAAGCGCAATACAGTGCATTACCTGGGCTTTTTTACCCAGAACGGGAATTATGGCACCACCGGTGGATTGTCGCCCTGCGGTGTACTGGAACACAAAGACCTGGTGCTGGATGAAGACGGCCGCTTCGAGATCATCCTCAGCCCCAAAAAAAGGGGAAAGAACTGGCTGAAGATCGAGGAGGAGACCGGTTTAGTAATGGCGCGCATGACCTTTTTCCGGCGCGACAAGGAAGAGCCTGCCGAGATCAGCATTGAACGCATCGGGGGCAGCTCAGAGCCGGCCCCCCTGACACCCAAAAGAGTGGACGAAGGACTGAACACCGCAGCCCTGTTCGTGGCCGGGGCGCCCATGCTCTTTGCCAAATGGGCCAAAGGATTTCAGAAACATACCAACAAACTTCCCGTTTTTGATCCGGAAATTTCCAATGCCGCCGGGGGCGATGCCGCGATCATCTACCATCACAGCCACTGGAAACTGAAGGAGGATGAAGCCCTGCTCATCGAGGTGATGCCCCCCGAATGTGAAAGCTGGAACTTCCAGCTCAATAATTACTGGATGGAATCCCTGGATTACCGCTACTTCAACATTTGTGTGAGCAAAGGAAATGCCGTTTATGAAAGCGACGGCAGCCTGAAGGTGGTAGTGGCCCATGAGGACCCGGGAATGCCCAACTGGATCGAGACCTGCGGCCATAAGGAAGGCACCATGTGCTGGCGCTGGTACCGCATGCCAGAAGGGGTAAACCCCGTTGAACCAAAGTGTAGCATCAAAAAGCTGGAGGAGATCAGGAATGGCAAATAGGCATAAGCTGGTAAAACCAGGCGATTTCATTCGCATGCCCTGGTGGTTCAGGGCCCTGAACCGCAGCTGGAAGGCATCCTATCCCCTCGGGACCCGGATAAAGCTTGACAAGGACCGCCTCATCCGCTCCGCGCGAAAAAGTACCGGGTTGAAAGACTTCGGAAGCGATTTCTGGGAAGAGCCTCTCGACAGGATGCTTCAGGCAATCAATGAAGAAGCAGATCTGCACCCCATCGGGTGGTTCATTTCCCGCGAACGCATCGTGAACCTGCTGGCCAACCGCCTCAGGGCCGAGCATCATTTTAAGAAACATCCTGAGATCCTGGAACAGGAACTTTACCCTGTATGGATGATCGCCGGTCTGCAGCGTACCGGCACCACCAAATTACAACGCCTGCTCAATGCCGACCCCGAAAACCGGGTGCTTTCCAGCTGGGAAGCCATCAACCCCGCTCCTTTTCTAAATGAAAATTCCATCCCGAAAAAGCGGATCAGCAAGGCCCGCATGGCGGAGAAAGCGCTCAAACTCATGGCGCCGGGTTTCTTTGCCATCCACCCCGTGGAACACCTGGCTCCCGAAGAAGATATCTTACTGCTCGATACCACCTTTCTGAGCACCACCCCAGAGGCTACCATGCATGTTCCTTCCTATGCGGCCTGGCTGGAAAAAACCGACCAGACCCCCGCTTACGAATACGCCGCCAAACTGATGAAACTGCTGCAATGGCAGCGCCCGGCTAAACGCTGGATACTCAAGTCACCCCACCACCTCGAATTTCTCGGTCTCGCCGGGAAGGTCTTCGGGGATGTGCGATACATCTGGACCCACCGCGATCCCTGCAGTGCCATACCCTCTTTCCTGAGTATGATGTCGCACAGTTGGGCCCTCTTCAGCAATGAGGTCAGCCTGGAAAAAGTGGCCGCACACTGGATAAGGAAAAGCACTTTTATCCTCGAAAAAGGGATGGAATTTCGGATGAGCAACGGCCACGACCCTTTCCTCGACATCCACTACGAAAAGCTCGTATCCAATTCCCTGGGGGAACTGCAAAGGATCTACGGAGGGATTGATGAAGAGCTGCAAACAAAGTTCATGGAATCGGAAAATAACAACCCTCCGCAGAAATACGGTAAACACCTTTATTCACTGGACGATTTTGGTTTGGATAGAAAAGATATAATTGATAGGATCCCCAGATATCAGCAGTTTTTACAGGAATATGAGTGATGATATCCGAATGATCAACTCAAAACTCAAAACTATTGTCATCCCGAGCGCAGCCGAGGGGCAAAACTCAAAACTTAAAACTTAATGACGGAGTCAAAACAATCCCACTACAAATCACCGGTAAAAGCGACCATTACCGGCATACGTGACCTCTTTAAAAAGCATGTCGCTGCCGGGGAACTGAAAGAAAGCGACCGTTTCGACGGCAAGCGGGTGGTGATCACAGGATCCAGCTCAGGACTGGGATTTGCCACGGCTGTAGAAATGGCCAGACGCGGGGCGGAAGTGATCATGGCCGTGCGCAGCGGCATCCCCGGCAAGGGAGAGAAAGTAAAGCAAAAAAGCGGATCGGATAAGGTTTCCATGATGCATCTCGACCTCTCGGATATTGATTCCATTATGGAATTTTGCAAAAAACTGAAGGAAGATCACGGCAGCATCGATATCCTGGTTTGCAATGCCGCAGTGGTCCCGAAAAAGAGCCGCAAAACGCCCCAGGGACTGGAACAGATGTTCATGGTGAATTATTTCGCGAAATTCCTGCTGGTAAATACCCTGCTGGACCTGGACGTGTTCCGGCGGAACGAAGGCCAGATCCCGCGCATCATCTTCGTTTCTTCGGAAAGCCACCGCAATCCCAAAAGTTTCGACCTGGAAGGCTTCGGGGAATACCGGGAGTTCAAGATCAGCAAAGTGATGGAACTTTACGGTCATTACAAACTCCTCATGACCACCTTTGCCAATGAACTTTCGCGCAGGCTGAACCCTGACGGGGAAACGAATTATTCGGTATTTGCGCTATGTCCTGGCCCGGTCAACAGCAATATCGCACGTGAGGCGCCGAAGGTATTCCAGCCCCTGCTGAAACTCACCTTCAGCCTCTTTTTCCGCTCCCCGGAAAAGGCCTGCATCCCGGTGCTTTACCTGGCCGCCTCGAAAGATGTTGAAGGCAAAGCCATCGACTACCTCTTCCTGATGAGCCGTAAGGAAATGGATGAGAAAGCCAGGGATGAAGAAAACGCTGAAAAACTATGGAAACTCTCGGAAGAACTACGAACAAAACTCCTCGTCGGAAATTCCAAAAAGGAAATCTCCGCATAGCAAACAAAAGTCCATTCGCAGTGCGTATTTTCTTCATTGCGGTGATCCTGGCGTTCATGGCTGCCTGCCAACAGGGCGACGAAGAGAAGGAATGCATGGAAGTTGTTCCATCGCACCCCCAGGTCGAATACCAGCAGATGGAACTGATCGGCTTCATTCATTTTTCCATCAATACCTTTACCGACAGGGAATGGGGATATGGCGATGCATCGCCGGAACTCTTCAATCCCACGGAGCTGGATGCCCGGCAATGGGCCAGGACAGCCAAAGAGGCGGGAATGAAGCAATTGATCCTAACGGCCAAACACCACGATGGCTTTTGCCTGTGGCCATCCGCATTTACAGAATATTCTGTCAAGAACAGTCCCTGGCGGGACGGGAAAGGCGACCTGGTCAGGGAATTTGCCGATGCCTGCCATGAATACGGGCTCAAATGTGGCCTCTACCTTTCCCCCTGGGACCGCAATCACCGGGATTACGGGAAGCCGGCCTACCTCGACTACTACCGTAAACAATTGACTGAACTGCTGACGAATTATGGCGAGATCTCCGAGATCTGGTTCGACGGGGCCAACGGGGGCGACGGCTATTACGGCGGGGCCGATGAGATCCGCTATATCGACCGGGATACCTATTACGACTGGGACAGTACATTCAGTCTGGTGTACAGCCTCCAGCCCGACATCATCATCTTTTCGGATGCAGGTCCGGGATGCCGGTGGATCGGGAATGAAACCGGCATTGCCGGAGAGACCAACTGGAGTACCATCAATAAAGACTCGTTGAGCATCGGAGGTTCCGATATGGCTTACCTGAATACCGGTGACCCTAATGGTACGCACTGGATACCGGGTGAATGCGATGTATCCCTGCGACCGGGATGGTTTCATCATGCCACGGAAGATGATCTGCTTAAAAGCCTTGATCAACTGATCGATATCTACTACGGCTCGGTCGGGCGAAACGGTATATTATTGCTGAACATGCCACCCGACCAGCGGGGGCTGATCCCGGAAAAGGATGCAGAACTACTCACTTCCTTCAATGCCTTTATTCAAAATACATTCATCAGGAACCTTGCAGAAAAAGCCGTTACCGGCATCGGTGAGGAAGCCGAAAGCCGGCAATTTCAGAATATGCTCGACCAGGCCATGGAAACTTACTGGCAGCCCCTGCCGGGTAGCGAAGCCGCCGGCTTTGTGCTGGATTTCCCTTCAGAGGTGGAATTTGATCTGGTGCTGCTGGGCGAGAACATTGCCTGCGGACAAAAAGTAGTTTCATTCCATATTGAGGTGTATTCGGAGGATGAATGGAAGCCCCTGGCTAAAGGGACCACTATCGGGTACAAGCGGATACTGCAGACGGATCGGACCAGGGCCGAAAAAGTGAAGGTGGTTATCGACGAAAGCCTGGGAGTGCCCATGATCTCTTCCTATGGTTTATACCTGGAAGACAAACCCGTACAGCAATAAAAAAGCCGGCAGCATAAACTACCGGCCCTGAGCCTCTCATCGGACTCGAACCGACGACCTGCTCATTACGAGTGAGCTGCTCTACCAGCTGAGCTAAAGAGGCATTTTCAGCCCAGCAAAGATAGTACTTTATTCAGAAATTGATGAATTCCTTAGCGGATATGATTCAGCCTGATCACCGATACAGGAGTGCCATTAAGCAGCATTCTGCAAGTATAGAGCCCGGGGCTCAGCTTGCTCCCGCTAAGCTTAATGCTATACTCCCCTTTTCCCTGGTAAGTATCAACAGGGGTGATCACTTCGTTTCCTGTGATGTCGTAAACGCTGATACTGACCTGCCCGGCCTGTTCAAGTTTATAATCTATAGTGGTGGTTTCCCTGAAAGGATTGGGATAATTCTGTGAAAGAGCGGCAAGGCCATCAGCCATAAAGAGTGCATCCACACCAACCCCGGTACTGACATCAATGCGAAATGCGCTGGCGGTTTCATTGGAAATGGGCAACCAGTCTTCGCCTTCCCTCCGAATGGTATGCTCGCAGGTAAATGCCGGATCCTCATTCATGCACCACATGGTCCAGGTTTCTTCTTTTGCAATGGCCCAGAGCCAGTATTTATGCCCCTGGTGCAACTGATTTGTATTCGAGGCCACCAGATGGATCGGTGTGTTCCACTGCGACCAGGAACTAAAACTGGTGATCATCCATTCTTCCATGACATTGGCCGGATCCGGGGGAAGATCGTCTGGGTTTTCAGCCAGCCTGATAAAGACCGTATCCGGATATGAACTCAATGGGACATAGGAGATGGCCACCCAGATATCCGTAACAAATCCGCCCACTTCGGCTTCAAAGTTCATGGCCTGCTCCACCCCAAACTGGTTTTCGACACTATCGCCGGCAATGGTCCATCCCAGGCCGTAGTTATAGTCCCAGCCCTCGTGGCCTTCACCAAAATTATTGTACGTGGTTTGCTGTGTTTTGGCAGATCCTGCAAGTAGGAAGCAAGCTGCAAGTAAGAGTAGTTTTAGGTTTTTCATAAGCTTTTGATTCAGTTTGCAAGCAAATATAACAAACCCATCAATATACATAACATATCATTATTGTTTTTGTTGAGAAAACATCCGGCTGGGATCCCGGAACAGGACATTCCCTATTTTTTGATGAACCCACGTATGGTAATCTGGTCCTCGTGGTGAATTTGCAAATAATAGCTTCCGGGTTTCAGATCGCCAACATTGATGGTCAGATGCTTTGTATGGGAACGACCGGACCATGCCTCTCTTCCGCTCCGGTCGAAAATGCGGATATCGGCACCCACCGGAACATCAATGGTAATATTGTCCAGGGCCGGGTTTGGGAAGACATTTCCCGCCAGGGGTTTTTCTGTTTCTGCGATCCCGACACCCGCCTCTGCAACAGTGAGTTCGGAAGCAAAGAAAAGGTCGCCGGCATTGTTATTGTTGTTATCCGACTGGTTCACGATGGCGTAAAATGTGACATCGCCGGTACCTTCTTCCGGTGCCTGCCAGTCCATGGTCCAGAAATAGGGCAACACGCTCACTTCCGTCCCGGCCGCGGTGTGGGTAACCGTATGGGCATCGGCCAACTGGGTATTTTCAGCATCGGTGATGATAAAGCTTCCGGCCTTGGCAGTTGGGGTTTCCGTCGTGATCTGGAAGCCCATTTTCACGGCTACCAGTCCGACGGCGGTCAGGGTAATGGTGTAGGTTTCGCCGGGAGTATAGCCGAAAGCAGGAATATCGGAAGAGATCCAGTTGGGCAGATGGCCGGGGGGGAGGCTTTCGTGGCAGTCGGTGCAATCCTGATTATCGAGGGGCGAACCCGTATAACCGGCCGATGGCCCCTGGGTAAAGGCCAAAATGATAAGCAGTGGAATGATGAGAAGAAAAAGCAGGGAGTAAGGGGGGTTTGGGGTAAATATTCTTTTCATACCAATGTTGTTTTATTTTTTAAAGATAAGGATAAAAGAGGGAAAAGTGATGAGATCCAATTGATGATTTATGAGTTTTTGGAAGAATATACAATAGCGCTTATTTTTCATGACATAAATTAAAACTTGCGAAGTAAATTTGCGGCATATTTTACAGCACAAGAGTATTCTATTATAATTCTTACGATCATGGACATTTCATTGTTATCTGAATCCTGGGTTTTTGCCTGGGTCATACTGCCGGTTTTAATATTCCTGGCCCGGGTGATGGATGTGAGCATAGGCACCCTGAGGCTGATATTTGTTGCGAAGGGATTTAAATTTTACGCGCCCCTGCTCGGATTTTTCGAGGTCATTATCTGGCTGCTGGCCATCGGGCAGATCATGCAGCATCTTGATAATTTCATGGCCTTCATCGCTTACGGGCTGGGCTTTGCAGCGGGCAATTACGTGGGCATTCTCCTGGAGGAAAAAATCTCGCTCGGGTCGGTGGTGCTGCGGATCATCCCGAAAAAAGATACCAGTGCGCTGATCGATTATCTGCGGGAATCCGATTTTGGCGTATCTTCAGTCGATATTGAGGGCAAAAGCGGGAAGCAACAGATGATCTTCATGATCCTGAGGCGCAAGGACCTTAAAGATGTGCTCCGGATCATCAATTCGTATAACCCCAATGCCTTTTATTCGGTGGAGGATGTGAGGACGGTAAGCGAGGGATATTTCAGGCTTGCCAGAAAACCGACTGGAATTTTCAGGGGAAAAAGGCCCGATCTGCAAAGGCTTGGCAAGTGATCTCATAGCGGGGCATTCCTATTAAGATTTATTTGGACTTTGATCTTTGGAGTTTGGAGTTTACCA
>NPID01005579.1_pt2 | contig 14125 bp, 10 predicted proteins | sample 8637491 | NCBI WGS metagenome assembly NPID01 (sample SAMN07420843, study PRJNA396082) | bioreactor metagenome | isolation source: sample BA6 brine-fed electro-methanogenic bioreactor BA | place: Japan: Kochi | collected 2016-06-14 | reverse complement strand
TCTATTTCGTAGATGCCACCTGACATCTCCGTCAGCGTCTTAACATAGCTCTCAGCCTGATCGAGGGTAAGTTGCCCTTTGATCATCACTGTATTGCCGGAGAAGAAAAGCTCCTCTGTCTGGTCTCTGTCGTAACGGTTCTGATAGAGACGCTGGAGACTCTTTATCGCCAGTTCGCGATTTGCGCCGGGTCTTATCTCGCCTGAGAAAACGACCCTGTACATGCTGTCGGGCTGGCTCATATTTGCCATTTCTGCGAGCTGCTGGAAGATGTAGTCCCTGTATTGGGTTTTCGGAAAATCATCGAGTATTTTCAGGAGTACGGCTTTGGCCTCTTCCATGCTACCCTCTGCAACGAGGGAACGAGCCTTGGACATGAGCTGATTTTCCGATGTGGACTGTGGCATGAACTGTGTTGTTGCGGTATCCCGAGTGGGTATGGCTATTGTCGCCTGATCCTCGGTTTGGGTGAAGCTGCTTTGTGGCTCTTGTCGTGAAGGGGACTGATAGGATATGCCTGAATCACTGTCCCTTGATTGGGTGGGCGAGTTCAGTTGCATTTCTTCCAGGAGTTGATTGGTTCTCTGCTGCTCCTCAAGCATTACCATCTGGAAATCTGACGATGATTTGATGAAACCCATCTGCTTTGAGATATAGAAAATCAGAAAAATGAGTATAAGTCCTTCTATTCCGAGCGATATGTATGTGAAAAGCATGGTATTTGCCCCTTCGGTTTATGTTTCGACATATATTATAACAATGACTGAACCTAAAGGAAACAGAAAAAGCTCAATATTGCTCAATGGTTATCTGTGTGCCCTTTTCTGCGTCCTTTTGGAGGTTGATATTGGCAGGGAACTCCTCCTTCAATGCCTCGAGATGGGTGATTACAAGAATCAGCTCAAACTCCGATGACACCAGCTTCAGCGACTGTGCAAAGAGGTCAATTCCCTCCTTGTCCTGAGTGCCGAAACCCTCGTCGATTATCAGCGTGGAAAGCCCTCTGCCATGCCTTCTTGCTATCAGTCGGGAAATGCCCACCCTTATTGCGAAGTCCGTTCGGAATCTCTCGCCGCCGGAGAGGCTTTCATATGGCCTTTTTCTGCCGTCTTTCACAATGTCGAGATTAAGGCTGGTATTGCCGGAAAGGGCAATCTCAATCTCGGTGCCGGGCATGAGAATGGAGAGTATTCGCCTTGCCTGCTCCTCAACATAGGGTAGAGCACGGGATATGACATATGCCTGAACCCCTCTTTTTCCGGCTATTGATCGAAGCTGATCCGAGAGTCGGTATTCCCTCTCAGCTGCCTTGAGGTCCCGGGCATTCTGCCCTTGCTCATCGAGCAGTCGCTCCCTTTCGGCCTCTTTCCTCGCAATCTCCTCTATCTTTGCCCCAAGCTGATGCCCTTTGTCTGCAAGCTCCTTTGCCTGAGTCTCCAGTATGGAGAGGCTGTCCGATACGGATGACAGCTCGTCCATCTCCTCGAGTATTCTGTCGAGCCTTAACTGCCTTTCCTCTTGCTTTTCGTCTATGGCCTTTAGGGCTTTCTGGGATTCCAGAATATTCTTCTTCAGTACAGACAGCTCCTTCATGCTCGCTGCATGGGATTCGATCTGTCTGGGTATATCCATGGCCTTTTCCCATCTTTGCTGCCAGAGATGATATTCCTGCTCGTCAAAACCAAGGTCTGTTCTCTCCTCTATCAGCCCTTTGAGCTGTTGCATTTCTTCTCTGGCTATATTGCCCTTCTGCAGGGCTGTGTCTATTTCAGAGAGCTCTGTCTCAAGGCTTGCCTTTGCCTGTGCGATCTGCTCGGCCTCTTTTTCAAGCCTTTGCAGTTCTTTCAGCCTTCCACCGAGGGTGGTAAGGGCTTCAATACTGTCGGAAACCTTTTCGTATTCCCTTTCCACCTCGTCTGTTTCGATGGAACTGAATCTTTCGAGCTGTGCTACAAGGCGCGGATCTTCGGGGTTTGCCTCCAGCTCTCTCTGCTGCATCTGTATCTGTTTTATCTGCTCTTTCTTTATATCTGCCTCTGCAAGCTCCCTTTTGCATAGCTCGACCTGCTTGTCTATGTCATCGGTGTCGCCCCGTCTCTGCTCAAGCTCGGAAATGTGAATCTCTATGTCTCTGAGCCTGTCGTTGACTTCCCTTGTCTCGGCGCTCAAAAGGGTTCTGTTGTTCCGCGCTTTGTTCTCCCTGTCTGTGTACTCTTTGACAATATTGCGCAGTCTTTCTCTGTTCAGGGCAGTTCCGCAAAGGGGGCAGTCGCCCTGTTTATCTGCGAGTATCTCGGACTTTCTTTCCTTCCACTTCATCTCCAGAAGGCGTTCTTCCTCTATTCTTTCGTAGATGCCGCTGCGCCTGACCTCCAGCCTTGCCTTTTCCTGGGACAATAGATTGATCTCCTGGTCAATGTGTTCAAGCCCCTTTTTCTCGGTCTGGCACTTGGTCAGCCACTCAATGGACTTTTCCGACTCTGCTATTTCATTTTCCAGCTTGGTCTTTTCCTGCCTGAGGGATTCCAGCTTTTTCTGTCTTTCCCTTTTCTCCGTCTCTATGCGTGCTGTCAGGGCTGCCCGCTCTTCCTTCATTGTGGCGATTTCGCGCCTTTTGTCCTCAATAATTTTCAGTCTCTTTTTCAGCCGTGAAAGCTCCGTCAATGATTCCTCAATGGATGCCTTTTCCCTAAACCTTTCTTCTATGGCCTCAAGGCTCTTATCTCTCTCGGATATTCTCTCGGCAAGGCTCTCAATTCTCTGGCGGGCTGACTGCTTCTTATGCCTTATGGCTTCCTCAAGGTGATCGATTTCCCTGACAAGGGCTGCATCCCTGTTGGATTTCTTGCGGAGCATGGTCTCCATATTTTTTGCATGGTCATATTCAGTGCGCAATTTCTCGATGTCCGGCTCCAGCTCCGTTGATTCAATCAGCTGCCTGTGTCTGGCGAGGAGATCACGATGATTGTCGTCCCTCCTCTCCCTTTCGTCCTCAGCATCGGTTATCGATCTTTTGAGCTGTTCCAGTTCACCCTTCAGGCCGGAAAGCCTCTCCGAGCCTGTTCTTGCCCGCTTGATGCCCTTTTCGATGCTCTCCATATCTCGGTCTATGAGCTTCTTCTCCCTCTCAAGTGGCTCAAGCTCAGGGATATCGCCGAACTGCGAAATCCTGTCTGCCAGCCTTCTGTCCTGCTCTGCGAGTATGTCCATGCGAGCCTTGGCAACGGACTTGTTCTCCTTGGCAAGCTGGGATAGCCTCTCAAATCTGTCCAGTCCGAGGACTTTGCCCAGAAATTCCAGCCTTTCCACAGGCTTCATCCTGAAAAAGCGCGAGGAATCGCCCTGCTCTACAATGCTGGAGAGTATGAAATGATCGTGGGATATGCCCACAATGCCCTCTATAAAGGCATCGGCTTCTCTGATGCCGGAAAGGGGTATCTCCTCCATTGTGTCGAGCCTGAAAACCCTTATCCTGCGGCTGCCCTTGTCTATGCCTGCGACAATACGCCATCTGTCCGCACCCTCTCTGAAATCAAGCTCAACAGTCGCGCTCTGTCTGCCGTTGCTGACGGCCTGCTCCAGCTTATTTGTCCTGACCTTGCCGAAAAGGGCGAAGAGCATAGCCTCGACAATTGTACTCTTGCCTGCGCCATTATGCCCTGTTATGGAGGCGAGTCCTATGCCCTCCAGCGAAATCTCAACAGGGTTGATATAGGAGCGAAAGCCGTCTATCTTGATTCTCAGAGGTATCACATATCCTCCTCGATGAGCCTTCTTGCCAAATCTAGTATATCATCCTTTGAGCCTTTGTATCCCTTTGTGTTGTCGAGATATTCGCCGAGTATTTCCAGTGGGTCTCCTATGGAGAAATCGCCGGAAGTCTCGCTGCTGCTCTCTCCTGTTTCCCTTCTTATGACGATATGCCATGCACCTTGCAGAGCCTCGCGAATCAGAGACATCGGCGGTGCAGGCATATTTTCGGGGATGCGAAAAATGATGCGGACTATTTTGCCTTCGGACTTCTCCCTGTATGCTTGAAGACTTCGGAGTATTTCATCTTCGCTTGTGATATCGGACAGGTCAATCTCTACTGTAAGCATCTTTCTGACAGTATCAAAGGGGACAAAATCAGCCCTTTTGCCGTCTATCTCCACGATCATCACGCCCTTTTCCTCGGACTCCTCGTTGAAGGATGTGCGGATAAGGCTGCCGCTGTAGAATACCCTTCTGCCGCCGGCAGGTATAGACTGGTGGGTGTGAATATGCCCGAGTGCTATGTAGTCAAAGGGTGTATCAGAGAGAAGTGACAGGGGTATGAAAGGCTTGCCAGAAAGCTCAACAATACCGCGCAGGCTGTTGGATGCCCCCGGAACATAGGCATGGGCTGCGAGAACAGAAGGAAGGCCTGTCAATTTTGACGCAAGCTCCTCAAGCACTATGGAGAAATATTCCCTCCAGCCTTCCCCATCCTCCGTGAAATCTTTGCCGAGTAATTCCCTTGCATCCTGTGATGTTGTCCAGGGAATGCCTGCAATCTCCACAGGGCCTCCCTCTGTCTCCACCCTGATGACGCTGTTGTTCTCAAGGAGGTGAAAGCCCTTTCCTGCAAGGGTCTTGAACACATCGAGCACATGGGATGAACGGGCTGTTATCTCGTGATTGCCAACAAGGACAACTACCTGTACGCCCATGTCTATAAGATCCTTTATTGCACGGGCAAAGAGATTCTCCTCGTATGGCCAGGGATTACGCCTGTGGAATATATCCCCTGCAAAAAGGGCTATGTCGACCGATTCATCATATGCCAGCTCTGTCAGCCTCTTGAGCGTTTGGGCTACCTCTACAAGCCGCCCGGAAAGGCTTCCTTTGATGTCAACATATTCTGCGCCCTCATTCACCTGCCTGTCGAAGGAGGTAATGCCGATATGTATATCCGCAGCATGGAGTAGCTTGATCATCACTCTTCCCTTCGGAACAGATGGAGCACCTCTCCCGGCGTATATGTTGAGAGCAGCTCCTCTCTGAATGTGGGATAGGACAAAAGCCCCGACAGCTTGGAGAGTACTTTCAGGTGGACATTGTCTTCATAGGTGGGCGATGCCATGCCCACAAAAATCTGTACAGGCTGATTATCAAGACTTTCATAGGGGATGGGCATGGAGGATAGTATTATGCACATGGCAAATTCCTTCATGACATCCGTACGCACATGGGGTATGGCAACGCCGTGGGCAAGTCCCGTTGACTCCCTCTTTTCGCGGAGCATGAGCATCTTGCCGAGTTTGGACGCATTGCGCACAGCACCTGTCCTGTCGAGCATCTGGACAACCTGATCCATGATCATCGTCTTTATGACCAGTATCGGGGGATCCTGCTCCGCCTCTTCTGCCTCTCTCAGCAGGTTTTCGATCTCGTCTATGTGCCAGAGACCATGGGCTACTGTGTCTTCTGTCAGGTATCTGTATATCTGTGATGTCTGTTTGCTCATCGCATCTCCAGCAGGTCTGAGGCCGGCACAAATTCAATGCCCAGTCTCATCAGGTGTGAGGAGTGAACCTTGAGCATGGCAAGGCTCTCCTTGCTGGCTCTCAGGGACAGGATAACACCCTTTTCAGTTCTCGATTTTAGGGCTGTTTCGTATAGCTTTGACGACTGCATCGAATATGAAGGGTCGGGCATGTCAACAGGGTAGTCCACAGTTGCAAAGGGTATGCCGAGAACACCTGCAAGGGAGTCGGCCTTTGAGTTTGGCGTTGTCCTGCCATCGATAAATGGTAGTGAACGGCTGTTCAGCTCCGACAGCAGTTTTTGTGTAACCCTGACATCTGTCATCGCCATGCTGCCCATCAGATTTGTCGCTCCCTTAACATCGCCGGTTATTGTCAGCATTTCGTCAATGAGCTTTGCTATCTCGCTATTGGAATGGGTTGTGAATATCATGTGGTTTTTCGAGTCTGCACCGCCACGCCAGCCGTGGGGTTCCATGGGAATTGCGCAGAAAATCTCTTTATCTTGAAGCATTGCCTTCTGTTTGTCCATATTTGAAGAAAAGGGTATCACAGATGCTGTGAATGGTATGGGAAGCTGTGCAAATCCCCCTGCAAGATCGTCGTCGATTTCCCCAAAGCCACCGATCAGAAGGGCAACGCGACCAGTTTCAGGCAGAAGCTCGCCGTCCCTTTCCAGTTGAATCTCGTGGGTCACAAAACCATTGATGCCTGCGTGTATCTCGATCTTGTATCCCCTTCTGACCTCGAAGCCGTCCATGATATCGCAGCCATTCCTGCGGAATTCCGAGGAGAGTATATCATTTGCCAGTGCCGTGGGGAAGACGCCGGGAATCGTTACAAGATATCGCTTTCTCTCAATACCTGTGAGACCACAGAGCTCTTTGCTCCTTCGTGTTCTGATCCTTTCCGGGTCCGCACCGAGCATTCTGACAGCATCGTAGAGGGAGCTGTCGAGAATCGCCTTGATGTCTATAGGCTCAAGATTGGAAGGCACGGGCAGTATATCCGGCTGGGATGTGGCTACAAAGAGCGAATCTCCGGCTGTGCTGGTCTGTGCCTGCCCGCCGCCTGATAGCATTATGAAGATGAAACCGAAAAGCAGGAACACAAGAAGAAGCACAGATGCGACAATATATAGCGGTCTTCTGTCTACAACCTCGGGTGTTGGCCTGTTCCGAGGCTCAAAGTCAATTTTCTCTTCATCTTTAGTCATCTTATCCCAATTCATCTAATATATATGTTTTCTCGAGAAAATGGGATAATTATTTAAAGAACTTAAGCTGTTTGCCTTCAGAACACCAAAGGGGATTTCCCCCTGACCCATCTCAGCCCCTTTTCTGCAGTCTGTCAGGGAAACAATAGGGCAATGGAATATCAATCAATGGAAGGGGTATCTCCTATTTCATTGGTTCTCTGTGTACGGAAGCAAGAGCTTCCCTTCTCTCCCTGCCCTTCTGCTGATAGAGAATCAGAGAACGCTTGATTGCCCTCTTGTAGTATACCGAAATAAAACGCCAAAGAAAGATAAAGACAAATGCCATCCCTGCTATCAGGAGATAATCTATTGACACGAGTGTATTGTAGATACCATGGGCGAGTGCAGCTACAAAAATGGAGAGTATAAGCACCTTGCCCTGTCCGCGTCTGTCATATCTATATCTTCCAAGCTCATAGCCCCAAATGGAGCTGAACATGATATGCCCCAATGTTGCCAGAAGTGCGCGGAGCATGAAATTCCCCAGCCCGAAGCTCGAAGCATAGAGGGCATTCTCAGCGTGGGAAAAGCCGATGGCAGAGGCAGTGGCGTAGATAAGGCCGTCCACAGGCTCATTGAATTCCGGGGAGAAAAAAACAAAGAGATAGACAACAAGAAATTTCACCCCCTCCTCAATAAAGCCCACAAAGAAGGTATGTGTGCCGAGAAGGCCGAGAACATTGTCGGTGTCTGAAATGCCGGTGATACCAAAGGCGACGGCCTCTATGAAACCTGCGGCGATTACAGACACAGCACCGAGAACCATGATTACAATGAGCCTGCCCCATGGCTCAGGGCTTATGTAGTCCTTCTTCCGGAAATAGCCCAGCCATAGCAGCGAAGGAACAATACCGAGTATTGTGTAGAGGATAAACCTCACATCATTCCCAGCCCGGAAAGTGCCTTGACCATGATCGCCTGTGCCGCGGTCTCTGTTCTGAGCCTTGTCCTGCCGAGAGAGAGGGGCAATCCATCCATATCGCGAATCATTTCGATTTCCCGAACGCTGAAACCGCCCTCCGGCCCTGTGAGAAGAAGAATCCGCTTTTGCTCAAGCTCATCCTTTATCCTGAGAAAGGGCAGCCCGTCTGGATCGCCAAAGATAATGATATCCCATTTCTCCCTGAAAAGCTCCTCCAGCTCCAGCGGGGAGTCCATCTGGGGAAGAACAGTTCTGAGTGAGTTCTTCATGCCGGATATTGTGATCTTCTTGAGGCGTGAGTTGTAGTCGTCTGCCGACATTCTCTTGATATGGCCCGGGTCGGAATATCTGCATTTAAGGGGGACAATTCTGTTTGTGCCAAGCTGAACTATGGCGGATAGAAGGTGCTCGAATCTGTTGGGTCTTATAACGCCAACTGCACAGGTTATGTCCGCAGGCAGCTCACCGGACAGGTGGGGTATCTTCTCATCGGGCAGCAGCCTGCCGAGGCAGCGTTTCTTGTCCACCCTCTCAAGCTCTGCCCACCAGGCATTGCCCTGACCGTCTGTGAGTATGAATCTGTCGCCTGTCTTATAGCGCAGCACACGTGCTATGTGATTCGAGTCTTCCTCGTCCATTCTTGCCAGTCCCTTTGATATGTACTTCGGCTTGCAGTAGAAAAGGGTTGTTATGTTCTTCATCAACCGTCCTCATATTTTATATGTGATTAACCCTTGATTTGCATATCAAATTATAAGCCACTTGACTTCAAATGTAAAGCTATGTTTCCCCGAAAATTATTTGTCCTGAAAATGGAGATTTACGAAGTACAATCGAAAAAAAGTCAAGGTCTTTGCCAGCTCGTATTTGCCGATAAATCCACCAAGGAGCGACTGTGGGAAATAATTGACTTATCAAAAAAACAATTATTTACACAGGAGGCAAAAATGGAAAAGATGGCAATTACTGTTGTGCTGGTGCTTTTGTTTGCAGCACTTATGACAGACACGGCTATCGCAGATTCGGGCGGCTTTCAAAGCCCTCCGAGGCTTTCATTCACGGACACAGGAAGGATAAGTGTGAGCTGGGAACTACTTAATGCCGGACCCGGACAACTGTACTGGAGACAGATGCCCGACGATCCGACATACTCACACATCGAGGAGACAGGAATCAGCCTGAAACATCATACATTCCAGTTCCCTGAACTGGTTCCCGATGATTCCTATCAGTACAAGGCTGTTTCCGGCTCCTATGAATCCGAGGAGTACATCTTCTACCCGCCTCCACAGACCAGGGACACCGTTCGCATTGTCGCCTATGGACAGACTGGCGACAACGATCTGATACATCGCGAGCTATGCTCGGATATGTATCACAAAAGACCGAGCTTTGTCCTTCAGGGCGGTGGAATTGTAGAGGATCCCGACTCAATGCCCCTTTGGAAGGGATTCTGGGGTGCAAGTGCAGGTCTTGCAGGCAGAGTTCCCTACATGTGTGCGGCAGGGCCGGAATGGGGGGCAGAGTGGGAAAACTCCTTCGAGTTCCCGGGAGATCAGTCCTATTACTCCTTCGAGGTTGCAAATGTATCGGTCATCGTCCTGAACACCAATCTGGAATACAGGGCTGATGAGCCGCAGTACACCTGGCTTCTTGATCAGCTGAGGCTTGTCCCTGAGGGTAACTGGAAAATCGTTGTGATGCACAGAGCACCCTTCTCAACAGGACCAAATGGCTCTGACTTTGCAGCACAGCTCTACCTTGTACCGATTTTCGAGGTTTACGGGGTTGATCTGGTTATCTCCAGCTCGGACAACAGCTATCAGCGCATCGTCAAAAACGGTGTCAACTACATTGTCACAGGCGGTGGAGGTGCAGGGCTGACCTCGGTCGGTACAATGTCAGGGACTGCCTACTCTGAGAGCTATCATCACTATGTCATGATCGAGATCTGTGATTTCGGCATGAGACTCACAGCCACACGCAGCGACGCTACACTGATGGAGACCTTCGAGATGACGACAATGTCCGCACCGGAGAAGCCGGAGCAGGTCAGCGTTGAGATGGAGGCAATGCCCAATCCATTCAATGCCGCATGCCGAATAGATGTGAATATCCCTTCGGGCGTATCAGAATGGGATTTTTACATCACCGACATGAATGGCAGGAAGATAGACAAGGGCTGGTCCTTCGAGCAGATGGGCAGCGACAGGCTTGTAATCAACTGGGATGCCGGCGATATGCCCACCGGCGTATACATGGCCAATTTCCGCACAGAGGAGAATCTCACCTCAAGGAAAATCATCCTTTCCAAGTGATCCACAGCCTTTGGAGCATCGCTTTCCCTTTTGGGGAGGGCGGTGTTCCATCGCATTTTGATTCCCTTTTTCGGAAAATCTGTTATCTTTATAGACAAGCCGAAGGAGGGACATGAAAAAACTGTTTTTACTCGTAATTTTAATTTTATCGACACAACTCTTCGCAGTCAAGCTGGGCCTGCCCGGTGAAAATGTATATCTCCGGGGAGACAGGACAGGCATAGGCGTGGACACAACCGAAGCACCCGAAGCGCTTCTGGATTTGAGGGCAGAGGACGACGGCATACTCATACCGAGACTATCCAACACACAGAGAGACGCCATTGTCGATCCGCCGACCGGTCTTATGATATACAATACCGACTGCAATATCTTCAACTTCTACAATGGCAGCCTCTGGGCATCCTTCCCCTTGCCATCTGATCTTGAGGTAGGTCCGATTATGGGCGATGACGACTTCTGCGAGGGCGATGGGGATATTCCCTTCTCAATAACGCCGGTTGCCGATGCAACAGACTATATCTGGACACTGCCCGAAGGCTCGTCCATCACCTCGGGCTCGGGAACAGCCGCCATTATTGCTGATATCGGCACAACAGGTGGAAATATTTGCGTGACCGTTATCACACCCTGCGCCAGCGTTGAAGACTGCATGGCGATTTCCGTATCGGAAAGCCCTGTTGGCGGAGCAGTCACAGGTGGAAGCACAATAGACATAGGCGATCCAACGCCCACTCTCACCCTTTCAGGATATTCAGGCACAATAGCCAGATGGCAGCGCAGACTGGACGGCGGCACATGGACGGACATTTCACACACAGCAACGTCATACTCTGAAACGCCATCACTCTCAGGCAACTGGGACTACAGAGCTGTGATAACAAGCCCTCCCTGCGCTGAGGTATATTCCGACTTCACAACAGTGGAGGTCGTTGGTGCACCATCAGGCTCTGTAACCTTCAACTACACAGGCTCGGAACAGACATGGACTGTACCCTCAGGCGTGGCCTCCATTGACATCGAATGCAGGGGCGCACAGGGCGGCTCATCCATGGGCGGCGAGGGAGGAATTTCCACAGGTACTCTGGCAGTTACACCGGGCGAGATTCTATATGTATATGTAGGCGGTCAGGGTTCCCATCCTGCAGGAGGCTGGAATGGCGGAGGAAATGGTTCTTATTGGTACGGCGGTGGCGGTGCATCGGATGTGCGTCAGGGTGGAAATACCTATTCCGATCGTGTCATTGTCGCAGGTGGCGGAGGTGGAGCATATTCCAGCAGCTATAGAGGCGGTCACGGCGGCGGCCTGACAGGCGAGAATGCAACATGGTCCAATTATGGCTCAGAGCGGCTCCCCTATGGCGGCACACAGTCCGCAGGCGGTCGCTATGGCGGTGGCTTTGGCGAGGGGGGCGATGGAGAATCCTATGATGCAGGCGGCGGAGGCGGCGGCTGGTATGGTGGCGGTTCAAATACCGGCATCATGCAGAACTGCACAGGTGCAGGCGGCTCAGGATATATTGACGGCGTTTCAGGGGGAATAACATCCCTTGGTGGAAATACAGGAAATGGTCAGGTAACAATAGACTGGTAATTCGGGCATCTAATATCAAAAGAATTCCCACTATAGACAGGGGATAAGACGAGGAGCAAAATGAAAAAGGTCTTGATAATCGCAATACTGGCAACAACATTCATGGCAGGTCTCGATCAGCCGGACCCCCTTCTTAGCGGAGGTCGGAAAGTTAACGCCATGCTGAGGGCAACTATACTTGTCTACGACAGCCCTGAAAGTGCTATTCCCCTCTGGGCCGGCACAACAGACGGAACTCTGCCTTCCCTTCGTTTGGAGGGCGGCATGATTGCCAATATGGACGAGATGATACCATCATATCTCGAAGGCGAGCTATGGATAGAGATTGTCCGCGACGGCGAGAAGCTGACAGAGGACAGACTGCGCTACAATACAGACAGAGCAGAACTTCGTCGGGACACAGACCCTGACTCACCTGCTGAGACACTCGATGAATTTGAACTCAATATTGGACAGGTGGGAGGTACTGCCCATATACGCTCGGATGTCGGCATAGGGACAGACTCCCCTGAGGCGGATCTCGACGTCAACGGGGATATGATACTTGGCTCCGGCGTATCTGTGGACAAGATACTCGACGAGGACGACATGGCCTCCGACGATGCCCTTGCACTGGCAACACAGCAGTCTATCAAGGCCTACGTCGATGCCCACGGCGGCACAGTTGAAGAAGCTGTTCTGTCCATTAGCTCCGAGGCAAACAGAACCGGAAGATATGGCCACATGATGTTTGTACCCACAGAGTCATCGGAGATAACAGAGTCAGATCCTGCCCACAACGACACGATATATATCGCCATACGCCAGGAATCGGCAATGGCGTGCAGCTCTCCTCCGCCATCACCCACTACGATTTACGGCCCTTCGGAGGTCTGCGCCCTTTCAGAGGACATCGCATATTCAGTACCCCCTGTTTCGGGTGCATCCTACTATATCTGGACCCTCCCGGCAGGTGCATACATCACATCCGGCAGCGGATCAAATGCAGTCAGCGTCCGTTTTGGCTCTACGCCGGGCAATATTGAGGTGGAGGCCATGAACCCCTGCGGAACATCAGCTCCGGCTTCTATGACTATCACAATGGGAGAAGCCCCTGTCACACCTTCTATGATTTCCGGCGAAGAAATTGTTGCATCCGGCGGAACAGGTCTGGTATACTCCATATCCCCTGTGGCAGGTGCTGAGTCCTATTCCTGGACATTGCCCCCGGGGGCATTCATCACTTCCGGCGCAGGCACGGAGAGCATCACAGTCACCTTCGGGATTTCCGGCGGCAATGTCTGTGTTGCCTCTGTCAATGACTGCGGCGAATCCTTCCCCATCTGCCTTTCAATCGTTACAGTAGAGCCGCCATTCGAATATGACTACACAGGCTATCAGCAGACCTTCGATATTCCTGCAGGCCTTTCGGAGATATCTGTCGAATGCTGGGGCGCACAGGGTGGAAACAGCGGCGGCTATGGCGGATATGCCAAGGGCGTTCTCAATGTTGCAGGCATAACTGAGCTCTATATTTTCCCCGGCGGCACCAATGGATATAACGGCGGAGGAGCAGGAAGCACACCGGCCCACAATGGCGGTGGAATGTCCGATGTCCGTGTCGGCGGCACAACAGTCTCCGACCAGATCATTGTCGCCGGCGGCGGCGGTGGTCAGGGTAACAATGGCCCGGGCGGAGCAGGCGGTGGCGGCGCAGCCTGTTCAGAGGGCGCAGGCGGTCAGGGAGGTGGTGGATACAGCGGTGCTGACGGCTCAGACGGCACATGCACAACAGGCGGAGCAGGCGGCACAAGCGGACACGGCTCCGGAGGTGGAGGCGGTGGTCTTACATCCGGTGGCGGTGGAGGAATTTCCACCAGTTATCCAGACGGCACAGCTGGAACTCGCGGCCTTGGAGGCAACTGGGGTAACAACTCTTCATGCTATGCAGGCGGCGGGGGCGGCGGTTACTATGGCGGCGGCGGATCGCCCGAGGGTAACTGTTCCGGCGGCTCGGGCGGGGGCGGTTCATCCTGGGCAAATTCCGCACTCATGTCAGAGCTTGAATTCACAGGCGGCATCTGGACAGGTGACGGCAAGGTCGTTATAGACTGGTAAAAGAGTCTTCACATAACCGACATAACTAGTCAGGGTGCCAATTAGTTTTTTTATTTGACACCCTGCCTATTTTCCACTATATAGATATGGGCATATGCCCTGCATGGTAGATTGCAAGCGAGTGCACAGGGTTTCATGGCTCTGGATTATTTTATGGGTATTACACTGCATTAATGGGAAGTGCTCAGCATATTCCGGAACACGGGAAAAATACCCCATGGTTTGATTAAAAGGTAAGGGGGGCGAGATCCATTATGGGCAATCCATTAGACAACTCTTTTCAGCTACAAAACAGACTGAAGGCCCATGTCACAATTCCCACCCCAAGAAGTCAAAAGACCGATAACAAGCAACATAAAATAAAACAAGTACAGGAAAAGATATGAGACCTAGGCGGGAAAGGGATTACACCCCCAAGACCAATAAGCG
>NPID01001680.1_pt4 | contig 14147 bp, 9 predicted proteins | sample 8637491 | NCBI WGS metagenome assembly NPID01 (sample SAMN07420843, study PRJNA396082) | bioreactor metagenome | isolation source: sample BA6 brine-fed electro-methanogenic bioreactor BA | place: Japan: Kochi | collected 2016-06-14 | reverse complement strand
TTGCACAGAAAAAGAAAAAATCGAATGAAAAAAATGATACCATCACCTCAGGGCAGGTGAGCGGCCTGAAATGGAGGAGTATCGGCCCCGCCTTCACCTCCGGACGGATCGCCGATTTTGCGGTAAACCCCTGCAATCCCAGCGAATATTATGTTGCTGTTGCCTCGGGCCATATCTGGAAAACGGTGAATAACGGGACCACTTTCAAGCCCATATTCGATAATTATGGAGCCTATTCCATCGGCTGCCTGGCCATGGACCCGAACAACCACCACGTGATCTGGGCCGGAACCGGCGAAAACAACCATCAGCGTGCGCTGGGCTATGGCAATGGTGTGTATAAAAGCCTCGACGGCGGCCGCTCATGGAAGAACATGGGCCTGAAGGATTCGCGCCAGCTTGGCAAGATCCTCATCGATCCCCGCAACTCCGACGTGGTGTATGTGGCTGCCGAAGGCTCCGTATGGGGCCCCGGCGGTGAACGCGGATTATACAAGACCACCGATGGCGGAGAAAACTGGGAACTGGTGCTGGAGATCAGCGAACATACCGGCATCAACGATATGGTGATGGATCCCCGCGACCCGGATGTGATCTATGCTTCATCCGAACAAAGGCGCCGCCACGTGCATACCAAGATCGGCGGTGGCCCCGAATCGGGCATTCATAAGACCACCGACGGCGGCAAAACCTGGAAGAAACTTCGTTCGGGGCTTCCCGGAGGGGATGTGGGGGGCATCGGCCTGGCCATATCGCCCGTAAACCCGGATGTGGTCTATGCCATCATTGAAGCGGAAGGCGAAAGCGGCGGATTTTTCCGCACGGAAAACCGTGGCGAGAGCTGGAAGAAAATGAGCGGCCATCACGCCAGTGGACAGTACTACAACGAAATTTACTGCGACCCCAAAGATGTGGACAAGGTGTACAGCGTGGAAACGGTATCAAAGGTCACCCTCGACGGGGGAAAGACCTGGAAAAGCGTGGGCAACAACAGCCGCCACGTGGATGACCATGCGCTCTGGATCGATCCTAAGGATACCGAACATTTCATGATCGGTGGCGATGGCGGGGTTTATGAAACCTACGACGGTGGAAAGAACTATATCTTTAAATCCAATCTTCCCGTAACCCAGTTCTACCGGGTGAGCGTCGACAACACCTGGCCATTTTACTGGGTGTATGGCGGTACCCAGGACAACAACAGCATGGGCGGCCCGAACATGAATACCAGCAGCCAGGGCGTCAGTATGGGCGAATGGGTGGTGACCCTCGGAGGTGACGGCTTCTGGCAGGCCATCGACCCCGAAAACCCGGATATCGTTTATTCTGAGTACCAGTACGGGAACATCTACCGCTACGACAAAAAGAGCGGCCAGGGCACGGGTATAAAACCACAGCCAAGAAAAGGTGAAGACACTTACAAATGGAACTGGAATTCTCCCTTCATCATTAGCCCACACTCAGGCACCCGCCTGTATATGGCTGCCAATAAGGTGTTCCGAAGCGACAACCGGGGCGATAAATGGAAAGTGATCAGCGATGATATCACCGCACAGGTCGACCGCAACACCTGGCCTGTTATGGACCGTTTTTGGGGGGTGGATGCCGTTCAGAAAGATGTTTCCACTTCGCTGTTCGGTATGGCTGTCAGCCTGGCCGAATCCACGGTGAAGGAGAACCTCCTGTATGTGGGTACCGACGACGGGGTGATCTCCGTGACCGAGGATGCCGGCGAAAACTGGCTGCAGACCAAAAGCTTTCCCGGGGTGCCGGAATATACTTATGTCAGCGATATTCTGCCTGATAAATATGATGAAAATGTGGTTTATGCTTCCTTCGACAACCATAAGCGCGATGATTTCAAACCCTACATTCTGAAGAGTGCCGACAAGGGAAAAACCTGGACCTCGATCAGCGGAAATCTCCCGGAGAACGGTACCGTGCATACCATCGAACAGGATGTGGAGCGCCCGGAACTGCTTTTCGTGGGTACCGAATTCAGTGTCTTTTTCAGCATCGACGGCGGAAAGATCTGGACAGAACTGAAGTCTGGCCTGCCCTCCATTGCCGTGAAAGATATGGTGATCCAGGAAAGGGAAACCGACCTGGTGATCGCCACTTTCGGACGTGGTTTCTACATCCTCGATGATTATTCCCCGCTGAGGATACTCAATAAGGAATTGCTCGATTCATCTGCATACATCTTCCCCATTAAAGATGCGCTGATGTTCACCTCCACACGCGGGCGCTACGGACAGGGATCGACCCCGTATTACGGCGAGAATCCCGATTTCGGGGCGGTGTTCACCTATTTCCTGAAGGAGTCGCCAAAGACCCTGAAACAGATGCGCAAGGAGAAGGAAAAAGACCTGGTCAAAGACAAAAAGCCTATTCCTATTCCATCGATGGAGGAACTCAGGGCCGAAGAGAAGGAAGTAAATCCCTATCTCATTTTCACCATAACCGATGAGGAAGGGAATGTTATTCGTCGTATCAACAAGCCGGCTTCGAAAGGCCTGCACCGCATGAACTGGACCCTGACCTATCCGTCGATGGGCAATGTGCGTTTGAGCGACGATAAGTACAAACCTACCGCCAACGACCGCGACGGCATTGCCGTGATGCCGGGCAAGTATTATGTGAGCCTGTCGCAGTGGGTGAGGGGAGAGGTCACTGAACTGGTGGATCCAGTGCCCTTCAATGCCGTGGTGCTGAACAATGTTACCCTGCCTGCTCCCGACCGTGCCGAGTTGGTCGCTTTCCAGCAGAAAACGGCAAAAATGCTGAGAGCGATCTATGCTGCGCAGCAGATGAACCGCGACCTGATCAAGAAGGTGCAATACCTGAAACAGGCGATTAACAACACCCCGGATGCCGGCCCGGAACTCCTGGCTAAAGCAACAGAACTTGAGCAGGAACTGGACGACATCCGATGGGAATTTTACGGACAATCGCCCAAAGCCAGCCGCGAAGAGAACTGGCCGGCTCCCGTAGCGCTCAACGACCGCCTGGGCGCCCTGGTGTATTCGCACTGGAACTCCACTTCCAGGGTCTCGGAAACCCAGATGCAGATGTACGACATCCTGGCGGAAGAATTCCCGCCCTTGCTGGATCAGCTGCGCGATATTGCCGAGGTGAAAGTGAAAGCCCTGGAAGCCGAACTGGATGCCATTGGCGCTCCCTGGACACCGGGAAGGATCCCTGAATGGAAAGAATAGCAATTAGCGGCTAAGCTGCATAGCTTATTTTTGAGTGGCGCTTTTTATGGTCTTGATCACCATGGAAGCGCCGCTTTTTTTATCGCGGATGCGGATGAAGTAAATGCCCTGTGGCTGCCCTGACAGCTCAATATTAAAGCGTGGTCCGGCGTGAACGGCTTCATAGATCTTTTTCCCGCCAGGGGTGAATACGCTGACCTCATGATCCTCATTCCCGGAGGTGATCACGGAAACAACATCGCTGAAAGGATTCGGGAACACCCGGGCCTGAATCTCCTGTCGTTCGGGATTGCTGCTGAGCAAACCGGTACTGAAATAGCATTCCTCGTCGAGGGCGATCAGGTTCCCGTCGAAATCGCAGATAATTCCGCCTTTAAGCAGCAGGTAATAGTCCTGGTTTTCCTGTAGTGACGGATCCGGGAAAAGCTCGATCTGTGTTTTTTCGTTATTGATGATCCCGGTAAAAGCCACATCAGCACCGCTGCTGTTTGTTTCTTTCAGATCTACGAGCAAGGGGATGTCTCCGTTGGTGATCTCACCGCCCAGGGCCTTGGTTACCGGTTCACTGAAGGTGATCAGCAGACTGGTGTCGGGCGGCACATTGACCGATCCAAAAGATGGGGTGAACCATACATAAGGGACTTCACCGTTGTAGGTCGCGCGTAATTCCAGTTGCCGGGCAATGCGCCTTGAGGTATCGGCATTGTCGTAATTCAGGGTGAGCCGGTCGGAAAATTCCCCGCTGGCTCCCGGCTCAAAACCGACTCTCAGGCTGTTGGATGAAAAGGGAAAGATGAGCAGCGGCAGATCCGACAGCACTTGAAATTCAGGGTGTAGGTTGTGGGTTGAACTGATGCTGATCACCTGGTTGGAGTTGTTCTGAATGAACAGCAGGTTTTCCTTCATTCCCTGGGAACCGGAGTAATTCCCGAACGACAGTTCAGGTTGTGTGGAGAATAAACTTGTTTCCCAGCTTGCTTTTATGGCCCTGTAGGAGTTCACATAATCCTCGAAATGGATGTCGCGGAGAAGGCTGCCTTCTGAACTGAGTTCGGTGATTGCTTCCGGGAAGGTCCCGCCCCACCCGACTACCCGGTTTCCATTGGACTGGGTGCGGAAGCTGCCGGCCGAACCGGCGTAGATGTCGGGGCCATGACGGTAAGACCATACGAGGGTGGCTACGAGGTTGTTCTGGTCCAGTTCATACTCCAGCACCTGGGAATATTGCGGGCTCCTCAGGTTCCCGTTGTCGAAAACAGTATAATGCCCATTGGGCAGCCGCTCAATATCATGCTGATGGGTAAATCCCGTGGGATCATCTTCGATGAGGAAATTATTGTTCTCGCTGTTTTTACCGAACCTCCAGTTCACATCACCCGTTGTGAAATTAATTTTGGTGATCTCGTCGAGGTGCCGGCTGGAAAGCAAAATGTTGCCATCCTGGTCGATCTCAAATGCATTTCCATGCACATAGTCCACCCCGGGTGCAGTGAGATCAATATCGTCGGTGGCATCGGTGATCTCAAAATGATCCCAGCTTCTCCACTGGAAGAATACATTCTGGTTATTGTCCACTTCCTGGATCACCAGCCCGGTAACGATGGCATTAGGGTTTCCGCCGGGAACCACCAGGCTCATGTTCACAGGTTGCGGATCGTACGACATGACCAGGTAGTGCCCGTTATTGAGCAGCAACATTTCGTGGGCATCCAGGATGTAGCCGTTGCCGGTATTTACACTGTCGATCAGGGTATAGCGGTCGTCGAGGATGTAGTATTTCTCATGCTCATTGTTGTTTACAATATTGGTGGCGTAGCAGAGGGTTCCGTCCTGGAGAGGATGGAAGTTGATGCAATTGTATTCCCCTTCTTCAAAAAAGACCGGTGTACCATAGCTGTCGAAAATGCAAATAAATTTATTCCAGGGCAGGGTGGTAAAACGGCAGTTCAGGTTCACAAAATAATACTCCTGGTCGGCCGGTCCATAGGAGAAAACAATGGGTTGCGGAAAATCGCCAGGCAGCACATTGGAGGTTTGCTGTGATCGTTGTGTAATGACACCGGGTTCATTTCCGGGCATTTCTTCTGCCTGGATCTCGTGCCAGCGCCGGAAAATCTCATTCCTGTCGTGCCCGCTAACGGTGAAATGAATATGAATGGTTTCGATGGGATTTCCGTTTGCGGTCCTGAGCCCGGGCAGGCTCCTTACTTCCACTTTTTCGTTCCCTTGAAACGGTTTTTGCGGTTTCAGGATCAGGGTGTTTTTGTCTTCGGAGAACATCAGCTCAAAGGCCATCGTTCCACTTTTATTTCCCGTGATAACAAAGTGGCTGTTCTTCACGGAGTGGATGTCGAACCCCTCAGTGACCTTCAGGATGATATTTTGTTCCGGGTTAACCATCTCCGCCCCCGGGAGAGGATGTATATAGGAACAGCGAACTTCCTGGGCAATAGTCTGCCCGGCTGTCATAGCAAATAGCATGCTGAATAGTATCAGGCTGCTGTAGCAGGATATCATTTTCCTTATATTGATCATAGCTTTGTTGCGTTATTTTTTATTAATGGATCTTGACCTAATTGATTTAATTGCCTTCCAATATCGTAATAATGATATATTTTTCAAAATTAACATTAAGATAATTGAGAACAAATAGGAAACTAAATTCGTTTTTCGTTTCTTTGCGGTTTTGAATCCAATAAAGCTCAAAGTTTTAATCGTTTGTAAGTCAGCCGACAGGAAAATAGTTTTGAATTGTTTCAAATAATTTTTTCGGCTGATCGTCTGTAAAGCAAACGCTCAGAAATGGAAACCGCATTGACAAGAAATGAACACATAAAGCTGACGGTAAAGGAAGAAAGCCCCCGGCTGCTGAACTTTATCCGCAAGCGGGTACCGGACAGGGAGGAGGCGGAAGACATCCTGCAGGATGTATTTACCCAGCTGGTGTTTTCCTTTGAGTCGATCCAGTCTGCTGAGCGTATCGGTTCCTGGCTGTATACCACAGCACGGAACAGGATCACGGATTATTTCCGTAAAAAGCGGCCCGATCGTTTTTCCGACCGGCGCATGAGCAATGCTGACGGGGAAGAAACTCTGGGGATGGAAGAGATCATCCCGACCGACCTCTTTGATCCGGAAGATGAATTTATGCGCCCGGTGATCGCTGATGCCATGGAAGATGCCCTTGCCGAGCTGCCGGAAGAACAAAGAAGTGTTTTCATGATGCATGTATTCGATGAAATGAGTTTCAGGGAGATCTCCGAAATGACCGGTATTCCGGTGAATACTTTGCTGTCGCGAAAACGCTATGCCGTCCTGCACCTCAGGAACCGATTGGAAGAATTGTATGAACAGATTAAAAACTACTGAGATGAAAAAGCACAGAGGATTCAAAATTGTTGCAATGGTGTTTATAGGCGCGGCTATACTGGCGCTGGTTACCCTTGCTGTTATGTTTTTGTGGAACTGGCTGATCCCTGCGATCTTTGTGGGTGGGCCTGAGATCACCTACTGGCAGGCCCTGGGCCTGATGGTCCTTTCCAAAATACTCTTCGGTGGATTCAAACCCCATCGTCCTCCATCATTTTCGAAAGACAACAACGGCTCGTGGAAAGACAGGTTCAGGGAACGCTGGAATTGCATGGATCAAAAGAAGAAGGAGAAGATCAGGGACCACATGTTTTCCAGGTTCAACGATATGCCTGAAGGCGAAGAAGAATCGTCAGAAAAGAAAGAACAGGATTGAAAACCAAAAATGAAAAACAGATGAACCGGATTGCCGGGGGTTTTGAAAAACACTTCCGGCATTTCGGTTATAAAAAAACCCTTGTTGATGAAGTGGCGGCCGAAATGGGCGTGAGCAAGAAAACCATTTATCAGTGCTTTGGCTCCAAAGAGGAGATCTTTAGTTACATTATCCGGGAAAAGGCACGGGCCCGCAGGGCGAAAGTGGAGAAGGCCATTGCCCCTTTATCTTCCCCCATGGAAAAACTTGAAATGATGACCCGGATCAACCTCGAGGAGTTCAGAAAGTTAAGGCGGAAACGCATCCGGGTCATAAAGGAATCCGCCCAGCAGAACCTCGCAGCTGGGATCTTCCGTCAAACCTTTTTTAGCCTGCTGCGCGACATCATCAACGAGGGGGTGGAACAGGGAGAATTCGAATGCTGCAATACTGAAAAAACCGGCCGTTTTATTCAGGCGATGGTACAGGAGGCCATGGAGGATATCCGCCATGATGCCGACGCACAGCCTGATGATGACCTGATCTGCGCAATTGTTAAAATACTAAGCAACCCATATAACAAAACCCGGAATTAATTGTCTGATTGTAAAATTAAGCGTGTCATATGAAAAGAAGAATTATCGTTGTTGTGAGCATCCTGGCCATCCTGCTGCTGGCATTTGGCGGATCATATTATTTCAGTAGCCTGAAAGAAAGCCCCGAAACGCAGATCCCGGAAGAGATCCTTCGGAAAGTTAAGGCTGAAGAGGTGAAATACAAAAGTGTGGATTACACCATTGCCTCCACCGGACGCCTCGGCTCGCAAAGCTATGTCGATATTATTTCGGAGGTCCAGGGTGAGATCCTGCCCGGAAGCGTTCCCCTGAAAAAAGGTCAATCGTTCAGGAAAGGTGATCTTCTGCTTAAGATCTACGACGAGATCACCGATTACAACCTGAAAGCGGCAAAGAGCAGGTTCCAGAACAGCATCGCGAATATCCTGCCTGATTTCAAGATCGATTACCCCGAAGATTACCAGAAGATAAAGGATTTCTTTGATGCCCTGCGCATCAACGAGCCCCTGCCTGAATTGCCTGAGATCACTTCCGACCAGCAAAGGATCTTCCTGGCCAGCAGGAATATCCTCAACGATTATTTCTCCATTAAAAGCAGCGAGATCCAATTGGGCAAACACAGGATATATGCGCCTTTCACAGGCACTTTTACCGATGTGATGCTGGAAGTCGGCTCCATTGCCAACCCGGGCAGCCGTCTGGCACGCATCATCAACACCGGCATGCTCGAACTGGAAGTCCCTGTGCCGGTGGAAGACATCAAATGGGTACAAACGGGCAGCAAAGTGACGGTGACCAATGAGGATAATTCGGCGGAATGGACCGGCAAGGTAGTGCGGAAAGCCGATTATGTCGATCCTGCATCGCAGGCGGTCAGTGTATTTATCAGCGTGGAAAACAACAGTGAAAACCCGCTTTACGAAGGCATGTACCTGAAAGCTTCTTTCGATGGCAAGGTGAGTGGACTGGCCATGGAGATCCCCAGGAGGGCCATATTCAATAGCGATATGGTTTTTGTGGTCAAAGACAGCAGCCTGATGAAAGCCCGGATCAATATCGTAAAGATCAACCAGCAAACGATCATTTTCAACGGCCTGGAAGAAGGTCTCAAGGTGGTGACCGAACCCCTGGTGAATATGGTGGAAGGAACAAAGGTTGAGACCTATTAAGTGCCCATGAACCTGAAAAAGCATCTGTCATGATCAAGAAACTTGTAATAACGTTTGTTAAATATCCTTTCTACGCCAACCTGATCATCGCGATCCTGCTCCTGGCAGGTTTGTACGGGCTTTCCAGCATGAAGAAATCCTTCTTCCCCGAGAGGTCAACTACCGAAATTATCGTGAGTGTGGTCTATCCCGGAGCTTCCCCCCAGGAAATGGAGGAAGGGGTGACCATGCGGGTGGAAGAAGCAATCCGCGGAATTGTCGGGATCAAATACGTGAACAGTACCTCCAGCGAGAATTTCGCCTCGGTGACCATTACCACCACCGGCGATTACGATATCGACGAAACCCTCATGGAAGTCAAAAATGCAGTGGATGGGATCACTTCTTTGCCTGTTGATGCTGAAAGGCCAATTGTTTTCAAGAGAAGAAATACAACCAATGCCCTCTTCATGGGCCTCACCGGCGATGTGGACCTGCTCACCCTGAAAAAGTATGCCGATGAGATCGAGCTTGATCTCTACAATTCCGGGGTTATGTCGCAAATCAATGTATCCGGTTACCCGGCCCTCGAGATCTCGGTGGAAGCCACGGAAGAAGACCTGCTCCGACATAATCTGACATTCAGTGATCTCTCCCTGGCCATTGCCCTGAACAACCGCGATATCTCGGCCGGGATGATCCGTTCCGACGAAGAGGAGATCCTGATCCGCTCCAGGAACAAGGAATACGATCCGGATGCCATCGGGGATATTATCCTGCGCGCCGACCCGAACGGACGCTTTCTGCGCATCCGCGATGTGGCAGAGATCAAAATGAAATTTGCCGATGTTTCTTTTGCCGGCTTCCAGAACGGAAAACAAAATATTTCCTTCCAGATCTTTAAACTGGCCGAAGAAGACCTTTCTGAGATCTCTTCTTTCATGGAGGAATATATCGAAGAATTTAACAATACCCATGACCAGGTTCAGCTGGAAGTGACCTACAGCTTCCTGGATATGCTGGGCCAGCGACTGAACCTTTTGTACAGAAACGGAGGCGTAGGGCTCTTGCTCGTGCTGATCGCCCTGGGGCTCTTCCTGAACCTCAGGCTCTCCTTCTGGGTGGCCTGGGGGATTCCGGCTTCCTTCCTGGGAATGTTCATTATCGCCCCGATCTACGGGATTACCATCAACATGATCTCCCTGTTCGGGATGATCCTGGTGGTGGGGATCCTGGTGGATGACGGCATCGTGATCGCGGAAAACATTTACACTCATTACGAACGGGGAAAAAGTGCCCGCCGGGCTGCCGTGGATGGCACCATGGAAGTGTTGCCCGCGGTAACCACCTCCGTCGTAACCACCATGATCGCCTTTTCACCTTTGCTCTTCCTGCAGGGAAGAATGGAAATGATGTTCGAAATGGCTTTCGTGGTGATATTCAGCCTGTTGTTCTCCCTTGCTGAAGCCTTTTTTGTGCTGCCGGCACACGTCGGGAGCAAATGGGTGCTTCGCAGGAATAATACAGAATCACGCTGGATGAAAGTACGACGGGTTCTCGACAGGGCCATGGAATTCCTGAAGTTCAGAATGTATGCTCCCACACTGCGTTTTGTGCTGAAATGGAAATACATCATGCTGGTCACCCCCATTGCCCTGATCATCCTTACCGTTGGGCTGTTCAGCGGCGGGCTGATCAAATCCACATTCTTCCCGGCCATTCCTTTCGATTTCTTCAACGTGAATATCGCCTTTACCCCGGGATCCGGAGAAAAGCAAACACATGAGTACCTAATGCGTTTTGAGGATGCCATGTGGGAACTCAATGAGGAGATCAAGGAAGATTACAATTACCCGGAAGGAGTGCTCAACTATACCTTCCTGAATCTGGGAAATGCTTTTAACGGGCAGGAAACCGGGGCGCATTCCGGGAGTATCTTCGTGCTATTGAAAAACCTGGAGGATGCCCCGCTCAGCAGTTTCGAGATCGTGGAATTGCTCCGGCAAAAAATAGGCCCTGTTCCGGAAGCTGAAAAATTTACCGTTGAAGGCATAGCCACTTTCGGAACCCCCGTTTCCATCAGCCTGCTTGGCAAAGACCTGGATGAACTCCAGCAAGCCAGGGACTTCATGATGCGGGAGATGAGCAATATCAAGATCCTGAAAGATATCAATGATAACAACGCCATTGGCAAGCGGGAAGTACAACTCGAACTTAAGCCCAAAGCCTATTTCCTCGGCTTAACCCACAACGATATCACCAACCAGGTGCGCCAGGGTTTCTTCGGCGGACAGGCCCAGCGATTGCAGATCGGCAAGGACGAGGTGCGTGTATGGGTGCGCTATCCCAAGCAGGACCGCCTGAACCTTGGACAGATGGAATCCATGAAAATTAAAACGCCCATGGGCGGGGAATATCCCCTGTCGGAACTGGCAACCTACGAGATCCGCCGCGGGCCGGTGAACATCCAGCGCTACAATATGTCGCGTGAGGTGCGTATCGATGCCAACCTGGTCGATCCCTATGCCCCGGTTCCTCCCATCCTGGAGGAGATCAAAACGAATATCGTCCCGCGCATGCAGGAACAATTCCACGGGGTGGAAGTGGAATACCAGGGACAGTCGCGCGACAGCGACGAAGCCATGGAAGACCTGAGCAAGTATTTCACCATTGCCTTTGCAATCATTATCCTGCTGATCATGATCCACTTTAAGTCTTTCTCTCAGGGAATGATCATCCTGATGATGATCCCCCTGGGCTGGCTGGGTGCCGTTTGGGGACATGGCGTTGAAGGTTTTCCCGTATCCATGCTCAGTGCCTGGGGAATGGTGGCCCTGTCGGGAGTGATCATCAACGATGCGGTGGTCTTCCTGTCGAAATATAATTCCCTGATCAGGGAAGGGAAAATGGTATTGGACGCGGTGTACGAGGCCGGTCTGGCCAGGTTCAGGGCCATCGTGCTCACCACCATCACCACCACGGTGGGGCTGTACCCGATCATCCTTGAGAACAGCTTCCAGGCCCAGTTCCTCATCCCCATGGCCATCTCCCTGGCCTATGGCGTGATGATCGGAACGGCATTCATCCTGGTGCTTTTCCCGGTACTGATACTGGTTCTGAACGATATAAGGAAAGGCCTGTATTTCCTCTGGAATGGAAAGGAAAAGTCGCCGGAGGCACTGGAACCCGCGAATGTTTATGCAAAACGTGTAATTGATTAACCCCAAGTATATCCGATGAAAATAGCTGACAACATAAAGATCCTTTTCCTGGCTGCCGCATTTTTTATGGCGGGGCCGAAGCTGCGGGCACAGGATGCCCGTGCGGAACTCTCGCTCCCGCAGGCCCTGGAGATCGGCCTGGAAAACAACTTCCAGATCAGGATATCCAACGAGAACCTGCGCATTGCCGAGAACAACAACAGCTGGGGGGCTGCCGGAATGTGGCCTTCCATTAGCCTGGGGGCGGCACAGAACAACCGATACGATGAAGGCGACAGCCGCATCGTTCCGGGTACCCGCGATGAATACTATACCAATCTGATTGCGCCCTATGTAAACCTGAACTGGACCCTGTTCCGGGGCTTTTCGGTGCATATCACGAAAGACAAGCTGGATGCGCTGGAACGCTATTCCGAAGGCTATGCCACCATCGTGGTGGAGAATACCATTCAGGGGATCGTGCTGGCCTACTACAATGCTCTTTTGCAGGAAGAGTTGCTCAGCGTAACCGAGGAGGTGAAAGAGCTTTCCCGCGACCGCTATAACTACATGATGTTCAAGAAAGACCTGGGCGGGGCGGTGACCTACGACGTGCTGCAGGCCAAGAATGCCTATTTGGATGACTCCACCACGAATCTGCTGCAGCAACTCAATGTGAAGAATGCCTACCTGAACCTGAACCTGCTCCTGGGCGAGGATGAGGATATTGAATACGATCTCACCGATGAATTCACGGTGCAATTGCTTGATTTTCCTCTCGACAGCCTGCTGGTGCAGATGATGGAAAGCAATACCAATATCCGGAACCAGTACATCAACCAGGAGATCCTGCGAAAGGATGCTCAGCTGGCCCGGAGGAACATGTACCCGGTGCTTTCGCTGAACGGCGGTTTCGACCATGCCAATACCCGGCTGAAATATGTAAATGCCGATCCCTCGTACACCAACAGCCTCGATTATTATGCGAATTTCACCCTGAGCTTTAACCTCTTCAACGGGGGGAATGTCAGGCGCAGCATCAAAAATGCAGAGATCGGCGAGCAGATCGCCATGCTGGAAACCGAAGAACTGGAGATCAGCCTGTCAAACCTGATGAAGACCGACCATAAACTCTACACCATCCGCAAGGAACTGTATAATGTTTCCCTGGCGAACCTCGAGAGCGCTAAGCTCAACCTCGGTATTTCCACGGAGAAATTCCGTTCAGGGGCGATCAATTCCTTTAACTTCAGGGATGTACAGGTGATCTACCTGCGGGCCGCCGCTGCCAAATATGAGGCCATTTACAACCTCATCGACATACAAACGGAGCTGCTGCGGCTTTCCGGAGGGATCATCAGGGAGTATTGAGTTCCGAGTGCCGAGTGTCCCGAAAAACCAGAAATCTTTGATTTCACCGTTTTTCGTGGATCCACGATTCCGTAAAACGNNACGGTATCGGGACCGAGTTCCGATTTTACTCCAGCATCTTCGCCAGTTGCAGAAACTCACCCACCCCCAGTTCTTCTGCTCTTTTTGAAAGGTAGGGTGCTACTTCGCGGCTGTTTTGTTCATTCAGGTAGGACCGCAGGGCATTCCGGAGGGTTTTGCGGCGCTGGTTGAAGGCAGCCTTCACCACGGCAAAATAATGCGCGGATGGGCAATCGATATCCATGGTATTATTACGCACAAGCCTGATCACGGCTGATTTTACCTTTGGCGGGGGCCTGAAAACATGCTCCGAAACCGAAAACAGGTATTCAATATCATACCAGGTTTGCAGCAATACACTCAGTATCCCGTAGGTTTTGTTTCCCGGGCCGGAACGGATGCGGTCTGCCACTTCCTTCTGGATCATGACCACGGCTGAGCTCAGGCGGTCGCGGTCGTCCAGCATCCTGAAAAAGATCTGGCTGGAAATATTATACNNATGATCTGGTATGGTTCGGAGATGATCTCTTTCAGTTCCGTTTTCAGGAAATCGGCGTGGATCAGCCTATCCTCAATGCCGGGGAAATGAACTTTCAGGTATTCAACGGATTCGGCATCCGTTTCGATAAAACGGGGATCCCAACCGGAATTTTCCAGGATCCGGCCGCTGAGTATCCCGGTACCCGGGCCGATCTCCAGCACCGAAGAAGGCTCGGAGGGCAAGGCGTTTACGATCTTGCCGGCGATATTGTGATCAAATAAGAAATGCTGCCCGAGAGACTTTTTGGGGTTAACCATGCTCAAAAATACAACTTTTAGAAATCTGAACACCCGGCACCCGGTATCTGGTA
>NPID01001053.1_pt1 | contig 14155 bp, 5 predicted proteins | sample 8637491 | NCBI WGS metagenome assembly NPID01 (sample SAMN07420843, study PRJNA396082) | bioreactor metagenome | isolation source: sample BA6 brine-fed electro-methanogenic bioreactor BA | place: Japan: Kochi | collected 2016-06-14 | reverse complement strand
CGGGAGCACACGCAGGTGCTCCCCTACGAAAACGAAAACGGAAATGGAAACGAAAACGGAATCGGATTCGGTTTCTTTGATTGAAATAATTCAATGGTTTAAAACGATGACAACCAATGAATACACGCGAATGGTCAAAACCGAAAATTGGCCGCCGTATTTCAAGAAAATCTGGCAGCGGTCGTTTTACCCCGTGAGATAATGAAATATTACGTTTACATATTAAAATCATCTAGAGACGGTAATTTCTACGTAGGATATACGAAGGATATTCAAAAACGACTGGAACAGCATAATAAAGGGAGAGTGCCATCGACGAAGAACAGACGGCCGTTAGAACTCGTATATTGGGAAGGTTGCCTTAATCAGCAAGATGCAACACACCGAGAGAAATATCTAAAAACTGCATGGGGAAAGAGATATATTAAGAACCGTCTCAAGAATTTTTTGGAGGAGGATTAAGATGAATATCTCACGGGGTAAACGGAACGACACCGACCTCGCGATATTGCGCGATTACATTTTGAACAACCCATTGGAATTAAACCTCGTGGAGGAATCCGCGAAATAAGAAATCTGTTCGGCTGTGGGGGGCGTCTCGGAATGGCGGGGGGTTCGTATTCTCGTGGCGTTCTTATTTGAGATAGACTGCTCGACGGACTATTTCGACATTTTCTGACTTTGCGCGAACAAAATATACTCCCGACCTTGTTTTGTCATCGGGCCGCCAGATAAAAACGCCCGGTTCCGAATCGCTGTCAATGATGGAGTTGCCCTGCTTGCCGGCGGGTTTCGTTCGGTCGGTCAAAACACGCCTGCCCATGACGTCGTATATCTCGATTTCGGCATGAGCCGGAGTTAAAATCGTTACGCTGGAGTTGAAGGGATTCGGCAGGACAAAAAGGTCGAAGTCGCGGGGGACGTCGTAATATTCCTCGATGGTCTCGGGAATATATATCAGGAAGGCGCAGGTATCGCATGCCCAGGGGTCACAGGCGACGATTTTTACCTCGAACTCCCCCGTGTCGGCGACTTCGGGGAGGGCGATATATAGGGTTGTATCGAAGAGATGGGTTCCGGGGGCCGTATCTGCGAGGAAAAGCGAAATATGGTCGCCGTCGAGGTCGCTGATGGAGAGGGCGTAGCGGAGGGTGTCGAGCCAGCTTGTCAGGGCGGTATCGAGGGGGCAGTTATCGAACAGGGGCGCGGAATTCGGGCCGAAGAACTCGTAGGGGCCGATATCGGGCGCGAGGCCGTTGGGGCGCGGGTTCATCAGGAGGTCGTAGTTCGGGGCGTAGAAGACGGAGTCGTGATAAATGCCGACATAGACGCTCTCCGCACCGGCGCTTACACAGGGCGAAGTTCGCATGATGCGGAAATTCTCGGCAAGGGTATCGACGAACATGGGGTCGTCGTAGAAGACGCCGTCGCCGAAATGGATGTAGGAGCCTTCGGCATATTCGCATTTGGAGATGTCGATGAGACTGTTGAAGATGGAGAGGGAGCAGGGGTGCGGGATTTCATCCCACACATCGTATCCCAAGAATATTTCATCCGCTGAGGTTGTTGCTGTGTTGCCTGATAGAATACAGTTAGTAATTATCGGATAAGAATCCCATAAAGAAAACACTGAACCGCCGTAACCGTTAGTTATCGAGAAGTTATTAACTATCAAGCAGTTTTTGAATTTGGGTTGTCCTGCGGATATATATACCGCGCCACCTCTTCCATTATCTACCAAACCACTTATATTCGATTTGAATATACAGTTATCAAACTCAATGTCTTTTGATGATGCAATAAAAATACCACCGGCATATTCATTAGCTTGGTTTTCATCAACAATCGAATTACTAAAGGTGACGGTTGATTTAGAGATAATGCCTACCCCAGCCCCTCGTTGAGCGGTATTATCGAATACTCTCTCGCCGAATGCAAATACATTATTCGCTCGTCGAATGACAATGCCGCCACCGAGTATATCCGCTATATTATGTTGATAGATATTCGAATAGAGCGTTGCCTCACAGCTATCGAGGTAAAGCCCCCCTCCCATATATGCCGCGTGATTATCTTCGACCAAATTATAGTTGAAGTCGATTGAACCTTCGAAGATAGCTAAGCCTGCTCCATGCAACGAATCGACGATATTTCCCTTAAACTCATTATATTCAAGAATTAAACTTGATTTGAAAGAATAAACGCCCCCCCCGCATCTCATTGTTCTATTATTATTGATTGAGGAATGTCTGAGAACCAGTTCACTTTCCTCAACATGAATTGCCCCGCCGTATTCGTAACCCCCGGCACCGGAAATCCGGCAATATTCAAGAGAACAAGGATTAGCTTTGAAGAAGCGTAAGCCTCCATGATACCCAAGTGTTGTATCACATGCGGTGAACACAATCGAATCGCTCGGGGTGCCTATAGCTTTCAATACTGCGGCGGAGTCGATACGGAATTCGTAGTTGCCCCAGAAATTGAATCGCACTCCAGGGTCGATTAGCAATGTCTCGGCTGAGGGGACATAGATGTCGTCGAAGATGCAGTAAGGGGAATCATCGACGTGCAATGTTCCGGATACGGCTCCGGCCAGGGGGAAACCGCAGGCGCGGACGTCGATTACGAAACTGCAGGTGTCGTAGAACATCGAGTCGGTGATGATGATCGATATTTCGTTCAGGCCGGTGTCCTCTATTGAGGGCGTCCAGGTGAAGACCGTGTCGTCTTCGAGGAAACTACCGTCGGCGCCGATTGCGGATGTGCTAATGTAGTCGCCGTCCGGGTCATCCATGGAGAAATACATGCATACGGTTGAATAGGCCGGCACAATGGTGTCTTCCGGATAGAATAAGAAATACGGCGGCCTGCTCGCCGACGAATAGGGCGATTCGTAAGCGCCGATGTCCCAGGTTTCCCCGCGAGGTCTCGTATTGCCTTCGATATCGAACAGCGGTGCGCAGAAAGTCGTATCGAGGAAGGCGATATAGACAGATTCCGCGCCGGCGTCGATTAGTGAGGAAGTGGAGTGGAGATGGAAATCACCGGAAGCTGGATCGACGAAGCCGGGGTCGGCAAGAAAGCAACCAATATCGATTACTTCTCCGTCGCCAGAATGCCCATCAGAAGGATCAAAGTTTGAATAACAACCGACAATATTCGAGGAGTTAAATGTATTCTCATAGTCATGAGTAAAAGCTGTGTTCATAACAATTACATCCGAACTGTTTGCGTAATAGGTTTCAGGCGAATTTGATACAAGCGTTGAATTAAACATTCTAACTGTGCTGTTCGAACCGCGGAAAAAACCGCCGGACGCATTTCCCGGGGTTCCGGAGTGATATTCACCCCACCAATCGTAATAACCGGGGCTATATCCGCCGCTTGCACAACAGTTTATGATTAAGCAATTTCCGATTGTAATGTTTGAACTAATATCATAAATACCTCCACCATAAGAGTCTCCGCCTCTACCTGCACAATGATATCCCTCCGTTCCGGAACCACCCCTAACACCATTCGATTTCAGGACAGAGTTAAGTATGACTATTGTTGAAGATGTTGACATTATTCCGCCGCCATAGCCATCGTCGCCGTAACTGCACTCAGTGGATGGGGTCGCGCCTCTTGTAGTGTTATTCTCAATAGCGCAGTCAATAATATCAACCTTCGAAGAGAGAATGCTGAGACCTCCGCCGCTACCATCGCCATACAAATATGGTTGTGTAAGATTATTTAGTATCTTACTACCATAAATAACAACATCGCTATTCGTTATATCTATGCCACCACCATTATCAAGAGCGTGATTATCTCGAATAGTGCAATAGTTAATCAGAAGATTTGAATTACTAACTCGAATCCCTCCGCCATAATAATAGGAATTCCCTGAAATTTCGCAATTACTAATCGAAATATCAGAATTAGAGGTGTAAATTCCCGATGACGTCGAATTTGAAATCCTGCAATAGTTTAATTCGCATTCCGCTGAGGCATTAATGAAATCCAGCCCGCCATTCAGAACAGAACTGTTCGAGCGGAAAATTATACTGTCCTCCGCCGTGCCCATGGCTTTTAACACCGCCGCGGAATCGACCACAAAACTGAATTCACCCTCGAAAAGGACTTCGACACCGGGTTCTATGATAAGAGTGTCGCCGCGAGGAATATAGACATTACAATGGATTCTATGCGGATTTCGCGTCGAATCCCAAACTCCGAAGACAGGGCCGCAATAATCCATGTATATTTCGATGCTGAAATAAGCCGTGTCCGACAGGTAGCCATCGGAAGCTATGACCTCGAAATCGTAACGGCCGATAGAGAAAGAATCGTTATCCCAGAAGAAGAGAGAATCGCCTATCACGTATGGATCGGGATGGCCGTTTATCGTGTAGCTGAGGCTATCGCCATTGGGATCGACAGTAATTAGTGGCAATGATATTGGCGGAGACGTTGGATTCTCATTAAAGATAGACAGGCTATCCGGTTGTCGCAAAACAACAGGAGCTATATTTTCCGTATAATGAATATCAACTTCGTCCGCACCAATATCTGGAGCATAGCCTCTGGGTATAAGGTCGCCGTCAATATCCTTCATTGGAGCGACCAGGTCTGCCAACTCGGTTCGCCATTGAAGGGCTCCAGAATCGATGCAGGGTGATAGGGTATCGAGGTGTCCGGTGGAATCGACCATAGGATCCCCGGTCGTGTTGTAATCACCCAGAATGAAATACGTGTTAGTGTCCAGAACCCATCTCGAAGTATCGATATTCGAGTAGTTAACGAAAAGCGAGCAGACGGCCTCGGTTTCGTCGGTAACGAGCAATTCGTGGGTAGAAAGGCTTCCGTTGTCGCGTAAGATTGTATTGAAAAGGAAAGTGTTCATGCCTACGATATCGATTCCGGAACCGGAGTTCCTGCATATTGTGTTGTTAACCGAAGAAAACCAATGCCCCCTCAGATTACAGGCTATTGCGTTATCGGTGATGATGTTACCGGTCATGTCGAGGGTATCGCCTTGGAAATATAGGGCAGTGAATAAATTCCTTCTTATTCTGTTATTCATGAGAGTCGCATAGGGGCTGTTTTTCATATATATTGCGCCAGCCGTATCGGCTCTGTTTGAGATGAAACTTGAATTCGTTATAAATGGGGAGTTGCTTTCGCATACCAATGCGCCACCTATATGAGCTTGATTATTGTGAAACTCTGAATTTGAAATTTCGCATTTCGAGGTGCTCGAATAAACTGCTCCCCCTTTGTTATTGGCTGAACAAGTATTGAAGCTACACTCTCTTATCGAGATATCTGTCCTAGAGCTGTAAATTGCTCCCCCATGTTCTTTAGCACAGTTTTTGAATTCGCAGTAGGCGAGAGAGCAACTGTTTGCGGCGCGGTCAAGGTAGATTCCGCCCGATACGATTGAATCACAAACACGAGTTCCAAAAGTGATTACGGAATCCTCGTTTCCGATGGCTTTGAACACTTCGCCATACCTTGCCCATAAGTAGGCGCTATCTGTCATAGCTACAACTTCAACGCCGGGTTTGATGATGAGACTGCATGCGATATCGATAACACCATAAACACGATAAGGGCTACCATCGGCAGTCCAGACGCCAATATCGCTACCGACAACTCGGGTGCCCTCGAAGGCCCAGACTCGGAAAGATACGAAATCGGATGAGATTGTATCATCGGCGACAATAGCGAAATATGTTTCTGGATCGAGAGTGTCCTCATAATCGGGAACCCAGACAATTACGGAATCTCCTTCGATATAGGCATCCGGCGGTGCGCCTGAAAGCCGGTAGCTGACAGGGCTTTCACATTCACGGTTAATAGCGAATCTTGCTCTTAGTGTATCGCACGGGGCGATGAAGGTATCGCGGGGGGATATGGCCCACTCGATTGGCCTGTATTGGACAGTAATAGTAGCTACGGCGGTATCGCAACTCAGATCGTCACAAACAATTAGAGAACAAGTATGAACGCCTATGTCCTCGAAGAGTGGGAACCAAACAAGAAGGGAGTCTCCCATGACATATGCGTCGTCAGGCCCTATTAGTTCGATTGTCCATGTCGAATCATCCCAGTCGAGGATATCGATATCGATGAAAACGGTGTCGCACATATAAGCTGAAAGGGCAGGTGGAGAGAGGGTTATGATGGGAGTAAAATGAGTAGCGGGTGTTTCGTAGGCGCCAAGGTCATATCCGCTTCCAATAGGACGGAGAACACCTTCGTAATCAAATTCTGGTGCGAAGAAAGTCGAGTCGAATATTTCGCTGTAGAGGGATTCGACTCCAGCATCGACACAGGGTGAAAGCTCGATGAGACGGCATTCATCATCCGCGAAAATTGTATCGGTATCGAATATCCCAGAGTGCCACTCGAAATGATTTTCGAGGTCATGATAAATACCAGCACTGTCCATACAGTTGTTTGCGAAAGCAATAGAACAAGGCGGATCGGCACGTATCACCATTTCATATCCTGTAACCATGTCGCCAAATATGCAGTTATACACTACTGCTTTGGCTCCATACCAGGCTCTCAGATGTTGAGCATAGCTGTTCTGGAAAGTGGAGTTTGCTATTTCGCCAAAGCCGCCATTAAGATGCAGAGCGCCCTGTTTGCAGTTTTTGAAGATACAGTTCTCGATTCGGCTATTTGTTTCAAATGTGTAAATCCCGCCGGCATTGTTGGAAATGCAGTCCTGGAAAAGACAATTTCGAGCTATTAAATCTGTATTCTCAGCCGAAATCGCTCCCCCTTTATCACTAGCGCGACAGGAATAGAACCTGCAGTGCTCCAAAACAAGAGGGGCATAAGCCAGTAGTATTGCGCCTCCACAGGTTCTAAAATCGCTTATGGCCTTCGCATAGTGAAAATCGCAATAAGCGAGAGAACAGCTGTTTTCGGGATGGATAATCATGCCGCCGAAACCCGCGGTTGTATCGAGTGCTGTGAAAACGATACGATTCTCTTCTGTTCCTCTGGCTTTGAAGACACTATGTCCTGTATTCGAGAAATGGAACGTATTCATGAAAACGACTTTTACGCCAGGTTCTATGATCAAGGAATCGTAATGTTGAACGCTTATAAATCCATTGACCAGATATGGGCTTCCCGTGGAATCCCAGACTCCTGAGAGAGGCCCGGAAACAAGAGTTCCAAAAATGCGGTGGACGTAGAAACTCATCGTGTCGTTCGTTGAGAAACCATAGGCTACCAGGGAGATTTCATACAACCCCGAATCGATTTCGGACATAACGCAGACAATAACTGAATCACCCTCCAAAAAGCACCCGGCGGGAGAGATCAACCTTAGGCTATCCAAAAAGGTCGGCTGGACATCGACCCTTAAAGTGTCGTAGTTAATCTTTACAAGTGTATCGTTTTCATAATCGCAATTTATTTGGGGTGAGAAAGATACAACTTCCATATTAAAAGTCATTGTATCGCTTTCATAACCATCGTGAACATAGATTTCAACATAATGCATTCCGATATCATGATGTGAAGGCTTGATTTTAATGATCGAGTCTGTCACTGTAGAAGAATCGTCGATTCTGAGGATGTAGCTCATTAAATCGCCATCGAGGTCGTAAGCGCAGATCTCTAAAACTAAAGAATCGTTGTAAGCAACTGTAGTATCAGGGAGGAATTTGTAGAAAAAGGGCGGTCTGTTTAAGGGTGTTCCACTGTATTCATAAGCACCCGCATCGTATGAGATGCCAACTGGGCGTGGATTTCCTTCGATATCGACATCGGGAGCTGTAGCGTCCAAAAGTTCATAGGCGCCCAGATTAATACAATTGGAATTGTTTGCGAGATTGTAGAGGGTATCTGAAAAGCGCGGATAGTTCCCGAAGAAATTCACGCCAATGTAGAGACTGTCGGGAGAAAATGAGGCGGAAGGCCATAAACCGGATCTATCGAGAAAGCAACCTTTGAATTTGACTCGGCCTGAATAGAGATATACATCATCGTATGATGTGGCCTCGTTGCCTGCAATAATCGAGTTCAGGGCATAAAATTCACTATTAACTCGAATGCCACCAATTTCCGCATCGGACGTGTTGTCGACAATAGTCGAATTGACTAAATATTGAACCCCGCTATAGCAATACAAACCTCCCGTGCAAGTCGAAGAGTGGTTATCTGATATTATAGTGTTCTTAATAGTTACATCACTGCGAGTTAGAAAAACTCCTCCGCCATTGGCGCTTTCGTTCGAGCTGATTCTTGTTCCATTTATTAAAACATTGTGGCATTCATGGACATAAAATCCTCCGCCATCGGTTGTTGCTATGTTATCCTTTGCTCGAGAATGCTCTATAAACAAGTTTTCTACTTCAGATATAAAACAAGCGCCTCCAGCTTGTGCCTGATTATCTTCGATTAAACTGCTATCCAAAGAGATCCCCCCATATTGAAACGCATATATGGCTCCGCCGCGTTGGACACAACTATTACGGAAGAAGGAGCAGTTATGAATAACCACAGAATCTGCATATGAGAAGTTTAGGGCTCCGCCGTGCATGCTGGCATAGTTTAGTTCAAAAAGACAATCGTCGAAAATTGTTAGATTATCTTTGGCATTGACGGCACCCCCGTGAAAGGCTCTATTTTCGATGAATGTGCATTTAGAAAAAATCAGTGTATCATTATCGGAGCTGAAGACAGCTCCTCCATACCGACTGAAGTTATCGTGAAAAATGCATTCTTCAACAATAACTCGCTCAGAGTCAAAAATGTATAGCGCTCCGCCTCGATCACATCCTGAATCTGAACTGAAAGAGCTTTGAGAAATAGAGCACATTACCATTTCCGATAAACATAGGGCTCCCCCCAACATTTGAGAGAGGTTTTCCTCAAAAGTGGTGTTATCGATAAAAAGAATTGCTTGTTTGGATGTTAACGCTCCGCCCTGAGAAGCTCTATTGTTTCTGAAACTGCACTTTGAGATATGGACTTCTGACAAATCTATGAAAATTGCTCCGCCCATCAATTCGTGAGACGAGCCGGAATCCGCATGGCCGTGGCTGAATGAGCAATACTCCAGAATTGAGGGTTCAAGGTTGTTCGTGAAAACAAGTCCGCAGTGGCCCACGGTTGAGTCTTGGGCGAGGAAATGGATAGAATCTGTCTCTGTGCCGTTAGCCCGCAAAACTGCATTGGCTATTCGAATACTGTGATGTCCCTGAAAAATAATCTCTGTTCCTGGGCCAATAATCAGACTATCCGATGTGCTTACGTAAGTGAATCCCGTCACATAATACGGACTTCCCGTCGAATCCCAAACCCCCGACACCGCGCCGGAAACATATGTCTGCGCGAAAATTACTGAAGTCATTAGAAGAAACAACAGAATAGCAAATCTCTTCATAGCTCCCCCATCGGTATGGTTAAGCGAAAGTCCTGTCGCCGATTTCGAGAATGTGCCCATTTCTCCCCATCGCAAAATTTCCCTGAGGAAACTATTTCGGCACTGATATCCGATAATCTAATTTCACGCGCCATATCTAACTCCTCATACTCGACAACTTCCTAATTCACGCCCATACTCCTTTACGAAGATATGGGCTCTTGTTCTTAAAATATAAACTTAAACCATCTATTTGTCAAGCCCTATTGTTTTTTCAAAATCAACATGAACATCAGCTCAGAACAGCTTCAAAATAGCATTCCTCAACGAAAGACCCTTAATCGCCAAAATGCTTCGCGATATATTCCATCGCTTCCTGGGCGTTGAGATGACGGGTGTTGTTCCCCGTGCGGACATAAAACGCGCCGTCCAGCTTCTGCACGAACACGGGTTTGTCATTGGGGCGCACCGTTACACTGCAGATTTCCACGTCTTGTATATTGGGAAATGAAATTGTGATATTCGCGCTGAACTCCACGCCTATATAATCCGCGACAAGTTTGTATAAAAACTGTTCCATGCCGTCGGCGTCCTTGCGCCCGAGGGAGGCGTAGTCTTTATCGAGGCCCAATGGTTTACCGTCGTCGTCCACTCCGATAAACAAAATGCCGCCCTCTGCGTTCATAAACCCGGCTATGGTTTTTATTACCACCTCTTCGAGGGCCCTATTTGTCTTGTTTTGATGGTAATCCCAACGCATGCTCGATTTAAATTCTAAGCGCTGGCTTTCCGGTTTCAATAATAGGGCTTTAGTCGCGTCGAGCTCCGCGGTTTTGCTGGCTATTGTCTTGTCAGCGAGGAAGGTTTTGATATAAGATCTTAAATTCGCCGCACGGAACACTGCCGCAATCGCCCCCAATATTGGGTATTGCAGAATATACCACGCCAGATAGAACCGGAAATTAGTAACAGGCTGATCGCTCGCTCCCGGCATAGACTGAAACCAATCGCGCACGAAACTCCCCGTGCCCTCGCCGAACGCCCGCGCTATCCAATCCTCGCCGAAAACCGGCTGAATTAGCGCGAACCACAAAATCACGTAAAGCCCGGCGCAATAAAGCCCCAAAAACAGCGACGCCCGAGGCTTGAACGGCATCAATATCATCCCGAAAAAGAGGACCACAATGTAAAGAATGCCGTAGCTGTTGAACATCACGTTGAAATTCGCGATGTCCTTGGCCACGCCCCATGTCGCGATGAAAACCACCGCTGTCGCCAGAAGTTTCAAATCCCTTTTGTCGCCGCGGAGAAGTTTGTGAAGGCCGAGGATTATCGCCATTCCGGTAACGAGGGCAATCAGGCTTCGCACCAGCACCAGCGTCTCGATATTCGACCCGAGGCTCAGAAGGAATATCACCGCGCTCATGGCGAAAATCATCGTGAAAACCAAAAAGAGGGACGAACCCGCCTGCCGGGCGAAAATCTCCTTCAGCCGCGGGTCGATTCTGTCGAGATCGGGGAACAGAAACTCGCGCGCCTTCGCGAACGAAAGGTCTCGAGGGATGATATGTTGGTCGCGCCGTTCCATCGCAAGGGGAAGATACGCTTATTCGGCAGATTTCGCAACAGTATTTTCGTGATGGCGGTTTCTTGGCGATTGGAGTCGAAAGTGAACCTTGTAGCATGCCTTATGAAAAGCCCCCGGTCGATGTCCATCGGCAAAAACAACAATACATTCTCAAAACAGTCCTAAAACCACCGAATACGGTATATTTCCGCCGCAAGACGGTTACTTTTTAACGAAGCCCGGTTTATTTCTGTAAATCTCCGATTAACTTTAGCCGCCGTTCGGTTATTCTTAAATATTGTCCGGCGAACATTATTGAATATCCGTGTATTATTAGACGCCGTCCTGTTAAGATTAGTAGCAGGAAGTTCACTTTTAGTCGCACACCGGTTATTTTTAAACGAAACCCGGTGTATTTTTGCCGAAGGTTTTACGGGCGTTAGTCCAAGATTTAACCTTGATCATCCTCCAGAGGAGGAAGATGAAACATCCTCTCTGAGCGGCAGAAGTCCTCTTTCGGGAGCAACTCCACGATTTCGAGACGGTAACCCGCCGCGCCGAGAATCTGCACCACGGTGTCGAAACGCGCCGACTTGAAACGCGGGTTCATAAACCGTCGAATAGTCGACCGCACAACGCCGGAAAACTCCGACAACTGTTTTTCGGTCAATCCGCTATCGGGCACGTGTTCTCTGACCTCTTTTAGAAGCCGAACTGCTTCGTCTTCCCAATGTTTTTTGCTCGCCTCGCGTTTATCCTTCGCGGCCTTCTTCCGCGCCTCGATTTTTGTGTAATATTCATCCAAAGACATTTTTTTCTCCTTCTATTCGATGGTTTTGATTTGCGATGGCTAATATGGACTAATACCCAGCGGCCAGGCCATTGTCGTATAAATCCAGTAGGCTTTTCCCGGATATAATGAATCCGCGGGGAAATAAGACCTGGTCACTGGTTCATAACCGAATATTGGCGGTATAAGCCACGGTAATCCTAATACGCGATCGGCAGAAACAGGATAACCGCAGTTTCCAATTAGATTCCATCCTCTGTTAAGGTAAATGATAAGCGTATGTATTCGATGGCTGTTGGATGTATCACAGAGAGTCGAGTCAATCGGGAACCAATAGCCTACGCCAGGTTCAAATGTAGTTGCGATGACATAACCAACGCTATCGTTTTCATAGGCGTAAATAGGACCAGCTGTATATGGTAGAATCATGTCAAAGTAGCTGGAATCTTCGGTCGGCATACTCAGCATGGCCCATCCTTGAGACAATTCTATTTCGAGTGAAATCGTGTAAGGTGATTCGTACGCGCCGATATCCCAGGTATATCCCCGAGGTCTTTCATTGCCTTCCACGTCGCGGTCTGGCGCGAAAATAGTGTCGGTATCGTCGATAAGCAATTCGAGACCTCCGTCCACGCATTCGGATACTTCTCTGAGATGGAAATCTCCATGATAAGGATCAACAAAATCTAACAATGAAGAGAGGTAATCTATATTGTTCGTGATATGCTGAGTAATTCCGGGATCGATATCCAAAGAGGAATCGGGGCCTACGAAGGCGTTATTGAAGACGTAAGCGGTAGTAAAAGTATCGGATGAAGTTAATGTCAGGTCTTCGACGGTGTTGTTTATGATCTCTACGCCCAAAGGCTCTTCAGCTAGAGTGAATAATTCGACGCAACCGCTGGCGTTATCGTAAACAAGATTGTTGGTGAATTTCATATTGCTTTCATTCCAGGAAAACGAAGGCACGGTCTCTTCGCCGATTATCCCCATGCCAGAATTATCATAAATTATGTTTCCGCTAATCACAAGATTTTGTTCTGGATACCAACAATAAGATTTTACTTCGACTGCGTTACCAACGTTTCCATAAATAACGTTATCGCTCAACTCAATCGCATCACCAATATCGATATAAACTCCACCGCCGTTATTCCTGATAGTATTTCCATTAACATGCATATGCTGGGAACACATACAACCGCTTTGGTAGATGGCGTATCCGTCGTTGTTTTCTATTAGACAGCCATAAACATCTCCACTCCAGGCAGACCCGTTTATAGCATCTCCTCCATTATTTCTGAAAATACAATCCTTAATGTAGTAATACGAGTGGCCAGAAGAGAATCCATCCAGTGTATTATCTTCGATCACACAGCTTTCCGCCGCGGCGTATCTGCCGGATATTCCGAGTCTGCAGTTGCGTATTTCCGTTTTAAAAGCCTTAATCAGACCGCCCTCGTCAGTGCTACACGACAATCCGTCTTCGATATTATCGTGAACAACGCTATTACTTATGATCACATGAGTTCTTGGGAAATCGTATGAAGCATTCAATGTCGTATAGACACCGTTAACACATGAGTGAATCGTGCAGTTCGATAATGTAGAGAGCGATCTGGAGTTAACAAAGGCGTAAGGTCTGGCGTATTCAAGAATAGAATAGCGAATGTCAGCGAAACTGGTGCTATCCATGCAGACTAATCCGCTCCATCCTCCCGTCGAATCGGTTAGCGCCGTATCCTCCGCGGTGAAGATAATCGAATCTTCCGCCGTGCCGATGGCTTTGAGGACGGCGTTTGAATCGACGCAGAATTTGTAATGCCCCTGGAATATGACTTCCACCCCCGGACCAATCCGCAGGCTGTCACCGGAGGGCACACATATCGAGTCGGTCACGTAGAATGGCGAGCCGGTCGAATCCCACACCCCCGACACCGCGCCGGAGACATATGTCTGCGCGAATGACGCCCCTGCGGCGACAAGAATCAGAATGGCGAAACTGAGAAAACGATCACGATGCTCCATAATCCTCCTTCGGAAGATTGCTTATGTTCAATGAAATAATACGGCAGTATTATTCCAAAGTCAACCGAATATTTTAGATTTAGGGACGCGGCGTTTGGGAACCGTCTTTTCCACGACAAAGGGGGAAAATCAACACTGTTTGGGATTTCGGAGATTTGTCTTCGAGGACAGTCTCCTCCCGAACTTCTAAACTCGGAGAGGCTGGAATTCGAAGCGCCATGCGGCGCCGCAAAATGGGTTCGAATCTGAATTGTTTGGGATTTCGGAGATTTGACGTCGGGAACAATCTCTTCCCGCCTTAGAATTTCGGAGAGGGGGGGATTCGAACCCCCGATACCTTGCGGTATACACGATTTCCAGTCGTGCTCCTTCGGCCAGCTCGGACACCTCTCCA
>NPID01003251.1_pt1 | contig 14159 bp, 5 predicted proteins | sample 8637491 | NCBI WGS metagenome assembly NPID01 (sample SAMN07420843, study PRJNA396082) | bioreactor metagenome | isolation source: sample BA6 brine-fed electro-methanogenic bioreactor BA | place: Japan: Kochi | collected 2016-06-14 | reverse complement strand
TGTCACCTCCTGTTCGCCGCGTGCTGCGCGGACGAGGTAAATCCCGGAACCGAGGGGCGGCGAAGGCTGCCAGGTAAATTCGCCCTTACCGTCATTGCGAGAAGGGCTTTGCCCGCCGAAGCAATCTCCCTGATTCGATGAGATTGCCGCGGCCTTCGGCCCCAGACGGGTTCGAGCACTCGCAATGACTGCAATTCTACGTCCGTTAACATCGAAAATCTCGAACCGGCAAGCGCCGGGGAGCGACGTGCTCAACGGCTTCGCCGATTCGCTTCCGAAGACGAGGCTTATCGTTACCGCCGAATTGAAGGGGTTGGGGTGGGCTTCCTTCGGTCGCAAGCACTCGCAATGGCGAATGAGATGTCATTTCGAACCGAAGGGAGAACTCTCGTGGTATTGGTGGGAAATTTCTCGTCCTACAGGCCCCACGGGTCAGGCGAAGCCCTCGCTCGAAATGACAGTGAGACCAAAGAGATTGCTTCGTCCCTACAGGCCTTAAGGGCGGGCATTCGCCCTCCCTTCGTCTGGCTCAGGACAACGCCTCGCAATGACACAAGATTCGACCCTTCGACCGCGTGGAGCTGTGTGCAGGCTCAGGGACCGATGAGAGTTGAGAGTTGAGGGTGGAAAGGAGGCTTATCAACTACCCCGCCTCGTTGCTCTCGCCACCCCTTCAATCATGAAGGGGAATATTCCCCTCTGTAAGAGGGGTGCCCGAAGGGTGGGGTGTTTAATATAGAGGACTTCTGCTCAACGGCCGGGGAGGTGGGAAAGGGGTGGGAAAATGTTTCCGGAGTCCTGTTGATTTCTCCGCTAATTTTCCATTTGACATCCCCCCTTTCGTGTGTATCTTTTTCCGGCTATGAGCGAGTTGAAGAGACCGACATACGAAGATCTGCAAGCGCTGACGGCCATCGTCGGCGGGGAATTCGCACTTCGCGGCGAGGACGCCGAGGACTATTGCCACGACGAGTCCCCGAACATCTCCGCGGTGCCGTCGATCATTCTCAAACCCGCGGACGAGGCGCAAATCGCGGCTATCATGGCCTACTGCAACCGCGAACGAATCGCCGTTGTCCCCCGAGGCCTCGGCACCGGCGTGGCAGGCGGCGCAATCCCCTTCGACGGCGCAGTCCTGCTGTCATTGGAACGCCTCGATCAAATCCTCGAGATCGACTCGGAAAACCTCATGGTTGTAACTCAGCCGGCGGTCATCACCGGAGATTTGCAGGCGGAACTGGAAAAACAGGGCCTGTTCTACCCCCCCGACCCCGCAAGCAAGGACAGCTGTAGCATCGGCGGGAACGTCGCCACCAACGCGGGCGGGATGACCGCGGTCAAATACGGTATCACGCGAAGCTATGTTACAGGCATCCGCGCGGTTCTGCCCACCGGCGAGATCATCCGCTACGGCGGCAAGCTGGTCAAGAACGTCGCGGGCTACGACCTCCTGCACACAATCCTCGGAAGCGAGGGGACGCTGGCGATCATCACGGAAATCACCCTGCGCCTCCTCCCCCTTCCCCAGCATCGCGTCGATTTGCTCGTCGGCTTCGACACGGTGGATGACGCCGCAAGTGCGGTCAGCGAGATAATCCGGCGGAAAATCGTGCCCACCGCCATCGAGTTCATGGAGGGCGAAATTGTCCGCATCGTGGGCGATGTCCTCGAAAAAGACGTTCCCATGCGTGACGCCGGTGCGCAACTAATAATCTCCATGGACGATGAGGACGCCGAACGCCTCGAACAGCGCTATTTTGCTCTGGGAGAGATTGCCATGGAGCTTGGCGCGATAGATGTCCTCGTCGCGGATACCAGACCCTTTCAGGACAGGCTTTGGGAGGTTCGACGCTCCATGCGAGAGGCTTTGCGCGCGGTCAGCCCGACCATCGTTGCGGAGGATGTCGCAGTGCCGAGGGCGAAAGTCCCCGACCTATGGCGAGGCGCACGCGAACTCGGCGAGAAGTTCGGCATCAAAGTCCTTTCCTTCGGGCACGCCGGCGACGGCAACCTGCACATCGACGCGCTCAAATACGACATGCCCGATGACCAATGGAACTCAGCCATCGAAAAATGGGTGCCGGAGCTTTTCGAGCTGACGGTCGCCCTGGGCGGGACAATCACCGCAGAACACGGCATAGGCAGGCTCAAACGCCAGTATCTTCCTATCAACCACGGCGAAGCGGAATTACAGCTCATGCAACGCATCAAAACCGCTTTCGACCCAAACGGCATGTTAAATCCGGGGAAGGCGATATAAATGCAGTTGAATGTTATCAAGAAAGATGGCAAAAATATTATAGAGGGACCTCTCGACGGCGGGATTATCGAGCGGGATGTCCCTATAAACGACATCCTGTCGGCGACTTACGAATATGACACTCGACTTCTATTATTGCCCGCGGAAAGCTTGCCCGAGGAATTCTTCGATCTCAGCACGAAACTGGCGGGAGACATCCTGCAGAAATTCACCAATTACAATATCATCGCGGCTGTTATCATAACAGAAGACACGAAACGCTCCAGCCTTTTCCCCGAATTGGAACGCGAACTCAAGAAACAGAATCGCATGGTTCTTTTCTCCAGCCGCGCGGACGCCATAGAATGGCTAATCGGAAGATAGGCGAATCAGTAATCACATTTTGTCATGCCCCGCGCGATATCGGGGGATCTGCGAAATGCCTTTCGCAATTTTAGAGGTCATATGCTTGTGCTCCCGTTCGCTAAATAATCGCCATTCAGCATTCCATGTAATGGGAAGGCATGCCGAGACGGGTTTCCCTCGTTCAGAGGCACTCCCTGGCGGGGGGAGTTGAGAGTTGAGGATGTTGAGTTTAGAGTTAAGGCGTATTACGGCGCGGGCTTTAAACTTCTTATCGTTGTGATGTCTCAAAACGGAAATGTCATAGTAAATTCCATTCTAAATAGAGATTGCGTGGTTGTCAACTAATAAGCCTTGGAAGTGCAATCATACGATGCTCATATTGAATCTCATCCCGAGGGGATAGGAGAATTGTCCGGCGAAAGTTCCTTTTGCTTAGTGAGGTCGGCAAATGTATAGGCTATGTGCGTTTCTCAAAAAAATTTTTTTTCGCTAAACTTTTTTTTGTGAATGGGAGTCTTAAAATTGAACGGAGCGGATGAAAATTTTTGGCTCCGATCGAAACACGCTGTTTCGAAATATTGTTAGATTTATTTGAATAAATATTTATAAGGAGAACGAAAAGTGAATGCTAAGTTTTTTATTTTTTTAATGTTGGCGTTGGCAACATGCTCTTTTGCTCAGACAATTGGGCTTTTGCGCAATGACTCCGGTTCTTTCGAGGGCTACACCCTTTTCGCGCCGATAAGCTACGATATGGCTTACCTCATAGACAACGAGGGTCGTCTTGTGCATTCCTGGAACTGCGGCTACTCCCCCGGGCAGTCGTGCTATCTTCTCGAAAATGGGAATCTTCTATATACAGCTCGGGCGGGATATACGAATCCGGTGTTCGGCGGCGGAGGCGAGGGCGGTCGAATTCGGGAATTCAATTGGGAGGGTGAACTTCTCTGGGATTTTGTAATTTCGGATTCCAGCCGTTTGCAACATCACGATATCGAACTTCTGCCTTCCGGTAATATTCTTGTAATCGCGTGGGAATACCAGGGCCTTGCGGATTGCATTACAGCGGGGCGCGATCCATCTTCCCTCGCCGAGGGCGAGCTTTGGCCGGACATGATAGTCGAAATCGAACCGATATACCCCGATTCCGGGAATATAGTCTGGGAATGGCGTGCCTGGGATCATTTGATTCAGGATTACGATTCAACGAAAGACAACTACGGCGTTGTTTCTGACCATCCGGAAAAAATCGATATCAATTACTTTGCCGGATTATCGGGCAATGCCGATTGGCTTCATATTAATGCGGTAGATTATAATCCCGACCTCGATCAGATTATCTTGTCGAATCATAATTTCAGCGAAATATGGATTATCGATCACAATCTGACTACTGCGGAAGCTTCGAGTTCTTCCGGGGACTTGCTTTACCGTTGGGGAAATCCTGCAACATATGGCAGGGGCGGCCCTTTCGATCAGCAACTTTTCGCTCAGCATGATGCTCAATGGATAGTGTCCGGGCTACCAGGAGCCGGAGATATTCTGATTTTCAGCAACGGACGCAACAATCCCCCGCCTCTGAGACATTCGGAGATAGTTCAGATAACTCCGCCGGTGGACACATCGGGCAGTTACACGATCAGCTCCGATTCCGCTTTTGGGCCGGTGGCCCCCATCTGGACATATTCCGCAACTCCGGAAACAAGCTGGTTCGCGCAAAATATCTCCGGCTGTCAACGGCTTCCGAACGGCAATACATTGATATGCTCCGGTCCGGAAGGTAGGTTCTTCGAAGTAACTCCCGACGGCTCAATCGTTTGGGAATATGTTAATCCTGTGAACAATGCAGGACCTCAGATGCAGGGCACGATTATTGATAGGAACGAAGTTTTTCGATGCTATCGATATTCATCTGATTACCCCGGCTTAATTGACCAAGACCTGACGCCTGGAGAAGTAATCGAGTTAACTGATACGACCGGAATAGAGTCTTCAGATAGGTTAACTCCGGACGGCTTTAAACTTTCCGCATTCCCCAATCCTTTTAATTCGGCTGTAACGATTTCCGCGCCGCTTGAGGCGGTGAAAATCGAAATATTCGATGTGAATGGGAGAAAAATTCACACTATTTATGAAGAATCCACGGAAGGTCTTTCGGCCACTCGGATAGAAAAGGAAAATGCAGATTCCTCCCCTCACAGATGGAGGTTTTATACATGGCAACCCGATGAATCCTTAGGTTCAGGCGTTTATCTCGTCCGTGCGAAATTCGGGGATAAATCAGTTTCGAAAAAAATCACTTATCTCAAATGATATCTGGAGGTATCGAGATGAATACACTTACAACTTTTATCTTTATAACCGCACTTTTCGTAATTGCGGTTTATGCGCAGAGTTATCCCATTGTGGACACGGGGCAGGAGGAGTGTTACAATGCCTCCATGACGATAACTCCGCCTACTCCGGGCGACCCGTTTTATGGCCAGGACGCTCAATTCGAGGGCAACGCGCCCGATTATACAGTTAGCGGTGATGGTTTGACGGTTTACGATCACGTTACCGGCCTTACCTGGTTGCAAAGCCCCGACCTTGACGGCGACGGCGATATAGATATCGACGACAAGCTTACATGGGCGGAAGTGCAGGATTATCCGGACATTCTCAATTCGATCGAATTCGGTGGCTACGACGACTGGAGGGTGCCGACTATCAAGGAGCTGTATTCACTGATTAAATTCAATGGACAGGATATCAGCGGTTACAGCGGGTCGCTCGACATTGTTCAGCCTTTCATCGATGACGATGTATTTCACTTCGCATACGGCGATACGACAGCTGGCGAGAGGCCGATAGATTCGCAATATGCATCGAACACCGTGTATAACGAGACAACCATTCCAGGAGTTCCCAAGCTGTTCGGAGTCAATTTCGCCGATGGAAGAATCAAAGGCTACGATACCTCGATGATGGGCGGGGATAAGACATTCACATTTATCGCTGTGAGAGGGAATCCATCTTACGGAGTTAACGATTTTTCCGATAACGGGGACGGCACGATAAACGATAGCGCTACAGGTCTTATGTGGCAGAAGGGGCATTCCGCAAACAGTATGAGCTGGGAAGAAGCTTTAGAATATGCTGAAACATTGACTATAGGCGATCACGACGACTGGCGGCTTCCAAATGCCAAAGAGCTCCAGAGTATAGTCGATTATACCCGCTCCCCCGGCACCACCGGTGCGGCGATAGATCCGATTTTCGATTGCGCTTCAATATTAAACGAAGCCGGCGGGGTCGATTATCCATGGTTCTGGACGGGCACTACTCATGCGACAGTGTATGGCGGGAATTCGGCGGTTTATGTGGCATTCGGAAGGGCTTCCGGATGGATACAAAGGCCCGGTCACGCCTATTACTCTTACATCGATGTCCACGGCGCCGGCGCTCAGAGAAGCGACCCGAAAACAGGCTCACCGACCGATTATTATCTCGGAGTGGATTCTCTTGGCAATCCGGTTTATGGTCATGGCCCTCAAGGGGATATTATTCGAGTCGAAAACCATGTCCGGTGTGTTCGCGATGTCGAATCTGTGGGTATTGACGAGAGAAGCGGGCTACCTGGAGCTCTCGAGCTGGATGTATCCCCCAATCCCTTCAACTCATCTGTTAGCATAAAACTCAAAGACGTAGCCTTCAATATCGAAACGATAGAGATTTACGACATTGGAGGTAATCTCCTCGATTCCTCATCTTCCTTTCAGGGAAAAACGGGTCATTTCACCTGGGAACCGGACGAGACCGTCGAGTCCGGCGTGTATTTTGTGAGAGCCAAATTCGGCGGTGATTCTATGACGAAAAGGGTTGTCTATCTGAAATAGGAGTGTAATATGAAACCGGAGGATATCAGTTATCCTCTTATCGGACATTGTTTTAACGGAACTCTAATTGACATTAAGGCCATCGGACATCGGTGGCCTTATTCATTCTTGCCACAACGAGATAGGTCTAAACCGGGTTTCACTTTTTGCTAATTTTACTCTTGACATATCACTTTTTGCAATTTACTTTAGCTATGATAGTTTAATGCATTGATAGAGTTATAACTATCGAAAGGGATAAAATGCATTTGAGATGTCATTATCAAAAGACGTTGATATTACTAAACTTATCTCATAACAAGGGAGTATTATGAGAAGGCTAACATTATTTGTTTTTGCGATTCTGGTTCTTGTTCTTTCCGTTAGCGCGGAGGATGTTCCAAGAATTATTTCGTATCAGGGTAAAGTAACCCATATGGACGGCGTAGGGGTCAATGACACCCTGCCTGTCGAATTCCGCCTCTATGAGGACGAAATCGGCGGAACGGCTATCTGGACGGAAAACCATCCGGCGGTGCCTATATACAAAGGCCTTTTCGATGTCTTCCTTGGGGCAGATATACCCCTCGACCTCGAATTCGACGCCATGTATTACCTCGAAATAGACATCGACGGGCATACTATGGCTCCAAGGGTAACTTTTAGCGCGTCCCCCTATTCTTTCCGGGCGATTTATGCGGATACGGCGATGTTCGCTCATTATGCCGACTCGGCGGCAGGCGGCGGAGGCGGGGTTTTGCAGAGCGATGTGGACGTGCCTTTGACGAGCACGAGTGATTTCGGCGTTATTCTCGGCGAAACCGAAGTCCATGGAGCATTGGCTGATTTGGACTGGGCTATTCGCGCAAACCGCACTGATATCAATACTAATGAAACGGATATCTTAACTCATATGGGCGCTGATCATGACCTCTCACCCTTCAACGAGTGTGTTACATGGTTCCATTTCGACGACCTGACGGACTCCCTGTGGATCTTCGACGGCGCATTCCCGATGGCGACCCATATCCCCAACGGCCCGGTGGCTTTCGATACTCTATTCACGACAGACAGCCTCACCGGCGACACTATGCTTATCATGGCGAATTTCCAGGTTTACGGGATGCTTCTGGCGGACTCGATAGCCGCTATGGGAGATTTCGTCCATATTCACGATTCGCTTATTGTTCACGGCAGTCAGTGGATCGAAGGGGACCTCTACGTGGACGGCAACCTTTTCTTCGGCGACAGCTTATCTGCGAATGCAATCGGCGTCGATACCCTTTGGAGCCAGGAATACGATATAACGGATACAATCGTCAATATGGCGAATGTGAAAATCCATGGCGAACTTATAGCGGACAGCATTCAGGCGGTTCTCGATACAATCTGGCTGGATGATAATATCTATGTCGATGGAAGTGCGATAGTCGTCGATTCCATGGGCATCGGCACCGAAACCCCGACTGCACGCCTTCATGTCGAGGGCGAACCCGAATCTTACGGCGAAGCTGTCGGATATTTCCAGAATAACTTTGTCGGCACAGCAGACGGCGCGGCGGTTTACGGCGTTAGCGTTCCAGAAGACTACTGGGGCATAGGCGTCCGCGGCGAAGGCGGTTATGTGGGAACTTACGGCGAAGTCTATCCCACCGGAAGCAATTCTTATTTCGGTGTTTACGGCTATGTCGATGGTAGCGACGGCTCCAATTTCGGTGTTTACGGGGACGTATATGGCGACGGTGAGAACTACGGCCTTTACGGTTACGCCGAAGATTATGGTTCCGGAACAAGCATTAATTACGGCGCATTTACCGAAGCATATAACGGCGACGAGAACTACGGTATCTATGCTCAGGCTTCCGGTGGCTCGATCAACTGGGCCGGTTATTTCGGCAACGGTGATGTCAATGTCGATAACGATATTTACTTGAACTCCGGTCTCTACGACGGCGCAAGTTTCGGCGCTCATGACCAGTATCTCCGCTCCGACGGCTCCGATGTATTCTGGGATTTCCTCTACGGCTCCCTCATTCGAGTCGATACACTGCGCACTCTAAGCGCAAGCGATAGCGATACAATTTGGACTATGGCTCAGCTCTACGTCAACGGAGAACTTATTGCCGATTCGATGCAGGCGGTGGGCGATACAATCCATTTCGATGACAATATCATAGTTCACGGCTCTAATGTTGTCGATGACGATCTTATCGTTTACAACGACGCCTGGATCGGCGACAGCCTTATGGTTGTTGGCAATACATACCTGCAGAGCGAACTCGAGGTTGATCTCGACGCTTATTTCCATGACAATCTGACCAACGACGATTCGATATTCGCGAATGTCATCACTGCAGACAGCATCACAGCGAATTATCTCCTAGCCACCGATGTCGATGTCCTCGAAAGCCTCTACGTTGACGGTCCGGCGAACTTCGATTCGACAGTTGTTATCGGCGACGATACTCTCTATGTCAATGGCCCGGCGATGTTCGACAGCACCGTAGTGGTGAACCCCGGCCACGCGATTTGGGTCGATATGATTCACGGCACAGTTGCGGGATCCCTCTTTGTGGATACTGTGCTTGTTACTCCCGAAGTGGCTCTGGATTCTATCGAATCGTGGAATTCCACTTCCATCGTAGTTAAAGATACGACTTACTTCCGCGAATATGTGAATATTTGGGAAGACCTCGAGGTTGACGGCGACGGCTTGTTCAATCAGGATGTGTGGATTGGCGACAGCCTTATGGTTGTGGGCAATACATATCTAATGAGCGAGCTCGAAGTCGATCTCGACGCATACTTCCACGATAATCTGACCAACGACGACTCAATTTTCGCGAATGTCATCGTGGCTGACAGCATCACAACCCATTATCTTCTCGCTACCGATGTGGATGTCATGGAAAGCCTCTTTGTCGATGGCCCTGCTAATTTCGACAGCACGGTTTACATCGACGACGATACCCTATATGTCGATGGTCCTGCCCAGTTCGACAGTATGGTTGTCATAACCCCTGGACATCAACTTTGGGTCGATAAAATCTACGGAACGGTTGCGGGATCGCTGTTTGTGGATACCGTGCTCGTTACTCCCGAAGTGGCATTGGATTCTATCGAATCCTGGAACAACACTTCTATTGTAGTAAAAGACACGACCTACTTCCGCGAATACGTGAACATCTGGGAAGACCTCGAGGTTGACGGCGACGGCTTGTTCAATCAGGATGTGTGGATTGGCGACAGCCTTATGGTTGTGGGTAATACTTATCTAATGAGCGAGCTAGAAGTCGATCTCGACGCTTATTTCCACGATAATCTGACCAACGACGATTCGATTTTCGCAAATGTGATAACTGCTGACAGCATCACCGCGAATTATCTGTTGGCCACCGATGTCGATGTCCTCGAAAGCCTCTACGTTGACGGCCCCTCGGACTTCGATTCCACAGTGGTCATCGGGGACGATACACTTTACGTCAATGGCCCCGCGATGTTCGACAGCACGGTCGTTGTCAATCCCGGCCATGCGATATGGGTGGATATGATTCACGGCACAGTTGCAGGTTCCTTATTCGTCGATACTGTGCTGGTTACTCCCGAAGTCGCTCTTGACTCCATCGAATCGTGGAATTCCACTTCCATCGTCGTCAAAGATACGACCTACTTCCGCGAATACGTGAATATTTGGGAAGACCTCGAGGTTGACGGCGACGGCTTGTTCAATCAGGACGTCGAAATTACAGACAGCTTAATAGTGGGCGGCAACACCTACCTGCAAAGCGAACTTGAGGTCGATCTCGACGCTTATTTCCACGATAATCTGACCAACGACGATACTATCTTCGCGAATGTCATCACCGCGGACAGCATAACGGCAAATTATCTATTAGCCACCGATGTCGATGTCCTCGAAAGCCTCTACGTTGACGGCCCATCGAACTTCGATTCGACTACGGTAATCGGTGACGATACTCTTTACGTCAATGGCCCCGCGATATTCGACAGCACGGTCGTTATAAACCCCGGCCACGCCCTTTGGGTCGATAGAATTCACGGCACGGTTGCCGGTTCGCTGTTTGTGGACTCGGTTCTGGTTACTCCCGAAGTCGCCCTGGATTCTATAGAGGCATGGAACAGCGGAACTATTCTCATAAAAGATTCTGTGCTCATCAATGCCGGTCTTACTGTGGATGGCGACGTCTTCGTTATCAACGGCCACCGCTACTACGGCATCGATGCCTCCGGCGCGGACAGTTTCTGGATTTACGACGACGGCGACACAACCCGTTTCAATTCGGATAATCCTATCAAAATCGGCAACGCTTCGTTAGTAGTTGAAACCGACGGCGATGTCGTCGCCACTCAGGACTTCTATGTCCTTGGCGACGCCTTCTTCGACAACGACATCGATGTTGACGGAGATGTTTACGCAACAAAGGTATATACCACTGACAGCATTATTGTCGGAACGAGTATGTTCGTAAGCCGCAACCTCGAAGTCGATAGAGACCTTTATGTTCGCGATGACGCTTTCTTCAGCGATTCGATCACAGTTCAGGGCGATGCCTATTTCGATGAAGACGTCTTCATCAACGACAACCTCACCGTCCGAGACAGCATAGTTGTCCTCGGCGATGGCGTATTCCAGAACGATATCGAGGTTGGCGATTCAATGTTTGTAAACGAATACCTCCGCGTCGCCGGCGATGTCTGGATCGGCGATAACCTCGATATCATGGACTCCCTGATGATATGGGGACCCATCGTTATCGCAGGAGCTCAGCCCCTTTACGCCGACACTATCTACACCAGCCTCATTCGTGGCGATGTCGCGGGATCGCTCTTCGTTAGAGATTACCTCGTGGCTCCCGAAGTCGTCATCGACTCCATCGAGGCGTGGCATGGTTCTTCGATACTCATGAAGGACGATATTGTCATCGACGCTGATTTAACTGTCAACGGCGATGGAATTTTCCAATCGGATATCTATGTTACCGACACTCTTCATGGAAATGTCATCGATGCCGATACCGCCTTATTCAGCACAATCGTATCAAACGATCTTATCGTTGGAGATTCATCCTTCTTCGGCAATATCAGCTATTTCAACGGCGTTGCGCTTTTCGACAGCTCGGTTGTATTCAACGACAATATCCTGATCGATAACGGCAACCGTATCATAGGCGTGGACGCCACTCAGGCCGACAGCTTCTGGATCTACGACGACGGCGACACCACCCGCTTCGACGCCGACAATCCAATCAAGATCGGCGACGGCTCCCTCATCGTGGAAACCGACGGCGACGTGGTCGCCACAGAAGACCTTACAATCGGCGGAACTCTCTATGGCGACGGCTCCGGGCTTACATCGGTTCCATCCAATTCGCACACCCATTTCTCCCTCGATTCGAGAGATGGAACTCCCGATAGCATCCTCTACATCACCGACGACGGCAAAGTGGGAATCGGAACTAAGTCAGCTACCGAAGAGCTTGAGATTCTGTTTGGCGATACACCCACAATCCGGTTAGATCAAAACACCTCGATGGGCTTTGCACCCCAGACATGGGACGTTTCAGGCAATGAAATGAATTTCTTCGTTGTTGATGTAACAAATGGTTCGACCCGTCCCTTCCGTATTGAACCCGGCTCACCAACAAATGCACTTGCAGTGAAATCTACTGGCGTAGGTATCGGGACATGGAATGTTCAAGCCCAATTACATATCGATGGCGGCAATGTCTTCCTCGATAACGGCAACCGCTATATCGGTGTGGACGCCACTCAGGCCGACTCCTTCTGGATTTACGACGACGGCGACACCACCCGCTTCGATGCCGACAACCCCATCAAGATCGGCGACGGCTCCATGATTGTAGAGACCGACGGCGACGTGAATGTAACAGGCGATCTCGCGGTCGGCGGCACTATTACCGGCGATGGTTCCGGATTGACCGGTATCGTAGATGCAGACTGGGACACCGCCGGAAATTATCTCTTCCCGAATGTCCTCACCGATTCAGTCGGTATCGGAACCAACGCCCCGCGTGCAAATCTGCATGTCTATAGCTCAGACAATAGCATGACATACCCGTTGATTGTCGAAAACTATGGTGCAAATGCCGTTAATGAAGGCGTCGGAATGAAATTCATGGGCTTCCAGGGCGCTGGCATGGGCAGAGATATGGCAATTATCGAAGCGGAGAGTTATAACACCGGATTGGGTAATTTCGGTTCGGACTTGATCTTCACTCTCGAAGATGACGCGGGCGCTCATGCTATGGTCGAGAGAATGCGTATTATGGCCGACGGCAACGTAGGTATCGGAACAACAGCACCTTCAGCCAAGTTAGAAGTCTCAGGTGGCTACATCAAAGTAACTCACGACGTGAATAATTCCGGTATTACAATCGATCGGAACAACGCTTCTACTCGAAAGAGTCAGCTACGTTTCCATCAAACCGGAACATCCCTATGGTCGATCGGAATCGATAAAGACTCGAACAACTCTCATAACCTATACATCTACGATGAGATAGCCGCAACATCTCGCTTCTTTATCGACGGTAGCGGCAACGTTGGCATCGGTTCAGAATCGCCCGGAGCAAAACTCCACGTCGATGGCGGCAATATCTTCCTCGATAACGGCAACCGCTTCATCGGAGTGGACGCCAGTCAGGCCGACTCCTTCTGGATTTACGACGACGGCGACACCACCCGTTTCGACGCCGATAATCCAATCAAAATCGGCGACGGCTCCCTCATCGTGGAAACCGACGGCGACGTGAATATCACCGGCGACCTGACATTCGGCGGAACTCTCTCCGGCGACGGCTCCGGTCTTGTTAATATCGATGATAATGACTGGACTATCTCCACATCTATCGGCGACGGCACCGATGACACCACCCTGGTTATGGGCGGCCAATGGGGCCTTTTCCGCGCAGGTAACGTTGGATACGGCAACACCTGCTCTACTCACGTTAACCTCGGAGTCGCTTGCACCACGGGCGCTACCGGTTTCGATAGATCGTATGCCACAGTTGGCGGCGGATACTTGAACTCTGCCAGTGGAGGCAGAGCTGTTGTATCTGGCGGCACTATGAACCTTGCCTTTGGAATGAGGAGCACTGTTGGCGGTGGAGAACTCAATGCGGTTATCGGAAACTGGGCAACTGTTGGCGGTGGTTACGCAGACACTGCCAGCGGAGAAGCTGCAACTGTTGCAGGTGGCCTTTTGAATGTGGCAGACGGTGCCAGATCTGCTATTGGCGGTGGAGGTTATAATAGAGTGTCTGTAGGAGCAGGATACTCTGCAATCGCAGGTGGACGCGAAAATACCATTAATAACAATAGATCATTCATCGGCGGCGGTTTTCAGAACGTAATCGACGGCGAACACTCCGCTATTCCAGGTGGCGAAGGAGTTAACGTCTCCGGCAATTACTCCTTCGCCTTCGGCAACCAGGCTGTCGTGGCAACTAACTACACCGCCCAGTTCAATTCCCCCGCATATAAAGGCATCCTCCGTAACTACGGCAACCTCGAATTCTCAGATACCCTCATAGGCGGAATCGGCACGGCCGACTCCTTCTGGATTTACGACGACGGCGACACCACCCGCTTCGACGCCGATAATCCAATCAAAATCGGACACAATTCCCTGGTAGTCGATACTACCGGCGATGTCG
>NPID01001284.1_pt1 | contig 14166 bp, 16 predicted proteins | sample 8637491 | NCBI WGS metagenome assembly NPID01 (sample SAMN07420843, study PRJNA396082) | bioreactor metagenome | isolation source: sample BA6 brine-fed electro-methanogenic bioreactor BA | place: Japan: Kochi | collected 2016-06-14 | reverse complement strand
GAAATCTACCGGCGGAAAAAAGCATCGTATCTTCCCGAAGTAAGCGAGCTTGATGTGGTCCGCCACTTTACCGCCCTTTCTGAACGGAACTTCGGCGTTGACGCGGGATTTTATCCCCTTGGAAGCTGTACCATGAAGTACAACCCGAAGCTTAACGAGGATATTGCAGGCCTTTCCGGATTCACCTCGCTCCATCCCCTCCAGCCGGTCGAAGATGTACAGGGAATTCTNNGAGCTGCTGTACAAGCTTACGCGGGGGCTGTGCGAACTTACGGGAATGCAGTGGGGAACCCTTCAGCCCTTTGCCGGGGCTCATGGCGAGTTCACGGGCATGAAGCTCTTCAAGGCATACTTCAAGAGCCGGGGAGAGCTTAACCGGACCAAAATACTGGTACCGACAAGTGCCCACGGAACCAATCCCGCATCGGCGCATATTTCCGGCTTTGATGTTCAGGAAATAGAAGGTGACGAACGAGGGCTGGTCTCCATTGAAAGCCTTAAAGAGCATATTGATGAAAACCTTGCGGGTATAATGCTTACCAACCCCAATACCCTTGGTCTCTTTGAAGAGGACATAGAGAAGATAGCAAAACTCGTTCACGAAGCGGGAGGACTTCTCTATTACGACGGTGCCAACCTGAATGCCATCATGGGCAAAGTACGTCCCGGGGATATGGGATTCGACGTTATTCACATGAATCTGCATAAAACCTTTTCCACCCCCCACGGCGGAGGTGGTCCGGGCGCCGGACCGGTGCTCGTTTCCAAAAGACTCGTCAAGTTTCTTCCCGTACCGGATGTGGAGATGCAGGGAGATGTATATGACTTCTGTTTTTCCCACCCCGAATCCATCGGACGGATCAGCGGCTTCTATGGAAACACCGCGGTTCTCACCAGGGCTTATGCCTATCTTCTTGCGATGGGTAAAGACGGTCTGACCGCGGCAAGTGAAATGGCGGTCCTGAACGCAAACTATCTGCGTCAGAGGCTGAAGAAGACTTTCCATCTTCCCTATGACCGCATCTGCAAACATGAGTTTGTTCTGAGCGGAAAGAAACTGAAGGAAGAACACGGAATCTCGGCTCTCGATGTTGCGAAATCGCTCCTTGATGAGGGCATTCATCCTCCCACAATATACTTTCCCCTTATCGTTCCCGAGGCAATGATGATAGAGCCGACGGAAACCGAATCGAAGGAGACCCTCGACCGCTTTGTGGTGGTGATGGAAGAGATTGCCCGGAGGGCGGCATCGGACCCGGAATCGCTGCATCAGGCACCGGTAAAAACCGCTATCCGCAGGGTGGACGAGGTACGGGCCGCCAAAAATCCCATTGTGGCCTGGAAGCCGGAATAGATACTGCTTATACGGAAATGTCCTGGAGGCGTGTTACCTGATGGTGATGCGCCTCTTTTTTCTTCAAAGCTTGCTCAAAGGCTTTTGAGTGTATACAATGGCTTTTAGCCGAACCAAGGAGGAGTCAATGGCAGATCTTTCAACCAGGTATATGGGTATTGACCTTAAAAATCCCGTAATTGTTTCCAGTTCCCCCCTGACCGCAAACCTTAAGAATCTCAGAAAGTGTGAGCAGGCGGGCGCCGGAGCAGTAGTGCTCAAGAGTCTGTTTGAAGAGCAGATTTCCATGGACGCTTCCAGAATGATCGGCGGTCTTGATTTCGACGCACATGCCGACGCATATGATTTTCTCCGTTCAAGCAGCCGTGACTATTATCTGAACGAGTATCTGACCCTTGTGGAGGATGCTAAAAAGAGTCTTTCCATACCGGTAATAGCAAGCGTCAACTGCGTTTCCGCCGGGACCTGGACCGAGTATGCCGAACGTTTCGAGACAGTCGGAGCCGATGCTCTGGAGCTCAATATTTTTATTATTCCTTCGGATGCGTCAACCTCCGGTGAAGAGATAGAAAAGCGCTATTTTTCGATTCTCAAGGCGGTGAAAAAAGAGGTATCTATTCCCGTATCCGTAAAAATAGGCCCTCACTTCAGCGGACTTGCAGGTACCATCTCCTCGCTTTCAAAGGCCGGAGCACAGGGTATTACCCTCTTTAACCGCTTTTACCGGCCGGATATCGATATTGAGAAGCTCAAACTCTCCGCCGGACCCGTAAAATCCGTTCCGGAAGAAATGGGTATGGCCCTGCAGTGGATAGCCCTCATGAGCGGTGAAATTCAGGGTGACCTTTCCGCTTCAACGGGTATTCATGATGGGGAAGCGGTCATTAAAATGCTGCTTGCGGGGGCCAGAACTGCTCAGGTCTGTTCCGCACTCATGGACAACGGGATGGAACGGCTGAAGGAAATGCTGGATACCCTCACTTCATGGATGGATAAAAAGGGCTACGGAAGCATAGCGGATTTCAACGGTATGCTCTGTCAGGAACGGAGCGCGCATCCCGAAGCGTATGAACGAAGTCAGTACGTCAAGGCTCTTGTCGGAATAAGCTGATGCATCCCATGAACCGCGTTTGCGTCTTCTGCGGGTCAAGCAGAGGTACCGAACCGGCCTATATGGAAGGGGCCTTCTCCCTCGGAAAAGCTATCGGGGAGCAGGGCCTTGAACTGGTCTACGGTGGCGGAAGTCTCGGACTGATGGGAGCCGTCGCCCGGGGAGCCTTATCTGCTTCAGCCACGGTTACCGGAATAATTCCCGAAGCGATACATAAGCGTGTGCCTTCCCTGGAAGGAATAAGGCTGGAGATTGTACCGGGCATGCATGAACGGAAGAACCGCATGTACGGGCTCTCCGATGCCTTCATCGCACTGCCCGGGGGAATCGGAACCTTCGAAGAGACCTTCGAAGCCTTTACCTGGCTTCAGCTCGGCTATCACCGGAAGCCGGTTGCCCTTCTGAATATCAGCCACTTCTTCGATCCCCTGATTGCTCTTCTCGATCATGCGACAGAAGCCGGGTTTATCAAGCCTCAGCATCGTAATCTTCTTGTCTGCGGAGAAACTGTGGAAGGGATTTTTTCGGACCTCGGTAATTTTAAGCCTCTGTGCCTCGAAAAATGGCAGACCTGAGCTTGCATTTGATCAAAAAATGTCTACTATTTCAATGAGAGGTGTGATAATGAATATGCGCGAGACCGGTCAGCTTAGAGTTCTTTCCGACTTCAATTTTCCCGAAACAAGAATAGTTATTAACCCCAATGACGGTTTCGATATCGGTCTTATGATGACCGAAGCACCGGTAAAACTCTGTTTTGAAACTTCGGTCGAGCTTTCTTCGCAGAGTGATAAAGGCAGTCTTGATGGAGTTATTTTTCAGAAGAATGAATGCAATCCGGGAACTGTGGAAATAAGCAGCAAGGCACTGGAGAAAATCGGTTCCCCCCGGAATGTGCGGCTCCACCTTGTACCTTCAAGCCCTCAGCCCCGGCTTATTATCTCCCCGGCCTGAGCCTGCGCAGAAGCCGGAAGCGTAAGCTCCGCCGCCTGTCTGCCTGCCGCAGAAGTACCGACATGGCCAGCTCTTTGTCTTCCGCAAGGTGTATAAAACTCCGGAACAGCAGGTAGATATCGGCCTTTGTTCTACCCGGAAATGCTTTTGCAAGCTTCTCTCTTTCTATCAGTTCTATTGCCGGCATGAAGATCTTTTTCAGCCATTCATCGGGACTTAATCCCGATTCAAGAACGGTACGGTAAATTTTTTCATACCCGAGAAGGAAGGTTGTATTGAGGAGCTCCCGATCCGGTTCGGAGGAGAATGCGCACTTGCGGAAAAAATCGTCGCGCTGAACCTCTTTGATGCTGCGTTTTATCTCTTCCAGGTTTCCTGCCTTCCCGAGCCGGGCGGGAAAATCGATAGAGCTTACTTCCGCTTCGATGGACGGGAACTTCTGATTGCGGGCAACCGATACCCGATGGTTTCCGTCCCTGACAAAATAGTATCCCCCAAGCTCGTAAAGCTGTACCGGAGGCAGTGATTCCATCGCTTCCACCGCCCGGTAGATGCTGGTCCAGCGGTTTTTCAAGGCAGGGGATTTTGGGAGAAAGGAGCGCGAGAACTGGTGGGATCTCCCTTCGGAACCGATAATCCGGTCAAGCGGCACCAGGACCCGGCCCTGTACGCGTACCGTTCTGAAACCGAGCATGGACTGGACATCATCCAGGGGAATAAGCTTACCGGTGCCGAACCTGACCAGATCAAAAAGCTGTCCGAATACACCTCTGTTAAGGGCGTGTTCGAATCTTCTGACCGATTGTATTCTTGCTATAGGGGATACGTTCATACTGCTATTATACATTATCAGCCTATGGCGGAAAGCACCGCCCACGCATCTTCGGCGGAAGAACGGGAGCATGAATGCGGATCTTCAAAAAGACGTATCGCCTCGGATACCATTCCGCTGAAGTAGCCGGTTTTTTCAAACTCCGGGGTGCTGTCCGGAACGAGGGACCTGAAGCCGGCATAATAGGGGCTTTCGGCGCTTCTGTAAAAAGCAAGAGAACCGTTACCTATCTCAATCCTTCCGGATTCAAAACCAAGGTCCAGCTGAAAGACCAGATGGTCGCGCTCTCCGCCCGTTTCTATCGAGACGCTTACCCCCCCTGCGGTCCCCGTCAGATAGTATGAGCCGAGAGAAGAGCGCGGGTTTCCCGTGCGGCTGAGCGGCCTGAAACGTTCCCCCGTGAGGTAATTGACGGCATCGATCATGTGACTTCCGTCGTGAATAAGGACGGAACGGTGCGGGGCGTTCCGTCCGAAACAAAGCGTTCCCTTAATGGAGAGGAGCCTGCCGTACCGGCCGGAGAGGACCGCCTCGCGCACCGCAATGTAGTCAGCGGAGAAGCGGCGTTCATGGTTTACCACGATCTTGACCTCTCCGCGCCGCTCGATATTCCTTATTCTGCGGGCCTGGGAGAGTTTCCAGGCCAGAGGCTTTTCACAGACGATTACGGGAACCCGGTACCCTTGCGCCAGCCGGACCAGGCGGAGGTGGCTTTCCGGAGGAGTTGCAATGGTAAGCAGATCCGGCCTGCATTCCCGGAGCATGGTCTCGGGATTATCGTAGAGCTCCGGCGCCGGGGTCAGGTGCTCCCATTGGCGGGAAAAGGCCAGTCTTGCATCATAGTCAATGTCGCAGCCCGCAGCCAGACGGACACGTCTGTCTGCCGCGATGGCCCCCGCATGGGTACATGGCTTTTCTCTCAGGGGGTCGGATTCGAGGCTGGTACCTATTCTTCCAAGGCCGATCAGGGCCCATGTGGGTATATCCTTCATATAGCTCTGATCGGCAGAAAGACGGCCTAAAAAGAGTGAAAAAGCGGCGGACTTTTTCTTTTAATTTTCCGTATAGCAGGTAATAATGGTGCATGCCCGAAACGCCTGAACATGCCTGTGCGGCCAGTTACACATCACAAAGATACTTTATATGGATTAACCTGGTATTTTTCCTCCTCCTCGCAGTTTTTATTGCAGGCCTTGTGCATACAAGACAGATATTCAGCCCGGATTCGGAAAGCCTTTATCGTCTGGAAAATGTGAAGCTTGACGGGGCGGACGATACTCTCGAATACCGATTCATGCAAAAGGACAGCTCTGAAGAGTACCGCTTTACCGCCTTTTTCAGAAGAGAAAAGCTGCCGGTCTCCTCATCTTCCGGTTACAGACTTATGCTCTACCGGATATCTGCAGACTGGATTATTGTCGAACTGAACGGGGAACGGATCGGTTCACTTGGAAACCTGGTTGATAAGCGGAGCAATCTCTGGAACAGCATAACTTTTATCGATATTCCTGAACGGCTGCTTTCCGGACGGAACGAACTGTCCCTTATTGTGAGCGCTTCCCATCAGCTTGGCGGTATCCGGTATCCTCTTTTTATCACCGACAGCTACACTGCCGCCGGGCTGGAAGGGTGGTTTGATCTGGTAAGCATTCAAAACACCATGATCACTCAGGGTGTCCTCGGATTCTCTTTTGTGCTTTTTTTGTTTCTTTTTATAACATCTTCTCCAGGCACGGAGAAGCGTTATGAATACCTGCTTTTCGGCGCTGCGGCGCTCTTTATGCTGATTAATCTGACCGACTATCTTCCGTCTCCGCTTCTTCCTCTTCCATACCGTCTCACCAAGATGCTTACGCTCAGCGCTCTCTACCTTGCCATAGCGTTCATCAATTACGGAATCGGTATCATGTTTTCTTCACGCTTAAGCAGGAAGCTCGGGCATATTATCATCAGTGTCCTGCTGCTTCTTCTTGTCTTTTTCGGCTCATCGGTCTGGCGTTTCAGACGGGCTTATTCGATTACCAATGTCCTTATTCTGGTCAGTAATATAAGCTGGATAGTCATTACCCTGCGGAACTACCGCTACACAACAAGGGCAAAGATTCTCTTCAGCGCTTCGTTTATTCTTCTTGCCTTCGCCTTCATCGAAATTTCTTTCAACGTTCTTGAAATGGTCACCTATCTGTCATTTACCGTCTACGGGGTAATGTTTTTCTGTATCGGGCTCTCTTTTCTGCTGGTTCTGGACTACATGGAGATCCATATTCAGCTGGAAAGCGAGTGCAGCAGGTCGGAACAGCACTATCACACTTCTATAACCGATGGACTTACCGGTGTGTATAATAAAAGATACATAATGTCACAGATAGATATGAATTCCCTGAATTATCCCTTTTCGATTATCATGATCGATATTGATCATTTTAAAAGCGTTAATGACACCTGCGGACACGAGGCCGGAGATGACATCCTGCGTTATTTCGCTTCGGGCGCACAGGAGGTAATAAGAAAAAACGATATTCTCGGCCGTTTCGGAGGGGATGAATTCCTTATCATGCTGCCGGGCTGCAACGCGGATCAGGCAGAAAACATAGCCGCACGGCTGCAGGATACGGCGAGACGCTTTTCCAGCCCGGACTTTCCGGAAGGTTTCAGATTTTCCCTCTCCCTGGGAATTTATACAAGCCGTTCCCCCTCCGAAAGTATTTCCGAAGCCATCAAGAAGTCCGACAAGGCGCTGTATCTCTCAAAAGAAAGGGGAAGGGACCGTGTTACGGTGTATCGGACTCTCCGGGAAAGCTGAGAGTCAGGATGGTGCCGTTCCCGCTTTCGACGTTGAGACTTCCTGCAAGCTGGCTTGTAAGAGATCTTACCAGGGTAATACCGAGAGAATCGGTCTTGTTGTGAAAGATTTCCGTATCAATTCCGCAGCCGTTATCTGCAACGCGGAGCGTATACTCATTATCCGTTTTTACCATTCCGATTTCCAGAGTCCCTTTTTCGGAAAGAACGAAGGCATATTTTAAGGCATTTGTCACCAGCTCCGTAACGATGAGACCGCAAAGAATCGCCCTGTCCATACTCAGTTGTATATCTTCGATACGAAAATCAAGTTCGATAAGGGTATGCTCCGGCCGGTAGGTCTGGAATATACCCGTAACCAGCTCCCGGAGATAATAGCCCATCTCAATTTCGTGATAGACTCCGCTTGAATAGAGTGATTCGTGGATAAGCGACATGGAGCGAATCCTTACCGAGCTGTCGGTCAGGACCCTTCTCTGTTCTTCATCATTCAGGCTGGATGCCTGAAGATTGAGAAGCGACGATACTATCTGGAGATTGTTTTTCACCCGGTGGTGGATCTCTTTCAGAAGGATCTCCTTCTGGGCCAGTTCCTTCTCCAGGGTCTCCCTGGTGCGGACAATCTGCTCCAGCATAAAACGGAAATGCTTAGTCAGAAGCCATACCTCGGAATGCTCCCGGGTGCGGATATCTATCGATGTGGATATTCTGTCCGGATCCCCGGAAATTTCGGAAAAGCGGTGGAGGAGGAAATTATAGACGGAATAGTAAGGTCTGAAAAACAATACAAGAAAAAGAATAAGTACGGCGAAGAGAATGATCAGGATCTGCCCGGCACTCCGGAAGATTCTGGAGAGGATCAGCTGAATATCGCCAAGATAGAGCCCTGTACCGAGGTATGCATCAAGTTCGGGAATTCCCACCACGTAGGAAATCTTCATCTGCGGCTCGGTGCTTTTCGGAGGCGGATAGTGATACTCCACAAACCCCCTTCCGCGGCGTGCCTCTTCAACCAGTTCCCTTATGATGTATATTCCTCTGGAATCCTGCAGATCCCATTGATCGGACCCTTCCAGCTCCGGCTCAAAGGGCTGCACCAGCATGGTTCCGTCATATGTGCTCATAAAGAGGTAGTTACGGGTAGACGGATCATCGTAGACGAGCTTTCTTATGGTATTGCGCACCGATATGAGAGCATCCTCTTTAGTGATGTTTCCTTCTCTGAATTCCTGAAGCGTCGGCTCTATGGAGTTCATTCCCAGGGTAACCAGACGGACGAGTTCCTGTTTCCGGAGTTCGATCATGCTGCTTTTCAACTGGGCGGCAAAATAGAGGTTTATAAAAACAATTCCTGCAACGGTAAGCAGAAGGGCGGCAACAATACGAAAGGAACTTCGTGATGTGAGCGCGATACGGTTCTGATCCATTGTATGATTATAATAAAGCTGTTGTGTGAAAACAAGTCGTAAAGATGTTGCATGTATACCAACTTGCAGATACTCAATTCCGATGGTGTGGTTCTGAAAGGCAGTATTGTCGTCATGGAAAGAGTGGAGCTGAATGACTCAAGGCAATCGATAAGTATCCTTCCGCATCCTTGAGGCACCTGAAAGAAAGCTTGTCTGCTTGCCCCGGTTTTCCCTTTGATCTTATCCCGATAATCACGTAGCATGGAAGCATATGGAAAGCTGGTACGACGGAAAAAGGGTGGAACAGATGTTCGGTCCGGTCCTTGCCGTTCTTGAACGCAGCCCGGACGGAATAAGCGAGTATGATCTTCTGAACGAGCTGGGCTATGACCGCGGGGACGATCTCGAGCTTTTTCGCGCCCATTTTTTCCTCTTCCATCTGCTCTACCGCCTGCGGGACAAGCTGCTGGCCGAGAGGCGGTACGTGCTTTCCATCTTCTGTCTTGAAATAAAGCTGGGTCCCTTCCGCAGCGGATCGGATGACGGTTCGGGCCCGGGACTGCATGGTGTGCCGGAAGAAGCGGACAAGCTGCGCGAATACTATCTGGATATGAATAACCTCTCCGGCATGGACGGAACAGGCGTACGGCGCATGATCGACGATTTTTTCACTCAACTGCGCAACTGGTACCGACGCGAGGAAGATTACGCACTTCTCGGACTCGATCCTGACACCTGCGATGAGAACCTTCAGAAACAGTACCGCCTTCTTGTGTTCGAACATCATCCGGACAGAGGGGGCGATCCCGGGCGGTTCAGGGAGATACAGGAAGCTATGGAGCGGATAAAAGGAAGCCGGAGCACATGATACAGATCTTCTATTTCAGCGGAAGCGGCAATACGGAACTGCTGGCGCATAAGCTTTCGGGGAAGCTTAAAGCGGAAGGAGAGACGGTTTCCATTTACGCCATTAAAAAATCGACCGAACCATTCCCGGAAGCTCCCGAACGCCTTGTCCTGCTTTTTCCCGTCTACGCCTTCGATGCTCCGCTTGTCGTCAGACGCTTTCTGAAAAGGCTGCCGGAGTCCCCCGCTGGCGTACGTTCCAGAGCATCTATAATCCTGACCCCATGCGATCCTCACTGGATAAACAGTTCCGCCGCCTGCGGTTCCCGGCGGATCCTTGAAAAAAAGGGCTACGAGATTGTTCGGGAAGAGATGGTCATAATGCCGTCGAACTTTGTAGTCCAATACCCCGAAACACTCTCTATTTCCCTTCTGGAGGCGGCGGTGAACAGGGCCGGGACGCTTGCCGGAGACATTGTACGGGATCTGCCGGCACGCTTGAAGGTGCATCCCCTTGCGCATCTGGTCCGCTTTCTGTTCAGGATCGAACACCTGGGCGACAACCTGTTCGGAAAGGACCTGCGGGCCGACGGCTCCTGCGGCGGCTGCGGCCGCTGCGTCGAAGCTTGTCCCGCGGGGAATATCCGGATGAAAAAGGGGCGCATCGTATTCGGATGGCACTGTATTCTATGCATGAACTGCATCTACCGCTGTCCCGCGGGTGCGGTACACCCGAGGCTCTACCGCTTTGTTCCCCTCCGGGGCGGCTATAACCCGCGCCGTCTGCTGGAAAGGTCCCGTTCAGGTGAGTCGCCGGGAGGGGCGGTTGATGCCCTTATTCCGGCGCGGTTCGGGGAGTATCTTTCGGGAGGCGGTGCTACTCCTTCCAGAAATGAACGGTAAATATGACCATTACCGTATAGACCTCCAGCCGTCCGACCATCATGGCAAAGCTGAGAAACCATTTAATGTAGGCTGGAAAGAAGGCATAATTCATGGTCGGTCCGACCAGATCGAAACCGGGACCGATGTTCCCTACCGTAGCCAGGGCGGCGGTCAGGGAGGTGAGGATACCGTAGCCGCCGCTTGCCACCACCATTGTGGTAAGCAGGAGAATCAGCAGGTAGAGGAAGACGAAACCTGTAATATTGAAAACAAAATCTTTCCTGATGCTCGAACCGTTTATCCGTATCCGGAATACTCTCCGCGGGAAAACCAGGTATTTCATTTCGGCAGCGGCCTGTTTAAAGAGGGTCACAATCCGTATAACCTTGATACCGCCCCCGGTTGAACCGGAACAGCCTCCGATAAACATGAGAAGGAAGAGAATTATCTTCGAAAAAGCCGGCCAGAGATCAAAATCCGCCGTTGCAAAACCGGTTGTCGTAAGAATTGATGCGGACTGGAAGGCTCCATACCGGAGCGCCTCACCGAAAGAATCATAAACCGAGCCGGAAAGTGAAAAAGCGACCAGGAGGCTTGCAGCCGCAAAAATGGAGAGATACACCTTCGCTTCGGTGTTCCGAAGAAGGTTTTTTCCGTTTCCTGTGATTATCTTGAAATAGAGTCCGAAATTAAGTCCCGCCGCAACCATGAAAACGGTTATGACAATATCGAAGTACGCGGAATTATACGCACCGACACTGCTGTTCCTTGGACTGAAGCCCCCGGTGGCAAGGGTGCCGAAGGTATGGGTCAGCGAATCAAACCAGTCCATGCCGCCGAACATAAGAAGCAGGGTTTCAAGAACGGTAAAACCGATATAGATGAACCAGAGAATCTTGGCGGTACGGGTAATCTTATGGGAGAGCTTGTCGACCGTCGGGCCGGGGGCTTCGGCCCGAAGCAGCTGTACACCGCCGATCCCGAGCATGGGAAGCACCGCCACGGTGAGAACCACAATTCCCATCCCTCCGAGCCAATGGGTGAGGGAGCGCCAGAAAAGCAGGGATCTCGGAAGCGGCTCGATCGCCGTAAGAATCGATGCTCCGGTGGTTGTAAAACCGGACATCGCCTCAAAGAATGCGTCGGTGTAGGATGGAATGGCACCCGACAGGAAAAACGGCAGGGCTCCGACCGCCGACGCCGCAATCCAGCTCAGAGTTACCAGAAGAAATCCGTCTTTCGGTGATACCAGAGAACTCCGGTGCTTTTTCGTGGCAAAATAGAGGGAGAGGGTGATGACCAGGGTAGAGAGAACCGGAATCGCAAAGGCCGATGCATGTTCGCCATATGAGAGGGCAATACCGAGGGGAATCAGCATGAAAAGCTGGATTATCCCGACAATTACCGACACCACATGGATTATGAACAAGGGATGAATCATCATATACCGGTCAGAAGTGTTTCAATCTTTTTGATACTGTCCCTGTTTGAGATCAGCACTACATTATCGTGGGCCTTCATTTCCAGTTCACCGTATGGAATAATGGTTACACCATCGCGGATCACAAGAATAATAAGGCTCTCCTTCGGCAGTTTCAGTCCGCTTATCTTCTGGTTGACAATTGGAGCCGTGTTATCGACGGTAAATTCAATAATTTCAAACTTGCTGGCGCTGAGGGTATGAAGACTCCGGATATTGCCCTTCCGGACAAGTTTAAGGATTGAATTGGCCGTCGCATTGTTCATGCTTACGCAGACATCTATGCCCAGCTCCTGGGTCATGGTTTTATAGGACATTTTCTGGACCAGGGCGATTACCCTGTCGACACCCTGCTTCTTTGCGTACATCGATGTAATTATGTTCATTTCCTGGTTGCCCGTTGTGGCAATCAGAATGTCATAGCCCTTCAGGCTGCCTTCTTCCAGAAAGCCCTCGTCCGATATGTCCACATGACTGACAATGGCGTTGGGGTACCGGTCGGTAAGATACTTGCAGCGCTTATAGTCCTTTTCTATGAAATGAATCCACCTGGCGTTGTTTTTCATGAATTTCTTGAGCAGTTTGCGCAGAAGCGTATCCGGGGTATTCTGTTTGCCCGTAATCTCGTCGGCAATATAGCATGCCACATTCCCGCCGCCGACTATCGCAATCTTCTTGAGTTCATTTTTCCGGACATTAAAGATCGGGTATATGGAGTCGAATCCTTCCTCGGAGGAGAGAATATAGAGTTCATCATCCAGAAGAACCCGGCTTGTTCCGGCCGGTATCAGATACTCTCCGTCCCTGAAGATGAAGGGTACGAGGAATTCGGTATCGATTGAGGAGCGGATATTCTGAAGGGTCGAATTGAGGTAGGGAAAATGTTCATCAATCCGGAAGTTCCGGATCTGCATGGAGCCGTTTTCAAGAAGCATGACATTGCTTATCACTCCATGCTGAAGAACGCTGGAAATTTCGCTCGCCGCTTCTATTTCCGGATTTATAATATGGTCAATTCCAAAGAGCGGATTCTCCCACATGCCGGCTTTCGAGTAATAAAAGTTTCTTACCCGTGCAATGGTGACCGGTTTCCGAAACTCTCCCGATACAAGACCGCAGGCAAGCAGGTTAAGCTCATCGGATTCGGTAACGCTGATAAAAAAATCAGCCTGTTCGGTACCGGCTCTTTTAAGTGAATCGAGACTGTTGCCTTCTTCGTTGATGACCAGACAATCCAGCTGATTCGCCGCATGTTTTGCGACATCAGGATCTTTTTCGACAAGGGTAACCTTTTTGTCCTCATCAATGAGCTGCTTTGCAAGGTAGTATCCGACCCGACCGGCCCCAAGTATTACAATATTCATATCGGTATGCTCACGAGGTTATGGCGCTGACCGTAAAAAGTCAAGGGAATATCTCCGGATGCACGAAAACCCAATCCGTTTCGCTGCTCTGTCCGGGTTTGAACCGGTGTCCCCGAATTTCCACCTCTTTTAACGGCAGAGGGCTTGTCAACCGCTCCATAAGTATATGACGGAGCATAAGTCCTCTGGCCATTTTCGCATGCATACCGATGGTCCGGAGTCCTCCGCCGCTTTCCTGCTTGAAATGCACGGTAATAACTTTTTTTCCTGACCGGGAGAGTCCGGGAGCCGCCAGGCCGGGCACGGCGGAGTACTCCTTTGAGGCCAGGTTCAAAATTACGGGGTCCGCTCCTGTTAGTTCTTCTTCTGATTCGAGAAATCCGGTAAGACGGGGTTTCCAGAATGAGGAAAGGCTTTCTCCTCCGGGCAGGGGGAGCGGTGTTTTCATCTCCAGCCGGTATGGGGAAATTCCGTCGAAGGGTCTGAGAATTCCGTACATCCCGGAGAGAATCCTGAGATGCTTCTGCCCGTGGAGCAGTGCCTGCGCGGGAAGCGTATAAGGATCAAGCTGTTTAAAGACGGTTCCGGTGTAGCTGAAAATGGCGCTTCGCCCTGTTCCGTTTTCCTTTTCAAGCTGGCGGACCATCCCGGCAGTTCGTTCGGCGATGGGCCTGCTCACCTTCATCAGTGCGATAATCTCTTCGGTTGTGAAAGATCCGAGAATGCCGGCCAGAAAGCGGGCTTCCTCAAGAAATGGCGGAGGGTCAGTATGAGGAGCCGGGTTCGCTGTGCCGGAAGAGTCCATATCTTTGCTTGGAGAAACAAGAATCAGCATATCGTATTAGTACACTCCAGTTCACGGCTTCTCCGACTGATAAATGCCGCTCAGGGACATTTACTACACTCTTTGTAAGTCTGCATATTACGGGGGATCCCGCAGTGCCGTTCTTTCACGCGGAACCCTGCTTATGTGGATTGCCATAGAAATATTAGGCCTGGTGTCCGTATTTTTAGCCGCATGTATAAAAAAAAGGAAGCAGCTCCGCTGCTTCCCTTATCTGAACATAAGCTTTAAGTAGACCGTCCGATACCTTGCGGTCTCGGTCGCTTCATCTCGGCCATGTGTGAG
>NPID01003007.1_pt3 | contig 14202 bp, 14 predicted proteins | sample 8637491 | NCBI WGS metagenome assembly NPID01 (sample SAMN07420843, study PRJNA396082) | bioreactor metagenome | isolation source: sample BA6 brine-fed electro-methanogenic bioreactor BA | place: Japan: Kochi | collected 2016-06-14 | reverse complement strand
GGTGATTATTACATTGAGTTCAATGCTAGTTATTCATCAGAATTATTTGTGTTAATTGTTACTGAAATTATTAAGAATTAAAAACTTTATAAATCAAAAAAAGCCTCAATTAATAACTTTCTATCAGTTGAGGCTTTTTTTCTTCGTATCTTTATTCTGCGATATTTATTGTTTGTGTCTCCAAATTAAATAAAAAAAGGAAAGGTCGACCATAGTCTCCCTTTCTCAATCTATAAAGATTATAACATATATTCTAATAAAAAACAAATAGACATTCAAAATCTAAATTTAGGCTAGAAGTGGAGTGATGATTGTGATAATTAGTTTTGTTAATTGTAAAATCATTATTACTTCTTTCTTAAATATTCTATTGCTTTCTTTTTGCTTTCTAAATAAATCATTGTGTTCTTGTTTATAATAAATTACTGTAAAAATAAAAATTGATACCTTTTGCACTCCAATTTCTAGACCCCAGCTATCTGCTAGCCTAAATTTAGATTCTATAATAAAATAAAGAAATCAAACTTCAAAATAGTAGATTTATACAGAAAAGATTAGAAAATAGCAGACACTACATTACTAATACCTAATGCATAATGAGGCATGTCATTTCTCCTATATACAGCAATATATGAAGGATGTTGTACTGATATAAAACGAATACCATTGTGAAACACAGTTGAATACTCATAATCATTAGATTTTTTTTGAACTAAAATTCCAAAATAGTTGAGGACAGCTGCACTTACTTTTTCTCCCAAAAGGATAACTAGTTTAGGTTTTAACCAATTTATTTCAGTTTCAATGTGAGGAACACACGCATTAATCTCAGCTTTTGTTGGGTATCTTAGTTTTCCTTCAGAATCTAAGGGTAAACATTTCACTAAATTAGTTTTGTAGGTGTTTAAACCTTCAAATAACTCTTCAACAAATGTTAGTACTTTCCCTGATTTGGTTAGAGGAGATAATGGAACACCGTCATCAATATCATCAACTTTTTTTGCGGATAGGCCAATCCACATGATATCACAACTATTTTGAAAATCTATAAGTGGTTTTTGGTTCTTACATAATTGACATTTTCTGCATTGTACAATATCATACATATACTTTACTCACCTCTCATTGTTTCCATTCTCATCATGTATTCTTCGATTTTTTCGTCTGAAACGCAAGAAAAATTCCCCGCTGTAAAATTGAAACTGTCTTTTCCATAGTTTTGGCTATCATGTGTAAGTTGGATTTCTTCCCCTTGATTAATAATATATTTATATAATTCCGTACCGTGGTATGGGCGAAACTTGAACACGGTGACTCGGAATGTAACTTTCTCATATTTCCCAAAATCATACAACTTTTTTGCAAGTCGGTATGTTGCTTCCATATCATCTTCGTTTTCTGTAGGAAATCCCAAAATAAAATATGCTTTTACTTGAATCTGTGATGAAAGGAGAGCTTGAATAACACTTATTATATCATGAATATTTCCTTTCTTGTGAATAAGTTCTCGAATTTTTTGAGATCCAGATTCAATTCCAATAAAAAGTTCTTCACATCCGGAGTTGTAAAGTGAGTTAAATAAACTCTTTGCTTTTTTTAGAGTGTTAATATGAGCCATAGCTCTCCATGATAATTTTTGATGCTTACTAAACATTTCAATAGCATCAGAAATCGATTGACAATCACTCAAAAAAAGGTCATCTAACACACGAATACAAGTCACATTTTCATTATTCTTCTCTATCTCAGTCAATTCTTGTTCTATACTACTAATTGATCTTCTTCTAACAGTTGTATGCTTGTTAATACTTCTTGCCGAACCACAGTAAGCGCAATTATAGGGGCACCCTCTTGAAGTTACAATAGAGTTCTCAATTTGTCAATGTACGTTAAAGTATTCATTCTTTATAAATTCTCTATTTAGGCTTACATAGTCTAAATTATGAATGAAATACTTTGATTTAGCATCAACCATAAATACAAGAAAGTTGTTTTCTGTGTAGATCGGTTGTTCCTTTATGTTGTTTGATATTATATCATATACAATTCTTTCACCTTCACCTATTACAACATAAGTCTTTGCTTTTGTCTTCCATTTACAAATATCCTTATAAATGTAAGTGGTTATATTCCCACCAACTAAAATGTTTATATTCCCATTAAGCGATTCGCATATTGTTTGTACAATCTCGTAATTCACTGAAAATATGTTTATACCTAAGAATTTAGGGCTAATCAAGTTTACTTTGGATACTAATTTATCTACACCTATTTTCATATCAATAGCATCTATTATAGTAACATTCTTTCCTTTATTAGCTACATAAGTGGCTATATAAGCTAATCCCATCGGTGGAAGATAATCTTCGTTAATTTCTTGTTCAATAAAGTACAAAGGTGAGTTCACCAGTAGCAAATCACACATTTTTGAGGCGTTCCTTAATAATATTGTATACATTGATTGAATTTTCAAACCATTTCTCATCTTTTAATATGTCTGATGCTTCTACTACATACAACTGTATATCTTTATGATTCGTTTTAAAATATTCTATTGCTTCTTCTGTAAACTGTATTTCTTTATTCGAGTTGTTTCTTTCAAAACGATCTCCTTCATTTCGAGTTTTTAACCTTTTTTCTAGCAAGTTTTTATTAGCAGTTAGAACAATTTGAATATCAGGCATAATAATACCTTTATTTATACAAAATATTTCATCTTTTAAAAGGCCGTCAATAGCTTGAAATATAAAAGAAGAGAAGTAGTATCTATCTAACAAAATTACATCATAAGAATTTATATAACTAACTAATCGTTTGGAATGCTCAATTCTATCAGCAGCAACTATATATGCTAAAGACCTGCCAATTAAATCATTGGCGTTATCTTTGCAAAAATGTCCTAGTAACGTATCTGTTGGTTCTTTCTCTGTTTTTATAGAATATCCATCTTTAAACAACATTTCTACTACTTGACTAATAATGGTAGATTTCCCACTAGCATTTGGCCCGTCAAGTGCAATTAGAATTCCTTTTTTCAAAATGTTCTCCTTTTATCAATGATTTTCTGAAAAACTCTTACATATAGACTGTGATGCTTTCGTCATGCTTTGAACTAAATAAATGCAAACAATGATAGAATGATACTTACTAACACATATATAAAGTAAACAACATTTATTAAATTCGAGAAACTATACTGTTTTGAAAAAATATCACATTTACATTGTCTCTCTCTGATTTTATTTGTTTCGTCTTCTTGTGTCTTCATAACAGCATATTCTCCAAGTTCAAAAGCTCCTCAAATCTAACTATCATCTTTTCGGAATGCTTAGTTAGAAACTTGTTTCTCCCATCAAATTTGTAAAACACAAAACATAATATTGTTTGTAATACGCCTAGTCCAACAGCTAACCATCCTGAACACAAATCAAATCTGATACTTGTGATTTGCAAACCAACAAGAGCAGATACTAAAATAATAAAAAAATTAAAAAAATGTATTCTTTGTTGAGCGTGAAGATTAAAAATATCCCAAGTTTTCTGATATTCTAATGAATACTTATCATAATCATTCTTTTCCATTAACATATCTCCTATGATCTTATTTAGAAATTAAAAAGTTTTTATATTGTTCATCAAGTGAATAGCTTAGATTTCCTGCAATGAAAGTAATAAAGAATAAATGTAGACATATCAAATAGATAAATACTAAAAACTCATAGTAAACCCATTAATAATAGCGGAATTAGGTTTACAAGCATAGGTGCTCTTAACAACTATCTATAAGTTATAAATTTATTAATCGTTATTCAATAATTTGATTAGTTTTTTCATAAATATTTACCTTATTTCATGGATTTCAACATCAACAGTTTTAATAATATTATCTAATGGATTAGAAATCACCTCACTCTCCCTATTTAATTTATTAATTGAAATTTATACTCTTTTACATGATCACTAATATACTTTAAGCATGATTTATCCAATTTTAAAAAATTCAAAATCTGATTGTAATTGAGTATATTTTTTAAGTTCTATTTTTCTATCGCTCGAAAAAAAATGTGCAAATTTATTGTTTTAATTTTAGCACATTCATATCTTATAATAAAGTTGTTATTGAAAACTTTTAACGAAATCTATATATTAGATTTTTACAATTAATAGTTTGAATTCCTAGAAAGATAATCGACTTGATAATTTTCTATGCATCTCTTTGTTCTTTTTAAAATTTATACAAGTTGATCTAATCAAAAAGTCATGATTAAATTAACTTGATCTTTTCACTATTATTCAGATGAAGATTATCTTTACACAAACAACCCTCAGAATCAACTATCAAATACGCTTCCCTCATATACTCATTTTCTTCACAAATCGGATTAAAGCTAATCAGTTTCTTACACACCACTTTAAACTCCTCTTTACTTATTAAAAGTTCACTTGAATTACCTAATTGTGGTGTAGGCAAAATCTGAAGCAACTTTAATCTATCGGGTTCAATTTCTTCAAGAAAATGAGTGAAATCACAACTCAAGTTATATTTGCTTATACAAATATTTATTTTTAGTCTAATCTTCTCTTTTTTAATACATTCACATAGTTTTTTGACTTCTAAAATGCTTTTTCTACCAATCAATTTGTTCACTTCATCATCTAAAGAATCTATGCTTATTCCAATCATGCAAAGCTTGTTTCTATTTCTTTTTATGAAATCTGTTGTAAGAAGGCTACCGTTAGTTATTATTGAACATTTAAACCCTTTTTTCACAACATAGTCTATAACATCTTGAAGATGGCGAACCATCATCGGCTCACCACCAGCAAGATTAATTCTAGTAAATTGATTCATATCGTAGACTGCATCAATGATACTAATACATTCTTGAAGCGATAACTCTCTACCTTTCATATTAACGAAACAGTGCTTACATTTGAAATTACAGCGATCTGTCAGATGTAAGTTTATTGTCTTTTCAATCATGATACTTAATGAATCTGATATGCAGATCTATTACCTTTAACTCTTAACGCTTGAAATGTTTGATCATTAGCTTTCCATGTGCTAAACTTGTCTGCTTTTTCTTGATTAGTAATTCTATTACAGATTATCAAGTTTTCAAGCACATCTTTTCCGCCTTTAGAAATAGGTCTAATGTGATCAATTGTTGGTTCATAGCCGCTGTTTGAATTTCCTATAGCAGACTTTTTCATAAGTCTACCGGAATAATCATAAACATCTTCTTTGTTACCGAATCTTTCATTCCAAAGTTTTAAAACAACATGTTTTGACATATAGATTATTCCTCCTTTCTCAAGTTTAATTTTACTTGAGAAAGGATAAAAAAAATAGGGTAAAAAAATTACCCTAATCTATCTTTTTCTTAAGTAACAATTGAATAGGATTAAAACAATAAGTTTTACACAACCGTTCAACATCATAGAATGTTAGGTGTTCACCTTTGAGTTTTCTTCTAAATTCTCTTTCATCGATACCGAGTTTTTCTGCAACTTGATTTTGAGTTGATTTCATTTTCTTAATAAGTTCTTTAATTCTTTGTCCTATCTCTTTGAATGATAGCAGCTCGTTATTGATCAAGATATCTCCAATTAAAGTTTCTCTGTCAAAAACACCTAAATTCTTCGCCATTTGGTGCATACCAATATTATCCATACTTACAAGAATAGTACCGTTATCACTCATCTCTATATAATAAACGAAGGAATGTGGGCTAATCATATAAGGACTATGGGTAGTCATTATAACTTTATTCTTTTTAGATATTTCTTCAATTTCTTTCCGAATATGAATCTGGGCTTCAGGATGTAAGTTATTAGCTGGTTCATCCATTAAAAGAATGTCTCCTTGTTGTAAACAACCTTTGACAAAAAAATATGTGTAAAACCATCTTCTGCCTGAATTTGTCTGGCTGAATGGTATCTCATCTCCGCTTCTTTCGATAATTGAAAATGATAAATCTTCGGATATTTTTATCTCTCTTATCATTTCTTTCTCATATGGCGGAAGGTTCTCATTTATGAATACTTCTAAATCAAAAGATAATTTCTTAATATCATCTGTACTTAATTTTTTGTCTTCTATTTGTTTTCTTAATTCATTTTGTTCAATTGTTGTATATTTAAACTTTAAAAAATTCTCAAGAATTGTTCTTTCATCTATAGAATGGTAAAAAGAGTTCCATCTGCCTTGGTTCTTGAAGAATAATTGGCTGTTTTCGTTTCTTAAATAATATATTTTAGGATTACAAACAGAAATGATTCGGTTAAGTATTCTATCAAAATTGGAATCTTCGTTCTCTTCAATCATATATTCTTGATCAATTAATGAAGACAATGCTTTAAGCTTAGTTTTCAACTTATTATATAAATCAGTTATTTTAGAAACTTGTTTAGCAGTTTTCTTGTTAATGTTATCTATTTCTTTCTTAATAGCATCTTCATTTATTGTGATATATTTCTGTTCAAATTTTGTCAGTTTTGGTCTATTATATCTTAGCTTGAAATTACTATATCTTTTAAGATAAAATTGATTACCTAAATACTGATATGACAATACTAATTCGTCACCTTTTTTTCTTTCATTGACTATAGTTTTAATCTTCTTAATCAAATCATCAAGTTCTTTTGAAAATCCACTAAAAAGAAATCCATAATTGGTTGAATTAGCGATGTCCTCTTCACTGAAATCTACATCTATTGTGAATTTTTCACACTCATAACTCTCCTCTGATAAATCACTAATAAGTTTTTTATATGAACTCATTTCTTTTTCTAGTTCTTTTGAAATTGAGTAAATCGATTCTTCAGCACTATGTAGTAATTTATTAAGAAATGTTGATTTTATGCGATCAACATTTATGCCTAATCCATTCTTATCAGATGAACTATAAGCTTCGATGACTTTTTCAGTATCTCCAATATTTAGTACATCTTTAAAACTTGATATATCCTCTTTTGATAGTTCAAGGTAAAATCTAAAATCCATAACCACTCTATCATTAGTTGCTCTACTATCGAACAATGTGAAAAGGCCATCAAGTACATTGGTCTTTCCGCTTCCATTCTTACCTATTAGTGTAATAAGGTTTGAAGATACATCAATATCTTGTGATTTTTTTATAGATTTATAATTACCTATTTTAATTTTCTTGATTTTCATACTTTCAATTCCTCTAGTTCATTAGTTCTTACAAAATCTAAGTATCATTTTCATTTATTCATATTGGATATATTTTATAAAATATTACTTATCCATATTTAGAGATTATTATCTCTAAAATGGTGTTTTTATATAAACGTAATTGAAACAATTAGAATAGTTTAATATTTCATTTTGTAACTATCTTAGCTTCATCATTTTTAGTAATTGAAATTCCATTAATTGACAATAAAAACTTCTTGAATTTTGTGAAACCATATGTATTATAATCAAAATCTTTATGCATTTTCTTAATTTCTTGCATTAGTTTTGACAACTTCATTACTTTACTTTTATTTCTTGATATTATCATTACTATATCTTCTTCGATATTACCTCTTTCTTGCATTTCAATGCTTACATAAGTTGTGGTATTGTCTTTACTTATCAACAACCCCTTTATGGTTTGTACTAATCCCGTTAGAGTCTTCGCACCGTATTGTCTTGGATCAAAGTCAGAATATCGATTGATTAATATATCGCCTAATTTGCTTAACATTAATCTATTGTCAATTCCATTTTCGATAATTATATTAGTTATCTCTTTTTCAATATTTAATTTTTCACTGTTATCATCAGACTGAATAGATTTATCTTTATCCTCTTTATCTGTGGATAAATATTCAAAGTACTTAAACTCATTACATGACGCCTTAAAAGCGTTAGTAACTTTTTCTTCGCTACCTATACCAATTACGTACATTCCACCTTCTTTTAATTTAGTTGATAGAGGAGTAAAATCGCTATCGCTTGAAACTATGACAAAAGCATCAACTAATTGCTTGTACATTATTTCCATCGCGTCTAATGCAAGTGCCATATCAGCTGCATTTTTTTTGGTCGCAACGTTATATTGGTGCATCGGTTTTATTGCTAAGTCAACTGCTTTCTTATTCCAGTCATCATTCAGTTTATTTATGTTTGCATAGAATCTTGAGAAAACGATTCTCCCAAAATTTGATACTTCTCTTACTACAATATCAAGATACTTATCACTTATATTTTCCGCATCAATTAAAAGTGCTATTTTATATTCCATATAATCATATCTCCTCTACCAAAATCAATATACTATTAATCTAGTGCATCAAATTTTTCTTGCATTGTTGGGTTGTTTTTTAATAATTTCTTCAATGTTAAATTCTCGGCTTTATCATTAGCTAATCTTAAATTGTTTTCACTCGATAGTAGTGCATCTTTTGTTTTCTTTAGGCGCTCAATTGTTTTATCAATTTCATCAATGGCGGTTTTAAACTTTCTACTAGCTAAGTCATAATTTCGAGCAAAGCCTGCTTTAAAAGTTTCTAAATGTTCTTCAAAATTTGTTATATCTATGTTTTGCTTTCTCATCAAAGCAACTTCTTGCTTATATTTTAGAGAGTTCATAGAAGAGTTTCTTAAAATTGATATTATCGGTATAAAAAATTGAGGTCTTATAACAAACATTTTTGGATACTCATAAGAAACATCAACAATGCCATTATTATATAGTTCATCATCTCTTTCTAGCAAAGAAACAAGTATAGCATATTCACATTGCTTTTGATTTCTGTCCTTGTCTAGCTCTTTAAAGAAGTCTTTGTTCTTTTTCTTTGTAGCCGTTGTATCATTTTCATTTTTCATTTCAAACATAATTGATATTATCTCATTACCATTCTCATCGGTTTCACGATATATATAATCACCTTTTGAGCCAAGTTTAGAATCATTATCCTTTTCGAATATTGCATTAGGAAACGCAACAGTTCTGATTTGATTGAATACAATTTCACAATGCTGTTCTAATGATTCTCCCAGCATTTTAGTTGATTGTCTAGCTTTAAAATCCTTATAAAAAGCTATTGTTTCATCCTTTATTTTCAACTGTTCTTTATACTTTTCCTCTATCGATGATTTTTCAATTTCTTTTTGCTTCTTCTCAAGCTCAAGAAGATTTCTCATCTCAATAAGCTCTTTTTCGATTTTTGACAATGCACTTTGTTTCTCTAATTCTTTATCCTTATTTAAACCCTCTATCTTTGCTTGCAATTCTAAGATTTTTTTGTCTTTATTTGTAACTTGATCTTTGTACTTACCTTCCGCAGTAATAATTGCGAGATTCTTAACATCTTCAGTTGATATTAATTTTTGATTTAATAATTCTAATTCTTGTTGTTTCTTTGACAATAGTTCTTTATAATTTGATTCTATTTTAGATTTTTCAATAACGATGTCTTTCTCATTTTGCTTTCTAATCTGTTCAAGCTTATCATGCATTTCCTGATGGAATTCTTTATTTCTGATTTGAGTAGCAATATCTGCATAACTAGCTTCATCAATCGTAAATTCTTTTCCACAATTTGGACATTTGATTTGATTCATAATTTGTTTTCTCCTTAATATATAATATTTAAACTAAACTTTAATTGGAATCAATTCTAAAATTTTCTACTTATCTGAATCAATAAGTATTATCAAATAAACAATAACTTATTTTCCTTTTTTATCTTTACTTAATCAGCTGCGTTTTAAATATTTAATCTTATTTTTATTGAAGGCTGATTCAAATGTTTTCTTAACGTAGAACAGATTCTGTCTTGCAATATTCCTTAATAAGAAAATCAATTTCACTAGCGTAAAAACGAAACTGATCTTGTAGATATTTTATTACTGTTTCAGTTGATCTAAGAAACTCAACTTCATTTGTAAAGTCCTGTGCTATTTCAGTTTTAGAAAGTTTTTTCTTTAAATTTAACAAAGACTTCTTAAGTTTATTAGGTGTACCAGATTCCAAATGTAAATCAAATCTAATTGGTGATATATTTCCAAATATATCAGAAAATTTATGTAATGATGTAATTTCAAAATGTATTGATGAAGCTATCTTGTTATCAAAAACCCAATTTTTTTTCATCACTTGTATATATTTACTAGCAGTCCTAACATAATACTCTTCATTAGGAAAAGCATCATTTATCATATCTTGAAACTTGCTTTGCATAGATTTGTCTTTACAGTATAATGTGAAATCATCATTTTCGAAGCTATACAACTTAATTAATTCTTTGATAAACCCTAAAATATAAACAGATGACAAATTGCTTTCAAAAAATAAATCTGTTCCATCAACAGGCTTTGGAGATCTTAAATCTGATTCATCGGTTGTAAGATAAATACTATTACTTTGAGGAGCCCAAGGTTTGTACTTTTCAATTGCTAAACCTCTAATTATTTTTTCATCTTGCAAATAAAGAGAATATAAAACACTATTTACAATTTCTCTATAAGTACTAACTTCTTTTCTTTCTCCTAAAAACTCATAATATAAAGGCGTTGCCCCAGTAGCAAGCTCAGTGTTATCTAAGTCAACAACAAAGTGTTTTGATGTTGACTTAACATGATATAGATTGCCACTATATTCAGGATAGGCGAAAATAGATTTCAAGTCATTAGAAAGGCGTTTAGCTCTCGCTATAATAACATTTCTATCCCATTTTGTACTCTCAAAAAATTCCTTATTCAAATAAGCAATTTTTGTTTTTGTCTTTTCTAGTATCGCTTTCTTCCTAAAAAAAGAGTTATCAGACAAAGAAGAATTGTATCCAGTCAATGTTAGATTACCTAATGTATCAACATATGTATTGTAAGTACTCTCATAATCTTCTTTTAACTCATTTCTCCAATCTTCGTTTTGATAGTTTTGAGGGAGGATATGTTCAATTGTAATATCTGATGAATCAAAGTCAATCTTTTCTTTACTCTTGTTATTTTCTAGATTACCTAAAATATATCTACACAGTTTTCTATTACGATAGAGTTTTGTTGTTTGCAGATGCTGGCTAAAAGATGAATCTGAGGGATATTCATCTTTTGTCCCAATCAGTTCATTTACCATAAATGAGGCAAAAACATCATAATAATCGTTCTGAGTTAAATCTATCTTACTAAATATTCTTTTGTATAGATTTTTATATAATCCCCTCAATGAGTTTGAAGGAACTTCACACACTAATCTACGAACTGAATATGTTAATAACTGATACAATATTTTAACTAAAGTTTCCTCTGTTATTTTTCCTTGTTCAAAATCATTGAATGTGTACATTAGAAATGTATACATTGTACTTTGATTAATTATCCTTAAGTCACTTAAGATATTTGTTATTTTTGAACTATATGGATTAGTATAACCTATAAAAGCTGAGTAATACTTCGAATACTTTTTAAATATAGCTAGTATTTCATTTCTTTGATAATCTTTAGCCCATAACTTAAAAATTTCATATGAGTTCTTTTCATTAACTTGATATGTTGTATAAGCATTTAAATAATCAATTATAAAGTTAGCTCTGCTCTTTTTAGGAATTGATTCTTCAACAACTGACCAGTATTCTTGAAATAACTCTTCTTGATTTATTTCTGTCATTAAAACATAATTTCTAACTAAATCATCAAGTTCCAAAGGTAATCCAGTAGAATTAATACGCTCAAAAATTACTTGAGGATCATCGCCATGGGATTCATTCAAACTAATAATCACACACTCTAGTTTTTCAATACCCTTCCGAATATCAAGTGAAGAGTAATCTAAATGAATTTTGTCACTAATAAGCTTCTCAAAATACTCATAATTTTTGTATACATTTGACGATTTATCCATTTCATCAATTTTATTACTCATTAGTTTTATTAATTGAACATTATCGTTTGTATTAGCTTTGAGTTTAAGTTTATATTTGTCATTCGGAGAGTTAGGACCTTCTCCTTTGAAGTTATTATAAAGACTATCGTTTAACACTTCAGAACGATCACGATTATTCTCAAAATTTAATAAGGCTCGTAATAAAAGATATATAGTAGTTAATCTCTGTTGTCCATCAATGACAATAAATGGTTTTACTCCATACTCCTCATCTTTCTGAACCTGAATAATCGAACCGATATAATGATTCTTGTCTTTATCAAAAGCAGTCATGATATCATCAAATAACTTCTTGCATTCATCTAAAGACCAATCATAATTTCTTTGATACACTGGCACTATGTATTGTCTCTTATTACCTTCAAAGAAACTATAGTAAAATTTGGCGTTTTCTGCTTTCATTTTTTCTCCTCCTGACCGTTATTTACTAAATAATTAATTATTTAAGCTTTATCCTTTAACAAATCAATAATAGCTTTCTTATGTTTTCCATAAACGATTATATGGTGATTCCCAAATGGATTCTTAAGAAAATATGAAACATCATCAAGTTGAATATGGATTTGGGTTCGACATAAGTTTTCTTCTTCAAGATTAGCGATTATTGACCCTTCAGAGACATAATAATCTCTTAAATTACTAGATAATTTGAATACTGTAATATCTGTTATATTCATTTTACCTCTGATACCAACACCTATACCAGATTCAAAATGACTCATTAATTCATAATCCACAGACATATCCATCGGTAAAGTGCAATGTGCAAATACCATTTCTTTTTTATCGATATTAATTCTTGATGGATTAGCCATAAAACCAGGCCTACCAACAATTTTATTTAACAAGTACATCGATATCATTGCCGGGATATCTCCCTCACAAGTACCAATTATACCGCTTTGATTAAGCAAGGATAATCCAAGACAACCAGTCGTGTGGATTTTTCCCAATAAGTCGAAACAACGTAATGTCAATCCCGATAGTTTGTATTTCTTTACAAGATTACTTAAAGCAAGAGAAACTTTCTTTGCTTCTAGTAAATCATTTGAACTGTATTCCTTTAATATGTTTATCTTATCTTTGGAAATATCAACTGAATGATACTCTTTAATCAACTCTTCAATATCAATATCTTTAAGTTCGATACCTAAATGTTTTTTGCAATAATCATAATCTACATTAGAAGCTATCAACCAATCCGATGGTTTGCCAATAACGCCAAGTACTGAGGTTACATCTTTTGGTTGCTTTATCAAATTATTTAATCGGTTAGCTATATATTGAGGTGAACCATGTAGTATCTCAGCCGACTTATTATTTTGCTTCAAATAAGATAGAATCTCTATACTAGCAGCTAGAGAGTTATTTGAACCATATGTTAGTAGATAATACGGTTGGTGAAGCTTTTTCTCCATCTTAAGGAAAGCTCCTTCAGAACCTCCGCTTTGAACTAGAATCAAAGACAAATCTGCATCATAGAAATGATTAATATCAGATAGCCTAAACTCGTAAGGACCATGTTTAGTGATTTCTAAAAGCAGTTCATTTGTTTCTTCGTTTATTCGCCCCTCTTCATGAAGAATAGATACAATTGGTAGTATGTTTATTAGCAATGACAACACCTCTTTAATTTTGCAATGTTTTGTAAAACCATCTATTTAATATAATTAGTTATCTACTTAAAATCGGAATTAAAAGTTGCTTAAGCATCTGATATCTTCTTGAATCTCTGTTGTTTACATATATAATTTCTAGTCCATTCTCTTTTGCTAGTTTATTTTTTAATATATCTCTATTAATAACCGTTTGATCATATTGATGCTCAGATCCACATAGTTCAATTGCTAGACGAACATTGTTGTTTTTATCTAAAATTAAAAAATCAAACGAAGCTTTGCTTGCATATTCATACAAAGGGTGATCCTGATGGATTTTCAAAACCTGTTTTACATCCGTTTGTCCATTTATTCTAAATCCTTTTTTATGAATATTAATAACCCTCTGTAGAGTATCAAAAAACATATCCTCAAATCTAGTATACAAATGTTTTGATGACAAATTACCATACCTAAATCCTACTGATGCATTATCAAATGAAGTAACATCAAAATCAGATAGATAATTAATTAGATCTTTTAAATCTGAATTCTCATTCTCAGATAGTTTTTCTATTGATGATTTATCTCCTACAACTATTAATTGCTCTTTAGGCCGAGTTGTTGCTACATTGATTAATTGCCTATTGTTTTTAATCCAGTCATAACTTCCTTTATAAGAATCTTTTCCTACACCGAGTGAT
>NPID01004183.1_pt1 | contig 14213 bp, 13 predicted proteins | sample 8637491 | NCBI WGS metagenome assembly NPID01 (sample SAMN07420843, study PRJNA396082) | bioreactor metagenome | isolation source: sample BA6 brine-fed electro-methanogenic bioreactor BA | place: Japan: Kochi | collected 2016-06-14 | reverse complement strand
GTATCGTCAGTTACCCTACCTATCATAAAGTCTTGATTGCAACGGATGGAGCAATGAATATTTCACCAAATAAAAAAAAAAAAATTCTTATAACAGAATCAGCTGTGAAATTAGCGAAATCTTTAGGGTACGTTATGCCAAAGGTTGGTTTAGTATCTGCAGTTGAAAAAGTAAACCCAAAGATTCAATCAACTGTAGATGCTCAAGAAATTGTTGCGTATTATCAAGATAAAGATCATGATTTCTATATAGATGGACCTTTTGCTGTAGATAATCTAGTCTCGAAAGAATCCTGTGAGCATAAAGGGATCAACAGCATCGTTGGTGGTGATTGTGATATTTTGGTTTTTCCTAATTTAGACGCAGGTAATATTTTCTATAAAACGTCCATGTTTCTAGCTGAAGGTAAATCAGCGGGAATCATTCTTGGTGCAAAAGTTCCTATTGTTTTGACCTCAAGAGCTGATACTGCAGAAGCTAAACTAAACTCAATTATATTGGCGGTGTTAAATCATGACGGATTATCTAATCTTAGTAATTAATCCTGGAAGTACATCTACAAAAGTAGCGATATATTCAAATATCAGGTTACTTCAAGAACAAACTTTGAGGCATAATGTTGAAGGCATTACAAAATTTAAAACTATTATTGATCAACTTGATTTTCGTAAAAAAGTTATTTTAGATTTTTTAGAAGACCATAATTACTCTTTAAAGCAAATTGATTTATTTGTTGCTAGAGGCGGAATGATGAAACCCATTAAAAATGGGGGAACTTATCAAGTAACTGAACCGATGTTAGATGACTTAAGGCATTTAAGATATGGTTCTCATGCTTCAAATTTAGGAGCTTTGCTTGCAGATGAGTTTGCCAAGAAATATAATAAACCAGCTTTTATCGTAAATCCAGTTTGTATTGATGAATTCGATGAAATATCAAGAATCAGTGGTCAAAGTTTAATTAAAAGAAGAAGTTTATTTCATGCTTTGAATCAAAAAGCAATTGCCATGAGATTTGCTAAAGAAATTAACAAACCATATGAAGAAATTAATGTAATCGTTGCCCATATGGGTGGTGGTATTAGTGTTGGTTTGCATAAAAAAGGAAGAGTCGTAGATTGTAATAATGCCCTTGGTGGTGATGGACCTTTTTCACCTGAGCGAACTGGTACAATTCCGACATATCCTTTAGTTGATATTTGCTTTAGCGGAGATTATACAAAAGAAGAAGTGAAGAAACTTCTAGTAGGTGGCGGTGGATTAGTTTCATACTTAGGAACAAGCGATGCAAGAATTGTTGAAGAAAGAGTCTTAAATGGAGATCCTGATGCTAAACTAGTCTATGAAGCAATGGCATATAATGTTGTTAAAGAAATCGGCTCAATGTATTTTGCTGCTGCAGGAGATATTCAAGGAATTCTTCTTACTGGCGGTATTGCTTATAGTAAGTATTTTATCGATTATATTAAGAAACACATTGAACCAATAACTCTAGTAAAAGTTTATCCAGGAGAAGATGAGATGAGAGCTCTTGCTGAAGGAGCTATGCGTGTTATGACTGGTGAAGAAAAAGCAAGAATTTATTAAACTCTAAAGCCTGTTTTTTTTGCAGGCTTTTTATATTTCATCAAATAATTGCATTATTAAATAGCTTAAACTATTAGATAATTGACTTTTATTAAGTTAAGTAGTTGTTTTTATTACTTAATAGTAATATAATCAGTCTATAAGGAGTTGAACATGAATAATTTGGTTGAATTTATAAAAATTCATCACCGTAAACTCTTAATTTTATTCATAGCTCTAGCTTTACCAGGGATATATGCTTTCGTATATTTTACTGGTGGAATAAAATATGTATATTCTCATACAATGTATATACCTATTTTAATAGCTGGAATTGTTTTCGGTATGAAGTATGGTTTACTTGTTGGATTAATTGGCGGAATACTCTTGGGGCCTTTAATGCCGATTGAGTTCGACCCTTTAGAGAGACAATTATTCTTAAACTGGTTTTACCGTTTAATTATCTTCTTATCAATTGGTGGATTAAGTGGATACTATGCTGATAGGCTAAGAAAAGTAAATAAGATTAACGAAAAACTGTTTGCTTATCATATTGAAACCGATGTTCCTAATATAAATTACTTACTATCTTTAGATGATTACTATATGAGTGGTAAATGCTTATTAGCCACGATTCTTATTAATAACAAACATAATATCTATGAAGTGCTCGGTACAGAAACTTATAATAAGGTGCTTAATGCTTTATATCAAAGTATTATAACTAACATCGAAAAAAAGACAGTTGTAATTCAGGCAGATACGGAGAAACTCTGGTTAATATTACCTAGTGAGAATGGAGTAGATGACTCGAAATTAATCAGCGAAACTTTATCTCATGATTTGGAAATTGATAAAATTAAAATCTACGTAGATTATTCAATTGGTGTAACAGAGATAAGTAGTTTTAAGGAATGCAAATCTCTTTCAGCATTTCGAGATTCTGATAAACTAGCAGGTCATGCTAAAAAGAATAACCTCCCTTATGTGTTATTTGATAAAGCAATGATAAAAGAAAAATTTAATTTCAATTTACTAGGATTATTTCCTAGTGCTCTTAAAACTCATGAAACATACTTAGTTTATCAACCTGTTATAAACTCGATAACAAAAGAGATTGTTGGGGTTGAAGCCTTAATTAGATGGAATAACGAACTTCATGGTTTAATCATGCCTAATGATTTTATCCCTTTGGTTGAATCAACCCAATTGATTCATCCAATGACATCATGGGTAATTAGAGAAGTAATGAAAAAACAAAAAATGTTTAGAGAAAATAATCTGTTTTTTCTTAGTTCTATCAATCTATCTGTCAAGAATCTTCATGACCCAAATTTCTATAGTCACGTTATGAGAATTGTTAAAGAAGAGGAAGCTGATCCAAACTATATAGTTTTTGAAGTAACTGAAACAGTCCTTTTAAAAGAAGCAGAACAAAGTAAACAAACAATTACACAATTAAAAGAAGCTGGTTTTAAAATTGCTATTGATGACTTTGGTAAAGGTTATTCATCTTTAACCTATCTATGTCAATTCTCAATTGATTATTTAAAGATTGATCGCTATTTTATGTCAAATATTGCTGATAATAATTCTGTCTTTGAGATTGTTAATTCAACAGTGAAATTAGCTCATCAATTAAATTTAATGGTTGTCGCAGAAGGTATTGAAACTGAAGAAACCTATGAGATTATTAAGAAACTTGGTTGTGATTATACTCAAGGGTACTATATCGCAAGACCAATAGAGGATACAAAAATAATCGCTTGGTGTCTAAATCATAATAAAGAATTAAATAAACAGTAAATATTTTTGCTTTTATAATATAGCAGAAGCACTCTGATTTCCGAGTGCTTTTATTTTGGGTTAAATAAGTAAATATAAAAGGAATATAGTAAAGCAAAAAATTAGTAATTACTCTGTATTTAATTTTTAAGTTTCTTTTAGATTATCCATTTGCGATTTGCGATATTTTTGATTATAAGTTATAATATTTTTATAAAGGAGTGATGAAATGAAATTTTTGAAGGATAATACTGTCTTAGAAATATCAGAAGCTGAAGTTAGTGATGCTGAAGAAATTCTAGAACTTATGAAGAAAATAGGTTCAGAATCAAATTTTTTAATTATGGATAAAAATGGATTGAACAAGACTTTAGAAGAAGAAAAAGAAATTCTTGCTAAAGCGAAAGAATCACTAACTACTAAGTTCTTTTTAGGAAAAGTAGATGGAAAGATAATCGCTGACTGTGGTATTCAAGGTCATAAGAGCCCTAAAACAAAACATAATGTTGACTTCGGTATCAGCGTTGCTAAAGACTACTGGAATAAAGGTGTTGGTAAGTTAATGATGGAGCATACTATAAATTATGCTAGAATAACTGCCGAGATAAAAAACATCTATTTAGAAGTTAGAACAGATAATACAAATGCTATAAAATTATATGAGAGTTTTGGATTTAAAAGAGTTGGTACTATGCCAGAAAAAATCTTTATCGATGGCAAGTATTATGATGAGTATGTTTACCTATTACAAATTTAAAAAAAATTTAAAAAACCCAGTTTTCAGATATTGACACTTAAAATAGATATGATATAATAATATTAGCACTTAGATAAGTCGAGTGCTAATATTTTAATGAAAGGGATGATTTACTATGTTAAAACCACTGCATGATAATATCGTTCTTAAGAAAGAAAAAGTTGAAAAGAAAACAGCAAGTGGGATTATTCTAACAGGAGACCAAAAAGAAACTCCTGATTTTGCGAAAGTAATCGCAGTAGGAGAAGGAATGCTTTTAGATGGTAAAAGGCAAGTTCCTTCAGTTAAAGTTGGAGACAAAGTTGTCTACAAAAAATATTCAACCACAGAAATTAAAATTGATGAGGAAGAATATCTATTAATAGCTGAAAAAGATATTCTAGCAATTATTGAGGAGTGATGATTTATGGCAAAAGATATCTTATATGCAAAAGAAGCTAGAGATTCAATGCTCAGAGGAGTTGATAAACTAGCTAATGCTGTTAAAGTTACCCTTGGCCCTAAGGGAAGAAATGTCGTTTTAGACAAAAGTTACGGTTCACCACTTATTACTAATGATGGTGTAACAATTGCTAAAGAAATTGAGTTAGAGAATCCATATGAAAATATGGGAGCTAAACTAGTTTATGAAGCTGCAAATAAGACAAATGATGTTGCTGGCGATGGAACTACATCAGCTACACTTTTAACACAAGCAATGATTCATAAAGGCATTGCGCATGTTAACAAAGGAACTAACCCTGTTTTTATGAGAGAAGGTATGGAACTTGCAGCTAAAGAAATCTCCAAAAGATTATTAGCAAAAACTCATAAGATTGAAACAGATGAAGATATTGCATCTGTAGCTACAATATCTTCAGGTTTAAGTGAAGTAGGAGAAATCATCTCACAAGCAATGGCAAAGGTTAGTAGAGATGGTGTCATCTCTGTTGATGAATCAAAAGGTTTTGATACATATTTAGAAGTAGTCGAAGGTATGCAATATGATAAGGGTTATGTTAGTCCTTATATGGTAACAGATCGAGAAAAAATGGAAGTTGTCTTAGAAAACCCATATATTTTAGTCACTGATCAAAAAATTAATACTATCAAAGAAATCTTACCTTTATTAGAAGAAATAGTTCAAAACTCAAAACCGTTATTAATCATCGCTGATGATATAGAGAATGAAGTTATTTCTACTCTGATTGTCAATAAATTAAGAGGAACATTCAATGTTGTGGCTACTAAAGCTCCAGGCTTTGGTGATAATAGAAAAAACATTCTTGAAGATATCGCAACTTTAACTAATGCTAAATTCTATACTAAAGACTTGAATCAAGAAGTAAAAGATATGAGTTTAGAAGATTTAGGAACAGCTAAGAAAGTTGTGATTTCTAAAGATAATACCACAATTATGGATGGACAAGGCGATAAATTGGCTATTCAGGAAAGAATCGAAGAAATTAAACTTAGAATTGCTCAAGCTGATAGTGACTTCGATAAGAAAAAACTTAATGAACGCCTAGGAAAACTAACTAATGGTGTTGCAGTTATTAAGGTTGGAGCTACTACTGAAGCTGAACTTAAAGAAAAGAAACTAAAAATTGAGGATGCACTTAATGCTACTAAAGCTGCTGTTGAAGAAGGAATTGTAACTGGTGGAGGAGCTACTTTAGTAGAAATATATAAAGAAATAAAAGAAGATTTAAAGTCTGATGTTGTTGATGTTCAAAAAGGAATTAACGTAGTTGTAGAGAGTTTATTAGCACCAATTATGCAAATAGCTGATAACTCAGGCTATGATGCCTTAGAGATATTAGAAGAACAAAAGAAAGCTAAGAAGAACTTCGGTTTTAATGCGAGAACCGGTGAATGGGTTGATATGTTTAAATCAGGGATTGTAGACCCAACAAAAGTTACGCGTTCAGCTATCTTAAATGCTGCTTCAATAGCAAGTTTATTTATCACTTCTGAGGTAGCTGTTGCAGAAATTAAAGAAGAAAAAGAACCAACAATGCCTCAAGGAATGTATTAATAATTAAAGGAGTCTTTCAAGAGACTCCTTTTTAAATGAACATAGACTCAAAAAATTACTTTATGCCTTTTCCCTTTGACATTCTTGTATAACTAAATGTATAATAACTTTATATAAATTAATATAAAGAGGGAGAACTATTGATGAGAATAGGAATTATCGGACCAATAGGTAGCGGAAAATCTACTTTAGCAAAAAAACTAGCAAAGCATTATAATGCCCCCTTGGTTGATGAACCAGTTGAGAAGAATGAGTTTTTACCACTATTTTATGAGGATAAAGAAAAGTTTGCACTTCTTAGCCAAAATGCTTTTTACAGTTCATTGTTTCTCTTGATGTATCGCACTAGAGACGAAAAGAGTTGTGTTTGTGACTCAACATTATTCTCTAATCTTGTCTTTACTGAATTGCTTAGATTAGAAGGGTTTATGAGCGCTTATGAAGTTGCTTTGACATATGCAATTGCCGATGAACATTTAAAAAGGATTCCTGATGTTGATGTTCATGTTGTAATCGTTAGAAGTAAAGATCAATTATTTGAGAATGTAAGAAGAAGAGGAAGAACTATCGAGCAAGATCAACATGATTACCTAGAATTCCACTATTCAAATTACTATGATGTACTAGCAAGAATATTTAAAAATTATAAGGTTCCAACAGAAAAGATTCTCTATCTAGAGATTAATGATATGGAAGTTGATTCAGAATTTCAACAAATATGTAAAACCATTGAAGAGAAGTATCAAAGTTTACTCAAATAAACCAAATGTGGAAACAATTTTTTGTTTCCATTTTCAATTTTTTAAAGTTATGATTTTTATTCTGTGCTATAATCTTAGTAGATATGTTTAAATGGTTTGCTAAAAAAGTTAGATATGACAGTCATCTTACTATTTTGTAAAAATACTAAATCAATGAACAAGGATTAATATATAGTAAAAAGGAATAAGAAATAATAAGAAAGAGGTATAAGACGATGAAAGGATTAGTAATTTATTACTCTTACTACGGTAACACAAAACGAGTTGCTGAAGAATATCAGAAACTTTTAGAAATAGAGTCTAAGCTTTTATCTGCAGATGCAGTTACAGAAGCAGATATTCTGGAAAATGATTTTTTTGTAATTGGTTCACCAACAAGAGCATTTAATATGGTTAAACCAATAAGAAATGTATTAAAAAAATATAAATCTGCTTTTAAGGATAAGTTAGTGGTGAGTTTCGATACAAGGGCTGATATTGTTCAAATTAACTCTAAAATTCTTACTTTCATGGTTAAGAGATTTGGTTATGCTGCAGAAAAAATTGACAAATTACTAGTAAAAAATGGTGCTAAGCTGATAGAATCTCACAAATGGTATTTTGTAAAAGAATCTGAAGGTCCTCTAACAAATGAAAGTTATGTTGGAATAAGTAATGATGTTGCGATAGTAAATAGAAAACTAAAAGAGAATGGTTAAAAAGTATTTTGATTTTTTTTAAATATAAACTAGATTTTAATTTTAATTTTGTTATAATATATATAAAGAAAAAGGAGGAATAAATTATGAAATATGTATGTGACGTATGCGGTTGGATTTATGATCCAGAATTAGGAGATCCTGATGGTGGAATAGAACCAGGAACTGCTTTTGAAGATATTCCTGAAGATTGGGTTTGTCCTGAATGTGGAGTAACAAAGGAAAACTTCAGCCCTCTTGACTAAGAGTTTTATATGAAGACATTTTTTAAAGATTTTAAGGCTTTTATCGCCAAAGGGAATGCTTTAGATTTAGCTGTCGGACTTATAATTGGTACAGCTTTCAACGCAATAGTAAAGAGTTTAGTGAATGATATCATAACGCCTTTAATTTCCTTATTATTCAAGGCGGATTTATCTAACCTTTATGTTGTGCTAAGAGGGACTGCTACTTATAATCCATTGGATGGTAGTTTAATTCTCAGTGAGAATGCAGTTTTATTGACATATGGTAATTTTCTGAATTCTGTCTTAAACTTTCTTTTAATTGCATTATCTATTTTTGTTGCGATAAAAGTAATGAAACGAATTGAGAGTCATATTGATGATTTAAAAGAAAAACTATTACCTGCAGAGGAAATCAAGGAATAACAATGAAGAATATCGATATTTATAATTGGAAAAGAAAGAAGTATTATGATTTTTATAATGGGTATTCTCACCCACATTTTTCCATTAATGTAAATATCGATATTACTATGTTAATTTCCTTCATTAATCGCAATAATTATAAGTTTTTTCCTACATTCTTATATGTTTTAATGGAATCACTAAACAAAATTGATGAGTTTAAGTATCGAATTAGAAATGATGAAGTTGTTTTACACGATATCATTCATCCAAGTTTTACTGTTCTGAATAACAAAGAGCAATATGTCTTTTGTTATACAGAATTTATCTCGGATTTTAATGAGTTTTATTCTAGAGTTAGAATAAATATAGAAAAAGCTGTTAATGGTAATAATCTTGAAGATGAACCAAATAAAGATGATCTTGTCTTTATTTCATCTTTACCATGGATAAGTTATACAGCTGTAGAACATCCGATAGATACTAATAATCCAGACAGTTTCCCGAGAATTACATTTGGGAAGTACTTTAAAGAGAATAATAGAATTAAACTGCCTTTTTCAGTTTCTGTTCACCATGGTTTATGTGATGGTTTGCATATTGCTAAGTTTTTGACAATAATTGAAGAGGAAATAAAAAAAATAAATAAAAATTAAATAACACTAATTATTTAGGTGTATAACAGGGAATTAGGTTTAAATCCTAAACTGTGCCAGCAACCGTGATTCTGATTGTTTTACAAGATATCCATTGCTTATTATTAAGTGAGAAGGATGTAAAACAGCTAAAGTTAAGTCGGGAGACCTACCTAAATTAATTAAATACATTTAAGGGAGAAACAAAGAAATGAAGACTTTAAAAAGAATTGTACTGGGCTCTTTACTATTCTTAACAGTCGTTTTGTTTGGTGCGTGCACTAATCAAACTACATCTGTTGAGAGCACCAACGACCAATCAACCGCAACTACTGAAACAAGCACAACTGTTGAGGTTAACCAGATTACTGTTGAGATTATCTTATTAGAAGATAATCCGGACACAACTGAAGTTGAAACAGAATATGTAAAAACTTCTAAAGTAATCACATTTACTGAAGATGATAATCTTTTGGATTTGTTAATGGCTAATTTTACAGTTTACTGTGCCGATGAGTCTGGAGATCCTGATGACTCTTGTTCCTATGAGGGCAGTTTCGGTAAATATCTAGTAGGTATTGATGTTTTAGATTCTACCGCAGTTACTAACGGTTATATTTCCTTCTATATTGATGGAAATTACGCTATGACTGGCGTGGATGCAACACCGCTAGAAGATGGTAAGGTTTATAGTTTTAAACTTGAAACCTACTAATAAGAATATGATAAGAAGCATCACCCTAGCGGGGATGCTTCTAGCCATATTATTCGTTCAGGAACAATTCTTAATCTTAATACCTCAGTTCCAGTTCACTGTTGTATTAATTATGGTTTACGCTTGTGTCTTCCCTTATAAGATTTTGATACCAATGATAATAGCCTATGTATTATTAGATAATATGTATATGGCTAGTTTAAACTTACTATATTTTATTCCGATGCTTTTTGGCTGGCTATTGTTAGCTACTGTTTCCCGAGTTTTAAGACATAAACCATTTTATATCCAAGCTTTCATTGGTATTGCTTTTGGATTTATCTATGGCTGGGTTTATTTGCCAGCTCGGATGTTAGAACAAGGAGTAGATATATTTTGGCCTTATCTAGTTGCTGATTTTCCATTTGAGTTAATGATGTCCTTTAGTAATTTTTTAACGATTTTGCTTGTTTATCAACCACTTAGATTCAGTTTAGAGAGTTTATTACAAATTAAATAGTTTAATTAACAGATGCCTTATTGCAAAAGCATCTGTTTTATTATACAATTGTAATGATAAGTCCTAAACAAGAGGTGTAGAGTTGATACAGTTATATTCTAACTTAATTCACGTTAACTCTAATGTTAAAATAGATTATTTTAACTTTTTTTTACTTGGGACAATATGGAATTACTTAATTGGTTTTGCCATTGGTTTATCAATAGGTATGGTTTTTTTGTATCTTTGCTGGTTAAAAAATAAGAAATTGCCTGGATTACCTAAATCTGATAGTATATCTAAAAGAATTCTTGAAAATTTTCCTGGGATAGCATTTTCTTGTTTGATTGATGATTCTTGGACTATGAAGTATCTTAGTTCTAATGCTTATAAAATTATCGGTTATGCTAATGATGATTTAATTGACAATAAGAACATAAGTTATAATGATATAATTCATCCTAGCTATCGTGAATTCGTTAAACAGCATTATGAAACAGTCCTTCAGAATAACACTACTTTTGATGAAGAATACATAATTATTACTAAAGATAATCAAGAAAAATGGGTTAGAGAAGTTGGTAGCATTGTTTATGATCAGTATAATCAACCAATTAGGATTGAAGGGTTTATTGAGGATATCACCGAAGAAAAAGACATCGCTTTTCAAAAATCATTTTATGATACTAGGTATCGAAGTTTTATTGATAATTTAGATTTTCCTGTTTTAATCTATCATGATCATCATATTATCAATGCGAATCCAGCAGCTGTTGCTTTCTTCAAAGGACATGATCGCTTTGATATTGAAGGAGTCCATGTTGAAAGTATTTTAGATGAGAATTATATCAACTATTACCGAAAAAGAATAGCGAGAATCAATGATACAAAAACCGCTAATCTTCCTACTAATTATAAGTTTAAACTTCTTGATGGTTCTTCAAGGTTAGCCTCTTTACAAACGATTCCATTCTTTGTAAAAAATGAGATGTATTTACATATCATTTTATTTGAACTTGATGATACAATCTATTCATCTCAACAACTTAGAAGAATGCAAAGGAGAAACAGAGATTTAATTCTCTATATGAATGAAGGAATCGGTGTATTTCAAATGATTCCTGGAGAAAAAGATGCAAAACTAATCTTTGCTAATCGTAATTTCTCAAAGTTTGTAAATAATAATACAAAGAACTTAATTTATCAAAGATTTACTAGTATATTTAATAATCTCTCTGAAGAAAACATCATCAATGCCCTGAATGTTATTAGGAGTGAACCATATGAGTTTGAAGTCCAAGATGATAAAATTCATAAGTTCTTTCACTATATGTTTTATTCAAACGATGATAATGAATTAGTAGTTCAAATTAATGATATAACACAGATTAAATCAGTTACAATGAAATACATTAAAGAAAAAAGTACTTTAGACACAATTTTAGAAGAAACAGGTCTAATTGTCTGGGAATGGGATTTTGTCAGTGGCAGACTAAATTTTGATAAAAAATGGTTGAAAGATATGGGTTATGACCCTAATAAGGCGCAATCATTTACTTTTAGTGACTTTGCTCAATTAATCCATCCAGATGATGATAACTATTCATGGGAACAGTTACAAAAATATATTGAGTCGAATAATGATTTCTTCTCTTTAGAGGTAAGATTAAAAAAGGCAGATGGAACATATGTTTGGGGACTTTTAAGAGGAAAAGTTACCAAGATTGATGAAAACAAAAAGCCTTTATCATTTAGAGGAACATATCAAGATATTACCGATAATAAAGCAAAAGATGAAGAGATTAAGTTTTTAAGTATGCATGATCACCTAACTGGTCTATCAAATAGAAGAGCATATGATTTAGCTATTTCTGAAATTGATATAGCTGGAAATTATCCGATAGCTGTAATTTTAGCAGATGTTAATGGTCTTAAGGTTACCAATGATGCGTTTGGTCATGAAAAGGGTGATGATTTATTAAAAGTAGTTGCACAAGTTTTACAATCTGAAGCTAGTGACCAAGACATTTTAGCAAGAATTGGTGGAGATGAGTTTGTTTTATTATGTCCTAAGACCAATCAAAAAGCAGTTAATCAAATGGTTAATAAATTGCAATCAATCTTTAAGCATAAAGAAATTAATGAACTGCCAATTTCTGTAAGTTTTGGCGCAGCTATTAAACATAATATTGAAACTTCGTTCAAGCATGCTCAAAACTTAGCTGAATCAAATATGTATCAAACAAAACTATTGTTAAAGAATTCTCGTTTGTATGTTGTAAACTTAATTCGTGATAAATTATTTAAAATTCATCCTGAGGAAAAACTAATTGTTGATTTTGTTAATGACAATGCAATGAAATTGATTAAGTTTCTAAACGTTACACCTGAAGAAATCCATGTAATTGATATTGCTACTAGATATTACAATATTGGCGTAATCTCTATTGATAATAAAGTATTTTCTTGTGAGAGAGATTTCGACCAAAATCAAGAACTTGAATATCGCAAACATGTTGAGAGTGGTTATCGGATAATGCTTTCTACCTATAAGTATGATGAAGTTGCACTAGCGATTTTACATCATCATGAAAGATTTGATGGAACAGGTTATCCATCTAATCTGCAAGGCGAAGAAATTCCGATTGCCTCGAGAATTATTGCCTGCCTTGCAACTTATTCACGCCATAAACTTCTGACTAATTCTCGCAAAAAAGCTATTAACTATATCAAGAGTGAGAGAGGGAAGAGTTTTGATCCTGACTTAGTAGATTTATTGATAGCTAAAGTATTATAATGAAAAAACGTCTGAAATTTTAGACGTTTTTTTTAAGCTTTCTTAATAATAAATTCATCTTTGTAGATATCACAGACATAGTTATTTCCAGGTAAGATTTCACTGCTGATTATCATTTTAGCTATCATTGATTCAATATGGTGTTGTATATATCTTTTGATTGGTCTTGCACCATAATCTGGGTCATAAGCAGCTTCTAAGATCTTATCGTATACACTATCAGTAAAATGGAAATGATACTTTTGTTCTATTAGTCTTTTTTCTAATTCATGAAGTAGTTTTTTAACGATTTTTACTTGAACTGTTTTTGATAGAGCGTTAAAGATAATTATTTCATCTATTCGGTTAATAAATTCTGGTTTAAAACTTTGTCTTACCAATTCCATGACTTGATTATTAGCAGAGTCATTGTTTTCTGTTAAGAATTTAGAACCGATGTTTGATGTCATAATTATAATAGTGTTCCTAAAATCTACAACTCTACCTTGATTATCTGTTAAACGACCATCATCAAGTATCTGTAAAAGAACATTAAATACTTCTGAATGAGCTTTTTCTATTTCATCGAACAAAACAATAGAGTATGGTTTTCTTCTAACAGCTTCAGTTAGCTGACCTCCTTGGTCATAACCGACATATCCTGGAGGAGCACCGATAAGTCTAGAAACAGAGAATCTTTCCATATATTCTGACATATCAATTCTAATAATTTGATTTTCGCTTGAAAATAATTGTTCAGCTAAAGCTTTAGCTAATTCTGTTTTACCTACTCCAGTTGGACCTAAGAACATAAATGAGCCAATCGGTCTTGCTTCATTCTTAATCCCAGCCCTTTGTCTGATAATTGCATCAGAGACTAATGTTATTGCTTGGTCTTGTCCGATTACGCGTTTTTTAAGTTCTTCAGCTAGATTGATTAGTTTATCTCGGTCTCCTTGTAATAGCTTTGTAATAGGGATATGAGTCCATTTAGATACTACTTCAGCAATATTCTCTTCTGTAACTGTTTCTGAGATTAACTTATGATTAGAATTCATAGTTAAATCATTGATTTTCGCTTCTAAACTAGGAATCTGTGAATACTGTAATTCCGCAGCTTTGGAGTAATCTGAATTATTATATGCGTTTTGGAGTTCTATTTTTAATTGATCTAGTTTTGCCTTATGTTTTTTAACTTCCTCTAACTCGCTTTTTTCTTTTTCCCAGACTTCTCGGACTTCAAGTTCTGATTTTTTTAACTCTTTTAACTCTGATTTAAGATTATTTAATCGGGTTTTCGAGTTCTCATCAGTTTCTTTTTCTAAAGCTCGTTTTTCAATCTCAAGTTGCATAATTTTTCTGGTAATAGTATCAAGTTCAGCTGGCATTGAATCAA
>NPID01001770.1_pt2 | contig 14217 bp, 11 predicted proteins | sample 8637491 | NCBI WGS metagenome assembly NPID01 (sample SAMN07420843, study PRJNA396082) | bioreactor metagenome | isolation source: sample BA6 brine-fed electro-methanogenic bioreactor BA | place: Japan: Kochi | collected 2016-06-14 | reverse complement strand
TGTCAAACTCATAATTTTTTGTAATCTATATGGCTCAATGGCCTAATACGCGACTTGTGCGTCGGCCTTGTAGACTATTGTTTGAATATTGAAGACGCATATGCTTTTTGCGGCTACACAAAGAAGAAAGCCGCCGCATGACTTTTATGTCAGCGATACAGTCCAAGGGCCTGGCGGCGCGGACAAAAGGAACAGCATGACCGGGGAAAACGTCACATCGGAAACGCCTGTGTTGAAGACAAGGCGATTGGCAGCCATAGGGCCGTGCCTGGTGGCGGGCGCGCTGTTGGGCTGGGCGCTGGTTCTGGCGGTCAATACCACCCATGACTTGCAATGGTCTTTCGAGTGGGACATCTTCCGCGACATCAGTATCGCCCAGTCCCTGTATGACGGCCGGTATCCCGCCGACCCGATACAAGCCGGTGAGATTTCCTGGTACAACCCGCTGACGGGCGTCCTCCTGGCCTTGTGCGGCCTGACCACCTCACAGCCCCTGCCGCGCGTGGCCATTGTCGTCGGCCCTTACCTGACGCTGCTGGCGCCGTTGTGCTTGTTTGTGTTGCTCGCAACATTGTTTGGTCGGGCCGAGGCCTTGGTGGGATTATGCTTTTACCTTTTCATTCGTCACCCAAGCCAACCCGCGTGGGTCGGTTATACGCCCTTTCTCTTCGCGCCGGCCTATGCCATGGGACTGCTGTTCTTCACGCTCACCCTGTATTGGCATGCCCTTCGAACAGGTTCCAACCGCTGGTATGCGGCCACGGGCCTGTCGCTGGGCCTGTCGTTTCTATGCCACACCTCTCCGGCCATTATCGGCGGCGGCGTGATGCTTTTTATGACCGCGCGCGAATTGGTTATGCGCTGGAAGCGCGGCGACAACCCGCGCGCGGCGGCGCCGTTGCTCGGTCGGTTTTTATTGCTGTTGGCGATTGCCTTCGTCGTCAGCCTGCCCTATACCGCGCCGATTCTATGGCGTTATCAATTCCGCATGGTCACGCCCTGGCAGTCCCTGTACGCCACGCCTTATGTGGAGTTGTCCGCGCTGCCGGACAGGTTGCGCGAAGCGATACACTGGCGCAACGGCCTGGCCCTCATCGGCGTGGGCGCGCTCGTTGCGCGTTGCCGCAGACAACCGGCCGCCTGTATGGCGCTGGCCTGGGGGCTGACGGTGGCAGGATTAGTGGCGCAGCACTATCTGTGGCAGGTTTTGAGGATGCGCGGCGTGACGCTGACCGGACTGGTTCCGGGCCACCACGCTGTTGTTCATCTAACCGCATTCCGGGCGGCGGCCTTTGCGGTGGGCGTGGTAGCTGTGGGCCATGGCGGCGGTTGGCTGTTGTTGCGCCTGTTATCGTCAACCAGGCAAACAACATCGGCGCCCCTTTTTGCAAACGCGACCGGCTGGGCGGCTGTGCTCATCATGGGCGTACTGTTATACCTGTCCAATCCCTATGGGAAGCGGATAGATTTCATGCCGCCCCAGCGCGACCTGTATCGGGAGTTATTCGAGCATCAAGCGCCCCTGTACGCCTGGATACTTGAACACACGCCGCCGGAAGCGGTGTTCATGTGCTCGGAAGAGTCCCTCGGGATGACCGTGGTCATGCCCGCCGCGCGCAAGCTCATGGCGCCCATGCTCCTGTACAGCAACCCCTATACGTCGCCCGCGCCGGGCTTTGATCGTCAGCGGGCCATACTGGAGGCGACAGAACAGGGCGACAGGACACGCTATTGCGACCTTGTCCGGGAGTATCCGCTGCTTTTTTTCTTGACGCGCGCGGCAACAAAAGCGCCCGAGGACTTTTTCGAGGAAGCCTATCGCGCCGGGGGACTGGTCGCGTATCGCGCCCGCGCATGCGATTAACAATAGATGACCGTATTGACCATATTGACGGGACAGCGCGTCTAAATGGATACGAATCTCTTGATTTTCACGGCGAAGCCTTTACAACGCTGCGCGGTCGAGCGCGTATTGGCCATTACAACGTCTTTTGCGCGGTCATTCCTTTCTGGTCCTTCACTTCGACCGTGAAGACCACCTCTTTGGTCTGGTCCACGCTGACGCCCTCGAAGGGCAGCCCTGTGATGCGTCCTTCTTCGGTCAATTCGAGTCCTTGGGGCAAGCTGCCTTCCACGATGGTCCAGCGATAAGGCGCCGCGCCGCCCTGACAGGCCAGTTGAACGCTGTATTCACAGGAAGCGCGCGCATTGGGCAGGCTTTCGGTCAGGATTTCAAGCGGTTTCCGGCTGCTGCGCGACAGCCACCACAGCAGCAGGAACAACAGCATCAACGCAAAGAGCGCTGCGGCCAGAATTGCGCACCACAACAGCATCCAGGCATCCACCATATCCCGTACCGTCAGGGGCAGCGCAACACTCACTTCCTGTCCTGATCCGTCCGTGACCGTCAGTTCGAGTTCATAGATATTCGCGATTTCGGGGATGCCCACGATAGCGCTTCCGCTGACCATCAACCCTGGCGGCGGGGCCGGCTTGACGGACCATACATAGGGCGGCTCGCCGCCCTCACAGGCAAGGGCCGCATATCCTTCGGCGCCCTTGAGCAGGTCCGGCAGACGCTCGGTGGTAATATCGAGTTTGAGGAATCCCTGGGCGGTGTACAGTTGATATTCCAGCGGAACCGGCGCGGGCGCCGTCGCGCCCATGGCGTCGGCGACATTAGCGGCAAATTGCCAGAAGCCGGCCTCGGACGGGGTGCCGTGGAGTCGGCCTTCCTCGGGCGTGAAAGACAGGCCGGGCGGCAGGTCGCCCTCGACGATGGACCACGTATAGGGGGCATAGCCGCCTTCGGCCGCCAGAACGACTTCATAGGGGCGTTGCGCCCGGCCGGGCGGAATATTCTTCGTGGTGATGTGCACCGGCGGCACCGGCGGATAGAGGGTGAACTGATAGGCCCGGGACACTTCCGATTCCGCCCGGTCGCTGATCCGGACCGTAGTGGACACCTCCCCTATACCGGAGGGTTCGCCGCGGAATGCGCCGGTCACACTGTCAAAGGTAAGTCCGAACTGTTCATGGTTGCCTGACACCTGCCATGCATAGGGCAGATAGCCGCCCTCCACAGCGACGACAGCCTCATACCCTTTGCCCACCGTTCCATCCGGCAAGGCCTGGGTCTTTATGTTCAAGGGCGGCGGTTCGTCGTCGGGCGACGGCAACACCACAAGCGTCATGGGGTCGGTCTCGGCCGATTCTCCCTTGACGTCGTATACCGAAAGGGCCACTTCGGTCTCGCCTATATCGGTGAGTTCAGGCATCCCTTGAAAGACGCGCTGGTCGTTTTCCCGCGCACGGAACCATGTGGCGTCCGATCCGTTTAGCCGCCAGGTATAGGGGGGCACACCGCCCTCGGCAGCGGGAAAGAGTGTGTATTCCTCTCCGACCACGGCGGGCGGAAGGGTTTGCGTGACAATTGCCAGAGGCGGGGGCGGTTCCGGTTCCGGGTGCTTGGTTTCAACGGCAAACTCAAATTGCGCCGCATCCGTATCGCCCGCGGCGGAGGCGACCGCGACCGCGACTTCATGTACGCCGGTGACGGCGGGCCGGCCGCTCAATACGCCGTTGGGCGCCAGCGCCATGCCCGGCGGAACCGTTTGCGCCTGCCACGCAAAGGGCGGCACGCCGCCTTCACAGGCAAAGGTAATCTGATACGGCTGTTCCGCATATCCTGTGGGCAAGGGCGGTTCGGTGGTGATTTTCACGGGCGCGGGCGGTGGCGGCCGCGTACCGCTCACGGTAATCGTGATTTCGCGGCGGTCCAATTTTTCGTCGCCTTCGTCATCGCTTTCGGAATGACAGAGCATGGTGACGCTGTATTGCCGGGTCTCGGCGCCCTGTTGCGGATTGGGCGTGCCCGAGATGCAACCGGTGCGCGCATCCAGCGTAAGTCCGGGGGGCAGTTCTCCCGATTCGATTTCCCAGGTATACAATCCCAGTCCCTCGCGCGCGGCGAGCCAGGCGGAATAGGGCTCATTCAGATAGGCGTCCGGAAGGTTTTCGGTGAGGATTTGCGGCGAAGAGTAAATGACCAGTCCCATCATGACCACGGCCAACACCAGCAGGAAAGCCAACCCGCCGATGGTATTCGCCAGCACGTCGAGAAAGGAGACGCTGAAGATGCGGATTTCTTTATCGCCTTTTCGTTTCATGGCGCGTACCTTGTCTTTGTCGGCTGAACGCCGGAACTGGCGCTATGCATTGCTGTTGTTCCCGGAGTCGCTGTCGTGAATCGGCACGGTCATGTTAATGTCCGAATCATCGAAATCGTCATCGTCATCATCCTCGCGCGGCTCGGAGAAGTTCTGCGGTGCGGCGTGCGGCATATGGCCGCCGTCTTTTGCGGGGGTCGGCTGCACGACGCTTCCCGGTCGCNNACTGCGATAAGCGCATCTATTTTCTCATTCAACGCGTCGCCGTGATGGGTCAGCGCGTCCCGCACGTCTCTATTGACCTCCTCAAACTGTCCTCCCAGTTTCACGACCGCATGGCCAACCTGTATAAGCCGCTTCTCCAGGCGTTCCATCTTGGCGCCCATGGCGCCGTCCGCGGTCAACTGTCCCAGGTTTTCATTCAACATTTTGATGATTTGCTGCAAATCGCCGGTCATGGCTTCAACAGGCACCTCGATAGCCTTGCGGTTGCCGTTCATGACGCGGCAAAGTTCCTTGATGTTGTCGTTCAAGGCTTTGATCAGGCTTTCGGTGTCTCTGGAGTGCTCCCGGAACAGGGCCACGACGCCGTCGTAACACAGGTTGTCGATCTCGCCGAGCAGCCGCTCCTCGTTTTTGCGCAACAGGGCGGAATACCACACCACGACCACGCTGAAGAAGAGGGCCAGAAAGGTGGTGTCGAAGGCGGTGCCCAGCGATGCGGTAACGCCCGGCAGCGCGGCCTTGATCATGTCGAAATTATCGGCGTTTTGAATGATATGGGCGAAGCCGGAAATGCCGGCGCCGATGCCCAGCACGGTGCCGATAAAACCGAGGGTCGGCAACAGCCAGATGAGGTATTGCACCACCGCATAGCTCGTGTCCAGGTTGCCGTAGTCCACTTCGCTGCGGGTACGGAAATAGTCGTCCAGCTCGGCGGTGGATTGTGTGTTGACAAGACGGTTCAGGGCATGGCTTATGCGGTCCACCGTTTTGCTTGTTTCATGTCCGGCCAGGTTGGTTGTAATAACCTCTTCCTGAATCTGATGGGCGTCGCTCCAGATAAGCGCGCTTTGCCCCATGGGCGATTCCCGGAAATCATGAAACGCTTTCTCGGCGGCGCGCAGGCTATTGCGTTCCGATACATAGGTTACCTGTTTAATGGCAAGACTCAGCAGCGTGAACCAGAAAAAGTACGTGGTCACATACTGAATGGGGCCGCGTTCCAGGAATAGCGCATAAAAATAGGTGTCCCTGGGCGTAAAAATCCCCACCAGCGCAAATACCAGCGCTGTAGCGGCGGCGGCCAGCAGAGAGGCCCACAACCAGGTGAATTTTTCAAGATATTTAATCATAAGCCAGTCCTTCCAATGGCGCTTCATTATCGGCATGCGCCGCTGTCGTTAGTGTCAGAAGCAAAACGGTTACATTGTCATAGCCGCCGGCGTCCATCGCCGCCTGCACCAGGGCATTGCCCAAGGCTTCAATATCGGGCCATGCGTCCATTATGTTGGCGATTTCGACCTCGGAGACCATCGTGGTCAGTCCGTCCGATAACAACAACAGGATATCGCCCGCAGCAACCACCTGCTCTCGGCAGCTTGGATTGAACTGGTCCATGGCCAGCCCCATAAACTGGGTCAGCTGATTTCTGCGGTCATCGGTTCTTGATTCTTCTTCGGTCAGCAAGTCGTTGTCCAACAGAATCTGCGCCATGGTGTGGTCCGTGGTGAGTCTCAACAACGTATGGTCGGCATACCGATAGGCGCGGCTGTCGCCCACATGGGCCACGACGAGTTTTCCATTGCGCAACCACGCGCATACGGCGGTTGAGCCCATGTCGCCCTGGATGGGCTCGTTGCGCCGGTGTTCACACACCGCCTGGTTCGTATCGCGCAAGGCGTCTTCCAACGCCTTGATGAGGACATGCCCTTCGGCGTCAGTCGCTCCGGCAAGGCGCGCATCCAGGAATCGGGGCAGATTCTCGACCACCAGACGCGACGCAACTTCTCCGGCATGCAGTCCGCCCATGCCGTCGGCGACGACATAAAGCCCGAGCGCCTCGTCAGCCGTCCAGCTGTCTTCGTTGTTGTTGCGCGTCGGCCCGCATTCGGTACGCGCGAAATAGTGAACCGGGCTGCTCATCACAGCGCCTCTTGCAAAGCGGCCTTCAAGTCCGCAGCCGTTTTAAAGGCTAGTTCCTTGCTGTCGTCGAGCGCCTTGTCCAACACGGCGGCCAGTTTCCGGGATATGGCGGGGTCGCGCTTGAGAATGGGCACCGGTTTGGCCTCGATTACAATGCGCCAGGGGTCCGCCCCCTGAGGAAAGTCCTTGGGAAACTGGCGGGTAAGCATGTAATACATGGAAGCGGCGGCGCCGTAAACATCCACCTCCGGCTTTGAATACTTGTAATTGACCGCCTGCTGCCGCGCCATGAACCACGGCGACCCGGCCATTTGTCCCGTACGCGTATACCCCGCAAGTCCTGCNNATCGCCGCAAAGGAATATATTCTGAGGCTTAAGGTCGCGATGTACCAGCCCATGCACCGCCAATACCTTGCCGTCCTTGCCCACCACTTTGATAGGCGTACTTGCGGCCGCCTCCAACCCGTCAAGGGTTTGAAGGATAATGTGTGAGGCGATTTCAACAGGGAGCGTGCCGCCCATTTTTTTCTGCAACCGGTCCGCACTGCCGCCTTCACAGTATTCCATGGTATAAAAGAAGGAGCCCGCATAGGCGCCGAAGGAGAAGACGCGTACGGCATTCGGATGATTAAAGGCCAGCATATTGCTCGCCTCGGTCACGAATTTTTCCTGGGCGCGACGATTGAGCACGCATTGAGGCAGCATCATTTTGATAGCGACGCGCTCGCCGGTTTCTATCTTCTCCGCGAGATGTACGAAACCCTGACCGCCCGAGCCGATGACGTCAAGAAGCCTGTATCCCTTCAGTGAACCAAGGTCCGCCAGTTCTTCCCGATTGGCCTTGTCTATGAGCAGGTGCATAATCTGACGCGGGTTCTCGCGGCATTCCATGCATACGTATGCGCCCATGCCCAACCCTTCGGCCTCATGGGTAACGTCCGCGTTGCAGCATGCGCAAAACCGGCCCTTGGCGCTGGCCTGGGGCGGCGCTTCAATCTCATAGACGTCTTCCATCGACCCCGAGCTGATGAACGAGTCGAATGGACCGCCCATGTCTTTTTTCCTGGGCGGCGGCGCGGTAGGCTCTTGTGGCCAGCATTCCGGGCACACGAGATAGCCCGGTTCCCGCTCGCATTGAGCCGCGATGTCGTCCTCCAGTCGCTTGCCGCAACGGTCGCATTCGTAATATTGCTCGATAGACACCTCGAACGACAGCGGCGCTTCACGGCGCCTGCCCAACCCGATTTGATCACCATGCTTCAAATCATGCTCGGCATACTCGGCCTGACGCCCTTCCTCAGGCGTCTGGCCGGCGGCGCGCCGGCCAATGCTTTTTCCGTTTACATAGGTGCCGTTCAAACTGCCCATGTCGCGCACGCGAATATTCGGCGGGTTGATATCGAACATGCAATGGTGACGCGAAATGGTGCCATAAGTCTTGTCGTTGGGCACCGTGGGCATGCAATCTCTGGCGCGCCCCAAAATTATGGGCAGCGACTCATCATACACCAATTCCGAATCGCCCAATTCTCCTGAAAGCACCTTTAAAATTACTTTGGCAGGCATTGTTTTTCCTCCATCTCGTGGGTGCTGTCTCGCCACCCAAATGTCGCAAGTACACCTTGACATCCACCTTCCAGCAGGTGTAAAAAAAAGGATATCACAAGCTGCAAGTAAACATCAATAAATTAAAAACCCGGCTTCAAACGGTTAAATTCGCTTTCTTGCGAAATATTCTAAGATTTCTTCTGCAAATTATTATTATTTCCAATGCGTTCATGTCCAAATCAGGCCTTTGGGCCGTATGGCTGACAAAAGCGGGTTACAGCCCCCCACCCCACCCCGAACATGTGGGCGCCGTCGCCGTTGGACCGTATTGACCGTACCGACCGTATTGACGGGATGGACCGGATAGCGCGTCGCTTGATTTCCACGGCGAAGGCGTTTAGTTCAACAGAAAACACGGCCGGCGTTCAATGCTCTGCGCCAGATGCGACCAGGCGGTTATAGGCGTCAGGCTGGGGATATATGGAATGATAGGCCGCGTAGTTTGCCAGAACCTTTTTAACATAGTCGTTCGTCTCCGAGAAGGGAATCGCCTCGATGAAGTCTTCGAGTTTGTAATTTGCGAAGCGGGCGCGCCATTTATCGCAGTTTCCGGGACCGGCGTTGTACGAGGCCAGCGCATAGACCAGATGGCCCTGAGAGCGATTTATCATGCGATGCAAGTATACGGCGCCGAGGCGAATGGAGTTAAAGGGCGATTTCAAATGGGCGACATGTTCGCGGGTGATGCGCTCATCCACGTCCGCCAGCCACCTCGCCGTGGCGGGCATCAGTTGCAGCACGCCCGTGGCCCCGGCTCTGGACAGCACGGCGGCTCGAAAGGTGCTTTCCTGTTTGGCAATGGCAAGCAATAGCCAGGGGTCCAAACCGAGTTCCCTGGATATGGCGTATATTTTGGGCCAATAGGCCGCCGGAAACGCCACACGCAACCGCATCGCCGTCGGCTTGCCCGCCTCGACACCCCATTCGCGGGCGCTGACAAATTGCATCAGGGTATGCATGAACCCCGCGTCGGCAATAACGGGATACCACTGTTTTTCGAGCGCATTGGGCGTGGTGAGGATGGTATGCAGCGCCTCCCACTCTCCTTCTTCAAGCCCATGAATGCCGAAGAATTTGAGTCGCTTGTACATATCGGTTTTCATGAGCAAGGGGTGTGGAGCATACTGCGCATCGGGAAGCCTCGGAAAGGGTTGAATAAAGTCGTCCGCGCCGTCAATTCGCAGGGACCGACCGTCCGCAGGCCGAATATCCAGTGCCTGGCGCAGCCGGTGCAGGGCGCGATGTGCGTAAAATTCTCCTGGCCCCACGCCTATCGCACGCCCCAGATAATGTTGTTCACGGGCGTCGTCGCCCTGGGCGGCGGCCAGTTGGGCGCACCGGTAGAATCCTTCGGCGGCAAAGCGACTTGCAGGATGCGCTTCGCCCAGGGCGTCAAACAATGCATAGGCCTCTTCCGGCAGTCCCTGTTCACGCGCGTATGTCGCCAGATAAAACAGCGACCTCGGCGCACGCACATGGTCAGGACACGTGTCCGCAAGCAAACGGTACATGCGCCGGGCGTCGGCCTTGCCGGCTTCCGATTCATACCGCTCCGACAACCACCAATACACATCGCCCGCATCGCGTCCGTCAGGAAAGTACCTGGCCAACAGAACAGCCAACGCCTCGGCGGCGGCGTACCGTTTCGCGCCCGCCTGTTCACGAGCGGCCAGCATCAGCCAGATGCGAACCCAAAACACGTCCGTATGATTCTGAATCAGGCTTTCCAGACGCTTGACGGCGTCGGCAACTTCGGACTCTTCACCAGTGAAGAACAAATCAAGGGCGGACAAGGGCGTCTGTCTGTCAGCGGGACCGCGCAAAACTATCGTTTCCGCCGTCATCGCTTCACGCGCTTCGCGTAAATTTCCAGCACGGACATATCCGTAAACGCCCCAGGCGCGGTCCTCGATATTCGGCGAGGCCAAGAGCCGCCTGGCCGCCTCCCTGCGTTGCACGACATAGAGCGTGGTCGCCGCAACGCGACGAAAATAGGCATAGCCTTCGCCGGCGTGCTCAGGCATGGCCAGCGCATTTTGAGCACGACGCAACGCAAGGCCGTCAAGAAACCAGGGCGTCGGGTCAACGTCGCAAATCACAGCATTCAGTTGTTCACGGGCTTGCTCGTGGGCATTAACGTCCAGATATAGTTCACCCAACCGCGCCTGGGTCAATCGCGCCCAGGGCCCCTTCGGATATTGCCCCAACAACTGCGTGAAGAGCCGTTCCGCTTCCGCGCGGTCTCCCGACAGCAAATGATTTTTCGCAACCCGGGACAACGCGTAGGGACGCAGCATCTCTGAATCAGCCGCGCACTCCGCGAATAATTTGGCGGCATTTTCGTATAGTGCGGCGCGTTGCGCCGCATCGCCGGCGGCAAACAAGGCGCCGCCGGATATATCGGGCAATACGACAACACTCATGGCCAGAACCAATGCGAACATCGTTGTCTTTTCCTGTAGCCTATTGTTGTTTGCGCTTTTTCGGACAGCCCACGGCCCCTTGTCCGTCTGCTGCTGCAGCGCATTGACAGCACAACGCAGCGCGTCATGATAGCGGATTACATATGCGGAATCAATTCATGGAGCGCCCTATTGAGAACCCTATCGGCGCCGCCCCGACGCCGATTCGCTTGTCTGCGTCAGCCTGAATTGTTCGCGCCCCGGCACTCTGTTACACTATTGTCTCATGTTGAGCCCCCATGATTGAATCGAAACAAAATAAGGAGTTATGCAATGTCAATTTCACGCAGAGATTTTGTGGCCGCTCTGGCGGCAACGGGTACGCTCATGGCAGCATCGAAATCTGCGGGCGCTGATGACGGGGACGTTTCGCATGGCGATGGATTCCCCGTATATGTCATCGCCACCATCACGGCCAAGCCGGGCAAACGGGATGAATTGATACGCATTTTTAAAACCATTATTCCGGATGTTCACGCCGAAGACGGCTATATGTATTATGAGCCCGCCGTGGATGTGGAGACGGGATTGTCCGCACAGGAACCGCTTCGTCCCGACGTCATGATGGTGGTGGAGAAATGGGCCAGTCTTAAAGCGCTCCGCGTCCATCTTGAGGCGCCGCATATGGGCCCGTACCGCGAAGCGGTCAAAGACATTGTTGCGGGCGTAACGCTGCAAGTGCTTCGACCCGCATAAAACGTTCTGTGCTACGTGTTGCGCCCCGAAGACAGGAAACGCCTGTAAGCGCCGGTCCATCCCTCCAGCAACAATTGGACATCGCCAACTTTTCCGGAGAGTCCCCAATAGAGTGCGCGCCACACCAGCCAGCAGCCGTTTGCCGCCGAGAACGCCAGCAGTTTTGGCCATGAGTCCCGATAAAGGCGGAGCATAGCATAGACGCTGTTATGTTCTTGAAGGCGGATGGCCTGTCCTTGTCTGACGGCGCTGCCCTTGTGCCGCACCACCGCATCGGTCGCATATTTGAACCGAAATCCGGCGCGCCAGGCATTGATGCAAAAAAGGCTGTCTTCAAAGTAGTAAGGGATGGATTCGTCAAAACCATTGACGGCGTCAAAGCATACCTTGGGCGCGGCCAGATTACATGAAGGGCCGGTGTTGACGCGGTCGCTTGGGCACGGCAGGCTTTTCCCTATGAACGTGGCGCGCCGCGGCCCGCCCTGGACCTCGCCAGTGTGGTAGTCCAGCGTACGGCCGATCAGCACGGTTTCGCCGTCGTCTCGCGCCAGGAGCGCGTCGAGCCAACCCGGTTCAGGGACCGCGTCCGAATCCAGATAGACCACCAGCGCGCCGCGGCCCATGCGCGAACCGATATTACGCGCATGTGCCGGCCCGCTATTGCCGTCCGTGCGCGCCAGACGTACATAGGGAAACTCCGCAGCCACCATTGCAGCCGCCCCGTCCGTCGAGCCGTCGTCCACCACAACGACTTCACAGTCCCGGGTCTGGAGCGCCTCCTTCGGCAACGCCAGAAGACATTCGCGCAAATCGTCTCGACGATTGTAAACCGGAATAACAATAGTAGCGCGCATGGCCAGACTTCTCCTGAAATTGCACTTATCAAGCAGGACCCCTATACTATACGTCATTCGGTGTGGGGCGCAACCTGCGTTATGCGCGCCGGATTTCATGGGCTGTCAACAATGCAACAGGAAACCCAGTGATTCATGACAACATATCTTTACCTACATGCGCCGTGGCGTTTTCTTGTCGAACGACGCATCGCGGAGAGCACCGACGACGAGACCTTTGTACTTGTGTGCGCCTCCGCCGCCCGCACTGTGGGGCTCGAATTGAAGCGACGTTACCCTTCGGTCAGCGCCTGTCTGTATGACGAGGAAATGCTGCACTCCGAGGCGCCCCCGACAACGCACCTGATTGTGTTGCCCATGTCTTTTGAAATGCGGCCAATGCCTTACAAGCCGGGCGTCGAGACGCCTTTTCTCTCGCCCCATTATCCACTATTCAACCGACTGTGGCGCATCGGTTTTCGCGAAGTGGAATTGTACAGCCTTGCCGGAACACGCCGCCTGGCCATGCCCCTGCTGCTGGACGCTTTTCACAACCGCCATGTCGGCCGCCGTTGCTTCATCGTGGGAAACGGACCAAGCCTGAACAGAACCGCCATGCCGCTGCTGTGCGACGAAATCACCCTGGGGTCCAATCAATGCTATCTGGGCTATCCCGACTGGGGGTTCCAGTTCACCTATTGGGGCATTTACGATCAGTACCAGATCGAAGCGTATGACGAGGATTACGAGAAACATCTCGCCGGCCACGCCGCCCATTTCATGCCCTTTGAATACGCGCCGCTTCTGCGCCTGCCAGACGCCTGCCTGGTCAACCAGGTTTGGTGTCGCGAGGCGGCGCATCAATTCTCGGATGCGCCCGACCGGGTGTATCGCGGGTATACGGTCACCTATATGTTGATGCAAATTGCGGCAATCATGGGATGCAATCCCATCATTCTCATCGGCGCGGACCATAATTATCCCCTGAACAGACGCTATTTCCCCTCACGCGGCGCACGCCTTCTCCGCAGGCATGTCACACGCAAGCTTCGCGAAACCATGCTGTATCGCGCAACCAATGCCGCCAGACTCGAATGGATGCGTACGCGCGCGCAACGGGGCCAACCGGCAAACACGCCCCTTTGGAATTCCGAACACGCCATCGCGCCGACCCATTTCACGGACAAGTATACGCTGTCCGGCAGACGCAACTTTTATCCTCCCGAGCCTGAGGCGGCGGAGGCGGATTTCCGATGCGCCCGCCGCTGGGCGGAACANNTTTTCGACAAGGTTGACTTTAAGGCGCTGTTTTAGAGGTCGGGCCTAAAAACGTGTACCGAGCCATTGTTTTTGATATAATCCCGGTTCCGATGGATTTCAACACGTATCACATGCATGTTGCGCAGCGAAAAGAAAGGGCTGGACTGTGGCTGTAAAATATTTTTGTCCCAAGTGTGAACGCCGCTTTGTTGAGTGGGGCGCACAGAAACTTGACTTCAAATGCCCCACCGAAGAGTGCGAACAGGAAACATTGGTGTTGGTGGGCTCGACGGACCTCGATGGCGAGGATAAACCTAAGGCAAAACGCGTAAAGAAGGCCAAGTCAATTGTACCGTTAACCAATCCTGAGGACGACATAGCCGAATTGGATGGCGGTTTCATTGATGAAGACAGCGACCTCGATGAAGAAGAGGAAGAGTTGGAGGAAGAAGAGGAAGAACCCTTGGCGACGCCGGCGGTCGTTGCGGATGACGATGCGGATGACGTTGTCATTGACGACGAGGAAACGACCGAGGAGGACGACACATTCGTCGAAGCCCTTGATTTGGATGATGAGGCCGCGATTGAAGAAGACTGACGCGCGTTTATTGCGCCACCCCTCCCGCCTGCGACTTGATAGTCATGAATAGCATCGTGGACAGTTTGTTTATGCGCGCGGCCCGGGGCGAAAGAACCCGACGCACACCGGTCTGGTTGATGCGTCAGGCTGGACGCTGCGACCCGGCCTATCGAGCGTTGCGCGCTGATGTTTCGCTGGAACTTGAGGCGTTGTTTCGTCATTCCGACCTGGCCGCGCAAATTTCGCTTTTGCCGCACCGATGGGGTGTGGACGCCATTATTCTGTTCCAGGACATTTTATCGCCGCTGACCGGCATGGGCGCGCCCTTCATATTCCGACCTGGCCCGAAACCGGCAACGCCTTTCGCCGCTATCGAAGCCTTCAAAACACTGCACAACTTCGACATGGCCGAAGAAATGCCGCATATCGCCCGCGTTTTCGCGCTGTTGCGCGAGCAGGCCGG
>NPID01013059.1_pt5 | contig 14231 bp, 14 predicted proteins | sample 8637491 | NCBI WGS metagenome assembly NPID01 (sample SAMN07420843, study PRJNA396082) | bioreactor metagenome | isolation source: sample BA6 brine-fed electro-methanogenic bioreactor BA | place: Japan: Kochi | collected 2016-06-14 | reverse complement strand
ACACTGGGGTTGTACACCGACGCCTGGCGGCCCTATGATCGCGCGGTGCAGGATAGCGTCACCCGTCGTTTTATTGAGGGATTGCCCGGACTGGAGGCGGTTATTCTTGGGATGGGCCGGGATGAAGGTGTTGCTCCCGCCGCCGCCAGTTATTATCTTGGCGAAGACAACACGGCGCTTGTATCGCATATCATGACGCGCTGGCCCACGGACTACGCCGATAAAACGCGCGAAGAGAATATCGCCTGGCTTGCACAGGACATCCGGGACCATACGCCGGAGACGTGTCCGGCGTTTATTCATGTCATGGCGCTGAGCTGGGTTTTCGGGCCGTCAGAGATTGTCGAGACACACCGTCGGCTGGGCGAAAGGTATGTCCCGTTGACGGCGCCAGCATTTACGCGCCTGTACGCCAACTATAATAACCAACAACATGAACCGTGAACAGATTACCCTTAAAACAGAGACTTCCAGCCATGTGGACTGCCCTATTATATCTCGTCGTCGCCGTTGTTGTATTCGCCGTCCTTGCCTATCTTGGGCAGGGTAAACTCATTTTTCCCGCAACGCGGCATCTGTATCGCACGCCGGCGGACCCGCCTTTCAATTGGGCCTATGAGGAGGTGTTCGTGCCGGTAGGCAATGAGGCCAGTCACGCCTGGTTCATTCCGCTGGAGGACGCGCGCGCCACAGTGTTGTTCAGCCACGGCAATGCTGGAAACATCGCGGACCGTCTCGAATCGGTGCAGCTGTTCCGGCGCATGGGATTCTCGGCGCTGCTCTATGATTATGGCGGATATGGCAAGAGTACGGGGCGCGCTTCGGAGCGTCGCGTGTATGCGGACGTCGAGGCCATGTGGCAATATCTTGTCGAGGAGCAGGGTCTGGCGCCCGATGAAATCATTATCTTCGGGCGCAGCCTTGGCGGGGCGGCCGCCGCGCATCTGGGTGCGCGGGTGGATGCGGCCGCGGTCGTGCTCGAGAGCACCTTCTGCTCGATACCCGACGTGGTGCGGGGCATGATGCCCTTGGGCACACTGCTTGCCCATGGCGTTCGCCACCGCTTTCCATCCATCGAAATAATCAGCGCGATTCGTTCGCCCCTGTTGATCATTCACAGCCCGGACGATACGCTGATACCCTATGCCCATGGCCGACGCCTCTATGAAGCGGCCACCGCGCCCAAAACTTTTCTTGATATCCATGGCGACCATAATGATGGATTCGTGTTGTCCATGGACGTCTATCTCGATGGTTGGGCGCGTTTTTGGGATTCACATCAACAGAAATAATGGCGCAGTATCTGGTAGGCGGCGATATTCACCGCATGTCTTCTCGGCAACCGGATGCGATATGCGCGTTGGCAGGAAAGAGGTGGCATGATAGTTTGTTGAAATCATTTCAAGACAGATTGCCGGGCCCTTGAAACAATTGTCGCCGAACTGTTCTTCGTCTCAGCGGCGCGGTAGACGCGTTTGTTGTCATAGACTGGCGTCTTGGGAAGGTGGACTTTTCGCAAGAAGCAAAAAGGCTTCCGGACCGTCTTCGAGGACGAGAAAATCAAGTCCGGCGCGACGAACAAGTCGCCGGAATGTGGAGGCGTCAGGGAGTTCGTGCCCGCCCACCACATCGCCCACATTGCGGTGCATGGCGTTGATGGCGGCGCGGCACTCGGTATGACAGACCACCAGCCGTCCTCCGGGACGCAGGAGTCGCGCCATAGCGTACAGGGCGGTCTGCTGGTCGTGGAAATGGGGGAAACAGCTGTTACATAAGACCCAATCAAAGAAGTTGTCGGCCAAGGGCGGCGCCATGATGTCGCCTTGCAGGGCGAGCGGCGTCGGCGGATTGCCGCAGTGCGCCGCCGTCTTTATGCGCTTGCGCGTTTCGCACATCATGGCGAACGACAGGTCGATAGCCACGAAAAAGCCCGGGGATTCAAGGCGTCTTGCGATAATGGGATAGAGTACGCCCGTGCCGCATCCGACGTCGAGCACGCGCGCGTCGGCCGTGATGTCCAATTGTCGAACAATGGCTTCAAGGCGTCGCGGATGCTCGTTGCTGATCATCCGATCCCAGCCGACAGCGCGTTCATCGAAAAAACGTTGTATCTGTTTCAGGGGCGTGTTGGGGCGGCTTTGCGCCATGGCAGGCGTCTCCTTTTTGGCGAAACGAGGCGCGCCACCGCAAAGATGGCGGCTGAGGTCAGTACAATAACGGCGCCGGCGGGTGCGTCGAATAAAAACGACATGGCCAGCCCTATCCAGCACGAGGCCACGCCGAAGAGGGCCGCCAGCGCGAGCAACAGCTTGAAGTTGTAGGTGAGCTGATAAGCGGCGGCGGCAGGATTGATAACAAGGCTGTATACCAACAACCCGCCCACACTGGGCAGCGACACGGCAATGGCGGCGCCCGTGGCGGAGAGCATGCCGTAGTAGTACAGGGTGGCGGGTATGCCTGCGGCGGCGGCAACCATACGGTGGCAGGCGACTACGTGAATCCGGCGGAAGAATAGGGCCAGCAGGGCAAGAATCGCCAGGGTGACGCTTGCGAGCAAAACGATGTCGCCGCGTCGCACCGTCAGGATGGCGCCCCAGAACAGGCTGAGCGCCTCGGGTCGGCCGGNNCCGGCGGGCATCATGCCCATGATCAAAAAGGCGACGCCAATCATGACGGAAAACAGAATGCCGATGGCGGCATCCGGTTCGAGCGCGCCCCGGTCGGAAAGCGGTCCGACGACCACGGAAGCGCCCACGCTGAACACAAGCGCTCCAATCATCGGGTTGAACTCGAGCAAAAGGCCCAGTAAGGCCCCGGCAAAGGCGGCGTGCGCGATGCAGATGCCCAGGAACGCGGCGCGCATGGTAACGAGAAACACGCCCACAATGCCGCACAATATGCCGGCAAAGAAACCCGCCAGCAACGCGTTTTGCAGATAGCTATGTTGAAGCAATGCGTCAATCATATCAGGCGACCATGTTAGTTGTCGCAGGCGCTGCAAACAGCCTGCGCCGGTGCTTGTGGCGTCGCGAGGCCGTCGTCAGGCTTTGGGCGGCGGGGCGCCGTGGGACAAGTCGTTTCACGGGCAAGGCGCCCGTTGCGCAGCCGTGCGATTCGCAGGTGCGTTTCGGGCAGTGCGTCGAGGTCGTGAGTCACCCAGACAAGCGTTATGTTTCGTTCGCGATGCAGATGCGCCATAAGGTCCAGGATATCATCGCGTGAAGCGTCATCGAGCGAGGCGGTGGGTTCATCGAGCAACATGATCTCGGGTTGTTGCGTTAACGCGCGCGCAATCATGACGCGACGCATTTCACCGCCGGACAGTTTTCCGAGCGGGCGGTCCGCCAACGGCGTAAGCTGCAACAAATCGAGTATATGAGCCACCAGCGCCTTCTCATCAGAACCCGGACTGCGTCGCCAGCCAAGCCGCCCGTACAAGCCGGTCATAACCGATTCACGCAGGCTGATGGGCATACGTGAATCCATCGGCTGAAATTGCGCCACATAGCCGATGCGCCTCCGGATTCGCCACGCCGCGCTGCCTGATGGCGCTTCCCCAAACACGCGTACCGAACCGGCGTTAAGCCGCGTAAACCCGTTGACAACGGTAAGCAGCGTTGTCTTGCCTGCACCGTTCGGCCCAGCCAGAATAAGGCATTCGCCCTTGGCTACGCGCAAAGAAAGGTTGTCCAAAGCGCGAACGCCATTATAGGCGACTACGGCATTTTCTATGTCTATCACGGGAGCAGTCATGGCAATAGGCCTGATTCCAATGCGCTCAGTAGTCGTTTGATATTTTCGTTAAAGGCGCTTTCCCAGCTCGGCGTATCGGGAAAGCCCCCGGGGAAGTTAGACAATACCACATGGGCGGCGGCCATATCGCGCGCCAAGGTTTTGCTCATATGCGCACCGCCGCTTTGTAGATTGTCAATCACCAGGGCGACCTTGTGTTCGCGCCCCAATCGCACCAGTCGTTCGGCATCGGACACACTCCAGTCCTCGGGACGTCCGAAAGCGGCGATTACCTCAAGACCCGCCCAGACCGCCACTGGCCGCTGCAGTTCGTTACATAGCGCTGCGGTCGTGGCCGGACAGGCCGCTTCGAGCCGGTCTCGCGCTGATGCGGCGGCCTTTTCTATCGCCGACAGTCGCGCCTCGAGCCTTTGGGCGATAAGCAGGCGTTTTTCCGGCATCTCATCGGCCAGGAGTTCAGCCAATGCGCGTGTGGCGGCCGTCTGCGCGTCGGGCAGCATCCAGTTGCCCGGAACATCCACTATCCGCCGTCGTGCTTCTGGCGCGCCCGACGCCTCAATGACGCGGCGAATGTTAGCCAGGTCCAGCTGCCAGGAGTGCAGTATGACCAACCGCGCTTGTTGTAACCGGGTAATGTCCGCAGCACGCAAATCGAACTGACTTGGACAGGCGCCGCTGGGCAACAGGATGTGCGCAGATACGGCAGCATCCGTCAAGTCGCTTGCAATGTCCTGTATATGCGATGTGCCCGCGATAATTTCCGGATATCCCCCATCCTCAGGTACGCGACCACACCCGAAGATGAGCAATACGAGCAAAGAAAACAGCAGATTGCAGATGCTACGCGGCATGAGTCAAGCCCTATGGCGCGGTTCTCGTTCAATGAACGTTCTGAAGCGCTCACGTTTAGTCCAACACAGTTTTTCAGTTGGCAGGGCAACTGAAATGGATTAGTAACAGTCTGGCAGCATCTTCTTTTGTTGGTCGCCTGGCATTAATATAACCTGTTGGAATTCATACTTTAGTTTGTGGCTTACGCGCGAAGACCACAAACTANNCAACCACAACGGGTGCTAGACAATTACATAAATATTTCGTTTATCTTCGCGAGACAAGCAGGAGCAGTCGTAAAAGAAACCGATCTAATCCGTCGCACACATACTGTCTGTTCAAACTGTCGGGCAGTCTATCGTTGAAATACAACTGGGTTTTGAATAATAGCCGCCGTCAATACAAACCGAAATGTCCGTTTTCGCGCATAACGCCTGTGTCGTCCACTATTGGAAACTGCGTTGGAAAACGGATAAACGCGACATGACCGTCCATGTAAAGAACGTTGCAGCCGCCGGGCACATGGTTAAACACGGAGATGCCGCCCGTGTTGTCGCTGTCAAAGCCAAAGGTGTCCCAGGATACGGGGAGAGTGCTTTGCGCCAACGCGCCGGCCGCCGGATTGTTGATGTCGGTTATGAAAAATCGCTCAATGCCTTCACGCAACCGGTACAAGGTGTCGCTGTTGGCCGAACCGGTGGGAACAGGGCTTGCCGGGATCATTGGCGGCCAGCCGGTTGATATATCTACCTTCAGGTCCTTGGAATAGTCCTTAATCCGTACATTGGCGACCTCCACGTCTGTGATGGTGATGTTTTCCTGGAGAAACGACAGAGCGCCCATGGCCCCCCAAAGTCCATAGTATTCGGCAATGCTCGTGGCCGCGTAGCCTTTGTAGGCATAGGAGCGGCCCAACTGCGCACAGAGAAAATACCGCTCGGCCATGTTGTCTTCCGCCTCTCGGGCCATGGCAACCCATGAATCGAAATCGCCCGAATCAGGAAGGCGGATACGCACCTGAACCCCGGGGCCGTCCAACCCCGGGTCCGAAGGGCACCGGGAAATAGTCAAGTCGGTCAGGTATTCAGGATAAACGGCAAATGCGTCGGGCGCGCTGAACATGGTCATACCGTTGAGAAAATGATTGGCGAAGGGCGCGCATGGGGGAAACTGCTCCCCCGCGCTCTCATTGGCGTACATCTTGAATATGACGCCGAACTGCTTGAGGTTGTTCTGGCACGAGGAACGCCGGGCCGCCTCACGCGCCCGGGCAAGGGCGGGCAATAGTATGGCCGCTAGAATACCGATGATCGCAATGACCACCAGCAACTCGATGAGGGTAAAACCGCCTCTACGTTTCATGGCGTCTATACTCCTTGTCATGGTACATTGGCGTCCGGTAATATGTTTCATAAAAAAAGTATTACATAGGAGGCGTGTGGAATGCAACTTTTTTGCCGGTCATCTCGTGCAAGCCGACATTGCCTCGGCTTCGCGCTTCACCCTGGCGGCGGATGCATGGCATTCCACATCCCTGAAGCTTCTCGTGATACAATAACGTCATGAGCGTACCAGTGCGCCGGCTGACTTCTGCCGCCTTGTACTATGTACATTGGAACAACCCGCCAAGGACCACCATCTATGTCACGTCTGATGCAAGCCATGATAAGAGTCGTACTCCGTATGTTTGCGCCCGGCGTGGCGGCTGATTTACGCGCGGAAGGCCAGCTTTCCTTCACCGACGCGCCCCGAAATGGCGATGTTGATTCCTCCTCCTTTCTGGATATCGAAGACAACGGCGCGGATACCACGCTCATCACGTTTGCGGGCATGGCCGTCTTGTACGCGGCCATGCCGAAATTCGAGTTCAAGAAAATACTTCAATCGGCCGGCAAGCCGTTCAACTTTGTCTTTGTGCGCGACATATATCGCAGTTCCTATCGCTTGGCGCCGGACGGCTCCGATGCTGGACTTGCTTTTTACGAACGCGCCGTGCGCGACGCATTGGACCGGATCGGCGCCCGATACAACATTGCCATTGGCATGTCCGGCGGTGGTGAAGCGGCATTTCGCATCAGCGGCGCAACGCCGATACACCACATCGTCGCCTTTAACCCGGCATTTCCACTCGAACGCTACAGCGCTCTGCGTAATGTGTTCGGCGTCTTGCTGGATGCGCGCAAGTTATTGTTCCGCCCGCGCGCCTACGCGGAGGTGCTGTTCGTCACCTTGGGGACGCGCTTTCTGTGGAAACACAATCAGCGCACAATCGGCCGTGAAAACCCTGATCTTCCGCTTCGGGATTATCTGCGACGGGCGGCGCCCGCCACACTGTATTACAGTCGCGATTGCCTTCCCGACGCGCGGCAAGCGCTCACGCTGAAAGACATCCCTTCCATCACGCTTATCCCCGTCGAATCGCCGCGTCATAATTGTCTTGCCGATTTGAAGAAACGGGGAAATGCGGCTGTGTTTATTCAGGATGCGATTCAACAGGGGCTTTCCGGTCTTTCCAGGAATACCGGAAATGAAGCCCAATAACATCGTCCAGATTAATCACCGCCGCGCGCTTGATGTCGCGGTATTCGGTAAAAATACGCTTACAGCAAATGGGCTTGCCGCCTTGAGCCCATGCGCACAGAGTCGCATTGCGACAATCAGCCAACAGGTGCTATCATGCGGCGTATACGAGGAGGCTGACTTCCATGTTTCGCGGTTATGTGGTTGACAAATCGGGCGCAATACGAAAGCCTATTATCGGACGACTCGTTATCGGTCGCGCCGAAGACGCGGATTGGCGCATCGAAGACCCTGTCGCCTCACGTCATCATGTCGAGTTAATCGAGGATGCGCAAGCCTTTCTTTGGCGCGACCTTGGCAGCAGTAACGGCACCTTGATAAACGGCGCCGCCGCCACATCAGGCATATTGCATCACGGCGACGTACTACGCATCGGAGAGACAGTGCTTTGTTTTGAATCGGAAGAAGACAGACGTTCCCGTCGGGGCACCGCTGCTTCAGGGGTGTTTGAGGCAACCGTATTGAACGCCTCTGCCTTTGCCAAGCCGGCGCCGGATTTATACAAGTCCTGTTCGCTGTTGGACACCTTGTATCAAGTGATGAATGAGATTGCCACGCACTACGACCCCTGCGTATTGCTCGATCGCATACTTGAGACGGCTATGCCGACCATAAACGCGCAACGCGGCGCCGTCTTCCTCACCAACGAAGCACAAGCAATTATTCCCTGTCCCAACTGCCATCATGTACATAGTTACCTTAACGGCCGCCTTGCCCCGGCGGAGCAACAAGGACTTGCCATCAGCAGCACCGTTGCCAATCGCGTACTGAGCAACGGGGAATGTTTGCTTTTCCAGGACTGCGACACGGACGGCGTCTTACAGACGGCGCAAAGCGTGATGTCGCTGAACCTGCGCTCGATTATCTGCGTGCCGTTACGCGCCAAATCGCGCATCCTGGGCATTCTCTACGTGGACACGAATCGCCCCGGCCATGCCTATGATCAGGAAGACCTGCTGTTGGCCATTGCTGTCGGCAACAGCGCAGGCATTGCACTCGAGAACGTATTCATGCACCGGCAGTTGCTCGAAAAGCAACGCATTGAACAGGAAATAGAAACGGCATGGGCGATACAAGAGGGCTTTTTGTGTCGTGAATGGGATTTCGGCGACGGGCGGTTTGAGGTCTATGGCGATACGACGCCGGCGAAAACGGTGGGCGGTGATTTTTACGATTGCGTGCGACCCAACGCCCACACAGTCGGCATTCTGATCGGCGATGTAAGCGGCAAGGGGGTGCCCGCGGCGTTGACCATGGCGCAGTTGCTTGCCGAGTTTCGCTTATTTGCCCGGGATATTAGTTCGCCCGCCGCAGTTCTGGCGCGACTGAATGCCGGACTTGTCAAACGCAGCCGCCGGGGGCTGTTTTGTACGCTGTGTTACGCCAGTGTGGATTTGCGCACTGGCGTTCTGGTTTGGGCGAATGCAGGCCATCTGCCGGGGCTGATGACAGCATCGGGAGGCGCCCAATTCATCTGCGAAGCCGGCGGGCCGCCGGTGGGCATAATTGAGACGGCCCTCTGGGAGGAGTCCCGCTGTGTTATGGAACCGGGCGCAACCTTGCTTTTTTTCACGGACGGCATTGTGGAGGCCCGTCCGCCTACTCCCGGCGCCGATGAGTTTGGCATGGACCGGTTGCAGGATACGCCCGGATACGAAATGGCCCCGCGCGAAATGCTGAACACCGTGTCGCATGCGATGCGCCAATACCTGGAAGGCGCGGAACCGCATGACGATTGCACCATGATTGCACTGCGATACCTTGGTCATGAACAGCGAGATTAAATTGCAATTCAAATCCTATCCGCGCCTGCTCGCGAGTGTACGCGCCCTCATGCGCGCCTATCTGCGGGAATACGGGTTTGAGGAGACCCGTATCCATGAAATCGTTCTTGCCGTGGACGAAGCCTGCGCAAACGTAGTCCGCCATGCGCACAGGAACAAGCCCGAAACGTTGGCAACCGTATTGTTGCGCAGGACGGATGCGCTGCTTGAGATTATCGTGATTGACCAGGGGCCGCCCATGCCGCCAGACGCGCTGCGCCCATTTGCCGCACCGGCGTTAGACGTGGCAACGGTGCGCCCGGGCGGCCTTGGTCTGAAACTGATGAACGCGATATTTGACGAGGTGCGCATAACAGCAGGCAAGCGCGGCGGAAATCGCGTACACATGCGATTACACCTGGAGTGACAATCTTGTGCGGTTTGCCCAGTTATCGCTTTTCAACGGTGTACAAAACCGCTGTGTTCTTATCCACACTGAAACCTTCACTGCCTTGGACCGGGTCTATATTCGCGGACCTGTGGATTCAGGCGCGTTCACAATCAACCATCAGAAGCAACAGGTCGTCGAAAAACAGTTGAAACCATCGTGCGCGATGTTTCATACTGACAGGCGCATGGCTGACGGGCGTGAAGCGCGCATGGTCGGCATCAGCATGAAAAGCGGTTCGCGGACAACGTATGAGCCGCGTGAACAATCAAAGCAACCCTTCGGGAGGTACACATCTCATGGAACAAAAGAAACGAGCCCTTATTCTTGCGGTGGTTTTGGCGGCTATACTGGCAGGCGCGCTGGTCTACACGCGCACGGCCCGGGTAAGCGCACCGCCAGCGCCGACAGCACCGACGCCGACGCCTGCTGTTTCGGACGCGCCGGTCGTTCCCGAAATGCCCGCACCGGAGACCGCGCCCGCGTCGCAAACAGCCCCGCTGCTCGAAGCGGATGAGGCGCCCGCCACCTTGACCGCATTGCGCTACATGCCTGAACAGGCCCAGGCCGCATTGGCGATTCCAGCCGTGACAAGTCTCCAGGAACATGTTGTCCCCTTTGCCCAGATACTCCTTGAGGGCGAAATGGATGTTCAGCACGAGCTAAAGTTAATCGCCCGCGATTTGGCCAAAGACATGGACGTCGCAGAGAGTGACGATCTGGCCGAAGTGCTCGCCGCAATGGGACTGGACAGCGAAAAGGGCGTGGCGCTGTTTTTGGACCTTGAGGCGTTAACGCTCGAAGCGCTTGAAATGGCGGGCAACTCCATGACAAACGCTCTGCCCGACATGTCGGCGGCCAAAGGCGCGTTGGTTATTCCAGTGAATGATCGCGACAGGGCGGAAGCCTCCTTGAAACAGCTGACCGGAGATATGCTGGCGGGTGTTGATACGCACGAAGAGCTCGTGGGCGACATCCCCTTGACCGTATATGACGGGTTGGGCGCCTATTTTATCACGGACACGGTGTTGGCGGCAGGAAATGATCTGGACCTGTTGAAGGGCGTTGCCGCGCGCGAAGGCGCCCCCGCGCCGTTGCGATATGGTTCCGCGGCATCCCCCGCCCAAGACGTCCATGAAGCGGTCATGCTAATATTCGGTGAAAAGTTCATCCCCGTACTTGAAGACGCCGCCACGCTTCTTGGCGATGCACAACCAATGGCCCAGATGCTGGTGGCGGCCCAAGTCGATCGACTCAAAGCCATCTATGACGGCGCAGTCGGCAACGAACCGGTGCTTGTCACGCTGAGTGTACGCGACGACGCAGTGGAACTTCAGTCCCGGATTGACACGACCATGTTTCCCGAAGCCAAGCGTATAGTCGGCGAAGCGCGGCCCTTGCGCTGGGCCCAGCTGCTGCCGGAAAACACCCTTGCTTTCCTGAGCCTGTGCTTCAACGAAGAGGCGAAGCAGCAGTTGACCGACGTGTATCTCGAATCACTGCCAGACGATATCCGCCTTCAGCCGGGCGTCTCGCAGGGATTGACCTACGCCTCGACGGTGTTGGAGATGCTGGGGCGTGAAATCACGCTAGGAATGAGCGGGCTCGATCCCATGGATTTCCCGTCGCTGATTCTCATGGTGGAACTGGCAAACCCGGTTGCCGCGCAAATGTTGCTGCAAATGGCGCCGCAACAACCCCATGGCGACCCCTATCGTGATATTCAAATTAAGGCGCTGGCCTTCCCATCCCCCTTGCCGGTCTATTTTGCCCTTGTCGCAGAGGCACTGGTCCTGTCAAACAGCGATACCGCTATCCAGGGTGTTATTGATCTGGTGAAGAATGAAGAAACGAGCGGCCTCTTCGCCGCCTTACAGCCGCCCATAGACCCCGAGACGCCTATTTTTCAAGCGCTTGTGCTGAAACCATCTCTCTACACAGATATTGTCGAGCCGCTCTCAACCCTTGCCGGGCGAAACTTACCCCGGGAAGCGAGTATCGTATCGAACACATTGAGCACTCTATTCACCGACATCCGTTTCTTCGGGGAAATGCAGGACAGTTGGATAGTGAACCGTATTGCCGTAACGCGCAAGTAATCCGCTTATTTTATAAATATGGGCCTCATCGCCCGATTAGGCCCATGTACAAAGCATCTCGCAGACGCGGTATGCCTGATAGAACCGGATTCGGGCAACCGATATGCGATCTGAACCGCGATTCCTGGTGCATTACCAACCGTTTCAATGGGCTTGTAGATGTGGCGGCAACTTCTTTTTGATTGTTTTGTTACGTCAGGAACATAAAAGCGCGTCGAAGATAGTAGGCGCCTAACCGTTGGAGAAACGCCATGAAAATAGTTATGTTGTTTGTCGCATTGTTGTTGCTGTTCGCGACGACTCAAGCCACAGCGGAAGATGTCAATAAGGGGATGCGCATCCTGCTTTTGACCAAATCGGCGGGATTCGAGCACAGTGTAATCAAGCACAACAAATCGGGCGTCAGCCATGTGGAACGCATCCTGAAACCACTGGCGGACGAGATGGGCGCAACACTCACATGCACCAAAGACGCAAGCCTTATCAATGCCGAGAGTCTTAACAACTATGACGTCGTGATTTTCTATACTTCGGGCGATTTGACCAAGCCCGGTACAGACGGGCATCCGCCCATGGCTGAAGGCGGCGTTGACGCCCTGCTCGACTGGATACGCACAGGCGGCGGGTTCGTCGGATTCCACGCCGCCACGGATTCGTTTTGCGGCGGGCGGCGCGGCCCCACGCCCTATACCGAGATGGTCGGCGCCGAATTTAAAACCCACGGCGCACAGTTCGCCGGTACGATTGTCAAGACCAGTCCGGACCATCCGGCTGTCGCATCGCTGCCCGAGCGCTGGACGCTCCAGGACGAGTGGTATCTCTTCTCTCATCTCAACAAAGAGGCCATGCACGTGCTGGCCGTGCTTGATCCCGGCGACGAACGCCAGAAGCAGGAGATGTACAACATCCCCGCCTATCCTATGATCTGGTGCCGGGACTACGGCGACGGTCGCGTCCTGTACAACGGCATGGGCCACCGCGAGGATGTTTGGGCGCATCCAACATTCAAGGCCATGGTGGTTGAACATATCCGCTGGGCGCTGGGTGAAGGTCCGCTGCAGGCCGAACCCAACTATGCCGACGCCGTACCGGAAACCGTAGAGTAACGCCGAAACAGACAGGCAACATGGAACGCATGGGCCGCCCAATAGGACCTATAGGACGTATGGGACCTATGAGTGAGAGGCAGGCTGTGAGATTAGCTTATAGGTTCCATAAGTCCAATAGGTCCCATGGCGCCGATACCGGTGTTTTCCATGTACAATTGCTGTCGTTTTTGCCGGCCATGCGCCTGCAAAAGGTTAAGGATAAGTCATGAAGAATCTAGTCGCTGTTGTCGTTGCCCTCATGCTGGCCGGCGCCGTATGCGCCGAGGAAACGCCTGGACCGGTCGTGAAATCACCCATCGAGATGGTGGTTCATCGCGGCGCCAATCATATCGCCCCCGAGAACACGCGGGCCGCCGCCCAGGCCTGTATTGATCTGGGCGTGGATTATGTCGAAGTGGATGTGCAGATGAGCCGCGACGGCGTTTTCTACATCATGCACGACCGCACCGTCAACCGCACCACCGACGGCGAAGGCATGTTGATCCTGATGAACTCGGAAAAGATAGACCAGCTCGACGCGGGCGGCTGGTTCGCGCCGGAGTTCAAGGGCGAGCCCGTGCCCCGGCTCAAGGAGTATCTCGAATGGACCAAGGGCCAGGCCAAGGTATACCTTGACGTCAAGAACGGCGACATGAAGCGCCTCATTGCGTTGGTCTACGAAGCAGGCTTTGAAGAGGACTGCTTCTTCTGGTTCGGCAACGACATGCTGCTCGAGGCCTTTCGCGCCGCCGACAAGAAATTGCGGTTGAAGATCAACGCCTACACGCCCGAGGAAGTGGCCGCGGCCGTCGAGAACTATGGCGCGGCCATTGTGGAAACGCAGCTGGCGTCATTGACGCCCGCGTTTATCGCGGCCTGTCGCGAACGAGACGTCAAGATCATGATTTACGAAAGCGAGGATACGGCCGATATGTATCGACGCATACTTGAATCGGAAGCCGACATGATCAATCTGAACCGTCCCGAGTTGTTCGTGGAGGTATTGCGCGAACTGCAGAAAGAACAGACGCGTTGAGAAACATAGCGTACCACCCGAGGCGACTATCGTGGTGGTGCCGGTACATTCACCGCTTAATGTCGCGTTGAAAACTACTTCGCATGTGATTGTTGGCTGTTTGCCGGCGGCAGCAGATAGAGTTTTCCTTCGCCGGCCTGGAGCGACGTCTGTATACCGGGCATGGCGGGGCTTTCGTCAATAACGGGGATTTCTTCGCCGGACCAGGGGTCAATCTGGCGCACGTCTTCGAGGGGCGCGTCAAATTCAACAGTTGGCCAGGCGCTGTAGGCGAAGCGATAGTTCATCAGCATGACGGCCCGTCTGCCGTCTTCGTGGGTGAAGGCGCCGACCAGATAGTCGTGTGGCGGGTCCACCTTTTCCCGGGATAGATTGCGTATGGGCGTTCCCTCGAGCACCTGTGCCGGGTCACATTCCGGCGTGATCCGGTATACGCCCGTGCTGGTCAATCGCATCAAGGTCGGTCCGAGATGGAGGAGTTGCTCGTTGAGTCGTCGCGCGGCGTACCATTTGCTGGTGCGGCGGTCGTCCCGAGTGATCAGCGCGCCGCCCTTGGGGAATTCATCGCCGGCGGGCGTGTAGTAGCAGAAGTAGAGTACCCCTTTGGCGCCATGCGTCAGCGAGGCGAAAATC